>JGI24710J26742_10000043_pt1 | contig 91341 bp, 87 predicted proteins | sample BioPla2DNA2_FD_26742 | JGI IMG/M metagenome (IMG submission 26742) | reverse complement strand
AAATTCGCTGAATTACTAGGAGAAGTTGTTGTAGCAGATACAAAGGCTAACTTAGAAGCAAGAGTAGAAGCAGAATATGGTGCAACTCAAGGAAAGAAAGATTTAGCAACTTTAGCTAAGAAATTAGACCTAGATGCAATCCATGACACAGTTCACGAAATGTGTAAAGACGAAGCTAGACATGGAAAAGCATTCTTAGGATTATTAAACAGATACTTTGGCGATAAGTAAGCTTATCTCAATTCACAATGCATAATTCAAAATGCACAATTGAGGAGGATTTTCAGGTAAGCTGAAAATCTTAAAATAAAAAAGACCCTATCAAAATGATTTTTAAAATCACTTTGATAGGGCTTCTTTTTTACCCTTTCTTCTAATGATTTTCCCTTAATTATGTTATAAGTTAAGCCTAATAAAATTAGCAACCCAGCAATTATTTTTCCTATTGAAAGTGTATTGCCAGAAAAATAGTATATAACAATTCCAGCAGGAATTTGTAAATCCTTGATACTAGGTATATGATAAATATGGTTAGATTAATAAAATAAAGTTTGATAGAAATGCAATAAATCTGTATAATTGTTATGAATTACAATGGATGGAGTGAATAATATGAGATTAAGGAAGAAACCATGGGCTAGGCCTGAACTTGAGAAATGTGATTTTTTTATAACAAATCCAAAGAATAATAAGGGGAAATGGGCGTCAGAGTTTAAAAATAAGGAAAACCCCATTTATCTAGAATTAGGCTGTGGAAAGGGTACTTTTATAGCTGTTCACGGTGCAGAAAATCCAAATATAAATTATATTGCAATAGATATAAAAGACGAGGTTTTAGTTTTAGCTAAAAGAAATATAGAAAAAGCATATNAAGAAAAAGGCAGAGAAGTTGATAATCTGAAATTAATGGCTCAAGANATCGCTTTAATATCAGATGCTTTTAGCAGTGAAGATAAAGTAGACAGAATATATATTAATTTCTGTAATCCATGGCCAAAAGAAAGACATAAGAAAAGAAGATTGACTCATACAAGGCAATTAAATAACTATAGAGAGTTTTTAGTTGATGGTGGAGAAATTTATTTTAAAACAGATGATGATGAATTATTCCAAGAATCCTTAGAATATTTTAAAGAAGCAAATTTTAATATAGAGTATATAACTTATGATTTACATAAAAGTGATTTCCTTGGTAATGTTGAAACTGAGCATGAAAGAATGTTTACAGAGCAGGGAATCCCTACTAAATTCTTAATTGCCAAGAAAATTAAAAATTAAAGAGCTGCTACAAAAAAAGAAGGTTGTCCGCAATCTTCTTTTTTGAAACAGCCCAATTTTTATATTATCTTTGTAATTAGCTCAANAGTATTTAAGAATATTTCCACTTCATTGATAGAATTATATAATCCAAAGCTTGCCCGTACCATTCCAGATAACTTACAGTAGTTACTTCTAGAATAATCATTAGATTTATTGCTATGGGAATGTAATAATCTATTTACATATGGATGGGCGCAAAAGGCTCCTTGCCTAACTGCTATTCCACGTAAGGTTGCCAGATATTTAGCTGTATCTATATCATAAAGCCCTTCAATATTAAATATTACTATACCAAGCCTATCTGATATATTATGATTATCACCATAGGTTATAACCTTTTTTATAGAATTCAATCCATCTAGAGCTACTTTTAATAGTTTTCTTTCATTTTCCTCTATACTCTTAAAGCCTATTTTCTTTACTTCCTTCATAGCTTGAACCAAAGCTATTACACCAAGGAAGTTTGGGCTGCCAGCCTCATTTTTTTCAGGAGGAGGTAAATAAACTTCAAAATCATCGAAAACTCTATCTACAGTTCCTCCGCCTTTATAATCACTGTTTAATCTTTCGAAAGTTTCCTTAAGTCCTATAATAGCACCACTACCAAAGGGAGCATAGATTTTATGGGCAGAAAATACTAGGAAATCTATTGCTTCAAGNTCATTTTCAGGATACATGTTTAATTCTTTATGAGCTACAATTTGAGCNCCATCTACAATTAGCTTAGCATTATAACTGTGAATTAGTTTTGCAATAAAAGATAAGTCGTTAACATAACCAGTAACATTAGAAGCTGCTGTTAAAGTCACATATTTTACCTGGCCCTTATATTTTTCTAATAAGTATTCTAGTTCATCTAGTTTTAATCGGCCATCCTTATCTACTTCAACATATTTAATATCACATTTTCCCCTCCAAGGAAGATCATTTGAGTGGTGTTCCATTCTTGTTGCAATAACGATATCAGTTTTCTTTTCAATTAAGATATTTGAAAGTCTATTAATACCTTCAGTAGTGTTACCTACGAAAATAACTGTGTACTTATCTTTTGGAGCATTAAAAAAATCTAAAATATAATCTCTACATTCATGGTACTTATGTGTAGAATACTCCGATTTTTGCCCTGTACCTCTTCCTATGGCACCATATAATTCACAAGTTTTAGCTATTTCTTTTAGAACACTTTTAAAAACTGGAGTTGTGGCAGCATTATCAAAATTAATAGGAAATATTTCTTTATTATTTAAAATTGGAACTTTCTTATCAAGACCAATAAATAAATTTCTTAAAGGATTATCATTAGAATCGTACATAGCATTACCTCCTGTATATTCTATATTCTATTCACTTAATAATAGGTTGGTGCTATTAACCTGATATTAGAAAGTTCCAATCTTTAAGGAAACATATATAATTTATAAACATATACTTATATTGGAACATTTTTGGGAGGAAATAAATGAAAAATAAAGAAGATAAACATATAGTTGAAAATGATGACTTAAAATTTATACCTATGGATGCATGTCCGAATTTCTTAGATAATAATGATACATGGTACCTAGTAAAAAATTTAAGTAATTCAGGCCTATATGGATTTGCAAATAACTTTTTATTTGATTTTGCAAAGCCCTATCCAAAAGAAATATATGATGACGAAGCCTTTCCAAGCTGTAAAATAACAGAGGATGAACCAATTCATATTAAAATACTAAGAGAATTTGACTTATTAATTGATGATTATGAAGATACTAGGGGAAAGAAATCAAGTGTAGAAAAAATATTTAAAAAAATAGAAGAAAAAGAGGAATCCATAATGAAGGTACTAAAATTATATAACATACCTTATCCTGTTGCTTCTTTAATAGTCAAGAAAATAATAAGCTTAACTTTAAAATACAAAAAAGATTAGTCAGCCCTGGGCTGACAATTGACTAATAAGATAAAAACGCCTATGTTTTAGGCGTTTTTTGTTTTTCAGATATCTGAAAAACTACCTTAATTGTGAATTATGCATTTTGAATTCTGCATTGTTTTTGTCGGTTTATCCGACAAAAACATGGCTTATTGGTATAACACAAATTCCAAGAAATAAGGAAACAGCATAAATCTTATTATATCTATAGGATTTTGCAGTAGGAATAAGCTCCATAAAGGAAATGTATAACATTATTCCTGCTACTAATAAAAAGGTTATTGATAATATAGTTTCGTTTATGTATGGTTTTAAGAATAGAAAGGCAGTAAGGGCGCCNAGGGGTTCAGCAATTCCAGATATAAGGCAATATTTGAATGCTTTGAGCCTGCTGCCTGTTGAATAATAAATTGGCAAAGAAATAGAAATACCCTCGGGAATATTATGAAGAGAAATTGCTAAAGCCACGGATACTCCCAGGGAGATATTTTCATAACCAGAAATAAAGGTNGCAATTCCTTCAGGGAAATTATGAATCATAAGGCCTATCATTGAAATTAAACCAACTCTAAACAAATTTTTTGAAGAAGTCTTTTTATTTTTAACTACATTATTTTGGTCAAGAAGTTTATCAACTAAAGCTGTAATTATAGCTCCTGAAATTAGAAAGGTTAAGGAAGCTAATATTCCAATAAGATTTCCATAATTTTTGCATAGGTTATCCATAGAAGCCATAAAAAGGTCTATAAAAGAAACAGTCATCATAACTCCAGCAGAAAATGCTAATGAAAATGTAATTAATTTTTCTTTATTAAAATTGGTAAAAAAGACTACAAATGCACCTAAAACTGTTGATAATCCTGCTATTAACGAAAGCAGCAGGGGAATTATTGTATTATTTTCAAACATAAAGTACCTCTCTTAATATTTACTCATTATAAATTATATTATTTTAGGGAATATCTATGAATAATAATAAATTTTTTTATAAAAAGTATTTACAAGATGTAAACTCGGTATTATACTGGTGTATATACACTTAAGGAGGGGTAAAATGAATAATACAAGAATTAAAAAAATGGTACTAGCTGGATTATTAGTGGCATTATCACTTATTATTCCTATTTCATTTGGATTTTTAAAAATAATTGTAGGGCCATTTACGGCTACATTAGCATCCCATGTTCCTTTATTTATTGCTATGCTAATTTCTCCAAAGGTAGCTGTAATAGTTGGACTAGGTTCCACCATTGGTTTCTTTATAACATCAGCACCTGTAGTGGCACTTAGGGCGGCAACTCATATTATTGTTGGATATTTTGGAGGAAAGATATTTAGTAAAAATGAAAATTACAAGGGAGCTATAGCTGCTACTGCACCAATTCATGGTGTTCTAGAGGGACTAGCTATAATACCTTTTGGAATTGATTCCTATACAATAGTTTTAATTACTATAGTAGGAACAATGGTACATCACTGCATTGATGCCTTTCTTGCATATTTAGTAGCAAAATCATTAAGCAAGGCTCAGGGAAAAAAAACTATTTCCTTTTTAAATGAAAAAGCAGCATAGGGCCAATTTACAATTAGCAATTAACAATTAAGGAAAATTGCTAACTTTGTTGAAAAGTTAATAATATGAATGGAAAAGATTGTTGTAGCCTTCAACAGTCTTTTTTTATATTAGATTTTTTTTAAGTCACTATTTAGAAATAATATCTAATAAGGAATTCTAATAATCTTCAATAATTAAAGTTGAAAATAATGTATAATATAAAATAAATACAATGAAAACTGAAAAATGGGGTGATTTAATGAAGATTTTTCACATGGGGGACTGGCATATAGGAAAACTTGTTAATGGTTTTTATATGACTGAGGACCAGGAGTACATTTTAGAAGAATTATTTAAGGTCATAGAAAAAGAAAAGCCAGATTTATTAGTAATAGCAGGAGATTTGTATGATAGATCAATACCACCNGTACAAGCAGTTGAGCTACTAAATAAAACTTTTGAAAAAATAGTAATAGATCTAAGAACACCTGTAATTGCCATAGCTGGTAATCATGATAGTAATGAAAGATTAGATTTTGGAAGTTCTTTATTAAGAAGAAGCGGCTTATATATTGTAGGAAATCTTAAAAGAAATATAGAAAAAATTCTTTTAGAAGATGAGTTTGGAAAGGTGAATTTTTATCCCATACCTTTTGCTGATGCACCAGTTGTAAGGGATTTATATGAAGATGAAAATATAAAAACTCCAAATGATGCAATGAAAAGAATAATAGATGAAATAAATAAAGATTTAAATGAAGAAGAAAGAAATATTGCAATTGCCCATGGCTATGTAACAAAAATAAGAGAGGGAAACTTTGAAGAACTAGTTGAGTCAGATTCAGAAAAGCCAATTTCTATAGGAGGAACAGACTTTATAGATGNAAAGCTTTTTGAAAAATTCAACTATACAGCTCTTGGTCATTTACATGGTCCCCAAAAAGTAGGAAATGAAAAAATAAGATATTCAGGATCTTTAATGAAATATTCCTTCTCAGAAGTTAATCAAAAAAAGGGGATAAATATAATCAATTTAGATTCAGAAGGCAATGTTGATGTAAGCTTTTATAAGTTAAAGCCTAAAAGGGATTTTAGAATTATAGAAGGTTATCTTGAAGATATAATAAATGATTCTACAAAGGATGATTTAAGTAAAGAAGACTATATTAAGGTAATATTAAGGGATAAAGGTGAAATCTTAGATCCAATGTCTAAGCTTAGGACTGTTTATCCAAATGTGATGGAGCTAGTGAGAGAAGAAAGATTAAATAAGCAAGGTTCAGAAAGAAAAATAGCTGACATAAGGGAAAAATCCACCTTAACCTTATTTAAGGATTTTTACAAAGATATAGTTGGTGAAGAATGTACCAGTGAAGAATTAGAAATTATTACGAATATAATGGACAAAGCTAAGGGGGAAGAGTATTAATATGAAGATAAAAAAATTAATAATATCAGCTTTTGGACCATATGCAGAAAGACAAGAACTAGATTTTGAAGAAAATCTTAAAGAAAAAAATATATTTGTAATAACAGGTAATACAGGAGCTGGTAAAACAACAATTTTTGATGCCATTAACTTTGCCCTTTTTGGAGAAGCAAGTGGAAGTGAAAGGGACGGAAAAACTTTAAGAAGTGACTTTGCCTCTCCAGAAACTAAGACAGAAGTAGAGTTATGGTTTTCTATGAGAAATAAGGATTACTATGTAAAGAGAGCTCCTCAATATTATAGGAAAAAGCAAAGAGGAGAGGGGCTTACAGAAAATAAGGCCAGCGCAGAATTAAAGCTTAAGGATAAAACTATAACAGGAGTTAAAGAAGTTACTAAAGCAATAGAAGAGATTTTGGGCATTAACTCAGAACAATTTAAGCAATTGGTTATGATTCCCCAAGGTGAATTTAAGAAGTTATTAAATTCAGATAGTGATAAAAAAGAAGAAATATTTAGAAAAATATTTGGAACAAAGGTATTTTCAGATATTCAGCAAAATATTAAAAATCAAGCTAATGAATTAAAAAGAAATATAGAGCTTATTCAAAGGGATAGGGAAAATAATATTAGATCCTTTATGGTAGATGATGAAAATATAGCCTTAAAGGCAATGATAGAAGGAAAGGATATAAATTTAGCTGAAATAATAAAAGCCTTTGAAGAAGAAATAAGTTCTGATGAAGAAAAGATTTCAAATTTAAAGGATGAATTAGATAAAATTCAAGAGGAAATAGAGGTTTTATCTAAGGAATTAGCAGTAATAAATGAAAATAATAAAAAGTTAGAAAAAAAGGATTCAATAAAGTTAGAATTTGAAAAATTAACCTCTCTAAAGAGTAATTACAAAGAAAAGTCCCTTGTCCTAGAAAAAGCCAAAAAGGCGTTAAAGCTAGATTTTTATGAAAAAGATTATAGATATAAAAAATTCCTATATGATGGAATAGATTCAAACTTAAAAGAATCTATTAAAAAGATAGAAAAGTATAAAAAAGACTATGACTTAGCTTATAAGAGCTTTCAAGAAGAAAAAAACAAGGAAGAAGAAAAAAATACTTTATTAAGTAAATTAACTGAAATAGATAAATTAAAAGATAAGGTTTCTAAGTATGAGGAAAAGAAAAGTAAAGTTAATAAACTAAAGACTCTTGTATTAAACTTAGAAAAAACTATTAACGATATTAATTTAGAAATAAAAAATAATAGTGAGTTAATAAATAAATTAGGAACAGAGTTAGAAAATATAAATAGTTTAAAAAATAAAAAGAATGCCTTAGAAATAAATGCTCTTAACCTAAATAAGAAAAAAGAGGATTTAGATAAATTATTAAACTCTTTAGAAAGCTATAAGAAGGAAAGCAGTAAACACTCAAAGTTATCCTTAGTTTACGAAGAGGCCGATAAAGCCTATAAAGATGCAAAGAATAATTATGAAAATTTAGAAGAAACCTTTAGAAGAAATCAAGCAGGAATACTTGCTAAAAACTTAATAGAGGGAGAAGCCTGCCCAGTATGCGGTTCAGAGCATCATCCAAATTTAGCAGTTTTAGATAGTGAAGTTGTAGATGAAAAATTAGTAAAAGAAGCAAAAGCTAAGGCAGATAAATTATATGATGCTAGGGAAGAATATTATAGGGATTTATCTAAAATAAATGCAAATTTAGAATCAAATAAACAAGAAATAATTATTCCTTCATTAATGAAAATATTTGATAAAAATAATTTTGAAGATGCATCCCTAGAAATTGAGAAGGTTTCAGATCTAATAAATGAAAATAAATTTGAGCTAATAAAAACTAAGAGGGAAATAGAAGAAATAGCTAAATTAGTTGATAAGGAAGAGGAAAAAACTGGAGATAAGAAAAATAAAGAAGCTAGAAACGATAAGTTAAGAAATGACTTAGAAGAAAAAAATAAAGAGCTTTTATCCTATAAAGAAAACCTAAAAATAGAAGAAACTAACCTGAAAAATATTGAAGAAGAATTTAAGGGGGATGTTAAATCCTGTAATGAGCTTGAAATTATAAGAAGAGAAATAGTATCTAAATTAGAAGTATTAAAAAAGAATTATGAAAAAGCAGAAGCAGAATATAATCAATTAAAATCTAATTTAGATAAAGAAAATGGAAATAAACAATCCTTAGAAAATAGGTTAATAGAAACAAAAAAAGAATTAGAAGAATCTATTGAAATATTTAGAGAGAAAACTTTAGCCTTAGGCTTCAAAGATGGTCGTGATTATAAAAACAGCCAGCTTAAAGAAGTAGAAATAGAAGCTTTAGAAAAGGAAATAAATAATTATAATAATAATTTAGCTAATACAGAAAAATTATTAACAGATATAACTAAGGAATGCCAAGGTCTTGTTAAAAAGGATATTAAGGAATTAGAACTTAAAATTGAAAATTATAAAGGAGAAAAATTAAAGGTACAGGATAATGAGAAAAAGCTATATTCAAAAATAGAACAAAATATAAAACTATTAGAAAAGATTAAAAAGAATAATGAATTAATAGAAAAGGATGAGAAAAAATATAGCACAATAGGAAGGCTGTCAAAAATTATTAATGGTGATAATGGTAGAAGAATAAGTTTTGAAAGATATGTACTAGCCTCTTATTTCGAAGATATAATTACAGCAGCAAATTTAAGGCTTTCAAGAATGAGCTGTAATAGATTTGAGCTTCTAAGAAAGGAAGAGGTAGGAGATAAGAGAAAGGGACAAGGGTTAGATCTAGAAGTATTTGATAACTATACAGGAAAATCTAGAGATGTAAAAACCTTATCTGGTGGAGAATCCTTTAAAGCATCTTTATCAATGGCTCTAGGATTAGCTGATGTTGTTCAGGCTTATTCAGGTGGAATACAGTTGGATACTATTTTTGTTGATGAAGGCTTTGGAACCTTAGACTCAGAATCTCTAGATAATGCTATAGAATGCTTAGTTGAACTTCAAAATGATGGAAGAGTAGTAGGTATAATATCTCACGTACAGGAATTAAAGGATAGAATAGATTCAAAGATAGTTATTACATCTACTAATAAGGGAAGCAAGGCGGAGTTCAATTAAGGATTAACAGATAACAAATAACAAGGGATAAGAAGTAAAAAGTAAGTTGTTTCATAAATTGTTTATGAGCAGCTTGCTTTTTTGCTATAAAAAGAGATAAGAATATTTTTAAAAATGCTTCTTTTTTCTTTATTAAGGAATATATAAAGATATATGGATTTATTAAATAAAAATATTTAAGAAAAATAAAAAAATATTCATTCCTGTAACCTCTGTTACCGATTCTTCTGTAAAAACTGGTTATAATGAGTATATCAAATGAACATTTTGAAATAATTAATTTTTAAATATATTTAAGGAGGCTATTTTTTATGGAAAATAAAATGTTTTGTTTCCAATGTCAAGAAACAGCAGGATGTACAGGATGTACAAAGTTTGGAGTATGTGGAAAGTCACCAGACCTTGCTAGAATGCAAGACTTATTAGTATATGTAACAAAGGGATTATCAGATGTTACAACTAGACTTAGAAAAGAAGGAAAAGAAGTTTCAGCTGAAGTTAACCACTATGTAACTATAAACCTATTTACAACAATAACTAATGCTAACTTTGATGATGAAATATTCTACGATAGAGTAAAAAGAGTATTAGAAATAAAAGAAGAATTATTAAATCAATTATCAAACAAAGAAGGTTTATCAGAAGCTGCATTATGGACTGCTTCAACAAGAGAAGAATATGATGCAAAATCAACAGAAGTTGGTGTATTAGCAACTAAAGATGAAGATGTAAGAAGCTTAAGAGAACTTATAACTTATGGATTAAAAGGTTTAGCAGCATACATGAAGCATGCTAACGAACTAGGCTATGATAACGAAGAAGTTAGTGCATTTATGCAAGAAACTTTAGCTAAGTTATTAGATGATAACTTAACAGTAGATGAATTAGTTGCTTTAACTTTAGAAACAGGTAAAGTTGGGGTAGACGGTATGGCTCTATTAGATAGCGCTAATACTGGAACTTATGGAAACCCTGAAATAACAAAGGTTAATATAGGTGTTAGAAATAACCCAGGTATCTTAGTTTCAGGTCACGACTTAAAAGACTTAGAACAATTATTAGAGCAAACAGTGGGAACAGGAGTAGATGTTTATACTCACTCAGAAATGTTACCAGCTCACTACTACCCAGCATTCAAGAAATATGATCACTTTGTAGGAAACTACGGAAATGCATGGTGGAAACAAAAAGAAGAATTCGAAAGCTTCAATGGACCAATTTTAATGACTACTAACTGTATAGTACCTCCAAAGGAAAGCTACAAGGCTAGAGTATTCACAACTGGAGCTGCTGGATTCCCAGGATGTAAGCATATACCAGGAGTAGATGGAGAAAAGAAAGATTTCTCAGAAATAATTGAACTTGCTAAAACATGCAAGGCTCCAACAGAAATAGAAAAGGGAGAAATCATTGGTGGATTTGCTCACAACCAAGTATTTGCACTTGCTGATAAAGTTGTAGATGCTGTTAAGTCAGGGGCTATTAAGAAGTTCTTCGTAATGGCTGGATGTGACGGTAGAGCTAAATCAAGAAACTACTACACAGATTTTGCAAAAGCATTACCAAAAGATACAGTTATCTTAACTGCAGGTTGTGCAAAATACAAATATAACAAATTAGACTTAGGAGATATCGGTGGAATCCCAAGAGTTCTAGATGCAGGACAATGTAACGACTCATACTCATTAGCATTAATTGCATTAAAACTTAAAGAAGTATTCGAATTACAAGACATTAATGATTTACCATTAGCATTCAACATTGCATGGTATGAACAAAAAGCTGTTATAGTATTATTATCATTACTATACCTTGGAGTTAAGAATATCCACTTAGGACCAACTCTACCAGCATTCCTTTCACCAAATGTTGCTAAAGTACTTGTTGAAAACTTTGGAATTGGCGGAATCACAAACGTAGAAGACGACTTAAAAATGTTCTTAGGTTAATTTAAATATTAAAGAAGTCTGCTTTACTAACTATTTAGTNAAGCAGGCTTNTTTAGTTTAAAAGAATATAGTAAAATAAAAAGTAGGAAGACTCCATTTGGTGGACTAGTATTAGCTTTTACATGGGGAGCTTTTCATTTTATTTCTAGGCTTAAAGGTATAGAAATTTGGAATGGAATATCATGTATGATATTTTCAGTACTAAGTGGAATAGCCTATTTAAAATTGAAGAAGAGATTAGGATATTCATATATTTTTGTTGNATTAGGCTATTTATTATGATTTGGCTGCAAATTATAAGCAGAAGGATTTACTAAATATAGTTAAAGAATAAAAGGTAAAGGAATAGAGAATAAAAAATTATATAATATTTTTGGTTAGGTTTTGAAAGGAAAAGATATGATAAAAACATTACAAAGGGCTAGATTTTTTAAGGATATTAAAGATGATGAAATACAGAAAATTTTAGATGAGGAAGTTTATATAGTAAGATCCTATAATAAAGGGCAAATAATTGCTAATCAAGGTGAGCCCTGCAATAGTTTATCTATAATAATAGAAGGAAGAACTGTTGTACAAAATGTATATGAAAATGGGAAGGTGCTAACTTTAGCAAACCTTAAGGAAAGTGATGCTTTTGCAGAGGCAATAATATTTATAAAAGAGGGAACTTATCCTTCTACAGTTATGGCTGTAGAAAATTGTAAAATAATTTCTTTCCCTAAAAAAACTATTTTAAATATAATGAAGAATAATACTAAATTTACTGAGAATTTCTTAGGATTACTATCTCAAAAACTAGTAAACCTAAATAAAAAAATAAAACTAATAGAATTAGATACAATAAGGAGAAAAATATGTAAGCTGCTATTAGATAACTATAAGGCAAAGGATTCGTTAGTACTAAAGATAAAATCAAAAAAGGAACTGGCAGAAGAGATGGGAGTAGCAAGGCCTTCTCTTTCTAGAGAATTAATTAGTATGAAAAATGATGGCCTTATTGATTTTAACTTAAAAGAAATAAGAATATTAGATTTAGAAAAATTAGAAGATGAATTCTTTGATTAATATATAAGAAAAGATATTTTGCAAAATTATGCTGCAAGGTATCTTTTTTTGTTAATTTCATAAAAATTTACTTTTAATTTAAAAAATAGGGGAGTTTTGATTGACAATTCTATATGAAAATAATAGAATTAAAAGTAAAAATTTAGCGAGTTAAATTGTTAATTAAAAGTGAGAGGGGATAAAAAATGAAAGGAATTTTAACTGTAATAGGAAAAGACAAGGTAGGAATAATTGCAGGAATAAGCAATGAATTACTTAAATTTAATATCAATATTTTAGATGTAAACCAAACTATAATGAATGAGTATTTTACAATGATAATGATGCTTGATTTAGAAAAAGCTTCTAGTAGTTTTGATTTAATAAAAGAAGGTTTAATTTTAAAGGGAAAAGAACTTGGGGTAGATGTTAAGATTCAGAGAGAAGAAATATTTAATTCAATGCATAGTTTATAATAGGGATTTGGAGGATAAAAATGAATACTAATAATATTTTAGAAACAATAAAAATGATTGAAGAAGAAAATTTAGATATAAGAACTATTACCATGGGGATTTCTTTATTAGACTGCATTGATTCAGATGGAGAGAAGGCTAGAGAGAAAATATACAATAAAATAATCACTTCTGCAAAAGATTTGGTAAAAGTAGGCAAAGAAATAGAAAATGAATTTGGCATACCGATAGTTAATAAGAGAGTATCTGTAACCCCAATTTCAATAATAGCTGGAGCTACAAATGAAGAGGATTATGTTAAGTTTGCAGAAACTTTAGATAAAGCGGCAGAACATTTAGGAATAGATTTTATAGGGGGATTTTCAGCTTTAGTTCAAAAGGGATATACAAAGGGAGATAAAATATTAATAAAGTCAATTCCAGAAGCCCTTGCAAAAACTAAAAAGGTATGTGCATCAGTAAATATAGGTTCCACTAGAAGTGGAATTAACATGGATGCTGTAAAAGAAATGGGGCAAATTATTAAGAAAACTGCTGAGTTAACAAAAGAAAGTAAGGGTTTTGGATGCGCTAAGTTAGTTGTATTTTGCAATGCAGTAGAGGACAACCCATTTATGGCAGGAGCCTTCCATGGAGTGGGGGAAGCAGATAAAATAATAAATGTTGGAGTAAGTGGTCCTGGAGTTGTTCAAAGAGCATTGCAAAAGGTAAAAGGAGACCCCTTTGATGTAGTAGCTGAAACAATAAAGAAAACAGCCTTTAAAATTACCAGAATGGGACAATTAGTAGCAAAGGAAGCATCAAAAAGACTTNAAGTACCTTTTGGAATTGTAGATTTATCATTAGCACCAACACCAGCTATAGGTGACTCTGTAGCTCATATACTTGAAGAAATGGGCTTAGAATCTGTAGGAACTCATGGTACAACAGCTGCTTTAGCATTATTAAATGATGCTGTTAAAAAGGGTGGAATTATGGCCTGCAGTCATGTTGGAGGGCTAAGTGGAGCCTTTATTCCGGTGTCAGAAGATGCAGGTATGATTGATGCAGTATTAAAGGGAGCAATAAATTTAGAAAAACTAGAAGCAATGACGGCTATTTGCTCTGTTGGATTGGATATGATAGCAGTACCAGGAGATACATCAGCAGAAACTCTGGCTGCAATGATAGCAGATGAGGCGGCAATAGGCATGATAAATAACAAGACAACAGCAGCTAGAATAATACCAGCACCAGGATGTACAGTTGGGGATATGGTAGAATTTGGCGGACTTCTAGGCAGGGCACCTGTAATGAAGATTAATGAAAATTCTTCAAAATTATTTATTGAAAGAGGTGGAAGGATACCAGCACCTGTACATTCATTTAAAAACTAAATAAGTTGCAAATTAAAAAATATATAAAAAGAGAAAGTAGAAATAAAATGCTTTCTCTTTTAATTTCAAAATTTAAATATAAATCTAGAAAACTTGTATTAAGAGATGGGAAAAAGCCAAAAATAATAGAATATTAAGGATCTTGTATATGTTTTTCTAATTAGAGTGCAATAATATAAAATATTATTGAAATCGATATAAAAACTAAACTTTAATAACCGATAATAAATATTAAGTAGTATTTTAAGTTTCGAAAAAATAATTGTTTGAAGAAAAGTTTTGTGGTAAAGTATTTATAAGTGTGCAAAAAAATATATGCTAATTTGGAGGGATAAATATGGTAGAAAAGATTATAGATAATATTTACTGGGTGGGAGTTAAAGATCCAGGTTTAGAAGTATTCGATATAATAATGGAAACAAAAAAAGGAACTACTTATAATTCTTATTTAATAGATGATGAAAAAATAGCCATAATCGATAGTGTGAAAACAGGCTTTCATGAAGAATTTGTAAAAAATATTACTTCTATTATTGGTGATAGAGAAGTTGATTATATTGTTGTTCAACATACAGAATTAGATCATAGCGGATCATTAATTAAATTAATAGAAAAATATCCTAAGGCAAAGGTTGTTGGAACAAAAGCAGCATTAAATTACTTGAAAAATATTTTAAATAAAGATTTTAATAGTGAAGATGCAAAGGGGGAAATCAGCTTAGGAAAAACAAGTCTTAAATTTATACCAGCACCAAATTTACATTGGCCAGATACAATGTTTACTTATGTAGAAGAGAGAAATCTTTTATTTACATGTGATTTTACAGGTTCACATTACTGCCCGGAAGGATCAATTACTTCAAGTTTAAATGAAGATTACTTTGTTGAAATGAAATACTATTTTGATTGTATAATGGGACCATTTAAAAAATTTGTATTAATGGCATTAAATAAAATAGAAGGATTGAATTTTGATATAATTGCTCCAAGTCATGGTCCAGTACATATGAATAATATTGAAAAAATCCTTAATTTATATAAAGAATGGGCTGCTGAAGTTAAGGTTGATAATAAAAAAGTAGAAATATTTTATATTTCAGCTTATGGCAACACAGAATTCATGGCTCAATTTTTAAAAGATAAGCTAGAAGAGAAGGGGTTTAAAGCAGATATAACTGAAATAACAGAAGTTCCATTAGAGGAAAGTGTTAAAAAGCTAGAAGCAGCTAAGGGTATTATGATTGGTTCACCAACAATAAATCAAGATGCTGTAAAACCATCTTGGGATTTACTATCCTTAATTAGCCCAGTTGTTAATAGAGGAAAAGCTGCCTTAGCCTTTGGTTCATATGGCTGGAGCGGAGAAGGTGTAAAGATGATTACATCAAGGCTTAAAGAATTAAAACTTAAGACTGTGGATCCTGGTATAGCATTCTGCTTTGTTCCTTCTGAAGAAGATTTAAAAAGAGCAGAGGAAGCAGTAGATAAGTTCATTGAACTTATGTAGAAAAGTGCTAATAAACAGGCTACGATAAATAGGATATGCTTATTTCGCATATCCTATTTATCTTCGCCAAGTTTTATTTGCCACGTATACTATCAATTCAATTAACAATTGAGGATGAAACTACCGTGTAATTTCTGAAATATAGATTTTCCATAACTATGCATTGTGCATTGTACATTAAAAAATAATTAATAACTCTTTTTATTAAAAAAATGTTCCCTAAATAACACCTTTTAGAATATCTATATAATAAACAATAAAAAGGGGGGGAACTGCTTCTTAATAATTGCTTAGGCAAATTATAAAGTGGGAATTTATGAAAAAAGAGTTGAAGATAAATGATGTTAAATATAATTTTGATTTTAGCGGTGATGACAAAAATAACCCTACAAGTATTAATATATTTGAGTCTGAATTTAAAAAGATCGGAAGGGCTCTTAATATTGATAAGGAAGGGTATAACCTTTATTTAATAGATACCTTTTCAAAGGATAAGATAATTGAATTAAAGAAATATATAGAGGAGCAGTACAAATATCTAGAACCTCCAAAGGATATTTGTTACGTTATATATGAAGATTCAAAAAAACCAGAAGCTCTATTTGTTAACAATGGTAATGGAAGAAAATTAAAAAAAGCTGTTGAAGAAATAAAAAATCGCTATTTAGAAATAGTAGAAGATTTTTATAATTCATCATCAGATAATAGAAAAGAAGATTTAATAGATGAAATTCAAAATAAGCGAAGTAATTATATAAATGAATTAATAGAAAGTGCCAGAGTAGAAAACTTTGAAGTTAAAGTAACTAATAAGGGATTTGCATTTATTCCTCTTGTAGATGGGAAAATAATTACAGAAAAGCAGTATGATGATTTAAGCAATTTAAGAAAAGAAGAAATAGTAGTAAAAGCTAATAAACTAAAGAAAAAAGCAGAACACATATTGGCAAAGCTTAAAGAAATTGAATCTATATCTATGAAAAAGTTAAGGGAGCTATATACAGATTTCCTAACCAATCAAATGGAAGTTTATAAAGATGAAGCACTATTGGAATTTATTGATGATGATAATGCTTATGAATTTTTAGAAAGACTTTTTTTAGTTATAGAAAGGAAAATTATTGACTGTTANAATATTGATGTAGATGAGGATGAAGAGGAGCTATATAAGATAATTCATAAAAATAATATTCATCTGCTTGTTGATAACAGTTTGGTATTAAATCCACCTGTAATATATGAGGAGGATCCAAGTGTAAATAATCTTATAGGGTTTATTGAATATGAAAACAATAATGGAGTATATTCAACAGATATTTCACTGATAAATTCAGGAAGTATTTTAAGGGCAAATAATGGATGTTTAATTATTAGTATGAATTCCTTAGCTAGTAATTTTAATGCATATCTCCAGCTTAAAAAAGTATTATTAACTAATAAAGTAAATTTCGATGTTTCAAAATCCTATATAGAATTGATTTCTATAAATGGTTTGAAGCCGGAACCTATTCCAATAAAATTAAAAGTTATATTAATAGGAAACCAAGAATCTTATGATATTTTATATAACTTAGACGAGGATTTTAGAAGATTATTTCCTCTTAGGGCTGAATTTAAGTCTGTAATTGAATTAAATAATGAATCAAAAAAATATGCCATAGCCTTAGCAAACAAAGTTGTTAAGGAAAATTCCTTAAATATACTTTCAATGGAGGCTTTAAATGAAATAATAAAGTATCTATCTAGGAGGGCAAATGATAGAAGTAGGATAAGCATTGAAGAAAGAGAAATAGAAAAATTAATTTTACTAGCTAATGATAGAGCAAAAAATAGGAAAGCATCAATGATTGAGAGAGAAGATATTATAGAAATTGCCTATGAAAGGGAAGTAATAGAGGAGGAATATGATAAATTATATAAAGAAAATAAAATATTAATTACTGTAAACAAAGAGAAAGTAGGAGTAATTAATGGACTTGCTGTAATAGATACTGGATATTATTCCTTTGGAAAGCCAATGAGGATAACCTGTGTTGCCCAAAGTGGTAATGGAAGAATAATTGATATTCAAAAGGAAAATAAGCTAAGTGGTAAAATACATGAAAAATCAATTAGTATATTAAAGGGACTTTTAAATAATTTAATTAGTCCCTATGAAGAATTACCAGTAGATTTTTATTTAAGTTTTGAACAAACTTATGGATTAATAGATGGGGATAGTGCATCTATTGCAGAAGTTATTTGTATATTATCAGCCTTAAGTAAAAGGCCTATAAAGCAAAATATAGCAGTTACAGGTTCAGTAAATCAACTGGGGGAAGTTCAACCTATTGGAGGAGTAAATGAAAAAATAGAAGGATTCTTTAGACTGTGTAAATTCATAGATAGAGTTAAAGATAAAGGTGTCTTAATACCAGGCTTCAATAAGAAGGATTTAGTGTTAGCCCCTGAAGTTGAAAAAGCAGTAGAAGAGGGAGAATTTCATATTTATATAATGGATACCCTAGAGGATGCAATAGAAACATTAATTCTTCATGAGGGAGAAACCTTGGAAGAGTTCTTTGAAGATATTAAATTAGAGATTGATAGGTATAAGAAAGGAAGGGAGGAAGGGTCTAATAATTAATAATTAGCAATTAAGGATTAAAAAGTGTAGAAGCTTGTCAAGCAATCTTTTAAGTCCACAGTTCACAGTGCACAGTTTCATCCTTAACTGTGCACTGTAAATTTTGTCCTATGAATTGATAAATTAGCCTTCATTCAATAATGTGCATTGAAAAATGTATAAATTACATAAAAATGGAATAAAGTATTTGACTAAGCATAAAATAGTATGTTAGAATTATGGAAAAAGAAGGAAANTGATAAAGGAGGTGTAAGCTCTAGGTAACGTAAACTTAGGGCAGTTTATATGTATCTTAAGTTCGATAAAAATGAAGACAAATTAATTGTTACGTTGATGGGAGAGCTTGATCATCATAGTGCTGAAGAAGTACGAGTGAAGATAGATGATAGAATAGATAGAGATAACATAAAGAAAGTTATATTAAATTTTAAGGGTGTAACCTTTATGGATAGTTCAGGAATTGGTGTAGTTATAGGAAGGTATAAGAAAATGCAAAATAGAGATGGTAAGCTTTGTGTTGCAGAAATAAATAAGAGTGTTGGCAAGGTTTTTGAAATATCAGGCATATATAAAATAATTAATATCCATAATAGCTTAGATGAAGCAGTTGAGAGTATTTAGTGGAGGGGTTTAAATATGGTAGATAATAAGGTTTGTATAGAATTAATGAGCAAATCCCAAAATGAGGGCTTTGCAAGGGTTGCAATTGCAGCATTTGTATCCCAGCTAGACCCTACAATTGAGGAATTATCTGATGTAAAAACAGCGGTATCTGAAGCTGTAACAAATTCTATAATTCATGGTTATGAAAATAGAAAAGAGGACATAATTAGAATAGAGGCTACTATAAGCGGCAATGAAGTAACTATAACAGTTGAAGATTTTGGAGTTGGAATAGAGGATGTAAAACGAGCTATGGAACCATTATATACATCTAAACCAGAGTTAGAAAGATCAGGTATGGGCTTCACTGTTATGGAAACATTTATGGACAGCTTAGAAGTAGTAAGTAAAGAAGGNAAAGGTACTAAAGTTGTAATGAAGAAGAAATTCAACTCAGTAAGTTAGGTGAAGTATATGGAAAATGGTATGATGAGGAAAGAGGCGTATAATTATGATGATAATTCAAAATTAATACCCTTAGCTAAATCAGGCGATCAAGAAGCAATGAACAAAGTAATAGAAATGAATCTTCCTCTTGTAGCATCAATAACTAAAAAGTTCCTTAATAGAGGATATGAATATGACGATATCTTTCAAATAGGCTCTATAGGCTTAATTAAGGCTATAAATAACTTTGATGGAAGATTTAATGTAAAATTTTCTACTTATGCTGTGCCAATGATAGTTGGTGAAATAAAAAGATTCCTTAGAGATGATGGAATAATCAAAGTGAGCAGAAATGTTAAAACCTTAGCTAGAAAGCTTCACTTTGATAGGGAAAAGTTAACTAAAAAATTGAATAGGGAACCTACAATTGAGGAACTATCAGAGGAATCTAAAGTAGATAAAGAAGAAATATTATTTGCCCTAGAATCTGCTAATAGTATGCAATATTTATATGATACTATTCATCAAGATGATGGTGCACCAGTTCTTCTTATTGATAAGTTAAGTGAAAAAGGTGAAGATGACAGTGAAATGATAAATAGAATTGCCTTAAAGGAAGCATTAAGAAGCTTAGATGAGAAATCAAGGCAAATAATAATGCTTAGATATTTTAAAGATAAAACTCAGGTTCAGGTTGCTAAAATGTTAGGAATAAGCCAGGTACAGGTTTCAAGAATTGAGAAAAAGGTTTTAGGAATCATGAAAGAAAAATTAGAAGAATAATTTAAAAATACAAAAGAAAATATGGAGAAAATTATGAAAAAATATAATATAAAAGTGGAGTGAAAGTCAATTGAATTTTAAATAAATTCAGTTGACTTTTTATTTGCCAAAAAATATCAGTATTTTAAGGAATAAGATTTGGAATAATAAAATTAAACATATTTAGAAAGGAAGTATAATAATGCCTAAAAAGAAAAATATGAATGAAAGTGAAATTATGAAGGAATTTCAAACTATTACAAAAGAAACAGAACCAAAACCTAAAATTTTAAAAAATTGTATTAATGCTTTTTGGATAGGAGGATTAATATGTGTAATTGGTCAAATAATAAATATGCTTCTTCTTAAATATGGTGGTTTTGATGAAGAAACAACAAAGATGTTAGTACCAGCAATTATGGTTTTTATAGGTGCTTTTTTAACTGGAATAGGTGTATATGACAGAATAGCAACTTATGCAGGGGCAGGAACCCTAGTTCCAATTACAGGATTTTCAAATTCAGTTGTTTCTCCTGCTATGGAATTTAAAAAAGAAGGCTTTATATTTGGAGTTGCAGCAAAAATGTTCATCATAGCAGGACCAGTTTTAGTTTATGGAATAGGGAGCTCAGTTCTTGTGGGCATAATATATTATTTGATACAAAGATTTTAAGAAAGGGGATTAGATATGGATAATGCAAAAAAAAGAGTAGGAATTCAAACTGTAAAAATGAAAAATCCTCCTAAAATAATTTCTACTTATTCTATAGTAGGTCCCAAAGAAGGAGAAGGGCCTCTTGGTCAATATTTTCATGAGGTGGTAACAGACGATACTTTAGGTAAGGACAGCTATGAAAAGGCTGAAAGCGAATTATTTTATCAAACAGTATCTAAGGCTATAGAAAATGCAAATTTAAAAGAGGAAGATATTAATTATATTTTTGCGGGAGATTTATTAAACCAGTTAACTTCTACTTGTTTTGCTGCAAGAGATATAAATATACCTTTCTTTGGTTTATTTGGAGCATGCTCAACAATGACAGAGTCTTTGAGTTTAGCTTCAATGTTAATAGATGGAGATTTTGCAGATTATACGGTAGCAGCAACAGTATCTCATTTTAGTTCTTCAGAAAGACAATTTAGATTTCCGCTAGAATATGGTTCTGTAAGATATCCTACATCCCAGTGGACAGTAACAGGATCAGGAGCCATGGTTTTAGGGAAGGAAGGTAACTTCCCTGAGGTAACTTATGTAACTACAGGATTAGTAAAAGATTATGGAATTAAGGATTCAAATAATATGGGAGCAGCAATGGCGCCAGCTGCTGTGGATACGATTGTAAAGCATCTTCAAGATACAGGAAGGGGAGAAAAATATTATGACGCTATTGTAACAGGAGACTTAGGAAGAGTAGGAAAGGAAATAACCTTACAATTACTAGAGAAGCAAGGTTATAATATTAGAGATATTTATTATGATTGCGGAGATTTAATATTTGATGATGAGAAACAAGGTACAAATTCAGGCGGTAGTGGATGTGGATGTTCAGCCAGTGTAGCTTGTTCATATTTCTATGGAAAATTAATAAATAAAGAGATAAATAAGTTACTTCTTGTTTCAACAGGAGCATTAATGAGCCCAACCTCTACTCAACAGGGAGAAAGTATTCCAGGAATTGCCCATGCTGTAGCAATTGAGTTTAATAATAATGGAGGTGAAAAATAATGGAGTATTTAAGTGCCTTTATAGTGGGAGGTTTAATATGTGTAGTTGGGCAAATTATCTTAGATACTACAAAACTTACTCCAGCTAATATATTAGTTACTTTTTTACTTATAGGAGTTGCATTAGGTGCCTTTGGATTATATGATAAATTAATAGAAATAGGCGGTGCTGGTGCATCAGTTCCTTTGCCTAGTTTTGGTAACTCCTTAGCTAAAGGGGTTATGAAAGCAGTAGATGAGAAAGGAATTGTAGGAATATTAACTGGCGGAATAGAAGGAACTGCATCAGGGGTAACTGCAGCAGTATTTTTTGGTTATTTAGCAGCAGTATTATTTAATCCAAAGACAAAAGCTTGATAAAATATTTGGTATAATATAGTATAGAAAGAACTGGAACATTGAAAAAATAAAAATTTCATTTATATTTTCAATGTTTCGGCTTTTTTTGTAGAAATTTAATTATAATAATTGTAAAATTAAAATGTATAATTATGTTTAATTTTCTCATTTTCTATAGTTTTGATAAAATAAATTATTATTAGCAGAAATAGTTTTGGTAATTCTTACAGAAACAAAGAAATATTTACGGGGGAGGGGTAAAATGAAAAAATATTATGGTGAAAGCTGGTCTAAGGTAGTAGAACTATTGGAAAGTAATATTTATAGTGGCTTAAATCAAGAACAGTGTAATATAAGAAAAAGTGAGTTTGGAGATAACTTGATAAATTTACCCTATACTAGGAGTAATCTTCAAATTTTTCTTGATTTATTTAAAGAAAAATACATATATATTTATATTTTGTTCTTAATGTTTTTTTTACTAAACAAGTTTTATATAATAGGAATTATTTCTTTTATAATATTAATGTTTTATTTAGGAGTAAAATTTCATAATGAATTTTCTAGTAAAAAAGAAATGGAGCTTTTACAAGGGTTAAATACCTCTCAAGTTTTAGTATTAAGAAATGGCGTAGAAAGGCTTATTGAAGCTGAAAACTTAGTAAAGGGAGATATTGTTTATTTTAGAAAAAATTCTGTTATTGGTGCTGACATTAGAATTATAGAAAGTAAGGATTTAAAAGTTGATGAAAGAAACATAACTGGTGATAACTTATTGAAAAACAAGTATTCAATAAAAATGGATGAAAAGCCAAATTCTATAGGAGAAATAAACAATATAATTTTTAGAGGATCAGTAGTAAAAGAAGGTTCTGGTAGTGGAATTGTAATAGAGACTGGTAACAATACTCAATTAGGTAAAGTATTAAGTAGATTAAAAACTTTCAAAAGAAAAAATGATATTATTGTAGAAAAAATAGAAAATGCTTTATTCAAGGCTGGAGTATGCCTAGCCCTTATACAAATTATATTAATTGTAGTTTTTCCAGGAGGATTAATTAATAAACTACCTTTAATGGCAAACTCTTTCTTTGCTATGATATGTATATTTGTACCTTTAATTATTATATATTATGAAAAATATATAAAAAGTGAACTTATTAATAATTACGGTATAGAGTTAATGAATTTTTCTTCATTAGGGCTGTTAAAGGATATAAAAATACTCTTTTTAAAAAAGCTTGGTACAATTACTAAAAACGAATTATATGTTGATAAAATCTACACCAATGACCAAATTTATTTTTCTAAAGATGCTGATGTTAATGATATAAATATTAGAAGAATGTTAGATATATCAATGCTTTGCAACAATGCTAAATATAATATTGATAACAATTGGAGTAAAGGTGACATATTTGAGATAGCCTATTTAAAATATGCAGTTAGCAAATCTATTTTTAAAGGAAATATAGAAGGTAAAAATAGAAGAATATTTGAAATACCAAGAGATGTAAATAAAAAGATGGCAGCATCTATTAATAAAAATAGAAAGGGATACAGGGCGAATATTAGAGGTGAATTAGATACAATATTAGATGCTTGTACAAGCATTTTATTAAATGGTGTAGAAAAAGAATTAACGTCAGAAGATATAATGAAAATAAAGCTAGTAGATCTTAATTTTTCAAAGGAGGGGCTTATTACTGAGGCCTTTGCATATAGAAGCTTTAATTATGAACCTTCGGAATCTGAAAACATTGAGAGCAACCTTGTGTTTGTAGGTATTGTGGCTATGGAAAACCCTATAATAGATAACATTGCTGATGAAATTAATAATCTTAAACAAAAGGGTGTTTTACCAATTATATTTACTGATGATAATAAAATGGCAGCACAGGTATTGGGTAAAAAGATAAAGCTAATATCTTCGGAGGAACAAGTAACGTCAAGCCAGGAACTTGAGATGTTGGAAAAAGAAGAATTTTTAAAGAGAGTTTCAAAAACCAGGATATACTGTCAATTGACTCAGGAGCAGCAGTATGATCTTGTATCTTTATATAATGAAGATGGGTATAACTTTGCAATAGAAGGAGAAACCTTAGCAGATGTTTCTTTAATTAATTTATCCAAAATGGGAATATTTAAGGGCAAGGTATCTATGATACTAAAAAAACTAGGGGATATCTATACCCATAATAGTTCAATTCAAAGCTTTTTAAATCTTGTAAAAGAAAGTAAAGCTGTTTATGAATCAATTGATAGAGGTATTTCAATATATGTAATTACATTATTAGCAGAGATACTATTTTTTAGCTTTAATCAGCTTTCGAATAATAATTATGTAGTTGAATATTATATAGTTATATTTTTAAATTTATTCTTATTAACACCTATTATATTAGTAAATATGATATATGGAAAATATAAGACCAATGATAATAAAATCATATTAAGAGGGGCCTTATTTTCAGTATTGCCTTTAATTTTAGTCTATTTAGGAAACAAAAATGCTGAAGTCCTTGGCTATATTTTAATATCTTTAATGCTCTTTTTTGACACAGTTTTAAATTGCACTCTTATTAAAAAGGGAGATTATAGAGGATTAAAACTTATATTAATTTTTATATTGCTTTCTATATTAACAGGTGGAGCATTAATTTTTATAAAGGCGTATACATATTTATTAATGGATTTACTAATATTAGCTGCAATAATATTAATATTCTTAATATCTGAAATAATTATAAGAAAATGGTAAAACTTATAATGAGGTGATGCCATTTGAATTATAATCATAGAATAAATATACTACTATATGTATTTTTATCATTTATATTTGGAACATATACCTATGTTTTATATAAGGAAAGCAAATGGCTAGCAGTAATTATTGCTAGCTGTTTTTTTATTATATTAATACTTTATAAGGGAATAAGGTTTTCCTTATTGCTTATGATTTTTTTTCTTGTACCAATAATAAATAATTATAATTACTATAATATTAGCTTTAGTGAAAAAGAAGAAGTTAGAATAGTAAGTTTAAATTCTTATGGGGCAGTTGGAAATATTAAAGGAAGAACTGTTTATTTATCTGGAAATATAAAAGGTATTTCCTCAGGAGATAAAATAATAGTCAAAGGCAGCTTTGATAAAGATATTAACAAGGAAAAAGGAATAGTAGGAAGTTTTTTGGTAGAGAGTTATAAGGAGTTAAGGGGAGATTTCATTAGTAAAGTTTATAAATTAAGAGAAGAAATTTTTGATGCTATAAGAATTAAACTAGGCTATAGGAGGGCGGCAATAATCACATCCATATCCTTTGGTTATACTGAATATCTAGATAATAGTGATGAAATAGATATGAAAAAACTTGGTATATTACATGCTATATCAGTTTCAGGTTTACATATGGCAATAGTTTATTCAATAATAAAAAAGTGTTTTGGAGAAAAGGCTGCTGCTATAATATCTATTTTTTATGTTATTTTTACTGGGGCAGCCCTATCTACCATTAGATCTTATATAATGATGCTTACAACAAGTCTTTCAATGAGTTTTAAAAGAAATTATAATCCCTTAGCAGGTTTATCTTTAGGAGGAATAATAATTATATTATTTAAGCCTTATAGTATATTTAATATAGGTTTCCAATTAAGCTTCTTAGCTACCTTAGGAATAATACTATACAATAAAAAAATAAATAAGAGGCTCTATAAGCTGCCTAAATATATAAGAGAAGGTACAGCAATATGCATTTCATCACAAATATTTACTTTTCCAGTATTGGTTTATACTTTTAAAGAATTTTCCCTAGGATTTTTATTAGGAAATTTAATAGTAGTTCCCTTTATGAATATCATAGTTGTTTTGGGAAATTTATTGCTTTTATCTTTAAAAATCAGACCTTTATTTAATTATTTAATATTTATTTCTTATTATATAAGTAGAATTATTGATATTTTAACTGAATTATTAAATAAGATAACTCCAAATATAATTTATTTAAATGAATACCTTGCAAAATTTTATATTATCATAATGATAACAATTTACTTTTATAAGAAAAATATAAAGAGAATAATAGTATTACCTCTTTTGGGCTTAATTTATATTTTTAATCTTTTATATAGTCCTTACCCTAAAATTGAATATTATCAAGAAGGGGCAATTTCTATTAGTTATAAAACTTCTAAAAAATTATTTTATATAAAAAATAATATAAAATCAGAAAAAATTGAAAAAGTAACTATGGCAAAGGAAGAATATAAAAATTTTAATAATATTAATATAGAAAATAAATATAAATTAAAAAAATATAACAATGATTTGCTCTTAGAATGTTATAATAAAAAATATTTGTTGAAGATATCTAAAGATAAAAATCTAGAGGGATATGATATAATAGACCTTAAGAATGGAATCTACAGCAAAATAGTTTTAATTAAAGATAAAGTTATGCCAGTTTATTAAGGAAGGGTAGGTTAAGTTGATAAATTTTGATGCACTAGAAGGAGAAATAAAAAAGGGAAATATAAGTAATTCATATGTTTTTTGTGGATTAGATGAGGAATTAATTAAAGAAGGGGTAAGTTTAGTAGTTAATTCTGTTGTTGATAAATCAATGATGGATTTAAATTATATTAGATTAGATGGTCTTAATACAAATTTTGATGAAATTTTAAATGCCTGCGAAACAATGCCCTTTATGGGAGAAAAAAAAGTAGTTCTTATATATAGGGCTGAATTTTTAAAGGATAAAACTGATAGTTCCCTTACTAAATTATATAAAGAAATAGAGAAATATTTAAAGNATCTTCCCCCTTACACTATTTTAATTATGTATCATTTATTCAATGATAAAAGGAATACACCNAAAAAGAGTAGAAAGATAACTGCTTTAGATAAAATTTCTAAGGTTGTTCATTTTGATAGATTAAAAAAAGATAGATATTACAAGAAGGTAGAGGAAGTATTTAAAAAGAGAGGCAAGGAAATTAAAAAGGTAGAAGCAAGATATTTTGCAGAAAAGGTACCAAATAACTTTGATATTATTAATAGGGAAGCAGATAAGATAATAGCTTATACTGAAGGTAGGGAAATAAGTAAAAAGGATATAGATAAATTAGTCTTAAAATCCAGTGAAGATGACATTTTTGATTTAATAGATTTAATTTCCATGAGAAAAGCAGAAAGAGCAATAGATTTATTAGATGAATTATTATTTAAAAATGATCAGCATATGCTTATAATAACAAACATAGAAAATAATTTTAAAAGATTATATGAAATAAAAGTCTTGAAAAATAAAGGTTACAATGTTTCTAATATTGCAAGTAAATATAAATTACCTACTTTTGTTTGTGAAAAATTAATAAATCAAAGTAATAAATTTTCATTAAAGCAATTAAAAGAAATTTTAGATATTTGCTTAAAAACAGAAACTTCATTAAAATCTAGCAGTAATGATAAAACTATGGAATTAGAATTAATGTTATTTAATATTTTTATGGTAAAATAATAGCCGATCCAAGAGGATCGGCTTCTTATTTAATTACGCCATAGCGTTTAATTTTGCAGCTAATCTAGATTTTTTTCTAGCTACCATGTTCTTATGAATTACTCCTTTTTGAGCAGCCATGTCTAAAGACTTAACTACTTGTGGGAAAAGAACCTTAGCTTCTTCTGCATTGTTTGAAGCAAGAGCTGCTTCGAATTTCTTTATAACAGTTTTAACTGCTGATTTAACCATTCTGTTTTGAGCCGTTTTTGTTGCTGTAACTTTAATTCTCTTTTTTGATGATTTAATATTTGCCATTCTAATTCACCCCCTTAATGCTTTTATAGGGTCTCTTTGCAGCTTTGGGGAAATCTGCGTTCGAGTTCGTTTTTAACATACTAGATTATATCATTGAAAGTTTAGAAGTTCAAGTATTAAATTATTATATTGTGGGAAAATAAGAAATGATAATGAATTGTGGAGGTATTTCAATGATTAGCATAAGAACTGATTTAGCAATAGAAGCTCGTGATATGTACACGCAGGAAAATAAAAGAGAGTTAGATGGAGTCATAGTAAAAGAAGAACAAGATGAAGATGTAAAAATAACCACTGTAACCATTGAAAGTGATGAGGCTGGAAAGGAACTAGGAAAATCCAAAGGAAATTATATTACAATAGATTTTCCAGAAATGACTTATTATGAAACGGAAATTATGGATAAAGTTTCCCATGCCTTAAAAAAATCCTTAAGTGATCTTATAGATGCACCTCATGATAAGCTTGCTTTAGTAGTTGGATTGGGAAATAGAAGGGTAACTCCAGATTCACTAGGACCTAAGGTTACAGAAAAAATCATGGTTACTAGACATATAAAGCAGTTAATGCCAGAAGCAATTGATGAATCAGTTAGGCCTGTTTCTTGTATTGCACCTGGAGTACTAGGAGTTACAGGTATAGAAACTGGTGAAATAGTAAAATCTCTTGCTGAGAAATTGAAACCTGATATAGTTATTTGTATTGATGCTTTAGGGTCAAGAAAACTTGAAAGAGTAAATAGAACTATACAAATAAGTGATACTGGAATAGCACCTGGGGCAGGGGTTGGGAACAATAGAATGAAAATTAACGAAGATTTTATAGGAGCAAAAGTAATTGGTATAGGAGTTCCTACCGTTGTTCATGCGGCAACAATAGCAAACGATGCCCTGGATTTATTATTAGATGAGCTAATAAAAAAATCAGAAGAAGGAACAGACTTTTATAAAATGTTAAATTCCCTAGATAGAAATGAAAAAAATAATTTAATAAGAGAGATATTAGACCCATCCATTGGAGATTTAATGGTTACCCCAAAGGATGTAGATATTATAATGGATTCCTTATCAAAGGTTATAGCAAATGGAATTAATATGGCAATTCAGCCTAATTTAGATATGGAAGATATAAATGCATTTATGAGTTAAAAAAAATATTAAATTATTAATAATTATGTAACTCTCCTAATATATATAAATAGAGAAGGGGGAGTTACATTTGTATTCATTAAGAGAAACAATACCTAAAAAGCAAAAAAAGAAAAGAATAAATACAAAAAGTGGTTTTGACATAGGATATATAATTCTTTTATTAGGAATTCTAATATTTTTAATAAGATTTATAGGCATTGTAAATAAATATGAACAATTAAGCCGATTTGTTCATATTAACTTGTTAAACTATAGTATGCCTGTTGTGAAAACACAAATTTATGATGAAAATAATTTTAATGATGACGATATTTCCTTTAAAAATGCTGTATTAGAAAGTGTAGGCTTAAAAGGCATAAGTGCTTATAGAATAATAGGAAAAGAGTTAGGGATATTTTATACTGGTCTCCAAAACTTATTAACTGATTTACCTATAGCTAATATAAAGCCGTTTTCCTTAAAAAAAGAAAGTATTGCAACTATAAGTGAAGAAGAATTGGCTGAATTAAACAAAGTAAGTCCTGCCTATGATGAAAGCTTAAAGAAACCATTAGATAATTCGAAACCAGAAGTTCTAATATTTCATACCCATGCAATAGAAAATTATGCAGAGGTAGGAGAGTTAACAACAGACAGTAATTTTAATGTAGTTGGAGTTGGTGAGGTTTTAGCCAAGGAGTTAGAAGAAGGTTATGGAATATCTGTAATTCATGACAAAACTAACCATAGTGTTTCATATAATGATAGTTATAAAAGATCAAATGAAACTTTAAATAGTTACTTACAAGAATATGGAGACTTTAAACTTATAATAGATTTGCATAGAGATAGTGTTACAAATAAAGATGCAGTTACTGTAAATTTAAATGATCAAAACTTAGCTAAACTTATGTTTGTACTAGCAGAAAACAGTCAAAGATATGCTGCTAATCAAGAGTTGGCAAATAATTTATTAAATATTTCAAATTCCCTATTTCCAGGGTTAATGAAAAATAATTATATTTATCCAGTAGGGGCTACTGCGGTAAATCATAGTCTAAGTGATAATTTTGTTTTAATAGAAGTTGGGGCGAATATAAATGAGGCACAGGAAGCAAAACTATCTGCAAAGTATATTGCAAGAATAGTTGCTGAATATATAAATGGTGAATAATTGAATAAAAATCTAAAAAATGAGCATCCTTTAGATAGCGAAAAAAATCTAGGGGGTGCCCTTTTGTTTAATAAGAAAATTTTAAGTGGTATAATTATATTTTTTATAATAGTATTATTAGGTTTTATTAAAATAAATATAATTAATACTAAGGCCTTGTCACCAACAGGTGAAGGGGATAATAATTATGAAATGATAAGTAATGAATTTGGAGAAGATTTTGAGGAATTTATTAATGATGGAGCGGAGATAAAAATATATGCTCCTACTGAAGAAGAGGAGAAAATTACAGTAAAAATAGTTGATAAGGAAGTTTATATTAATAACGATAATACATTTTTAAATAAATTCAAGGAAGCTGGACAGTCTGCCTATAATAAAATTTCAAAAATTACAGATAAAGTAATGGATAAACTAAATATAAATGATAAAAATAATATAGAAGATAATAATAAATCTAATGAAAAAGATGATTTAGATAAGATTGTTGATGAGTTTATAAAGGATATGGAGTAGAAAAGTTAGATAAAAAGCATAGATTACACATTTATGTTGACAGTTCTCCAGTGTGATGTGATATAATTTACTTTGATTTAATATAATGGGGGTGAAATAGCTATTTAGCTTGCTTATAGCTAATAGTTTAAATATGAGTGATAACAGACAAAAATATATTAGAAATTTTTCAATAGTTGCCCACATAGATCACGGCAAATCAACCCTAGCAGACAGGCTACTAGAAGCTACAGGTACTCTTACTCAAAGAGAAATGGAAGAGCAGACTTTAGATAATATGGAAATTGAAAGAGAAAGAGGAATAACAATTAAGTCTACAGAAGCAAGGCTTGTTTACACAAGAGAAAATGGAGAGGAATATATTTTAAATTTAATAGATACTCCAGGACACGTAGATTTTACATATGAAGTTTCAAGGAGTTTAGCAGCTTGTGAAGGTGCAGTTTTAATAGTTGATGCAACACAAGGTGTTCAAGCCCAAACTTTAGCAAATTGTTATTTAGCTTTAAATAATGATTTAGAAATAGTTCCTGTAATAAACAAAATAGATTTACAATCTGCAAGACCAGAAGAGGTAAAGGATGAAATAGAAGATATAATTGGAATAGAGGCTTCAGAGGCTCCAATGATATCGGCTAAAACAGGACTAAATATAAAAGACGTATTAGAAGCAATAGTAGAAAATGTTCCAGCACCAAATGGTGATGAAGATGCTCCCCTAAAGGCTCTTATATTTGATTCTTACTATGATAGTTATAAGGGCGTAGTATCTCATGTAAGAATATTTGATGGTGTAGTTAAGCCAGGAACCAAGATAAAATTAATGGCCACAAATAAAGTTTACGAAGTAACTGAAGTTGGAGTTTTTACTCCTAAGCCATTAGTAACAAATGAATTAAGAGCTGGTGAAGTTGGTTATATTGCAGCTTCTATAAAAAATGTTAGGGATGCTAGAGTTGGAGATACAATAACAAGTGCTGATAATCCAATTGAAGAACCATTACCAGGATATAAACCAGCTATACCTATGGTTTATTCAGGTATTTATCCTGTTGATGGAGCAAAATATCAAGAGTTAAAGGAAGCTTTAGAAAAGCTACAAATAAATGATGCAGCTTTAAATTTTGAACCTGAAACATCTATTGCATTAGGTTTTGGATTTAGATGTGGTTTCCTAGGCTTATTACACATGGAAATTATCCAAGAAAGAATTGAAAGAGAATTTAATTTAGACATCATAACAACAGCACCATCGGTTATATATAAAGTAATGAAGACAAATGGTGAATTAATAGAACTTACAAACCCAACTAATCTTCCGGAAGCTACAGAAATTGAATATATGGAAGAACCAGTTGTAACGGCTAGTATTATTGCACCATCTGATTATGTTGGAGCAGTAATGGAATTATGTCAAGAAAGAAGAGGAATCTTTATTGACATGCAATACTTAGAAGAAACTAGAGTTTCAATAAATTATGATATTCCTTTAAATGAAATTGTATATGACTTCTTTGATACTTTAAAATCTAGAACAAGAGGTTATGCTTCTCTAGATTATGAATTAAAGGGATATGCACAAACTGAACTAGTAAAACTAGATATACTTCTAAATGGAGATATAGTAGATGCCTTATCTATGATTGTTCCAAAAGAAAAGGCTTATGGAAAGGGTAGGGCAATTGCAGAAAAGCTAAAAGAAATAATTCCAAGACAAATGTTTGAAGTACCAGTGCAAGCTGCTGTTGGTTCAAAGATAATAGCAAGAGAAACTATTAAGGCAATGAGAAAAGATGTTCTTGCTAAGTGTTATGGTGGAGATATTTCAAGAAAGAAAAAATTATTAGAAAAGCAAAAAGAAGGAAAGAAGAGAATGAGACAGATTGGATCTGTTGAAGTTCCACAAGAAGCATTCATGTCTATTTTAAAAGTAGATTAATAAACTAACAAAGGGCTAAGATTATAATAATCTTAGCCCTTTGTTAGATAACTATAAGAGTAAGGTGGTAATAATAATATATTATATTAAAGAAAAGAAAAAAATGTGAAGCTTTTTATTATTTTAAATAAACCTTTTCTATATAATCATAAGTTTTAGACATGTCATAAGAATTAGCTATGGATTTTAAGTAGGGAATATATTTATATTCATCTAGATCTATAAATTTTGGTATTCTGGGATTTACCCTATAATAATTAGAGTTTAATATTTCCTTACAATAGATATCATCTAAATCGGCCATTCCATCCATGAGTAGAGATAAAATTGGAGATTTCATTTTATTAAAGGGATTAAAGGCCCATTGAAAAAGTCCCCAGTTTTTATTTTTTCCATTTATCCTTTCAGGAATATTCCCAGTACCTATAGACAGGATTTTAATATCACCTATATTGTAGATTTTCTTATAAGCTTTATATACAAATAGTAGAGAAACAGCAGTAGGAGAATTAGCCACAACCCCTCCATCAATATACTGCCCGTAGGATGGAAAATAAGTAGGTGCTGCTGAACTTGATAAAATAGCATCTTTTACTGATATATTTTCTGTACCATCTTTAATAAAATTATTAAAAAAAACTGGATCCCAAGTAAAATCATCAGTACTATTTATATTAAAAGCTGGAATTAAAATTTTCTTTTGTAAATCCCTCAATTTAATATTATCTTCAAAATATGCAGATATAATCTTGCTAAAGTTATTATTTTTGTACTTTGCCTTAAAGAAGTTTATTTTTCCTTGAGAAAAGATTTTTTTCGTTGTTTGGACATCGTATAAATTTCTTATTTCATCAATAGAAACTCCTTTAGCTAAAAGTGAAGCAATTATTGAGCCGGTAGAAGTTCCTGAAACTAAATTTACTTTTCTTAATAAATCGGGATATTTCAATATTATCCTATGTAAAAGTTCGATACTTAAAGCCCCTCTTATTCCCCCGCCATCAAAGGTTAGAATTCTAAAACTTTTCAACTTACTTCCCCTAGAAGATTGATATATGATTATTTTATTCTTAAAAAAGAATATTGTTAAAGTGAAAATTTTAATTTGCATAAAAAATAATTGTAATTAAAAGTAAGGCCCTTAAATATATATAAATGAACAAAGTTTTATGAAAGGGTGGTATTATGTTAGAAGCGAAAGTTAGGGACACAAGAAAAAGGGGAAGGGTTTTAAGAAGATTAGGACAAGTTACTGGTACCGTTAGAAGAAAAAATGGAGATATTATCCCAATTTCTATGGTAATGCATAAGCTAGAAACTTATATTTCAAGACATGGCTTAAGTTCTAAATTTAATATAAATTTTGAAAATGAAGAAATTAAGGTAAGAATTGATAGGGTTCAAAGGGATACATTACTTCATAATATTATAAATATAGACGTTATAGAGCTGTAAACAGCTCAATTCAAAATTCATAATTCAAAATGCACAATTGAGGAGGCTTTTCAGCGGGGTGAAAAGCTATAATTTATAGTTTTACTTGTAAATACAAAAGGCTGCTATGAAATTATTTTCCTAGCAGCCTTTTCACTTAAACTGAAACCTGAAACCTGACAACTAAATCTAACTCCAAACTCCAAACTCCAAATTCCACACTCCAAATTCCACACTCCAAACTGAACATAGTTTGCCTTTATCTTTGAAATAACAATTGTTATAATAATTAAAATATAAGTAATAAAGAATGAAAGAGAGAATTGAAGATGAAAGATATATCATTATACATACACGTTCCTTTTTGCAAACAAAAATGTTTTTATTGTGATTTTCCTTCTTATGCAAATATAGATTATTTAAAAGATGATTATGTAAATGCATTATGTAAGGAAATTGAGAATAGTAAGATTACATATAATATAAAAAGTATATTTATAGGAGGAGGAACACCTTCTTATTTAGATTCTAAACAATTAGAAAAGTTATTAAAAACTATTAATAGGCTGAAGTTAGATAGGAATATAGAATTTACAATGGAAGCTAATCCTGGAACTTTAGATGAGGAAAAGCTTATTGTAATGAAAAAGGGTGGAATAAATAGAATAAGCATGGGACTACAGGCAGTTCAAAATTCTTTGTTAAAAGATATAGGAAGAATTCACACCTTTAATATATTTGAAGAAAATTTTAAATTAGCAAGAAAGGTTGGTTTTGAGAATATAAATGTGGACCTTATGTTTGGATTGCCCTCTCAAACTGTAGGGGAATGGAAGGAGTCTTTGGAGAAAATATCTTCTTTAGGCCCAGAACATATATCAGCATATAGTTTAATACTTGAAGAGGAAACAGCCTTTCATAAATTATATGAAAAAAATAAATTATTTCTCCCTTCGGAAGAAGAGGAAAGAGAAATGTATCAAATAACAAAGGATATATTAAATTCCTATGGTTACAAGCAATATGAAATATCAAACTATTCAAAGGAAGGATATGAGTGCTATCATAATAAGGTTTATTGGAGGAGCGAAGAATATATTGGACTAGGCTCTTCATCTGCTTCCTTTATTGATGGTAAAAGAATAAAAAATGTTGAAGATGTAAAAACATATATAGAAAAAATAAATAATGAAGAAGCTGTGGCAGATGAAATTTATCAAAATACAAAAGAAGATAATATGGAAGAATTTATGTTTATGGGCCTTAGATTAATAGAAGGAATTAAAATGGGTGAATTTAAAAAAAGGTTCAATTTAGATATTACGGAAATTTATAAAGAAGTTATTGAAAAAAATATAAGCAAAAATTTATTAGAAATAAAAGGAGGGAATTTAAGGTTAACAGAAAAGGGGATTGAGCTATCTAATTATGTAATGAGTGATTTTATCTTGGAATAAGATAAAGAGGAAATAAGGGATATTTCTAGAAAATGAGAGAAAAATAGATATATATGTGAATTTTAAAGAAAAATATATAAAATCTGAACTTCAATAAAATTGACAAAATCTATAAGAAATTATATATTTGTATTGTAGTCATTAGCACTCGGGGTAAATGAGTGCTAACAGATAGAGGTGATAGAATGGCTATTGATGAAAGAAAAATAAGAATACTTGAAGCTATCATTAATGACTATATCATTACTGGGGAGCCAGTGGGATCAAGAACAATAGCTAAAAAATATAATTTAGGTGTTGGTTCTGCGACAATAAGAAATGAAATGGCTGATTTAGAAGAAATGGGCTTATTAGAACAACCTCATACTTCTGCAGGGAGAATACCTTCCAACAAAGGTTATAGATTATATGTAGATAAATTAATGAGGACTGGGAGTTTAACTAGAGAAGAAGAACTTAGAATTAAGGAATACATTATAAATTCAGCAATGCATGAAGTAGATAAAATAGTAAAGGAAGCCTGTTCCCTATTATCAGAATTAACTAATTTGACGACTATTGTAAAAGCTCCATCAGTTAGAAGTAGTTATATAAAGTCAATTCAGTTATTTCCTGTTGATAGTCATAATTTAGTTTCGGTTATAGTGGCAGATAATGGTGTAATAAAAAATCATATTATTAGACTAACTGAAATTCCAGAAAATAAAACTATTCAAATGATAAATGAAGTACTAAATTTAAGATTAAAAAATTTATCTATTGAGCAAATTAATTTAGAAGTAATCAATAAGGTAAAAAATGAATTATCAGGATATGATGAATTGTTTAATGCGATTCTACCAGCTTTATATGAAACTTTAAAAGAGTCAAATAAAGAAGAAGTTTTTGTTGAAGGAGCAACAAACATATTTAATTATCCTGAATATAACAACATAGATAAAGCTAAAGAAATCATATCTCTAATAAGTGATAGAGAAAATTTAGTAGATTTAATAGAACCCTCAAATGGTATAACTATTAAAATTGGAGAAGAAAACAATTTTCCAGAGGCAAAAGATTGTTCAGTTATATCAGCAGAATATTACTATAATGGAAGGCCTATTGGCACTATTGGATTAATAGGACCTAAGAGGATTAACTATTCAAGGGTTGTAGCTATAATGAATAAGGTTATGAAAGAGCTAAATGAGAGTTTAAAAAACCAACTATTAGAATAAAAGAGATGAGGTGTTGTTTTGGAAGATAATAAGAAGCNATTAGAAGACTTAGTTGAAGAAGTTGAAAAGGATGAAGAGTTAAATTCTAATGGAGAAAGAGAAGAAAATGAAACTACTGAGGCAGTAGAGGAATGCTTAGAAGAAAATAATGAAGATAAGGAAAATGAGTTAGAAGTTATGAGAAAATTAAAAGATGAAAACAAAAGGCTAAATAATGAATTAGAAGCATTAAAAGATAGACTGCTTAGAGTTTCAGCAGAATATGAAAATTATAGAAAAAGAACAACTAAAGAAAAGGAAGGAATCTATACAGATGCATGTAGCGATGTATTAAAAGAAATGATTCCAGTTTTAGATAACTTAGAAAGAGCAATGACTGTTGAAGGAAGTTTAGATGACTTTAAAAAAGGTATTGAAATGACAATAAAGCAGTTTAATACTTCTTTCGAAAAGTTAGGTGTAGAAGAAATTGATGCAAGTGGAAAATTTGATCCGAATTTTCATCAAGCAGTTATGCATGTAGAAGATGAAAACTTTGGAGAAAATGAAATTGCAGAAGTATTCCAAAAGGGATATAAAAGAGGCGATAAAATAATTAGATATACTGTAGTAAAGGTAGCTAATTAGTTTAAATATTTCTAAACATAAATCTTTAAATTTTAGGAGGAAATAAATTATGGGAAAAATTATAGGAATAGATTTAGGAACAACAAATTCATGTGTATCAGTTATGGAAGGTGGAGAACCGGTTGTAATAACAAACTCAGAAGGGGCTAGAACAACTCCTTCAGTAGTATCTTTCCAAGCAAACGGAGAAAGATTAGTAGGTCAAGTAGCAAAAAGACAAGCGATTACTAATCCTGACAAAACAATAATTTCAATTAAGAGACATATGGGAACAAACTATAAAGTTAATATAGATGGAAAGGATTATTCACCACAAGAAATTTCAGCAATGGTACTTCAAAAAATTAAAGCTGATGCAGAAGCTTATTTAGGAGAGCCAGTTACTCAAGCTGTAATCACAGTTCCAGCATATTTTAATGACTCAGAAAGACAAGCAACAAAGGATGCTGGTAGAATAGCAGGACTTGAAGTATTAAGAATAATCAATGAACCAACAGCTGCATCTTTAGCTTATGGATTAGATAAAATGGATACTAACCAAAAGATATTTGTTTATGACCTAGGTGGTGGTACATTTGACGTATCTATTCTAGAACTTGGTGATGGAGTATTTGAAGTTTTAGCAACAAATGGAGATACAAAACTTGGTGGAGATGACTTTGACCAAAGAATTATAGACCATATAGCAGAAACATTTAAGGCTGAAAATGGAATTGACTTAAGAAATGATAAAATGGCAGTTCAAAGATTAAAAGAAGCTGCTGAAAAAGCTAAAATTGAATTATCATCATCAATGCAAACAAATATTAACTTACCATTTATAACAGCAGATGCAACAGGTCCAAAACATATAGATATGAATTTAACAAGATCTAAATTTAATGAACTTACTGGTGATTTAGTTCAAAGAACAATTGAGCCAATGAAGAAAGCTTTAAGCGATGCAGGACTTTCAATTGGAGATATAGATAAAATTATCTTAGTTGGTGGATCTACAAGAATTCCAGCAGTTCAAGAAGCAGTTAAGAACTTTACTGGAAAAGAACCATCAAAGGGAGTTAACCCAGATGAATGTGTAGCTATGGGTGCTGCTATTCAAGCAGGTGTTTTAACAGGAGAAGTTAAGGATGTATTATTACTAGATGTTACTCCATTAACACTTGGAATTGAAACATTAGGAGGAGTTGCTACTCCATTAATTGAAAGAAATACTACTATTCCAGCTAAGAAGAGTCAAATCTTCTCAACAGCAGCAGATGGTCAAACATCAGTTGAAATTCACGTAGTACAAGGTGAAAGAAAGATGGCAGCTGATAATAAGACATTAGGAAGATTTACTCTATCAGGAATTGCACCTGCACCAAGAGGAATTCCTCAAATTGAAGTAACATTTGATATAGATGCCAATGGTATAGTAAAGGTATCTGCTTTAGATAAGGGTACAGGTAAAGAGGCTAATATCACAATTACAGCTTCAACTAACTTAAGTGATGAAGAAATAGAAAAGGCTGTAAAAGAAGCAGAAAAGTTTGCAGAAGAAGATAAGAAGAGACAAGAAAAAATAGAAGTTAAAAATAATGCAGATCAAGTAGCTTACCAAACTAAAAAGACTTTAGATGAACTTGGTGATAAAGTTTCAGCTGAAGATAAGGCAAATATAGAAGCTAAATTAGATGAGTTAAATAAAATTAAAGATGGAGAGGACATAGAAGCTATTAAGAAGGCTATGGAAGACCTAAATCAAGCATTCTATGCAGTATCATCTAAGATCTACCAAGAAGCAGGAGCTCAAGGAGCTGACCCAAATATGGGGGGCGCAGGAGCACAAGAACAACAAGGTCCAGCTGATGATAATGTAGTTGATGCAGACTTCGAAGTAAAAGATGATAAATAGTTGTAACTTAATGTGCTAATATATATAATGTGAGGGAAGGCATTTGTCGTCTTCCCTTTTCTCAAGTAAAATATAACTTGGTGTCATACTGGCTGTTACTGCCGTCTAAAAAGGGAAGTTAGGTTACAGCAAAGACATATAAATTAATAAAGATAAGTGGTGGTGAAATAGATGGCAAATAAAGACTATTATCAAATATTAGGCTTAGAAAAAGGCGCTTCAGATGATGAAATAAAAAGAGCTTTTAGAAAGCTAGCTATAAAATATCATCCAGATAAAAATCAAGGGAATGCAGAGGCAGAAGTAAAGTTTAAAGAAATAAATGAAGCTTATCAAGTTCTTTCTGATCCTGAAAAGAAAGCTAGATATGATCAATTTGGAACAGCAGACTTTGATGGAAGTGGTTTTGGAGCTGGTGGCTTTGGAGGCTTTGATGGCTTTGATTTTAGCGACTTAGGCGGATTTGGAGATATCTTTGATACCTTCTTTGGTGGAGGAGGTTCTGGTAGAAGAAGAAATGGTCCACAAAGAGGTGCTGATTTAGAATATGTATTAAACTTAACTTTTGAGGAAGCTGTTTTTGGTGTAGAAAAAGAAATATCTATAAATAGAAGTGAATCTTGTGATTCCTGTAGTGGAACAGGAGCAAAGGCAGGTACTTCGCCAAAAACATGTCCTACATGCAATGGATCAGGTCAAATAAGAGTACAAAGGCAAACACCTCTTGGAAATTTTGTAAGCACTTCAACTTGTAACCAATGTGGTGGTAAGGGTCAGGTTGTAGATAATCCTTGTACTACATGCCATGGTAAAGGAAGTGTAAGAAAAAACAGAAAAATTTCCGTTAATATACCAGCAGGTGTAGACACAGGAAATGTAATGCCTCTAAGAGGACAAGGGGAACATGGAAAAAATGGAGGTCCAGCAGGAGATTTATATGTAAGAATAAAGGTTGCTCCATCTAAGAAGTTTACAAGAAAGGGCAGTGACATTTATATAGATACCCATATTTCTATGGGGCATGCAGCTTTAGGAGTTGAGGTTACTGTACCAACAGTTGATGGAGATGTTAAATATAAGATTCCGGCAGGAACTCAATCAGGAACCTTATTTAGATTAAAGGGTAAAGGTGTTCCAAGAGTAAATTCCTCAGGCAGAGGAGATCAATATGTAAAAGTTATAGTGGATATTCCTAAGAATTTAAATGAAAAGCAAAAGGATGCTTTAAGAGCCTTCATGGAAGCTTGTGGAGAAACTGTTCCAGAAGAAACTAGCCCTAAAAGAAAATTAAAAAACTTTTTTAAATGACTGAAATTTTAAAATTTCTAAATAACAGTTTTGTAGGTTTTTATATATGAAAATCTGCTTAACTGTTATTTTTTATGCTGAAATATACTTAATAGTCCGTGGATTGATTTAAGTGATATTAATAAAGAAGGATAATAGATAGTTATAAATTAAGATAAGAATATAACTATTGTAATTTGAAATAATAATATAGAAGAAAATTAATACTAAGGAGTAGATACAATGGGAAATATAAAATTTGACGGAACACCAATGACTTTAGTAGGAAAAACTTTAAATGTAGGTGATACATTTAATGATTTTACAGTAACAACAAATGATTTGAAGGACTTTACCTTAAGTGATACTAAGGGAGTAAGAATTTTTCTAACAGTCCCATCAATTGATACATCAGTTTGCGACATGGAGGTAAAAAAATTTAATGAAGAGGTAGCAAAGTTAAATGGAGTAATTTGCTACACAATATCAATGGATTTGCCCTTTGCACAAAGCAGGTGGTGTGGAAATTCAGGTATTAAAAGTGTAATAACCTTATCAGATTATAAATACAGAAGCTTTGGAGAGGCAACAGGGTCCTATGTAAAAGAATTAGGGTTATTAGCAAGAAATTCCTTTGTTGTCGATTCAGCAGGAAAAGTAACTTTTGTTGAATACTTGGAAGAAATGACTAATGAACCAAGTTATGATAAAATTTTAGAAGCTGCAAAAGCATCTAAGTAATGTAGAATCTACATTAAAAAAGTGCGAATAAAAAGGCTGCGATAAATAGGATATGCTCCACAAGCTAATACTGGGCTAAGAAGTACTAGGCTTGCTATATACTTATTTCACATCTTCTATTTATCTCCGCCAAGTTATATTCGTACTTTTTTATTATTTTGTCCTAGCCTAAATTATCCAATTACAATAATTAATTGTCATTTGCTTAAAATAAGTGTAAAATAATTAATTAGTCGAAGAATGTTTGAAAGGACTGATTTATTAATGGAAGGAACTTGGATAGAAGTTAGAGTATTAACTAAAAGTGAGGCTTTAGAACCTATTTCAGGAATATTTTATTCTTTAGATTGTAAGGGGGTAGCTATTGAGGACCCAGAAGATATATTAGGAAGAGAGCAAGGCCCCCTAACTTGGGATTTTGCTGATATAAATATTTTAGAACATAAGGGAGAACATGCTGTAGTTAAAGCTTATTTTGCAGAGGAAGATAATATAGAAGAAGTGATATCTTATGTTAATGAAAAAATAGAAGAATTAAAAACTATGGGAATAGATGTTGGTATAGGAAAAGTAGAAAGTGAAAAAATGTTCGAAGAGGACTGGGCCAATAACTGGAAGAAGTATTATAAACCAGCAAAGGTAGGGGAAAGACTGGTTGTAAAACCAATCTGGGAAACCTATGAAGCAAAGGGTGATGAATTAGTTGTAGAATTAGATCCTGGAATGGCTTTTGGTACTGGGGATCATGAAACTACTAAAATGTGTATGCAAGCTCTTGAAAAATATGTAAAGGAAGACACAGTTGTATTTGATGTAGGATGTGGTTCGGGAATCCTTGCTATAGCTGCTGCAAAACTTGGAGCGAAAAAAACAGTAGGTGTTGATCTAGATCCAGTAGCAGTAGATTCAGCTAAACAAAATGTAGAATTTAATAATTTAGATAATATAGAAATTATAGAAGGAAACTTAGTAGAAGTAATTGATGGCAAGGCAGATATTGTTGTAGCTAATATAATAGCTGAAATAATATGCCTGTTAACAGAAGATGTTAAAAGAGTTTTAAAAGAAGATGGATACTTTATAACTTCTGGAATTATCCACGATAGAGTAGACATGGTAGTTTCAAAGCTAGAAGCTGTAGGTTTTGAAGTTTTAGAAATAAATAAAGATGGAGAATGGAACTGTATAGTTGCCAGATTAATTTAGTTTTTAAGGAGAAATAGAACAATGCATAAATTTTTTACTCCTAAAGAAAATTTTATAGATAGTAAGGCTAAAATTTTAGGTGATGATGTAAAACATCTATACAAGGTATTAAGGCTTAATGAAGGGGATAAAATAGTTTTAAATAATTGTGAAGGTGAAGAATTCTTATCTACAATAGAATCCATAACTAAGCAGGAAGTTATTGTAGCTATAGATGAAAAACTTAAAATTAATAATGAAAGCAGAATTAAAATTCACTTGTTTCAAGGCCTGCCAAAGGCTCAAAAAATGGATTTAATAGTTCAAAAGGGCACTGAGCTAGGTCTTTTAGAATTTATACCAACTATAACAGAAAGAGTTGATATAAAGCTTAAGGGGGACTTTAAAAAGTTAGATAGGTTAAATAGAATAGCCTTAGAGGCTGCAAAACAAAGTAAGCGAACAGTAATACCTAAAGTAGTAGCGCCAATAAGTTTTAAGGAAGCTGTTGAAAAACTAAAAACTATGGATTTAACAATAGTACCCTATGAAAATGCAGAGGATTTTGGAATAAAAACATTGTTTAGAAAATTAAATAGTGAATTGGGAGATAAAATTTCTGAGATAAAAAATATTGGAATACTAGTAGGTCCAGAAGGCGGCTTTGAAGCAGAAGAAATAAGTGAACTTAAAGATAATGGAGCATATATAGTAACATTAGGAAAAAGAATATTAAGAACAGAAACAGCAGGGTTTGTTTGTGCTTCATTAATTAATTATGAATTAGGAGACTTAGGAGGAAAATAATAATGAAGGTTGCATTTTCTACATTAGGATGTAGGGTTAACGTATACGAATCAGAAGCTATGGCGGAAAAGTTTATTAGAGAAGGCTATGAGGTTGTTGATCAAGGAGAAGTAGCAGATGTATATGTAATAAATACTTGTACTGTTACAAATATGGGAGATAAAAAATCAAGACAAATTATTAATAAGGCAAGAAGATTAAATGAAAATGCTACTGTTGCTGTTGTGGGCTGCTATTCTCAAATGGCTCCTGAAGAAGTTTCAGCAATACCAGGAGTAGATGTAGTATTAGGAACAAGAAATAAAGGTGATGTAGTTTACTATGTTAACAAAGCAATAGAAGAAGGTAAACCACAAATCCATGTAGAAGGTGTACTTAAAAATAAAAAGTTTGAAGCTCTTAATATTGAAGACTACCAAGATAAAACAAGAGCCTTTTTAAAGATACAGGATGGCTGTAATAGATTTTGTAGTTACTGTATCATACCTTACTCTAGAGGATCCGTTTGCTCAAAGGAACCAAAACAAATAATTGAAGAGGTAAATAAATTAGCGGAACATGGATTTAAAGAAGTGATATTATCAGGAATACATACAGCTTCTTATGGTTTAGACTTAGAAGAAAAAATTAACTTAATAGATATTATTGAAGAAATAGAAAAAATTGAAGGCATAGAAAGAATTAGAATAGGCTCAATTGAACCAGCTTTCTTTACAGAAGAAGTAATAGAAAAAATAAAGGCATTTAAGAAGTTATGTCCTCATTTCCATCTATCCCTTCAAAGTGGATGTAACATTACATTAAAGAGAATGAATAGAAGATATACAGCAGAAGAATACAAAGAAGCTGTAGAAATGCTTAGAAAGACATTGCCGGGAGTATCCATAACTACTGATGTTATTGTAGGCTTCCCTGGAGAAACAGATGAAGAATTTAATGAAACATACAAATTCTTAGAAGATATAAAACTTACCAAAACTCATGTATTCAAATATAGCCCTAGAAAAGGAACAAAGGCTGAAAAAATGGAAAACCAAATAGATGGAACAACTAAGGACAAAAGAAGTAAAGCCCTTATAGAATTAAGTAATAAAAACGAAGATGAATTTACAAAAAAATTCATAGGACAAAAAATGGATGTCCTTATAGAGTGCCCAGTAAAGGGAAAAGAAGGCTACTACGAAGGATATACTAGAAATTATATAAAGGTACATGTACCTTGCCAACTTGAAGAAATTGTTGGTAAAATAGTAGATGTAGAAATAAAAGAATCCCTAGGAGAAGTGGCAGAAGGACGATTGGTGGTTAACAATTAACGATTAACAATTGTATAGGATTGCGCAGCAATCTTTTAAGTTCACAGTTCACAATTCACAGGCACAGTGCACAGTTGTGGAAATAATTCAGCGAGCTGAATTAATAAAATTAATTAATAAGTTCTGAAAGAGCATATATAAAGTTTGAGTTTTAGAAACTACGCAGTAGTTTCATCCTGAACTGTGAACTGTGAACTCTTAACTGTGAACTAATATAGAAGGGTGGTGAAATTATGAATTGTATCTTTTGTAAAATAATTAAGGGAGAAATTCCAAGTAATAAAATTTATGAAGATGATGAAGTTTTGGCTTTTCATGATATAAGCAAAACTGCTCCAGTTCATTTTTTAGTTATACCTAAAAAACATATAGAAAGTGCAAATGAAATTAATAGTGAAAATTCTAAAATTATTGCACATATTTTTGAGGTTATTAGTAAAATAGTAAAAGAGATAGGTATAAGTGAAAGTGGTTATAGAATAGTTAATAACTGTGGAAAAGATGGGGGCCAAAGTGTGAATCACATTCATTTCCATGTGTTAGGTCAAAGAGAATTAAAGTGGCCACCAGGCTAAGGGAATTTTATTCTAAGAGTTGACTTTAGACCCTCGCTATTGTATAATATAGCGTGTGTTATTAAGCCCGTAGCTGAGTTAAATTAATTAATTTGAGCTAGCGGAGGGAGGGATAATAGATGTCAGAAATAAAAGTTGGAGAAAACGAAACACTTGAAAGTGCATTAAGAAGATTTAAGAGAAAATGCGCAAGAGCTGGAGTTCTTTCAGAAGTTAGAAAGAGAGAACACTATGAAAAACCAAGCGTAAAGAGAAAGAAAAAATCAGAAGCTGCTAGAAAGAGAAAATTCAAATAGTAAGTTCACTTTAAAAATCAAAGTAATTTGATTTTATAGCTGTTATTGGAGGCTTATTTATTCAATAAGCTTTGTTGTATTATTTTTTGATACACCAGAGCTGAGGAATCTTGGTTTATAGCCTAAAATAAGTATATAATTATACTTGATTTTATAAGGGAAAATAGATTAAATTTAATATTAAATTTATCTAAGTTGCCTTCCTCAGCAGTTTTGAAATAATAAAACTATAATTATTTAAGCAGCTACATTATAGGTTCAATAACATTATATATCTGAGTTAAACTTAGTATTTAAGAATTTAAGATGTGAAATAAATAAAAGCAAAGAGAGTTAAAATACCCTCTTTGCTTTTTTTGTTAATTAGATTTATTTGTGTAATTTTCTATATATTTTTATCATAAATTACTATTAGTAAAAATATAAGAGGAGTTAAATTATGCAAAATAAAATTGAGAAAAGTAGAGAAGTTATAGCAGAAAAATTAGATATGCCAAAAGACATAATCTTAAATATGCCTAAGATAACTATAATTGGGCAAGAAGAAATTACAATAGAGAATCATAAGGGTATAGTGCTTTTTGAAAGAAACATAATAAAAGTAAATACTAAATTAAAGCCACTTTGCATTGAAGGTGATAATTTTGAAATATTATATATTGGGGATTCCACTATAACTATTAGTGGTAGATTTAATTCTATATCATACGAGGTGTAAAATGGCAGGGGGAATATTTGAAACAGGTAAATTAGTAGTTGAAATAAAAGCACTAAATCCTGAAAGGGTTTTAAACATATTATGGAATGAAAATATAAACATATTGAAGGTAAAAAAAGTAGACGTGGTAACTATAAGGGGGACAATAGAATATAAGGATTACGATGATTTAAAAAGGATTGTAAAAAGATTAAATGGGAAAGTAAAAATAGTTGGAGAAAGAGGAATTTTATTCTTTTTCTTTAGATTAAAAAATAAAATGTTTCTATGTATAGGTGCAGGCGTTTTTTTACTTATTCTTTTATACCTTTCAACCTTTATTTGGAGCATAGAAATTAACACAAGAAATAATTTATCACCTTACGAAATAAGGCAAGACCTATTTGACTTAGGTATTATGCCTGGTATAAAGAAAAAGGAAATAGATGTTAAGGAATTAGAGAAAAAGATAGAGGATATTAATTCTGATATACTTTGGATAAGAGCGAGAATTGAAGGATCCACATTAAAAATCAGTATAGAAGAAAAAGTTAATCCTCCACAGATAGTAGAAGAGGAAATGGGCAATTTAGTTTCTAAAATGGAGGGAGAAGTAAGCAGAGTATATGTATTTTCAGGACGATCTGTTGTTCATAAAGGGGATTTGGTAAAACCCGGGGATGTATTAATTGAAGGAATAAATGGTAAGGAAGAAAATCCTTATGAAGTTGTGCCTGATGGAGTAGTAATGGCAAATACATTTTATGAAAAATCCATGGTTATGAAAATAGAAGGTACTGAACTTAAAAGAAATGGAAATAAAGATACAGATATTTACTTAGAAGTAATGGGGAAAAAAATTTATCTTAAAAAAGCTATAAAAGGTTTTAAAGAATATGATAAAATAGAGGAAAGTGGAAAAATATTTAAAAAAGTTAATTATTATGAAAAAGAAGAAGTTCCAGTGCAGTTAACTAAGGAAGAGGCTGTAGATAATGCAGTTGAACAATTACAAGAATCTCTTTATAATAATTTAACACGAGAAGCAAAAATTATAGATAAAATAGTAACCACTAAAGATGAATCAAATGGAAATATTATTGTAAATGTTATTTTTGTAGTTGAACAAAATATAGTTGATAATAATCCTGTTGATTACTAAAAACTATAAAGATTAGAAGGTGATTGATGTGTTCTTAAATAAAGAAAAGTGGGTAAAAATAAGGGAAAACAAAAATTTTATTCAAGATAAATATAAAATACCAATGATTTATTTTGTTGTATTTATAGTTATATATCTGCTATTGCTTACCGTTGTAGCGCCCAAGAAACATAATTTATCAGTTGGTGATATTGCAGATGTAGATATAAAAGCACCAGTTGATCTTGTTGATGAAGCTGCTACTTTAGAGAAACAACAGGAAGCAGCATCGAAAGTAGATAAACAATATACAATAAAGAGTGAAGTAAGGATAGATGCTTTAGCAAAAGTAAATACATTTTTTGAAAATATAAATAAAGCTATTTCCTCAAATAAAACTGATGAAGATACTAATAAATTAGAAAATATAGAAAAGGTTAAGGGGATAACACTAAGTGATGAAGATTATAATATATTATTAACTTTAGAAAAAGAAAAACTTACGGAAATAAAAAACTTTATCATTAGTTCCTTAGAAGCAGTATATGAAGAAAATATTGAAGAAAATAATTATGATAATATACAAAGAGCAAGAAATATTGTAGATAATTTATTAGCAGAAAAAAATTATGATAGAAATTTAGAAGAAATAATTAAAGAAATATGCTACAGTCAAATAAAACCAAATATGTTTTATGATAGTGAGAAGACAGAGGAAAAGATAGAAGAAACTAAAAAAAGTATTGAACCAGAAATAATAAAGAAAAATCAAACCATCATAAAGGAAGGTGAACCTGTAACACAGGAACAAATAAATTTATTAGAACAATTAGGGATGCTTAATGATGGAATAAATAGAAGTTCAATAAAGATATTTATTTCTTTAGCCGTAGCGGTTATTGTTATTTTATTTTTACAATATAGGTATTTGTTAAAGGAAGATAGTGAAATATTAAAGAACAAAAAGATGTTAATTTTAATTAGTTCTATTAATATCATTCTTATTATTCTTTCCATACCATTAAGGGGAGTTTCACCATATTTAATACCTATTGTATGCAGTAGTATGCTAATGGCAATTTTAATAAACAGCAAAACTTCTTTAGTTATGAATTTATTAAATATTATTTTAGTTTCCATTGTGGTAGGTTTTGATGTAGGAGTAATATTAATATCAATTGTTAATGTTATAATATCGACAATGGCTTTAAACAAGGTTCAGCAGAGAAATGACATTATTTATTCAACAATTTATATAACAGTAATATCCACTTTAATTACTATAACATCTAGTATGTTATACTCAAATAATTTAAGAGAAATATTAATAAAAACAATGTACACTTCAATAGGTTGTTTTCTTTCAGGAATACTTGCTTTAGGATTACTACCTTTCTTTGAATCAATCTTTGATGTTGTAACAAATATAAAATTACTAGAATTATCAAATCCTAATCAGCCCCTTATGAAAAAACTGCTTATGGAGGCGCCTGGTACCTATCATCATAGTATGATGGTTGCTAATATTGCTGAATCTGCTACAGAAGCTGTAGGAGGTAATCCGGTAATTGCAAGGGTTGGAGCCTATTATCATGATATAGGAAAAACAAAAAGGCCCTACTTCTTTGGAGAAAATCAAATTGGAAGGGAAAATCCTCATGAAAAAATTACCCCAAATTTAAGCGCATTAATAATTTTATCCCATGGAAAAGATGGAATAGAATTAGCTAAAGAGCATAAAATTCCAAAGGTTATTCAAGATATGATTGTTGAGCATCATGGAACGACTTTAGTTAAATATTTTTACTATAAGGCAAAGGAAGCAGCAGATAATCCAGAAGATATAAAAGAGGAGGATTTTAGGTATTCTGGCCCTATACCACATACTAAGGAGGCAGGAATACTAATGTTAGCAGATAGTGCAGAAGCAGCTGTAAGGTCTATTAGTGAACCAACAAAGGCTAAAATAGAGGAAATGGTTAACAATATTTTTAATGATAAGATAAAGTCAAATCAATTGATAAATTGTGATTTAACTTTAAAAGATATAGAAATAATAAAAAAGAGCTTTTTGAAGTCCTTTGATGGAATGTATCATCAGAGAATAGAATATCCAACAGAAAAGAAGAAATAGATAAATAGTATATGCTAAGAATTAAGAATTAAAATTAAGGATTATAGCTGAATTTTAATTCTTAATTTATATTATGATTTTTAACTGCTATAAAAAATTAAATGTACATTTAAAAAAGAGAAATAATAAAGGAGATTTATATGTTATATACAGAAAATAGACAAGAAAATATAGAAATTACAGAGGAGTTTATTGACAATATACAAAAGGTTTGCGATTTTGTTTTAAAAGAAGAAGGTGTAAAAGGAGAATATCAAATTTCTCTTCTTTTTGTTGACAATGAAGAAATAAGGGAAATTAATAATGAAACTAGAAATATAGATAAAGTAACAGATGTCCTTTCTTTTCCCATGCTGGAATATGAAGAAGGAAAGGTATTTAAAGATATCTATTTAGATTTTGATTTTGATGAAAGATATAAGGATGGAGATGAATTAGTACTTGGAGATATGGTTCTATCTTTAGAAAGAGCTTTAGAACAAAGTAAAGAATATGGTCACTCTTATGAAAGGGAAGTAAGCTATTTAGTTGTCCACTCAATATTACATTTATTAGGTTATGATCATATGGTTGAGGAAGACAAGATCAAGATGAGACAAAGAGAAGAGGAAATGTTGAATAAATTAGAAATAAGAAGATAAAATAATGAGAGGAATATATGAAAATAAGAAAGATAGTTGAAAGCTTTAATTATGCTATTGAGGGAATTATTGAAACAGTAAGAACTCAAAGAAATATGAGGATTCATTTATTAGCAGCCTTGATAATATTAACTGCATGTTTTTTTGTTGATTTATCAAAGGTAGAATTTCTTATACTATTAATTACTATTACATTAGTTTTAGTAGGGGAAATTATTAATACAGCTATAGAATCTACTATTGATATGAGTATGAATCATTATCATCCCTTAGCCAAAATAGCAAAAAATGCAGCTGCTGGGGCGGTCTTGATTGCTGCAATAAATGCTGTCATAGTTGGATATATAATGTTTTGGGATAAGATAACAAAAATATCTTATAGCGTTATATTTAAAATTAAAAATTCGGAGCCGTATACTATATTTATAGCCTTAGCAATAGTGACAATAGTAACCCTTATAATAAAGGCCATATTTGGGGAAGGAACCCCTTTAAGAGGAGGAATGCCAAGTGGGCATAGTGCTCTAGCCTTTTCTTTAGCTACAGCAATATCATTAATAACAGAAGAACCTATATGTATAGTATTAAGTTATTTAATGGCTCTTATAACGGCACAAAGCAGGGTAGATTCAAATATACATTCAATTTTTGAAGTTATTATTGGTTCCATTTTTGGAACCTTACTAACATTGCTAATTTTCATAGTATTTAAAATTTAAGAAACTTAATTTATTTATATTGAACGAGTTTAATTTTATATGAGAAATGATATAATTAAAGGTACAATAACCGTAAAATGGAGGAAATGACATGGATTATAAATACCTGATCGAAAAAGCTTTAGAAGTAAGAGAAAAAGCATATGTCCCATATTCCAAATTTAAAGTAGGAGCTGCGGTGTTATTTGAAGATAATAAAATATACACTGGGTGCAATATAGAAAATGCATCCTTTGGCGCAACTAATTGTGCAGAAAGAACGGCAATTTTCAAGGGAGTTTCAGAAGGTAATAGGATTATCAAGGCAGTTGCAATAGTTGGAGATATAAGAACCTATACAACACCTTGTGGAATTTGCAGACAAGTAATTAGCGAATTTGTTGAAGGTGAAAATACTCCAATTATTTTAATAAAAAATAAGGAAGATTATATTATAAAAACTTTTGGAGAAGTTATGCCAGGGGCATTTTCTAAAAAGGATTTAGAAAACTAAGGAGGAAAAATGTTTAAATCAGGATTCGTAACTATAGTTGGAAGACCTAACGTAGGTAAATCAACTTTATTAAATCAAATAATGGGTGAAAAATTATCAATAGTTTCAAATAAACCACAAACAACAAGAAATAATATTCAAACAATATTAAATGGGGAAGATTATCAACTGGTGTTCGTAGATACACCAGGAATACATAAGCCAAAACATAAATTAGGAGAATATATGGTTAACTCTGCCAAGGATTCCATTAAAGATGTAGATTTAATTTTATTTTTAATTAATCCAGAAGAAAAAATAGGAAGAGGAGATCAATATATTATAGAAACATTAAAAAATTCTAAGGCTCCTGTATTTTTAGTTGTAAATAAAATAGATGAATTTACACAAGATAGGGTTGCAAAGACATTGCAAATGTATTCAGATGAAATGGACTTTAAGGAAATCGTACCAATATCAGCCCTTAAGAATAAAAATGTAGATAAACTAGTAAATCTTATGATTGAAAATATGCCGGAAGGTCCAAAATACTATCCAGATGATATGATAGCAAATGTGCAAGAAAGGTTTGTTGTTGCAGAAATTGTAAGAGAAAAAGCATTAAGAAACTTAAGGGAAGAAATACCCCATGGAATTGCAGTAGACATTATTCAAATGAAGCAAAAAGATAATGGAACATGGCATATAGAGGTAGATATGATATGCGAAAAAGACTCTCATAAGGGAATAATAATAGGAAAAAATGGTCAATCCCTTAAAAAGATAGGTGAAACTGCAAGATATGAAATTGAAAGATTTTTAAGAGCCAAGGTGAATATAAAGATCTGGGTTAAGGTAAGAAAAGAATGGCGTGATAATCAAGTTCTTTTAAAGGAGTTAGGTTATAAAAAACTTAAATAGATAGGGGATGTTACGTCTGTCGCTGCATAAGATAAATGGAGTTATTATTAAAACTAAGGAGTTTAAAGAAAATGATAAATTAGTGTGGTTATATACTGATAATTTGGGTAAAATAACTACGATAGCAAAGGGTGCAAAAAAAAATAAAAGCAGGCTTTTCCCAATTACTTTACCATTTTGTTATGGAGAGTTTGTTTTGTTTAAAGGAAAAAGTCTATATAACCTACAAGAAGGAAAAATAATTAATTCCTTTCAAGGATTAATGGAAAATTTAGATAAACTAACATATTCATCTTATCTTTGCGAGTTGATTGATATCTGCATAGAAGAGGGGGAAATTAATAAAAGTTTATTTAGAGATTTTATAACTTGTATGTATTTATTAAATACTAATGCACTAAATTATGAGATATTAATAAGATCCTTTGAACTTAGACTTTTAAAATCAACTGGTTATGGTTTAAGTCTGGAAAATTGTGTGGTTTGTAATAAAAAAATTTCAGTATCAAATTATATATCCTTATCTGATTATGGTGGAGTTTGTGAAAGTTGTGAAAAATATCAAGGAATTTATATTTCTAAACCTGCATATAATTCTATAAAATTTCTTTTAAAAACTCCAATGGGTAAATTGTATAGACTTAATATTAACGAAGATATAAAAAAAGAAATTTATAAAATTACAAACTATATAATATCATCAAACTATACAAGAAAGCCTAAAAGCTTAGAAATGTTAAATTATATAAAGGAGTGATATTATGTCAATTACATTAGAAAAAGTTGATCAAGTAATAGAAAGAACAGGGGTAAGCTATGCTGAAGCTAAAGAAGCTTTAGAATTAAGCAATGAAGATGTGGTAGATGCTATAATTTATATAGAAAATCAAAAGAAAGCTGAAAAGATAAAGAGTAAAGAAGAAAAATATGAAACCATAGAAGATTTAAAAAATTGGTTTAAGGAATTAATAAATAAGGGAAATGTAACTAGGATTAGAGTAAGCAAAGATGGTAAGGAAATTGTAGATGTTCCTGTAAATGCAGGAATTGCTGCAGGTGTTATCGGAGTATTAATTCCACCAATTTTAGCTTTTGTTGTTATTGCAGCTGTAGTTACAAAAATAACTATAGAAATTACTAAAGCAGATGGAACTGTTGAAGTAGTTAACAAATATATAACTAAAACTATGGAAGATATAAAAGATACAGCAACTAATGTAGCAACTAAAGTAAAAGATAAGGTTGTAGATATTAAAGATGATGTTGTGACTAATACAAAAAAAGATGAAAATACTTTAGAAGATAATGTTTTTAGTTATAGCGTTAAATTTGATGAAGATGAGAAGGAAGAGTAATTAGAAGAAAAAATAAGATAAACAGAGTGGATTTGAAATAAATTCATGTAATAGGGAATATTCAGAAAATTTAATGAAAAAAATATAAAAATTAATATAGTAAAGTTGTAATAAAATGTTATAATATAAATATCAGATTAATCAAAATTGTCTGAATATTCTCTTTATGTTTAAGAAAGAGGGATAAGTTTGAAATTATCACATAGACAAGAAGAAATCGTTAAGATAGTAAAAATGGGACAGCCAGTGACAAGTGAAGCCTTGGCTGAGAAGCTTGGAGTAACAAGGGCTGCCTTAAGAGCAGATTTAGCGATTTTGACTATGTTAGGTATTTTAGAGGCTAAACCAAAGGTTGGCTATATTTACTTAGGTGCACATAAAAATTTTAAAATTATAGACAAGGTTTCAAAAATTCTTGCAAAAGAAATAATGTCAAAACCAACAACAGTTAATGAAGAAACAATGGTATATGATGCAATAGTATTTCTATTTTTAAATGATGTAGGAACACTTTTTGTAGAAAATAATGGGGCATTAGTAGGAGCTATTTCAAGAAAGGATTTTTTAAAAATAGCAATAGGGGGAACCGATATACATAAGGTTCCGGTAGGTGTAATTATGACAAGGATGCCCAATATCATTTGTGGATTTGCAGAGGATAGAGCATACGATTTAGCAAAAAAAATAATTGAACATGAAATTGATAGCATTCCAATAGTTGAAAAAATTGAAACAGAAAATGATAAAAAAAATCAGTATAGGGTAATAGGTAAAGTTTCCAAGACTAACATAACAAAGCTTTTTGTAAAGTTAGGGGAAGAGAATTAATTATTATGGTATTAAAGGTATATTAATTTAGGGTAGCTACAATACGAAAGTATTGTTACTATATATCAATTTGATTAAACGGAGGAGTATTGAGATGGAGAAAAAGAAGTATGTTTACCTTTTTAATGAAGGAAATGGTTCAATGAGAAACCTTCTTGGGGGTAAAGGGGCAAATTTATCAGAAATGATATTACTAGGAATTCCAGTACCGCAAGGATTTACAGTAACAACTGAGGCTTGCAACAAGTATTACGAGGATGGTCAAGTAATAGCAGAAGAAATTATTGAAGAGATTCATGAAAAAATTTCTGAACTGGAAAAAATAACAGGTAAAGAACTTGGTAGTTTAACAAACCCGCTTTTACTTTCAGTTAGATCTGGAGCTAGAGTTTCAATGCCTGGAATGATGGATACTGTATTAAATCTAGGACTAAATGATGAATCAGTAGAAGCTATGGCTGATTTAACAAAGAATCCAAGATTTGCATATGATTCTTACAGAAGATTTATTCAAATGTTCTCAGATGTAGTTATGGGTATTGAAAAGAGATTATTTGACAATATACTAGATGAATTAAAAGAAAGTAGAGGGGTAGAATTAGATTCAGATTTAACAGCAGATGATTTAAAAGAATTAACTGTTAAATACAAGGAGCTTTATAAGAAAGAACGTGGAGAGGATTTCCCACAAGATCCAAAACATCAATTAATCGAATCTATAACTGCAGTATTTAGATCTTGGAATAACCCAAGAGCAATAGTATATAGAAGATTAAATGATATACCTGGAGAATGGGGTACTGCTGTAAACGTTCAAGAAATGGTATTTGGTAATAAGGGTGAAACTTCAGGAACAGGAGTTGTATTCTCAAGAAACCCTGCAACTGGAGAAAATGAAATATATGGTGAATACTTAATGAATGCACAAGGTGAAGACGTTGTTGCAGGTATAAGAACACCACTTCCAATTGCAAAATTAGAAGAACAAAATCCTGAAATATATAAAGAGTTTGCTGATATAGTTCATAAATTAGAGCAACATTACAAAGACATGCAAGACATGGAAATAACTATAGAAGAAGGAAAACTATACTTCTTACAAACAAGAAATGGTAAGAGAACAGCTCAAGCTGCCTTAAAAATTGCTGTTGACTTAGTTGAAGAAGGTATGTTAACTAAGGAAGAAGCAATATTAAAGGTTGAACCAATTCAATTAGATACATTATTACACCCTGCATTCCAAGAAGATGGACTAAAGAAAGCTACTCCTATAGCTAAAGGTTTAGCAGCTTCTCCAGGAGCAGCTTATGGAAAAATAGCATTTACAGCTGAAGCTGCTAAAGAAAGAAGTGAAAAGGGTGAAAAGGTAGTTTTAGTAAGACTTGAAACATCACCAGAAGATATCGAAGGAATGGTTGCAGCTGAAGGTATCTTAACAGTAAGAGGGGGAATGACTTCTCACGCAGCGGTTGTTGCTAGAGGAATGGGAACTTGCTGTGTAGCTGGATGCGGTGATTTAAAAGTTAATGAAGATGCTAAAACTTTAGAAGTTAACGGAAAAGTTTATACAGAAAATGATTATATTTCAATAGATGGATCAACTGGAAAGGTTTATGGAGAAAAGATAGCTACAGTTACTCCAGAAATTTCAGGACATTTTGCTAAATTTATGGGCTGGGCTGATGAAATCAGAAAATTAAAAATAAGAACTAATGCTGATACTCCAAGAGATGCAAAACAAGCTGTGGAATTTGGAGCAGAAGGTATAGGTCTTTGTAGAACTGAGCATATGTTCTTTGCTGAAGATAGAATTATGACAGTAAGAGAAATGATAGTTGCTAAGAACGAAGAGGATAGAAGAAAGGCTTTAGATAAGCTTCTACCAATACAAAGAGAAGACTTTATCGGAATTTATGAAGCTTTAGAAGATAGACCAGCAACTATAAGATTCTTAGATCCACCTCTACACGAATTCTTACCTCATACAGATGAAGAAATTCGTGAATTAGCAGAAAAGTTAGGCATAACCTTTGAAGAATTAAAGGCAACTGTTGCAGATCTTCATGAATTTAACCCAATGATGGGTCATAGAGGTTGTAGACTTGCAGTATCTTACCCAGAAATTGCAGAAATGCAAACAAGAGCTGTAATAGAAGCTGCAATCGAAGTTAAAAAGAATAAAGGATACAATATTGTTCCTGAAATAATGATTCCGCTTGTTGGAGAAATTAAGGAATTAAAATATGTTAAAGATGTTGTTGTNGAAACAGCTGAAAAAGTTATGGCTGAAAAAGGTGTTAAATTAGACTATATGGTAGGAACTATGATAGAAATACCAAGAGCAGCTTTAACTGCAGATGAAATAGCTAAAGAAGCTGAATTCTTCTCCTTTGGAACAAATGACTTAACTCAAATGACATTTGGATTCTCAAGAGATGATGCAGCTAAATTCTTAAATCACTACTATGACAAAAATATTTACGAGCAAGATCCATTTGCAAAAATTGACCAAACAGGTGTTGGACAATTAGTTAAGCTAGCAGTAGAAAGAGGAAGAGCTTCAAGACCTAATATTAAATTAGGAATATGTGGAGAACACGGTGGAGATCCTTCATCAGTTGAATTCTTCCATAATGTAGGNCTTGACTATGTATCATGCTCACCATTTAGGGTTCCAATTGCAAGACTAGCTGCTGCACAAGCAGAAGTTAAAAATCCAAGAAAATAAAAAAATAGATGTTACACATTTTGTGTAACATCTATTTTTTCTAGTGTTGAGTAAAATTTATTTTCAGTTTACCGAAAATCGCTCTTATCTCCACACTCCACCCTCCAAACTCCAAACTCAGTACTCCACCCTCCAAACCCAGTACTCCACACTGATTATATCCTAGTATTATAATACTTATTAAAAGTTTTAATAAGCTCATAAATAAAATCTAATTGATTTTCCGATCTTCTAAGTGCTTTCTCCAGAAGAAGAATAAAGGCATTTCTATTACATCTTTTAATATTTCTATAATAATCTCTTGAAAGTTTCCAAAGTTTTTGTGGAAAAGCAATATAGGATAGGATATATTTTAAATCATCTTCAGTTAAGCTGTTTTCTTCCATATAACTATCTAAAATATCTATAGTAAGGCTCATTTGCCAGTTGGTAGTTTCTCGCTTAAGCAACCTTCTTAAAAAATATGAAATATCCCTTGCGCAATAATCTAATTTACATTTATCAAAGTCAATAATTGATATACCATCTTCAGAAATTAATATATTTTTATTAACAAAATCACCATGACATAAGGACTTAGAAAGATTTGAAGGATTAATTGAAGAAGAAATTTCAAAGGATATTTTAGCTAATTCAAGATTTTCGTCTATATTATTAAGAAATAAATTTGAAAATCTATCTTTATGAAAATAAGCTTTATCTATACTATTTAAAAGTTGCTTGAAATGCTTTGAAATACTAACAGTAAGATCATCGCAAGCTTCTCTTTGATAACTTCCTTCAATAGGATAAAAGTCTACAGAGGTTCTATGTAATTTACCTAGAGTTTTTGAAGAAATTAACATATGATCTAAGTTGTCAAAATCGCATTTAACTCCATCAAGCCAAGGAGTTAATATAAAAAGCATATCTTTATACTTTAGATACCTATTTCCATCTACAGTTGCAAGAAGTTTAGGAACATTTATACCATTTCTAAAGCACCATTCTAATGCAGAATATACATATAAAAGATTTTCTTCATCATAATAGACTTTCTTTAAGCAATAGGACTTATCTTCTAAATCAACCCTATATACAGCCCTTTGTTTTTCTGTATCTTTGAATTTAATGTTAGTTAATGAGGCATTTACAAGGTCATATATAGGAAATATATTCTCTTTTATTTCATCTAAAGGAAGTAAACCATTTTTTGTTTCAGTAAATATACTCTTCATAATACTCTCCTTAAAAATTCTTCATTACTAAGATATTATTATAAAAAGCAAAATATACTAGTACAGGTAGATATATTCTAAAAATATGTTTAATTAAAGGAAATTAGAGAAAAATATAGAATAGGTAATATAGAGGTGAGATATATGAACGTAAGAAATAAAATAGAGGGATTTGAAAGGTTGACATTAATAAAAGAAGCAGCGTTTAGTGATTCAAGCCTTGGTAGAAAAAGATTTGAGGAAGAAGATAAGGTTAGGACCTGCTACATGGTAGATAGAGACAGAATTATCCATAGTAAATCCTTCAGAAGATTAAAACATAAAACGCAAGTATATATAAAAGCCTTTGGAGATCATTATAGAACAAGATTAACTCACACCTTAGAAGTTTCTCAAATTGCAAGGACTATAGGAGCAGGAATAGGATTAAATGAGATATTAATTGAAGCCATAGCCTTAGGTCATGATTTAGGGCATGTGGCCTTTGCTCATAGTGGTGAAGAAGTCCTAAATAACTTTCTAGACGGAGGTTTTAGACATAGGGAGCAAAGTGTTAGAGTTGTAGAAAAGCTAGAGAGAAATGGTGAGGGCTTAAACTTAACAGAAGAAGTAATAGATGGAATATTAAATCATAGCGGTCTTAATTTGGAGGGAAAGAATAGGGCTAAAACTTTAGAAGGAAGAGTAGTTAGAATAAGTGATAAGATTGCCTATTTAAACCATGATATAGATGATTCTATAAGAGCAGGATTATTAAGTGAAGATATTATTCCAAAAGAAATTGTGAAAGTCCTAGGAAAAACTAACTCTGAAAGAATAGATACTCTAGTAAATGATATTATTCATAACACTATAAAATCTATTGATAATAATTGTATTGATATTAAGTTCAGTGATGAAGTATTGGAAGCAATGCAGGAACTTAGGAAGTTTATGTTTAAAAATATCTACTTAGGGGATATTCTAAGAGTAGAGAGAAATAAGGCCCAATTTATATTAGAAAATTTGATTGAATATTATTGCACTCATGAAAATGAGTTAAAGGGAATATATAGAAAAATAGCAGAGGAAGAGGGATTGAAAAGAGCCGTTGCAGACTATATAGCAGGAATGAGCGATGATTATTGTTTAAATACATTTAATTCTCTATTTGTGCCAAAATTAGTAATATACTAAATAAAATTAAAAAAATAAGAGGAATTTTGAGATTAGTAAAGAATAATAATAAAGAAGATTAAATATATCGAAAGAATTTATAAAATTCCAGAAGGAATTCTATAAAAAATGTCGAAAATAATAAAAGTTGACGAAAATTACAGTAAGGAGGTGAATCTCCTTGCAGATTTCTGAAGAGATTCTAGAGAAAGTCAAGGAACATAACGACATAGTTGATGTTATATCTGAAACTGTAAAATTAAAAAGAGCCGGACGAAACTTTACAGGTTTATGTCCATTTCATAATGAAAAGACGCCTTCATTTTCAGTATCACCAGAAAAGCAGATATATAAATGCTTTGGCTGTGGAGAAGCAGGGAATGTAATAACATTTATTATGAAAAATAGAAATATGCCCTTTATTGAAGCAGTAAAGTATTTAGCTGATAGAGTTAATATTCATATTGATACTAATAGAAGAAGTGAAGATCCTAAGGCTAAAAAAAGAAATCTACTTTATAACGTCAACGTAGCAGCAGCCAGATTCTTTTATTCAAATTTAAAAAAATCGAAAGTAGCAAAAGATTACTTTTTGAGAAGAGGAATAAAAGAAGAAACTATCACAAAATTTGGGTTAGGCTTTGCCATGGATAGTTGGAATAGCCTACTTAATCATTTAAAAAGGTTAGGCTTTAAAGAGGAATTACTAGATGAAGCAGGCTTAATTTCTACTTCAGTAAAAACAGGAAAAAAATATGATAGGTTTAGGAATAGGGTGATATTTCCTGTTTTTAATTATAGGGGCAAAGTTATAGGATTTGGTGGAAGGGTGTTAGATGATTCCAAACCAAAATACTTAAATTCTCCAGAAACATTAATTTTTCAAAAGGGAACTAATCTTTATGGATTAAATTTTGCTTTAAAAGGTAAAATGAATGAAAGATATTTTATTATAGTAGAAGGTTATATGGATTTAATATCATTGCATCAGCAAGGGATTACCAATGTTGTAGCATCTTTAGGAACAGCTTTAACTCCTGAGCAAGCAAGGTTATTAAAAAGATATGCAGATAAGGTTATAATTTCTTATGATGCTGATGTAGCAGGACAGACTGCAACATTAAGAGGACTTAATATTCTTAGAGATGCAGGTTTTGACGTAAGAGTTTTAAATATACCTGACGGAAAGGACCCGGACGATTTTATTAGAAGCAATGGAAAAGAAGCCTTTCTAGGATTAGTCAAAAATGCAGAAAGTCTAATAGATTATCGAATAAGAAAAGCTGGTGATGGAATTAATCTAGAAGATAGTGCTGAGCTAGTTAAGTATGGGAAAAGGGTAACTGAAATATTAGCTGACGTTAATCCCTTAGAAAAAGATATATATATTAAGAAGATATCAGAAAAAACAGGGATAAGAGAACAGACATTATTTGATTTATTATCAAAAGAAATGACAAAAAACATAAATAAAAATAATTTTATGAATAATAAGGAAGAAAATGGAACAAAATTATATGTAGAGCCACCATTTTTGAAAGCAGAAAGAGCTTTATTAAAATTATCTCTAGAAGATGAATATTTTGATGAAATTCATAAATTAATAAGTAATGAAGAACTAATTTTACCAGAACATATAGAGATATTTTCTATTATTAAAGAAGCTAAAAAGGGGAAAATAAATAATATAATGAGTTATTTAGAAACCCAATTTACTGATGCAAAAATATTAGAAGAGCTTGTTAAAATAAGGGAAGAAAAAATTTTAATAGGAAATAATAATAAAAAGCTTATAAGAGATTTGATTAAGCAAATAATTAATTACAAATTAAATAGAAAATTAGAAAATTTAAAAAGTCAGCAAAGAGCTTTTGAAAAACAAGGAAAAATAGAGGAGACAATAAAAATAGCAATGGAAATCAATAAGATAAATGAGCAACTTAAGAAAGGTGTGAAGTAAGTGGTAAAAGCGGAAGGAGGTAAAAAAATGGTAGATGGAAAAACAAAAGCTAAGGAAAGTAAGAAAGATAGTGAAACTAAAACTAGTAAAATGGCAATAGTTAAAAATCTACTAGATAAAGCAAAGAGCAAGGGTTCTATAACATATAAGGAAATGATGGATGAAATTGATCATATAGAGTTAACCCCTGAACAAATAGAAAAAATTTATGAAGTCTTAGAGTCTATGGGAATAGAAATAATTGGTGATGAAACTTCCGAAGACAATATCGAAGAAGAAGAATTAGATTTAAGTGTACCAGAAGGAATAGCAATAGATGACCCTGTAAGAATGTATTTAAAAGAAATAGGAAAAGTACCATTATTGTCATCAGAGGAAGAGATAGAATTAGCCACAAGAATAGAACAAGGTGATGAGAGAGCTAAGAAGAAATTAGCTGAAGCAAACCTTAGACTTGTTGTAAGTATAGCAAAAAGATATGTAGGAAGAGGAATGTTATTCCTAGATTTAATTCAAGAAGGAAACTTAGGGCTTATAAAAGCAGTAGAAAAATTTGATTATAGAAAGGGCTTTAAATTTTCTACATATGCTACATGGTGGATAAGACAGGCGATAACTAGAGCTATTGCAGACCAGGCAAGAACTATTAGAATACCTGTTCATATGGTTGAAACTATTAATAAATTAATAAGAATTCAACGTCAGTTATTACAAGAATTAGGTAGAGATCCTCATCCAGAAGAAATTGCTGAAATTATGGAACTGCCAGTTGAAAAGGTAAGAGAAATACAAAAAACAGCTCAAGAACCAGTATCCCTTGAAACACCAATTGGTGAAGAAGAAGATTCACATCTTGGCGATTTTATACCTGATGATGATGCTTTAGCACCAGCAGAAGCTGCCGCTTTTACAATGCTTAAGGAACAATTAATAAATGTATTAGATACTTTAACACCTAGAGAAGAAAAGGTATTAAGGTTAAGATTTGGGTTAGATGATGGTAGAGCAAGAACTCTTGAAGAAGTAGGAAAAGAGTTTAATGTAACTAGAGAAAGAATAAGACAAATTGAAGCGAAGGCTCTTAGAAAATTAAGACACCCTTCAAGAAGTAAAAAATTAAAGGATTATTTAGATTAGCACCCAAAGGTGCTAATTTTATTTAGCAAGGAGCAGAAAAATGGAATTAAGCAAAAGATTAAAATTTATAATAAAAAATGTAGATAAAACAAATGTTTTAGCAGACATAGGAACAGATCATGGATATATACCTTTATATGCAGTAAAAAATAAGATTTGCAAAAGAGCAATAGCAACTGATATTAACAAACTTCCATTAGATAAAGCAAAGCTAAATGCAATTTTAGAAGGAGTAGACGAAGAATTAGAATTTAGGCTGGGTAATGGTCTTGAACCATTAAAAGATAAAGAAGCTAATGTTGTAATAATTGCAGGAATGGGTGGAAATCTAATAAAAGAAATATTAGAAAAGAGCATTAATAAGGTAAATGAGCTTGATTACCTAGTGCTGCAGCCAGCTCAAAATCCAGAGGTTTTAAGAGAATATTTATATAATAATGGTTATGAAATAATTAAAGAGGATCTTTGTTTAGATGAAGAGATATATTATGAACTCTTTAAGGTAAAAAGGAAAGAGGGAGAAGATACAAAGCTAGACCCAATATACTATGAGGTAAGTCCTAAATTATTAATGGAAAAACATCCTCTTTTAAAAGATTATTTAAAATTAAAAATAGATAGCTATAAACGAGTGCTAGAACATATAAATGAAGAAACAGAAAATGCTAAAATAAGAAAAGAATCAATAAATGAAAAAATAAGTTTAATTTCTAACATAATAAATTATTTATAAGGATGATGATTTATGAAAAGAGTTAAGGATGTAATTAAGCAGATGGAGGATTTTTCTCCAAGTAATTTAAAAGAAGATTTTGATAATGTAGGATTAATGGTGGGAAATAAGGAAGCAGAAGTAAAAAAGATCCTATTAGCTTTAGACTGCACCTTAGAAGTTATAGAAGAAGCAAAAGAAAATAATGTAGATTTAATTATAACCCACCACCCTCTTATTTTCAAAAAGCCAAGCAGCATAACAACTGATACTTTATTAGGTAAAAAAATAATTGAGCTAATAAAAAACAATATAAATCTTTATTCAAGCCATACAAATTTAGATTCGGCAGAAAAGGGATTAAATGAAACTATAGTTAAAATCCTTGGTTTTGAAAAAGGTGAATTATTAGAAGTAAATAAAAATTCAAGGGATAATAAATCAGAAGGCCTTGGAAGATTAGTAACTCTTGATAAAGATATGGGCATAGAAGAATTAATAAAGTCTATTAAAGAAAAGTTAAATATAAAATCAGTGAAGGCTGTAATTGGAAAAGAGAAAATAAAAAAAATAGCAATAATAAATGGAAGTGGTTCATCCTTCTTTAATCTTGCATATAATAAAGGTGCTGATTGTATTATAACAGGGGATACAACTTATCATTATGCTTCAGATTATAAAGAAATGGGTGTATCAATAATAGATATTGGTCACTTTGATTCAGAATGGATAGTTTTCCAAGAGGTTATGAAAGAAATACAAGAAAACTTTAGTGAAGTTGAAGTTTTAGTGTCTAAAAAATCCAAGGATCCATATACATTTTTATAATTCTCACATAATATTTCCATATTAATAATATAAATAATAAGAGTAATATTTGTTATGGAGATAATTGTGAGTAAGTATTATTATAAAAAGAAGAAAAGTTCTTGGACAAAAGTTCTTCAAGATACATTTAAAGAATTTGTTCATGGTATAAATAAAAGAATTATTTCAGGAAAGTGTACGCCAAAATCAGAAAACACAGCAGCTAAGATATGTGTAATTGTTCTTATGGTGTTAACACTGCTATTTTCAGGAATAGGTTTTTATTCCTGGGTTATTTTAATTATGCTGATTATTATTTTTCAATTTTTGTAAACTAAAAAATGTATTTGCAAAATAAAATTATTTATGTTAAGATACTTTTTGCAAGTAAGACATGCAATCGCTGCTAGACTTGATCTAGGAGAGGAAAGTCGGAGCTCCACAGGGCAGGGTGCTGGATAACGTCCAGTCAAGGCGACTTGAAGGAAAGTGCAACAGAGAGATACCGCCTTAATATTAAGGTAAGGGTGGAAAGGTGAGGTAAGAGCTCACCAGCATCATGGTGACATGGTGGCTATGTAAACCCCACCTGGAGCAAGGCCGAATAGGGAGACATTATGGAGTTGCCCGCTCCGTCTCCGGGTGTGCCGCTTGAGCTTATTGGTAACAATAAGCCTAGATAGATGATTGCTTAATACAGAACTCCGCTTACGGCTTGCTTGCAACCAAGCATTTATGCGGGTTTGGATAAGTGGGTATAGCGTTTTGCACTTATCCTTCCCTTATTAAATTTATTGAGAATAGTAAGAAAGAGATTATCACTTAATGATAATCTTTTTTTATTTTAGATTTTTTGAAAAATTAGCATTTAAACTAAGTAGTTAGAATAAATTTTAATAAGTTTTAAATATTAAAGGAGAGTTTAAATGCAAAATTTATTTATTATTATAATTATTTCTATACTTGCGGAAAGTATATGGGAAACATTGAAAATGGTTTGGCAAAATGGGAAATTATGCATAGATAAGGTTGGTGCTTTACTTGTCTCTATACTTATAACAATATCAACTGGTTTAGATATATTTGAGCTATTAAAAATAAATAACAAAATACCTTATCTGGGAATAATATTAACAGGAATATTAGTAAGTAGAGGTTCAAATTTTGTACATGATTTAATAGTAAAACTGACTAGTAATATTGTTAAGAAAAATTAAACATAAATAATTCTTTTCATTTATGCAAATAATATAATTGTTTAATAGATATTAAACAAATTATATAAACATAGGAGGAATAATTTATGGAACATAATAAGGTAGAAAGTGGTGCAATGTCATGGATCTTAAGACTTGTAATGGTAGCTGTTATTCTAGCTATTACATCTTTCTTCACTCCGGGATTTAGCATAAATGGGTTATGGTCATTTTTAATTGCAGCAGTTGTGATTACCGTATTAGATTATTTAGTTGAAAGAATGATGGGAAGCGAAATTTCACCATTAGGAAGGGGGCTAAAAGGATTTATAATATCAGCAATAATTATATATGCTGCGCAGTTCATTGTTCCTAATATGAGGGTTTCAATGATAGGAGCATTATTAGCTGCATTAGTTATAGGAATTATAGATGCCATTATTCCAGGTAAAGCTTTTTAAATTATAATTGGCAGAAAAAGAAGGGATAATAAAGGGATAAACTACTAATTAGTTTATAAAATTTAACTAAACTCATAAACTTTTTCAAAGTTCATGAGTTTAGTTTTAATTTATAATATCTGTTTGAAATGCACTTATAAATGTGATATTATATCTTATATAAAATAAAATATAATATATATTATATGTGCTAGGGGTGCTTCGGCTGAGAAATGATTTTATCATTAACCCTTTTACCTGATATAGATAATACTAGCGTAGGGAAGCCACAAATAAGTTAAACAAATACTTATTGGTTGTATGCCGTGTTCCCGCGAACACGGCTTTTTGTATTAGATAGTAAAGGTAGATACTCCTTAGCACTAATAAAAGGAGGATTTTTTATGGAAATTTTAGAAAACATTAAAGGAATTATGTCCAATTGGACAAGCGTAGCTACAATAATAGGTATGCTAATAATATTTTTTGTCTTTATTAAGGTAAAAAAAGTTGAATTTACTTCAAGGCTAATGGCCCACATTGCCATAACTTTGGCTATGACTGTGGTTTTAGAGATGATAAAGATAATTCAATTACCTTTTGGAGGAAGTGCATCAATCGCGGGAATGCTTCCAATAATATTAATTTCATTAATTTATGGTCCTATTATAGGAATCTTTACAGGTTTCTTATATGGTATTTTAAATTTTATTATAGGACCAGCATATATTTTACATCCTATACAAGTTTTATTTGATTATATACTTCCCTTTATGGCAGTAGGCTTATCAGGATTCTTTAAAAATAACAAATACATGGCCATAGCCATAGGATTCTTTGGAATGTTTATATTCAACTTTATTGCAGGAGTAGTATTCTGGGGAAGCTATGCAGCTGATTATAATATGACACCTGTATTATATTCAATTGTATACAATGGTTCATTTATTTTGCCTGATTGTTTAATATGTATGGGGGTAGCATCTGTTATAAATATAGAAAGTCTTATTAAAAGACTTAAAATATAATTAAAGTAATTTAATAATGCTGAAAATAAAGGGAGCTTGTTTTATGTTTATGAGACAAGCTCCCTTTGATTAAGGTAGGTAAAAATAACTTTTTTAAATTTAATAAAGGACTAAAGATTATTGACTTTAAATAGGAAGAAAGTTTATAGTTAAATTATAAGGTATTATGAAAGGGAGAGTGCTATGAGAAATGAAAAGGTTTTAATAAGAATGAAGGATAACAGTGAAATTATAAGTTTCAATTTAAGAAATTCAAAGGGATTTGGAATTAATTTTATAAATTTAGGTGGAGTAATTACAGATCTTTTAGTTCCAGATAAAAATGGAAATATAGAAAATGTAGTCTTAAAATACAAAGATATAGAATCTTATAAGGATAACCCATCTTATTACGGTGCCATAATAGGAAGAACTGCAGGAAGGATTGCAAGTGGGACTACAGAGTTAAATGATGAAGTTTTAACTTTTAACAAAAATTATGGAGTCAATCAAGGCCATGGAGGTCCTAATGGATTTTGCTATAAAACTTTTAAGGTAGAAACCTTTGAAAGTGAAAATGAGATTGGTGCAGAATTGTCATATTTTAGTAAAGATGGAGAAGAAGCTATCCTGGAAATTTAAAGGTTAAGATAATATATACAATAAATGAGAATAATGAATTTAAGATCACTTATAAAGCAATAAGCGATAAAGATACTTTAGCTAATTTAACAAATCATTCTTACTTTAATTTAAGCGGGAATTGTAAGGAAGATATATTAAATCACTATTTATATGTAAATAGCGACTTTTTAGTAGAATTAAATAAGAACCAAGTTCCTACCGGGAAATTACTTTATGTAGAAAATACACCTTTTGACTTTAGTGTAGCAAAGAAAATAGGAAAAGATATTGATGTGGCAGATCCACAATTAGAAATTGGACAAGGTTATGATCATCCTTGGATCTTAAATAATGAAGGGGATTTAAAATTAAAGCTATTCCACAAGGAATCAGGAAGAGTAATGGATGTATATACAAATCAAAGCTCTATAGTTCTATATTCATTAAATTTCCCAGATGATAATACTTTAGCTTGGGGAAGAAAACCAAATAGAAGAGATGCAATTGCCATTGAAACACAAAGCCCTCCAATTGGAGAAAATAACATATTTACAAAATACTCTATACTAAGAAAAGGAGAGGAGTACTGCAAAGAAACTATTTATAAGTTTTCTGTATTAAGCGAAGATATCTAAAGATTGCGAAGCAATCTTTTACTATTGTAAATTAACTTTTTATTAATTATATCATTTTATTAGAAATATAATTATAGAATATAGAGAGCAGTATTAGAGAGGAATGATTATGAATAAAGTTAATTTACATAAAGTTTTTATGGGTTTATTGTCTTTGATGAGTTCTATAATAATAGTAATAAAATTAATGTATAGTTTACCTGATGTAGTACAAAAAAGTTTATTATATATAAATCTAATAATAGCTATTATTTTCTTGCTAGATTATATTTTTAGGATAAGTAAAAGTAAAAATATATTTAGATTTATTTTTAGTAACAAGGTAGATCTTATTTCATTAATTCCAATAATATATATTGATAAATTATCTGCTTTTCTTATTGTAGATTATAATATAAATTTAATATTTAATTTAGTCTATCTTTTTGTACTAATTATAAAATTTAAAAATAATATAAAGTATTTAGTAAGAGAAAATAAGTTTAACTATTTATTGATTTTAACAACCATAATAATTGTTCTAGGAGCAGTAGTTATTTCTCTTTTAGAAGAAATGTCCTTTGTAGATGCTGTTTGGTGGAGCTTTGTTACCTTTACTACAGTGGGTTATGGGGACATTTTAATAGAGAGCCCTTTAGGTAAACTTGTAGCCATATTATTAATGACATTAGGGGTAGGCTTTATAAGCGTTACAACTAGTACAATGGCTGTATATATAATTAATAAAGAAGGTTATAAAAAACAAAAGAAGGGATATAGAGAGCATACAATTGATTTAATAAAATACAACTTAGATAATATTGATGATCTNAGTGATGAAGATTTAGAAAATATCTATTACACTTTAAAAGGGTTAAAACGTAATAAGAAATGAAAAATAGACTGCGTAGGCAGTCTATTTTAATGTAGAATGAATGAAAATTTTTATAATTTAGTTCGCTAAATTATTTCCTAAATTGAAAACTGAAAAGTGATAACTGAAAATTGACTTAAAGTCTTTTTGCATATGTAGAAAAAATAAATTTATCGGGTCTATGTCTAGATTCTGTATATTCAAATAATGTTCCGTCATCTAAATTTACATAATTCTTAATAATTGCAACTAAATTATATTTTTTTAGTTCTAAGTATTTTTTATCACACTTAGATGCTGGCTCAACAGAAATTATTTTTTGTGCACCAGCAATTTTTAATGAAAGATTATTTTCTAAGTAATCATAAATGGAGTTTTGGGCAATATCTCTAGAAAGATCCTTAACTACATCCTTTAAGAAATAGTTTATATCAAGTATAGTTTCTTCGCCATCAATATTTCTTGACCTAATAATGTGAAAAACTTTAGAGCTTAAAGGAAAACCAGTAAGTTTTGCAAGTTTTTCATCTACTACTATTTCTTCGAAAGTATGTATATTGGTAGAGTAAAAAACTTCATTAGTTTCGGAGGCTTCTTTAAAACTTTGAAGACCTCCAACTAAAAATTTTAGTTGATGTTTTTCTATAATAAATACTCCTTTTCCATGAACACTAGTTACAAATCCTTCAAAGGAAAGTTTGTCTATAGCTCTTCTTACTGTATTTCTGCTGACACTAAATAGATTTGTTAGTTCTTTTTCAGAAGGAATTTTTTCGCCAGCTTTATATTCATTGGATATAATTTTATTTTTTAAGTAGTCGTATATTTCTGTGTATTTAATTTGTTTCATAGAATAACAGTTCTCCTTTAAAGAATAATATAAATCTATTATATCATTTAAAATTAAAAATAAAAATTAAAGAAATACAAAAAATATTAAAAACATGTNTAAACAACTATTGACAAACATGTTTAAACAAGGTATACTGTAATCGTAATCAAAAATATTAATATTATATACGAGGTGANGAGAATGGGTAAATTTAAACAAGAAGCCTTAGACCTATTAAAACTTGTAGGGGGAAAAGAAAATATTGCAAGTTTGAGTCATTGTGTGACAAGGTTAAGGTTTGTACTAAAGGATGAAGGAAAAGCAAAAGTTAAAGATATTGAAAAATTACCATCAGTAAAAGGTACCTTTACTAACGCAGGTCAATTCCAAGTTATAATTGGAAATCAAGTGAAAGCATTTTATGATGATTTTGTAGAGGTATCAGGTGTTCAGGGTGTATCAAAAGAAGAGGCTAAAAAAGCAGCTCAACAGAACATGTCATTTTTACAAAGGCTAATAAGTGGACTAGCTGAAATCTTTGTTCCAATATTACCAGCAATTATAACAGGTGGTTTAATACTAGGTTTTAGAAATGTTATCGGAGACATGAAGGTCTTTGGAGATGGAACTCAAGCCCTTACAGATTTATACCCAGTATTAGCTGAAATTCATAGTTTCTTATGGATATTAGGAGAAGCTATATTCCACTTCTTACCGGTAGCAATAACTTGGTCAACCGTTAAAAAGTTTGGTGGGTCAGAAATTTTAGGAATTGTACTAGGAATTACTTTAGTATCACCACAACTTTTAAATGCTTATGGTTATGCAGCAGCGGTACAAGAAGGAACTGTTCCATTCTGGGATTTTGGATTATTTACAATTGATAAGGTTGGATATCAAGCACAGGTAATTCCAGCAATGTTATCTGGAATCTTGCTAAGTAAAATAGAACTTTCATTACGTAAGTACATTCCAGATGTATTAAAAATGATCATCATACCATTTGTAACATTATTAGTAACGCTATTATTATCTTATATAATTATAGGACCAGTATCAAGAGTACTTGGTGACAACATCGCCCTTGTATTTAATTATTTATTAACAGGACCATTAAAGTTACTTGGAGCAGTTATTTATGGATTATTATATGCACCATTAGTAATTACAGGATTACACCATACATTTATAGCTGTAGATTTACAACTTATTGCAAATAATGGAGGAACAATGATATGGCCTCTTATAGCTTTAAGTAATATAGCTCAAGGATCAGCAGCAGTTGCAATGTTAATTATCTATAAAAATAATGCAAGACTTAAGTCTGTAGCAGCATCAGCTGGTATTTCAGCATGGCTTGGAGTTACTGAACCTGCAATGTTTGGTGTTAACTTAAAATACAAATATCCCTTCTATGCAGCACTAATTGGATCAGCAGCTGCAGCAGTTATATCAATACTAACTGGAGTATTAGCTAACTCAATTGGTATAGGAGGATTACCAGGATTCTTAGCAATTCAACCTCAATATTGGTTACAATTTATAATTTCTATGATAGTTGCAATAATAGTTCCTGCTGCTTTAACCTTTGTATTTGATAAAAAGTATGCAAAAGATTATGATGAATTAGTTGAGGCAAAAGAATCTGCAACAATGAATTAATTTAAAGTGGTTGTAGCTTCGCTGCAACCACCTATTATTTTTAAGAGGTGAAATTATGAATAATAATGATTGGTGGAAATCATCAGTAGTATATCAAATTTATCCAAAGAGTTTTAAGGATAGTAATGGAGATGGAATCGGAGATATAGTAGGAATAATAGAAGAATTAGATTATCTAAATAGTCTAGGGGTAAAGGTTATATGGCTTACACCTATTTATGTGTCACCTCAGAATGACAATGGATATGACATAGCAGACTACTATAACATTGATAAAATGTTTGGAACTCTAGAGGATTTTAAAAGACTTTTAAAGGAAACTCATAAAAGAGGTATGAAACTAATAATGGATATGGTGGTTAACCATACATCAACAGAAAATTATTGGTTTAAAGAGGCTTTAAAAGGAGAGGACAATCCATATCATGATTTCTATATATGGAGAGATAAGCCTAATAACTGGAGTTCAAAATTTGGGGGATCAGCTTGGGAATATGTTGAAAGTTTAAATAAATATTATTTACATTTATTTGATGTTACTCAAGCAGATTTAAATTGGGAAAATCCTAAAGTCAGGGAAGAAATTTTCAAAATGATGAGATACTGGCTTGATATGGGGGTAGATGGTTTTAGACTAGATGTGGTAAATTTATTATCTAAGGATCAGAGATTTTTAGATGATGATTATGAAAGTGCAACAAGGGACGGAAGAAGATTTTATACAGATGGACCTAGAATCCATGAGTATTTAAATCTTATGAACAAAGAGGTATTCTCAAAGTATGAGGGTATAATGACTGTTGGGGAGATGTCATCAACTAATATAGAAAATTGTATTAAATATACTAATCCGGAAAATAAGGAATTAGATATGGTATTTAATTTTCACCATTTAAAGGTAGATTACAANAATGGCAAAAAGTGGGAGTTGATGCCNTTTGATTTCAAGGCCCTAAAAGAACTTTTCTTTACATGGCAAGTTGAAATGGAAGAGGGAAATGGATGGAATGCATTATTCTGGTGTAATCACGACCAGCCAAGGGCATTATCAAGATTCGGAAATGATACCACTTATAGAGTAGAATCAGCTAAAATGCTTGGAACGGCAATTCATTTAATGAGGGGAACTCCTTATATATATCAAGGGGAAGAAATTGGGATGACAAATCCAAATTTTGAAAGTATAGAAGAGTTTAGAGATGTAGAATCCCTAAATGCTTATGAGATATTATTAAAAAAAGGAGTAGAGGAAAAAGAAGTATTAAATATCTTAAATAACAGATCAAGAGATAACTCGAGAACTCCTATGCAATGGAATAGCGAAAAAAATGGAGGCTTTACAAAGGGAAGGCCTTGGATAAATGTAGTTAAAAATTATACTGAAATTAATGTTGAATCAGAAGAAAAAGATGAAAATTCAATTTTAAATTATCATAAACAACTTATTAAGCTAAGAGAAGAAAATGACGTAATTTCAGAGGGAAAGTTTATACCTATTTTAGAAGATCATCCACAAGTATTAGCTTATATAAGAGAAAAAGATAATAAGAAAATTATAGTATTATGTAATTTCTATGAAGAAAAAATTAGTGTTGATTTAGAAGAATTAAATAATACAAATGAAATTCTTCTAAGCAATTCTGATGAAAATAAGATAGAAGGAAATAAGGTGTTCTTAGGACCTTATGGAACAATAACAATATCAGTTAATAGTTAAGGACTAACAATTAAGGAATATTTTCAGCTAGGCTGAAAAGGGGAATATAAATAAGGGGCTGTGGGAACAGCCTCCTTTTTTGAATTTATGGAAGGATAAATTGAATTATTTTTGCTATTGAAAGTTTTATTAATATAGATTAAAATTAATTATACAAAATATGCAGATGTGGCGGAATGGCAGACGCATCATCTTGAGGGGGTGACGAGGAAATCCTCGTGCGGGTTCAAGTCCCGCCATCTGCACCAATATATTATTTTCTTAAATGATAGTTCTTAAGCTTTTCTAAGATATTGTGGTACCTTTTTGATTTTAAATTTGGAAAGGCTTTTAGAATTCTGTTATGACTGCGTACATTTTTCTCAAATAGTTCCTTATATTTTATCTTCAATTCATCCACCTTTAATATATGCCTATTTAAATCTTCTTTTATAGGAGAAATTCTTTCTGAAACCTTTAAACTTGTATATGAAATAGTTTGACCAAAATCATCTGAAATTCTTTTTAGGTTCCTTGAAATATCACTAATTAATTTTAACCTCTTGTTAAGATTTAATACTGTTATTATAGTGGCAATAAGATCTACAAGAAGGAGCAATAGCATAATTAAAATGATTAATTTACTTAGGAAAATAGGAATTACACCTATAAAGTTATAAATAAATGGATGAATGATTTTCATAAGAAATATACATGCAATGCCCCAGTAAAGAGAAAATCTAAGACATATATAGCCTCCTATATTAAAGGGGAGACTAGAGTAGTCCCACCATTTATTTTGAAAAACCTTCTCTAATATGAACCCTGCAATAAGCTCTAAAAGGCTAGTGAGTAAAACAGAGCCTAAGAATAAAATTAAAATATTGTCTATAATTGGGCTTAGAGAAATAATCACAATGGTTGCCCCTATTCCGTAGATTGGACAAACTGCTCCATATAAAAAGCCTCTATTTACAAATTCACCTGTTTCAATAGCGGCATAAGAAACTTCCAAGCACCAACCTAAAAAAGAATATATGAAAAATATTAATATCAATTCATATAGCTGGAAATTCATAATAAAGCCTCCACTTGCTTATTTTAAATAAAAGTTTCTTTTATATTATTATAAGAAATTTATTTTAACAAAGTGCTACATATTCATGAATAGATTATTAATTATATATATTAATATAGCCCAAAAGTTACTTAGGTTGTTTTTTATAGAAAAAAACTTTATAATATGTATAGAAATAAAAAATAAGTAGTTATTAGTTAAACAAATATAATAAAAAATGTACTATAGGAGAAGTGAATGATAAAAGCAGTATTATTTGATTTAGATGGAACATTATTAGATACAAATGAGTTAATCTATAATTCCTTTGATAAAACTTTTAAGGACAAGCTTGGTCTTACTTTAAAAAGAGAAGAAATAGTTAGCTTTTTTGGAGTTCCCCTAAAGGATTCCTTTAAACCATATTTAAAAGAGCTAGGAAAATTTAATGAAGATTTTTTAGAGGAATTGATAAAGTATTATAGAAGTAATAATGAGGAAATGCATGATAAAATGTGCTTTGCTTTTGATGGAGTAAAGGAATTATTAACAGAGCTTAAGGCAAAAGGAATAAAGATGGGAATAGTTACATCAAAAAGAGGAAACCTTGCTAAAAGGGGAATGAAGATAGCAGGAATCTTTGATTTTATGGATGTTATAATTAGCCCAGAATTAACAGAGCTACATAAACCTAATGCAGAACCAGCATTAAAGGCTTGCTCAGAACTTTCAATTGATCCAAAGGAAGCTATCATGGTAGGGGATAGTAATTACGATATATTGTGTGGTAACAATGCAGGATGTAAAACTTGCGCAGTTGAATATAGTTTTGTTGATATAGAAAAACTAAAAGAATCAAATCCAGATTATATTGTAAGTAATCCATTAGAAATATTAAATTTAATTAATTAAAATTGACCGTATAGATTACTATAGCTATAAAATTAGTGATTTATACGGTTTTGTTTTAATATAGATTGTGAGGGGAACATGAGGGAATTAGGAACATATAGAGGGATAGAAAATTATAAAATAGTTAATAAGAGAAGGAATATAAAAAATAAATTAACACTAATATTAATTTTGGTTTTTATAAGCTTTATTATAAGTATTAATATTTTTTCTAAAAAAAATAATAATGAAACATATGCTTCAAAAGAGGAATTTATAGAAATGGTTAAGGAGGGAGCCTTAGCAAATTATAAAAAGTATGGAATCCTGCCTTCCATAACAATAGCACAAGCAGTAGTAGAATCTGACTTTGGAAATTCTACTTTGGCAAAGGAATATCATAATTTATTTGGAATAAAGGCTGATGAAAGCTATAAGGGAGAAATAGCTACCTTTGAAACTATGGAAAATTATGAAGATACAATTATTGCAAATTTTAGAGCATATGATAATTATAAGGATTCAATTAAAGATCACGGTAAGTTTTTATATGAGAATTCAAGGTATTCAGAAAATGGTTTATTTGATAGCAAAGATTATATAGGACAGGCAGAAGCCTTAGAAAGAGCAGGATATGCTACTGTGCAAGATGGAAATGGAGAGTTAATATATGCAGATATATTAATAGAAGTAATTGAAGAATACAAACTTTATGAAATAGACAAGGAGGTGTAATATTTTGCTTACAAAATATTACGATTTAAAATTCAAAATGCACAATGAAGGATGTTTTGCCTAGCAAAACATCCTTCATTGTACATTAGAAAAGTGCTAGGCACTTTTTTAGTATTTGGTTGAAAACCTCTTTTCTTTATCTTTAACATCGATTTCCTTTATGTCTAAATTATCTATACGTATAAATCTATTTCCTTTATTAATAATTTCAATAAATTTATTAACTTTATTTATATCACCTTGAACTTCCATTTCTACATCGCCTTTATATAAGTTTCTTATCCAACCTGTTAAGCCTAAAGATGTTGCATTTGTCTGGCAAAAAAATCTAAAACCTACACCTTGAACTCTTCCTTGAGCTAAAATATAAAATCTTACCATAAAATACCTCCATAACTCTTTATAAAAAAATTATATCATATATAATAATATTGGGTGATAAAATAATATACAAATTTTAATAAATGGGAGGAGAATTATGGAGAGATCATTAGTACTAATTAAACCAGATGCGGTGGAAAGAAACTTAGTAGGGAAAATAATCAGTATGTATGAGGAAAAGGGATTAAAGATTGCTGGATTAAAGATGGAAACTATAAGTAGAGACTTTGCAGCTGAACATTATAAAGAACATATAGGAAAAGTTTTTTATGACTCCTTAATAGATTTCATTACAAAAGGACCCTTATGCGCTATGGTTTTAGAGGGAGAAAATGCAATAGAAAAAATCAGAAAAATTAATGGTAGTACCGATCCTGCAAAAGCAGAAGAAGGTACAATAAGAAGATTATTTGCTACAAGTACTAGAGAAAATTGTGTACATGCATCAGATAGTGCAGAAAGTGCTAAGAGAGAAATAGAACTATGGTTCAAAGACAATTAGCAGTTTTCGGTTTTCAATTATCAATTAAGATAGATTTTCAGATTGCTGAAAATCTTAAAATATAAAAAAGAATTAAAATTTTATTTAAATTATAAAGAAGAGGGAACTTTATTGTAACTGAGTAGTTAATATAAAGTTCCCTTTGTTATTTAAGAAATTATTGCATTTTTACATTTAACCATGCATCATCGTAAAGTTTAAGATTTTCACCTAAGTCTCTAAAAATTTCGCAATTCTTAAGAACTTCTTCTGGTGGATATACTGTTTCGTCTTTTTGAGTTTCTTCATCTAAAAGTTCGTAAGCAGATGTATTTGGAGTAGCATATCCTATATATTCAACATTTTGTTTTGCATTTTCAGGATCGCTTAGGAAGTTGATAAATTCTTCAGCTTCATCCTTGTTTGCAGCACCTTTAGGAATAACCATAGCATCAAACCAAATGTTAGAACCTTCTTTAGGAACTACATATTTTAAGTTCATGTCAGGTGCTTCTTCTTGAATATATATTGCATCCCCTGAATAAACAGTTGCAAAGTTAGCTTCGCCATTAACTATCTTTTCTTTTACTTCATCCATAACATAGGCTTGAACTAAAGGTTTTTGTTTTATTAATTCATTTGCAGCTACTTCTATTTCTTCTACATTAGTAGAGTTAATAGAATATCCTTTTCTTGCTAATGAAATTGCAAGGGTATCTCTTATTGAGTCAAACATTAAGATATCTCCAGAGTATTTTTCATTCCAAAGATTATCCCAGCTATCAATATTATCTTTAATGTTATCAGCGTTATATATTATTCCAATAGTTCCCCACATATAAGGTACGGAATATTCATTGTTTGGATCATAAATTAAATTTTTATATTGAGCGCCAATGTGTTCATAGTTAGGAATATTATTGAAGTCTAATTTTTCNAACATATCTTCCTTAATCATTTTTTCTATCATATAATCAGATGGAAATAATATGTCATAGGCACCTGNATTACTCTTTACTTTTTGATACATGATTTCATTAGTTTCATAAGTATCATAAACAACTTTGATTCCAGTTTCTTCTTCAAATTTGTCTAAAAGATCCTCATCAATATAATCTCCATAATTAAATACATTTAAAACTCTTTCTTCTTTATTGCTTCCATTACCTTTAGATGAACAAGCAGCTAAAGTTGAGGATAGTAATAATAATGATGTGCAAAGTGCAAGGATTTTTTTAATTTTTTTCAATTTTATCACCTCTTGATATAAATTCTTTTCTATTTGCAATTAATAGAAGACATAAAACAGTAATGAACATTAAAGTTGATAATGCATTAATTTCTGGTTTTATACCTCTTCTAGCCATGGAGTATATTTCTATAGAAAGATTAGTAACTCCGGGACCAGTAGTAAAGAAACTAATAACAAAATCATCAATTGACATAGTAAAAGCTATAAGCAGACCTGATATAATTCCTGGCTTTATTTGTGGCAATATTATTTTTCGTAAGGTATAGCCAGGAGTAGCACCTAAGTCTAAAGCGGCTTCTTCTATGTTGTCAGGTAATTGCCTTAGTTTTGGTAAAACTGCTAATATAACATAAGGTATATCAAAAGTTATATGAGCTAAAAGCATTGTTGTAAACCCAAATTCTATATCTATTAATGGTCTAATGAAGATAAATAAGCTCATTAGAGATATTCCTGTTACTATATCAGGGTTTAAAACAGGCAAATAATTAATGTTTAATAAAAGAGCCCTTCTAGATTTCTTCATTTTATTAATTCCAATTGCAGCGAAAGTACCGATTATTGTGGCAATAATTGATGAAATTACTGCAATTAAAACTGTATAAAATAATGCTTCCATTATTCTATCGTTATCAAAGAGTTGTTTATACCATTTGAAAGTAAAACCAGTCCAGTTACCCATGGTTTTTGATTCATTAAAGGAGAATACCATTAGGGAGATTATTGGAGTATATAAGAAAATAAATATCAATAAAAGATAAAATCTTTTTATGAAATTTTCTAATTTTTTTACCATAATTGTCCTCCTCCTTCTTTTGAATCAGCACTATCAAATTTACTCATAATAGCCATGGATATTAAGATTATTATCATCATAAATACAGATATAGCAGAACCAAAGTTCCAATCTCCAACTGTTGTAAATTGCTGTTCTATTAAGTTACCAAGAAGCATATATTGGCCTCCGCCTAATAATCTTGAAATTACAAAGGTTGAAACAGCAGGCATAAATACCATTGTTATTCCTGATATTACCCCTGGCATACTAAGCGGAAGGACAACCTTTTGAAACACTTGAAATCTATTAGCTCCAAGATCTGAAGCTGCATTTAAAAGATTTTTATCCATTTTTATTAAAACTGTATATATTGGCAGAATCATGAAAGGTAAGAAGTTATAAATCATACCTAAAATAACTGCACCGTCATTATATAAAAATTGATAAGGTCCTAAATTTAAGTATCCAAGGATATTGTTTATAAATCCGTTTTTTCCAAGTATAGGCATCCAAGCATAAGTTCTAAGCAAGAAATTCATCCACATAGGAACTATAAATAACATTATCATTATACTTCCTTTGGAAGGTTTCATTTTTGAAATGAAATATGCTACAGGATATCCTAAAATTAAACACCAAATTGTTGATAAAAGGGCTAGCCATAAACTTCTTTTGAAAACTTTCATATATTCTGTATTTAATAATTTATTAAAGTTCTCAAAGGAAAGTGCATAGTCCCCGCTAGGGCTTTTAACTGTAAAGGNAAAAAACAAAACTATTAATAAAGGTACTACAATAAAGATTGTGCTCCAAATGACAAAGGGATATGCTAAAAGGTTAGTTTTATTTTNCTTTATTCTATTCATTTTCAGCTGCCTTTCTCATTATATGGATATCTTCAGGATAAATATCTAGTCCAATAACTGAATCTACCTCTGCAGATTTAGTATTGTGTAATATCCATTTATTATTACCTTCTTCAACCTCGATTTCATAGTGAACACCTTTAAAAATTACTGATTTAACAGTTCCTTTTAACATACCTTTATCAGCTGAAACAATTTTAATATCTTCAGGTCTAATTACGATATCAATATTTTCATTTGAGCAAAAGCCTTTATCTACACATTCAAATATTTTATTAGAGAATTTAACCTTATAATCCTCAAGCATAATACCATCTAATATGTTACTTTCACCTATGAATCCAGCAACAAAAGCATTAGCAGGTTCATTATATATATCTTCTGGAGAACCCATTTGTTGTATTTTACCCTTATTCATAACAACTATTTTGTCTGACATGGTTAAAGCTTCTTCTTGATCATGGGTTACAAAAATAAAAGTAATTCCAAGTCTTTTTTGAATTTTCTTTAACTCTAATTGCATTTCTTTTCTTAGTTTTAAATCTAATGCTCCAAGAGGTTCATCAAGGAGTAAAACCTTTGGTTCGTTAACAAGAGCTCTAGCTATAGCAACTCTTTGTTGCTGACCACCACTTAGTGATTCAATATTTCTTTTTTCAAAACCTTCTAATGAAATAAGTTTAAGAATATCCTTTACTTTTTTATCAATTTCAGATTTTGAGAGTTTTTTTATTTTAAGACCAAAAGCTATATTGTCATAGATATTCATATGGGGAAATAAAGCATATTTCTGAAATACGGTGTTTACTTGCCTTTTGTAAGGAGGTAAAGCGGAAATATCTGTACCATTAAACAATAATTCACCCCTATCACTTTCTTCAAAACCGGCAATAATTCTTAAGGTAGTAGTTTTACCGCATCCACTTGGGCCCAGTAATGTTAAAAATTCATTTTCTTTAATACTTAAATTAATATTATCTAAAACAAGGTTATCTTCAAAAGTTTTAGAAATCCCCTTAAGTTCAATAATGTTTTGTTTCATTTAAACACCTCTTTTATATAAATTAAAATGATGGTGGCGTACTAATCCAAAGGACCTTGGCCTGGGTTTTTCCATTATTAGAAATATAATGATTTGATTTAGGCTTAAAGTAAAAGCTTTCTCCTTTTTTTACTTTAAACTTTTTATTTCCTATATGAAGTATTATTGACCCTGCAAGGACATATCCAAATTCTTCGCCTTCATGGGGCTCCTCTTCAATATATTGTCCGTTAGCTTCTAAAGTTATCATAATAGGTTCCATTTGATTTTTTTGAGCATTAGGTATAAGCCATTTTATGTTATACTTTAGTTCATCATTTTCAGTTTCAAACATATCTTCATGGGTGAAGGTGATTTTTTCTTCACTAGCATCACTAAAAAATTCAGTGAGGTTTGTACCTAAGGTTTCTAATATATCTACTAAGGTAGCTATGGAAGGAGAGGTTAATTCATTTTCTACCTGAGATATAAAACCTTTAGAAAGCTCACACCTATTAGCAAGTTCTTCCTGAGTTAATTGTCTTTCAATACGCAATCGACGTATTTTTTCTCCAATATTCACAAATACACCTCTATTTATTATTATTCTTATTATTATTGTCTATTAAAATGAAATAATTATTAATAGAACAAACGTCTTTATAATACTAAACATTTAGTTTATGATTACTAAACAAACAATAGATATTATATCCATTAATATAATATAAATCAATATATTTTTAAAAAAATATTAGAATTTTTTTAAAAAGAAATAATTGCTGTAACCATTGAAAACATTGAGCTAAGAAATGCATAGAAAAATACAAAGTTTAATAAAACAACACTGAAAGTTTAGTAATACTAAATAATTTTTATGTTATATTTTTGTGGAAAAATTCTGAAAAATTTGGTTTAAAAATCTAAAATCTTATGAAATAAGAAAATAAGTAGATTTTTATAAGATATCTTTCTTGATAAAATTAGTAAATTATGAGATAGTAGTTTATATTAACTAAGATAATTATGTAAATAGATAGGTGGTATAATGGTTAAAAGGCATAACTTATACATAAGGCGGGGAAATAAAGTATACATACGAAATCCTCAATTAAAGGAGTTATCTTTTGTAGAAAAATTATGGGGAAATGAAGAAAGCATGAAGGATATTGGGGGAACTTACCTTTTTCCTAAGGAAAAGTGGGAAATGTTTTATAGGAAAATGGTTTATCCAACGGATGGAAAGAACTTCTTTTGCCTTATTTATGATTTGCAAGATAATCCTGTAGGAGAGGTTAGTTTTCATGGCTATAATTCTATAACTAAAGTAGCAAGAATAAATGTAAAGGTTCATTATAAATATAGAGGCCTTGGATATGGAAGTGAGGCCTTAAAGCTGCTCCTAGAATATTATTTTTGGAATTTTGGGGGAGAGGCAATTATTGATTCAGTAGATACCAAGGAAGCTAAAAGACTATTTGAGAAATTGGGCTTCGAAGTTATAAATAAATTTAAGGATCAGGTAACTTATAAGTTAGAAAAAAGTAGATTTTCTGCTTACGATAAAAAGGATACTAAAGATGTTTACATATTATGCTATGATAATATGAATATTTTAGACTACTCAATAGCAGTAAAAATATTTAATACTGCAAACACATTATTGAAAAGTAATTATTTTAATATTTCTTTGGTTTCAGATAAGAAAGAAGTAGTAACGGAAGGTAAAATACATTTCTATGTTGAACAAAGTTCTAATGAAGTAATTAATGAAAAGAGTATTTTAATAATTCCGGGAAGTGATAGCAAAGAATCAAACTTGGACAAGTCTTATCTTATTAATTACATAAAAAAAGAATACTTGAATAGCGATTATATTGTTTTGCCATCAAAGGAATTGAATTTCTTAAAGGAGTTTTTAGGGGGAGAAGTTTTAGAAGGGGATAATAATTTACTGGATTATGGTAAAGTTATTATAGCTAGAGATTATAAAGAAAATATAAATGCCTGTATAAATATTATAAGAAATATTTTAGGTGAAGAAATTGCCTCAAGTATTAAATCGCAGTTCATGGGAAATAGTTAAGAGAGGCTTTTTTCAGTTCACAGTTCACAAGGCACGGTTCACAGTTGTGAGCTGTGCCTTGTGGGCTGTTAAAGTTTTATTTCTTCAAAAGGTTTGAAAAGTATCCAGGTCTTATTAGGCCTTTTTTTATACCTTGAATTACTAACAAATATGTAGCAGTGGTATCGAATCTTGCATCATGATAATTTCCACTTCCCTGGAAAAGATCATCAGCTTTTTTGATTATTTGATCTTCACTTATTTTTAGGAAATCTACAACTTCTGATAGTTTTGGATTTTTAATATTGCCGGAAGGGCTAGGGATTTTGCATATATTTTTGTAATAAGCCATTGTACAAAAAGTATTTTTTGGCTCCCACTTTTCTTCAATCATTCCAGCGCCCCATAGCTGTTGTATTTCATGTTTTAAAAATTTTATATCAAATTGAACATTATGTCCAATTACAAAATCTGTTTCATAAAAATCAGGCATAAATTCTTGTATAAAATCTATAAATTCGCGCCCATCAGATAATTCATATAATTTTTCAAGAGAAAAACCATGTACTGCTTCAGCACCTTCATCCATATTATCTACAGTGAAAAAAAAGTTTTTTCCTATTGTTGTTTGTGGTTTAGAAGAAGCATCTACAAGTATATAGCTTAACTGGCATATGCTACCTGGTTTTATGCTAGTTGTTTCTGTATCAAAAAATAGTAATTTCATTATATCCTCCTAAGGTACTTAGTTTACAAATTATATAATAACATAAATTATAAAAAAATAACCAATAGAAATAAATTTATCTATTGGTTATAAGATTTTAAAATCTTATTGTAGCTAAACCACTAAAGTATCAGCTGCTATCTCCATATTAGGTGTTTTATCCATTGATTTAGATATTATTTTTAATAATTCTAAACATATTTCAAGTGTTCTATTATTTTTATCTAGTAATGGATTAAATTCTACAAAATCCATTGCTTTAACTAAAGATGTACTAAGTACTCTCTCGATTATTTCTTTTCCCTCAGAAAAGGCTAGTCCATCTTTAACGGGAGTGCCTGTTCCAGGAACAATGAAAGAATCTAAACTATCTATATCGAAACTAAAGTGTATATTATTTATATTTTTTGCATATAAGGCTTCAATTAATTCATCTAAAACTGTGCTTATGCCTTTTTCTTTAATGTCTTTCATTGTCCATACACTTAGATTATATTCCTTGATTAATTCTAATTCACCTAAATCTAAATCCCTACAGCCTAGTAAAAATACATTTTCAGGTTTTACTTTTTGCCCTTGATAGAATAAATTAACTAAACTTTCATGACCTATTCCCATTGAAGCTGCTAAGGGCATTCCGTGAATATTACCACTAGGTGTAGTTTTGTCTGTATTTATATCGCCATGTGCATCTACCCAAACAACAGCAATATCTTTATTAAAAAACTTACTTGATCCAGCAATACTCCCTAAAGCTAGTGAATGGTCTCNCCCAATAACTAATGGGAGACTTGAACTTGATAAAGATTCATACACCTTAGAAGCTAATANAAAATTTGATCTTATAACTTCATCTAAATACTTCATTTTTGCATTAGCTGTGTATTTATCCTTTGAAGAAACATTATTTACATGAACTTCGCCCATATCACAGACTAGGTGGCTTTGATTAAAGATATCTAGAAGGTTGTTCTCTCTTAAAACTTTTGGTCCTTTTTCAACACCAGGATTATCACATCCTAAAAATATTGGCATATCAATAATACTAATTTTCATAAAACAAACCTCCAAATAGAAAAAATTTTGGTAAATCATTGGGCAATTTATATATTAATTCTTAATAGTTAAGTTGTAAATAGAAATTCCTTGGAGTTTATTACGAAAATATTAAATTTTTGCTAAAATACTAAAATAAATGTCTATATAAATCAAAAACTACTAAAACTAACTATAAAGTATATGTTTTAGTAGTTAAAATTTTTATTATTTTTAAGAAACCATTTCACTTAATTTAATTAATGCTTCGTCTTTTGTATCAAAGAAAAATTCATTGTTCTTTATTGCTTCTTGATCTATCTCAGGAAGATTATTTAGTGGCTTATATTCAGTATAAACCTTTTTTTCATCTTCGATTACTTTTCCGTTTTCATCAGTTTTAAATATACTGATATAGCCTTCCTCAGCCCCTAGATAATATTTATTTGGTTCCAAAGTGGTGGAGTTTACTTCTTCTGATCTTGTATATAGTATTTTAGAATCATTCCATTCAGAAAGTTTATATCCTACTTTAGACAATTCTTCACTTAAGGAATCAAGGCTAAGGCTGCCATCTAAGTTTAATATGCTTTTTAAATTTGATAAGCTCTCAGAAAAATCTATATTATCTAAAGTTTTAAGAGTTACTAAAATATCTTCGTCTAAATAATTGGAAGTTTCGCTATAAACTGTTTTGTTATTATGGTTACTATCTTTAACTCTATAGCTTGGATTTGTAAGATAGTCGGATACAAAGTAGCTTACTAAGAAACAAATAACAAATAAAGAAATAATAAATATTGCTAGAGATACTTTCTTTTTTAATGTGCTAAATTTATTATTATTCATAAAATCACCTCGTATTTGAATTATTAACAAAAAAATTAAAAAATAAACATAAAAATGCATAAAAAGCATTAATTTATAAGAAAAAAATATATAATTAAAAATTGACATAAAATTGTAATGAAATTATTATCATAATTTGATAAAATATTTATTATGTTGTGAAATAATATTATTATTCCTAAGACATTAATTAGGGGAGGAGTAAAAAATGAATAGTGAAAATTTAGATAGTGGTAAAAATAAAAGAGGTAAAAAGAAGAGAAGAATGGGGAAAAAGAAGAAAATTGTCTTAACATCCATTTTTGTTATATTGTTGGCTTTACTAATAGGGGGAATAGCTGTTTATAATAACTTTAGGAATAAAGTTTATGATGAATACGTTCCAGAGGAAAAGAAGGAAGAAAGTTATACTGAAGTTGATGGAATAACAAATGTTTTATTGATTGGAACGGACGGTAGAACATTAGATGAGCCTTCAAGATCTGATTCGATAATTATAGCAACCTTGGATAATAATAATAAAAAAATAAAGTTATCTTCTATTATGAGGGATACATTAGTATACATTCCTGGTTATGATGAATATAAAATTAACACTGCATTTTACTTAGGCAGCTTAGAGGAAGATGAAAAAGGTAATCCAAAGGGTGCAGAAGGTGGAGCTGCACTTTTAATGAAAACAATAGAAGAAAATTTCAATTTACACTTAGATAAATATGTAATAGTTAATTTCTGGGGGTTTGAAGATATTATAGAAGAACTTGGTGGAATAGACGTAGAAGTAAAAGACTATGAAATAGATGAAGTTAATAAATATATTGGAGAAGCAACTGGCTTAAATTCACCTTTATTAACAGAGCCTGGTTTTCAACATTTAAATGGACAACAAGCTTTAGCTTATGCCAGAATTAGATATGTTGGGAATGGTGGTTTTGAAAGAGCAGAAAGACAAAATAGAGTTTTATCAGAAGTAGCAAAGAAATTTAGAAAAATTAATCCATTAAAATATGTTAGCTTAGCTAATACAGTAGCTGATTATGTAAGAACAAATATAGATATACCAGATGCCCTAAATTTAGCTTATACAATATATAAACTTCCATCACTTAATATAGAACAGCTTCAAATACCACAAAATGAGTTGATAGCTGGAGATCGTCCTTTTAAAGATAAGGGATGGAGCTTATTAATTGATTTTGAGCAAAATTCAAAGGTATTATATGATTTTATATTTAATGACAAATTGCCAAATGTTGAAGAATTTGATTTATTTGCAGTAGAAAGTATTGCTGCGCAATACAATGCAGAAGAAGCAGCATATAATGCTATATATAATATAAATCCTGAAGATTATGATGATAGGGATAAAGAGCCTACTGTAGATCCTAATAAAAATAAAGAGGAAAAGAAAGAGGAGGCTCCTGTAAATGAAGGTGAAGAAAATTCAACTGAAGAAAATAATAATGGTTCAACTCCTAATAATTTAGAAGAAAATAATGAGGAGCCAGATATAAATAATGAAACTAATAATGGTTCTTCACAGGATCAGAATGTAGAAAATCCTACTAATCCTGATCTTCCTAATAATAGTGACCATAACACTAATACTAATACAAATCCGGTTAATCCAACTAATGTTGCGGATGAACAGCAGAGTTAGNATATAAAAAATATATTAGTAAATAAATTTTGTGACTAATAGTTCACAGTTAAACTACATTTCTATAATTGATGTATTTTAACTGTGAATTTCTTTTAAGATATTATATGCTTAGTGAAAATAGCTATTTAATACAAATAAAAGTAGTTAATTTTCACAATTATGGTATAATACTAAATATATATAAGGAGGGAAATATGAATAATTTTTTATTAGAAAAAATTTTAATTATTCCGGGGATATTAATTGCATTTACAGTGCAAGGCTATGCAAAGGCAAAAATGGCAGATAAATTAGGTGATAAAACACCAAGATTTCAAGGAAGGTTAAGTTTTAATCCATTAGATCATATAGATATTATGGGATTTATTATGATATTACTTGCAGGCTTTGGATGGACAAAACCTGTAGAAACTAATCCAAGTGCCTATAAAAATGGATATAAAGATGCTGTAAAAGTTACTTATGCATCATTATTTTCAACTTTAATAGTGGCATTTATATTTACATTTATATATACTTTGTGGCTAAAGTTAGGGATATATTTAAATATATCTAGTTTTATGATTATAACTCTTGCCCTTAGTTATATAATACAAATAAATATAAACTTATTTATATTTAACTTATTACCATTACCAGGTCTAGCGGGTTTTGATTTATTTAGATACTTAAGTCCTAGAAATTTTTATAAGTATTCAGGAATGATATATCAATATCAGCTTTTTATTTTGGTAGGAGTAGTACTTTTAGGTAAGTATATTTTAGATATTCCATCAAGATTAATCCTAGGGTTATTTTTAAAAATAGCTGGACTATTTTTGGGAATAATTTAAAGATGGCAAATACTAAATAAATTTCTTGCAATAATTTACCTACTTATGTATAATTAGCTTGGTAAAAATCAATATTAATAATATCGGTGAGAAGAAGAGTAGTGTAATAGATGCTTTTAGCGAGTAAGGGATGGTGTGAGCCTTATAAGATATATTACATGAAGAGAGCCTTTGAGATAACTATTTATAGTCGTATTGCTGCGTTAAAGCTTTGAGTGGCATTTTATGCAATTAGAGTGGTACCGCGGAACACTATCCGTCTCTTATATATTTAAGAGGGGGATTTTTTATTTTTAAGAATATATTATTAATTTAAGGAGGAAAAAATGGATTATAAAAAGATAATAGCAGAATTATTAAATAAAGAAATAGATCTTGATATTGAAACAATAGAAAATTTAATTGAGATTCCACCTAAACCAGAAATGGGGGATTATGCTTTTCCTTGTTTCCAATTAGCTAAAACTTTTAGAAAAGCACCTAATATGATTTCAGAAGAATTAGTTTCTAAGTTAGATAAGAATGGATTTGAGAAAATAATTAATGTTGGACCTTATGTAAACTTCTTTGTAGATAAAAGTGTATTTACTAAGAATGCAATTGAAAGAATCCTTAAAGAGGGAGATGAATATGGTTCATCTAATATTGGGGAAGGGAAAACAGTTTGTGTTGAATATTCTTCACCTAATATTGCAAAGCCATTCCATGTAGGGCATTTATTCACAACAGCTATTGGTAATTCTCTATACAAATTATTCAAAAAAGAAGGATATGAAGTTCAAGGGTTAAATCACCTAGGAGACTGGGGAACACAATTTGGTAAACTAATTTCTGCCTATAAGAGATGGGGAAAGGAAGAAGCTTTAGAAGAAAATGCAATAAATGAACTTTTAAGAATATATGTTAAATTCCATGAAGAAGCAGAAAAGGATAATTCATTAGAAGATGAAGCTAGGGCATACTTTAAGGCTTTAGAGGATGGAAATGAAGAAGCAACAGAATTATGGAAGAGATTTAGAGATTTAAGTTTAAAAGAATTCTCAAGAATATATGAAATATTTAATGTAAAATTTGATTCCTATGCAGGAGAAGCCTTCTATAACGACAAAATGGATTCAGTTGTAAATGAACTTAAAGAAAAAGGCCTGTTAGTTGAAAGTAATGGAGCACAAGTTGTTATGCTGGATGAGTATAATATGCCTCCATGTATAGTATTAAAGGCAGATGGTGCTTCTATATATGCAACTAGAGATTTAGCAGCTGCTATGTATAGAAAGAAAACTTACGATTTCCATAAGTCTATTTACGTAGTTGGCTTGCCTCAAACCCTACATTTTAAACAAGTATTCAAGGTATTAGAACTTGCTGGTCATGAATGGGCAAAAGATTGTATTCATGTTGGATTTGGAACGGTAAAATCAGCAACGGGTAAAATGTCAACAAGAAAGGGAGAAATGATTTTATTAGATGATTTAATAAATGAAGCTGTAGAAAAATCCCTAGAAGTTATTAATGAAAAAAATCCTAAATTAGAAAATAAAGAAGAAGTTGCTAAGAAGATTGGAATTGGATCCATATTATTCACATATCTTAAAAATTCAAGAGAAAAAGATATTATATTTGATTGGAAGGAAATACTTTCATTTGATGGAGAAACTGGTCCATATGTACAATATTCTTATGCAAGAGCTAATAGCATTTTAGCAAGAACTGGAGAAATTAAAGGAGAAGCAGATTATTCAAAACTTAGTTCAAAAGAAGAATTTGAACTAGTTAAAACTTTAGAAAGCTTTGAAAAGCAAATACATTTAGCAACAGAAAAGTTAGAGCCTTCTGTAGTTACAAGATATGCAATTGAGGTGGCTAAAGATTTTAATAAATTCTATAATTCACACTCAGTATTAAATTTAGAAGATGAGGAATTAAAACTTGCAAGAATAAACCTAGTTAAATCTACATGCCAAGTTATAAAAAATTCCCTAGCCCTATTAGGAATAGAAGTAGTTGAAAAAATGTAATGAAAAGGTGCTGTGGCGCAATTAAAAGTTTTAATTGTGTTCCGGCACCTTTTATAATTATCAATCCCTTGCAATTCTTATATTTTCCATACTATTTTGTGAGCATCCAGAACAATTAGCCTTGCTTTTATCACTACAGTTGCAGCCACCTTTAGATGCTTTACTAAAGCTTTTATAAAGAGCTGAAATAGCAAATGCTACAATAAGTATTGTTAGTAATATTTCCATAAAAACACCCTCTTTTACAATTTGAATTGAAAATCATTATCATATAAATAGTATAACTAATTGTAAAATCTTAGTCAATAGACTTACTGGTAAATATTATAATACTTAATATAAATATCAAGAATAAATATAAATTAATTAGAACTTATAGTAAATTACATAATATTATATAACTATATAATTTTTAAATATAACATATTCTTATATTTATTTAAAAATGATATAATGTTATAAGATAGTAATAATACAAGGTGATAATGATAAGGAAGAAAGAGTGGTAATGTGATTATTCGAGAAAATATTATAGAAGTAGAGCCCACACTTGAAAAATATATGCTGAAGACGGACTATATTAATAAAACACCGGAAGAACTTATATTTTTCGATTTAGAGCATTACGTTTATAAGAAACCTAAATGTATTGGTGTTTTTGGAGCCTGTGTTTATGAAAACAATAAGCTGCATGTTACTCAATATATGATAGAAAATAAAAGTGAAGTTGTTCAGATACTATATTTAGCCAAAAAATATTTTGTTAAAATGAAAAGAAAAGGAAAAAATGCAATAGTTACTTTTTCGGGAAATAACGATTACACTGTGATAAATTATCTTTTTGAAAAATATAATATTGATTTTAACTTTTCTAGAGAATTTCAGGATATTGATATTCAAAGGGAATATGAAAAAGAAAAAAAACATTCTATAGGACTTAAGAATTTAGAAAAGGAATTTGGAATAAAAAGAGAAGAAAGAGATTTAATAAGTGGATCAAATTTAGCAAAAACCTTTAATAAAGTATTAAAAGACAGGGAATATATTATTAGAATGCCAAAAGAAAAAATTGAAACAATACTTCTTTATAATGAAGCAGATGTAACAAATTTATATCATATTTATACTTCTTGGAATGAGTATATTAATAAAGATGCTGAAGAGACTATAGCTGGGAATAATTTAGAAGAAAAGAATATAGATTTAGAAGAAAAAATAGATGAAGATTTGAAGAAAGACAAAGAATAAATTTTTTTATTATAGAATTATATTAATTTAAGAAGAAATTCTTAAATGATAGATGCTCCTAATTTTTAGGAGCATCTATCATTTTTAAAGACTTTCCGTCAGATATAATAACAATTGTACCCTTAAGATCTGTTCTAAAAACTTTAGTATCCTTAATCCTTTCTAAGACTTCCTTAGTAGGGTGTCCATAATTATTATTTTCTCCTGCTGAAATGACACTTATATAAGGATCTACTTTAGAGAAAAATTCCTT
>JGI24710J26742_10000042_pt1 | contig 93599 bp, 68 predicted proteins | sample BioPla2DNA2_FD_26742 | JGI IMG/M metagenome (IMG submission 26742) | reverse complement strand
TTGTTGGCCATCGCGTTTGCCAACGACTTGATGTTGGCAAGTTCCTCCTTTTGGTCATCCAACCTGCTGTAAATGTCGTCTAAGTCAGTACAGCCGGCGAACATGATCGTCGCAAGCAACGTGATTATGGTAAAAATTCTTTTCATTTTATTTGTTTTTATCTAAATCCATTATATTTTGTAGCTTGATAAACTTATAATTCATTCCTTAATCTCCCGACGCGAACAAGCGCACGGAACTGCCGTTGTAGCTAACGTTGAAGCCGTTCGAGCTCGCATCGTTGCTGTAGAAGCTCATGCACCACACGCCGATGCTGCTGTTGTACGGCGATGACGACCAGAAGTAGCCGTACGTGCCGACACTGTAGAGCGTACTCCCGGCGGTATAGCCGCTGGCGGGGAAGTGGCGGATCACGTCGTTTTCGCCGTTGGCACTCCAAAACGCCGGTTTCGCGATTTCATCCACGGTCACGACCGTTTGTCCCTTCAGGCTGCGCGAGGTTATTTTCATATGGGTGTCGTTCCCGTTCTCGATGAACTCGTACCTCCAGGCGGAGACCATATCGGTACCCTTGTAACGGAGCGCGTAGGAGACGCCGCTTACACCGGTGCGGAAGTCGCTCGTCATCGCGATGCTCGTGCCTTGTACCGTCACGGTCTCGCCAATATCGTTATAGGAGTTCGTGTTTGTGAATTGAACATGCTTCCAGTCCTCCGGCACGATAGAGCGCCACTCCTCGATGCTCGGCAGGTGGTACTGCTTGCCGCCTATGGTGATATCGCTGAACTTGGAAACAGCATCGCCGAAGGTGAAGTAGCCGCTCACGTTGCAGGCAGTCAGGCTGGTCACGAAACCATCGCCCGCGGTGTTCACGTTGTACTTGGCAACGAGGCTAAGCGGGTTGAGGACGTCTCCCGGGGGGGTATCGCCTGGCGGTGTGTAGGGGTTGCCAAAATCATCCAGCACCCTCCAGTTTTTACCCGTGGCCACCTGCGCCTGGTCGAGCGCGAGGGTGTTCCCCTCGTCGGGGGAACTCGGGGCAATTGCCATGAAAACACCCGCTTCTTTACCGGTGCGATCGGGCAGGCCGTTCACTAACACGTCCATGTTGCTACCGGATATATTATTGTCGGAGCACCACAGGAACCTCAACGCGGTATTGTTGCTTACATCAAGCTTGTTGAGTTGATTATAGTTACACGACAGCGACTCCAACGCGGTATTGTTGTCCACGTTAAGCGTGGTGAGTTGATTATAGTTACACGACAACACCTTTAACGCGGTATTATTGTCCACGTTGAGCGAGGTGAGATCGTTATACTGACAGGATAACTCCACCAAGGCGGTATTGCTACTTACATCAAGTGCGGTGATCCGGTTAAATAAGCAGCGCAGCGACTCCAACGCAGTATTATTGCCCACCTCGAGCGCGGTGAGTTGATTACTGCCACAGTCTAACTCCGTTACCTTGCCATAAATGGTAACGGTTTGCGCGTCAAGGGGGTAATCCACTTCACTGCCAAACACGGTGACCGCCTCGCCATCATCCTCGTTGCCGTTATTATTTAGGTCTATCCACACGTCGGCTCGGTCAACTTCCGCTGCAGCAATCAATAACCTAAGCTTTCCTCCCGGAGCCTTGGCGGTGGTAAAAGTCATGGAGGGAAGCGGTACACTCTTGGAGATGGTGTAGGTGACGCCCTTGTAAACGATGATAACTGTATCGTCGGTCTCGGTGATGGTGAGGTCAGCGCTGGCATCTTGCCCGTCCTCGCCTTGTTGGCCCTTGACACCGCGTTCACCCTGGTTACCCTTGGCGCCGTGCTTCAGGGTGATCTTGGTACCGTCGCTCATGGTTAGCTCGTAGCCGCTTCCGTCCGGCAGCTCCTTGTAGGATACCACGCTAACCTTGTTGGTCATGGCGTTTAGCAACGCCCTCACGGTAGCCAGCTCCTTCTCTTGCTCGTCTAACTGACGGTACACGTCATCTAAATCGGTGCAGCCGGCGAAGATGATCACCGCCGCCAGCGCGAGGGTTGTAAAAATTCGTTTCATATCTTCCTTTGCTTTTAAGTTTTTCTTCCTATATTTTATACTTTCAGTTCAGTTGCACATTGTTAACAAACACCCTTTTCTCCTCCTGGTAAGAGGGAATCTTTTGTAGCTCGCGCAGGTAGCCGATGATGCTCTCGGCCGAGGGGCGGAAAAGCGATGTGCCCGGATCTTGATGCTCGTACCGGTACACCGATGCCATGTAACTGTTCATGGCCACGGTGTATACCCTGTCCATATCGAGCTTGTCGCCCGCGGTGGTGAGCAGCAACACATCCTTTAGGGTACCATCGTCCGCCAGAAGGTAGCGGGTATGCATTCCCGATGGGTAGATGGGCTGATGCTCGTCCAACTCGAAAGCGCTAAGCATCAACGCGCGTATTTCGTTACCCGTGAGCTTGAACAGCACCACGTCGTTACCGAACGGGTCCATCGAGTAGACATCAAGCACGCTCACATCGCCCTTGGGCAGGTGGTCGATACGTACACCGCCCGGGTTCGTCAGCGCGATATCGGCCCCCGTCGCCCCCCTAACGCCATCCACCATCAGGTAACCCACCTGCTCGTAAGAAGTAAAGGCTTCTGTGGCTTCGGCGATCTTCTCCCTCAACATCGGGTTGTTATTATACTCATCGACCATGGCGCGGATATCGGCCCTCTCGCTGCCCACCTTGCCCACCGGGAGCAGTTGCATGGAGCGAGCGACTTGCCCGTCGGGGCGGACGGTTAGGCGGATGAGCGTGGCGTACTTCAGCTTGTTCTCGGCTTGGGTGATCATGATGCCGTTATGTATTTGCTCTTTCTCTACCTTAGTGTGCGAGTGGCCGCCGATAATAAGGTGTACCGTGCCCGGGGGCATCGCTTTCGCCACCTCCACGTCGCCCTCGAAACCAAAATGGTTGAGCATGACGAACAGGTCGCCACTATCGCACAGGTGGACAAGCGTTTTGGCCGTTTCCAGCGGCGGGTGGAACGAAAATCCTTTCACGTTGTCGGGGTGCGTGTCGGGAATGCCACCGTTATTGAGGTGCAGTACCGAGGTGAACACCACCCTAATACCGTTGGGCAAGGTGATAACCTTGTACGGCCTGATATCAAGCTGCATCCCCTCGGGTGGTGTCAAGTTGGCGCACAAGAAATCGAAACGAGCATCTCGGGTGTGTTTCTCAAGGTTATTAACCCCCACGTCGAACTCGTGATTGCCCACCGCCGAGAGGTCGAACCCCACGGTGTTCATCAACTCGATCATGGGCCATCCCTTCTCCTGAAACTGATCGTTAATGGGGTTTCCCGTCTGGTTGTCGCCCGCCGTTACCAACAGCATATCGGGGTAGAGCGCGCGCAGGCTATCCACCATGAACGCAAAGCGCGGGAAATTGTCTATGGCAGCGTGCATATCGTTTACCGCCAGCAGGATGACTTCCCTGTCGGCCACCGCCTTTTCTGAAACCGTTTTAACCGAACCGCTTTTGCTAGACCCGCATCCTGCAAGGGCCAGCAGCGCGAGCAAGCTTAATAGTATTGTCTTTTTCATGTTATACCTCCATGTATTAAAATTTCAAGTGCTTTTCACCTCTTCTTTCTACTTTTAGGCGAAAGCATGGCCACGTTTAGTCGGGAAAACTTACATTAACCGTCAGCCGACTCCCCTCCGTTAGAGCCCCATCGTGCGCCACGCGGTTGCCGTAGGCGTCTTCCGCTTCGGGCAGGGGCGAAGGTACCCGTTGCCCGTGAAACGAGTAGTAGGCGCGGATGGCGTCACCTACCGTCGCGCCTTGAAAAATCTCTATCTCGGTTTTATTTACTGTTACTTTCATAACCTGTATTTTAGTAATCAAGGCCTCTTGTAGGAGGCGGTGTTAATTAAATTATCAAAATCTATCAACACGTACTGCTCCTCACCCTTGACCTTGACGGCCGTGATGTTCCTGTGGCGGCTCTGGGTGCTGGTGGTGTTATTGAAAGCATCGATGGTCATGGGAATGGAGTAGCCATGGAAGGTGCCGCTGGCCGACTGGTCGATGTTGTCTTGCCCTGGGTTGTGCCCGAAGATCATCTTGTAGGGCGGGTTGGGCTTTTTCCAGCCGGGGGCAACCTGGAACCCCTCGATGTAACAATACGGGATCCACGGCGAGTAGATATTGGCACCCGAATCTTTCTTGTAGAACCGGTCGTAAACAATCTGCCGGACCGATGCCAGCCGCTTGGGATTCTTGGCGTCGCGCTGACTGGGGGTTACCGATAGGGCCAAGCACTCTTCGCCCACCGTGGGGTTCTCCATGAACATGTGGAGCGCCACCACGAAACAGGCGGCCGCGCCGTGAGGCTCCTTGGCGATTTGCCCGCGCAGCTCCTTGAATTTCTCAACCGAGCGGGGCGTGCGGCTTACCGTTACCGTGCCACCATCGGTCGATTTTTGAGTGGGCACGGTGTAGGTTCCCGTTACCTTACCGGTGATGGGGTCGTTGTCTACCACGTTGCCGTTAGAGGGCTGTTCGTTTCCATTTTCCATGGGGTCTTGACCGTTGTCAGTACTCTTCTCACAAGATGAGCAGGCAAACAGCAATGTTGTTGCCAGTGCGATAATTAGTAAAATACTCTTTTTCATATTCATGCTTTTTTTAATCGTCGAACCTATTCTGATTTTATCTTGCCTAATTGACGTTTTTAACTTTAAAACTTAATAACCTGATTGCTTTATGCTTATTAAAACTTACTGCAGTAATCTTCTACCATTTTCCACACGCGGTCGCTGTCGACAGTAAGGATGATACGGGCCAGCTGACTTCCCACCGGTTGGTTCCCGTCGAACACCAGGGATTGACCGTAAGAGAACCCAAATTGCGAGTTCACGTCCACGTAGCGGGTAACCTCTCCGGTAATGAGCGTGGGATCAATCATGATGGCACCGGCTATCACGTCCCAGATGTAATGCACGTAGTTGGGATCCTCGATATAGAGCGTCTTCAGGAAGTTACGGTTGAGCATGTTCTTCAGCTCCGGGTTGTTGGTAATGGAGATGATCTCCTCGTACTTGTCTTTGCGGAACGGCATGGTCTCGCACACGTCGAGCCCCACGATAACCTGCTCCTTGAAAGGCGTACGCACGCATATCTTGGCGGCATCCGGGTCCATCCACCAGTTGAACTCGGCCGTGGGCGTGGTATTGCCCGGTTTAAAGAAAGAGCCTCCCATGTAGATCACCCGCTTGATAAGCGGAACGATCTCGGGTGCTATACGCACGGCGGTGGCCAGGTTCACGCAGGTTCCGATGGCGATGATGGTTATCTCGTTGGGGTTCTGCATTACCTGCTCGATGATGAAGTTCACCGCCTTCATATCCAGCGGCTTCACCGTGGGTTCGCTGCCGTACTTCTGCAGGTAGACCGATTCCCACGTCTTGGGCTCGGGGTAGCCGGCCGCCCCCACGTACGCGTCACCAATACCGAACAGGACGCGCTCGTTTTTAATGGTTTCGAACCGGTCGGGATACAACGGCTGACGAATACCGGGGACCACCGGTATATCGGATCTGCCAATCACTTCCAGTTGCCGTATACCGTAGGCTATCCCCTCGTTTACCCACGTGTTACCTACCACCACGGTTACCCCCAACAGGTCTATGTTGGGCGCCTTGGCCAGCATCATCATGGTGATGCCATCGTCAAATACCTCTACCATATCGGTATCGAGGATTACTTTCTCTTTCTGTTGCGCCTGTACAGCCGTGCAGAGAAGCAGCATAGCGCATATCACGCCGATAAATACCTTTTTCATACGATTATTTTATTTTTTTGTTTCGGTGTATGGAACCTTTGATGTTTAAAATAATCATTCCCAAGGGTGTTTAATGATTATTTTAATCATGTCGGTTTCATACTTTTAAAATTTTATGAGGTTTAATTATTCCGTTTCTATCTTCTTCTGATGATTTTAATTATCTTGATAATATTGAATTTTCGCGTGTTTTAGTTACTGTTTAAAACTTCGTTGAGGCACCACCGCCTCCGCTGCGACCGCCTCCCCACGAACCGCCTCGAGAGCTACTACTGCTACTACTGCCACTGCTAAAGCTGCTACCACCACCCGATGAGGTCTGTGGCGCCACGTACTTGTAGGGCACCAATACCTTATAGCCATGGTTGCACGCTTTGCATATAAAGTGATACCGCTTCAGCCCATCCTGGCCGGGAATGGCTTTCTGCTCCACTTGGGGCTTATACTTCAGTACTACCTTGCCTTTGGCACCACACTTTTCACAATTGAGACGCGGCATATCCTCCTTTTTGGCTATCGCTTTGTATAGCATGTAGAGAAAGTAGGAAGGGAAAAAGAGGGTGGCCATAAGGCAACCGATACCCGAAAGCGACTGGTACTTCGCGGCATTCACGAAAGGATCATCGCTCGCCACTATCCGTTTCTTGCGTATCCACTCCACGAGAAAGATGATAATTAACCCACCTACCAGCCAGATCAAGGCCAGTTTCTCGTTATTGCTCAAGAGAGGTTTCTTTACCTGAAATTCGGAGGTGCCGTTGAATATCTTCTCCACCTCCTCCACCCCAACGATGAGTCCCTCCCCGTACGCTCCCTCTTTGAGAAAGGGAACCATCTTTTGGACCTGGATAAGCTTACAAAAGCCATCGGTCAGCACCTTCTCCGTGCCGTAGCCGGTTTCAAAAACTATTTCACGCTCGCCATCGGCCGTGAGGAGCAGGATAAGCAGCCCGTTATGGCTCTCCCTGTCGCCAATGCCCCAACTGTTGAACAGCTCGGTGGCGAACTCCTTCGCCGAGCCGTACTGCCTATCGATCGCTGGGAGCACCACGATCGCGGTTTCCACGATAAGCGAATCGCGCAGCCGCGCCAGCCTTTCATCCAACCACATGACATCGGCCATATCCAAGGCGTTTTCCGGGTCACTCACGTAACGGGTATAGTCCTGCAGCTGCACGTTGGGAACATCCTCCACCCGGTACCGGTTTTGAGCCTGCAAACCCGCGACGATAAATAGAAGCGAGAACACGCCAATACATTTAAGCGTTGATGTTTTCATTATCATTGTTTAGGTATTTTAAAATTGCACCTCAGGCACCGTTCCCGTGCCGCTCCCGGCTTCGAAGTAAGGTTGTCGTTTAAAACCAAGCAGCCTGGCTACAAGGTTCCTCGGGAACCGGCGCCGACAGACGTTGTACCTGTTTACCCTCTCGTTGAACTCTTTCCGCTCGAAAGCGATGCGGTTTTCCGTGCCTTCGAGTTGCCCCTGCAGCATGATGAAGTTCTCATTGGCCTTCAGGTCGGGATACTGCTCAATCACCATCATCAGCCGCGATAGCGTGGCCGATAGCTCTTCCTGCGCCTTGCCAAACGCTTCCAGCGATTCGGCATCCAGGTTTTCAGCGTCCACCATCATCCGCGTGGCCTCGGCCCGTGCCTCTACAACCCGCGACAGGGTCTCCCGCTCATGCTCGGCATACCCTTTCACGGTCTCCACCAGGTTCATCACCAGGTCGGCCCGGCGCTGGTACTGGTTCTCTACCTGCGACCATGCCTCTTTCACCGCCTCTTCCCGCTTCACCAACCGGTTGTAGGTGCCCCAAACAAATGCACCCAAAAGCAACAGGATAAGAAACAGGAAAAAAAGCGATACCATTCGATTACTCATACGTATCCTCCATATTTTTTCTTACTTACTACCTTTTCATTCGTCACGAAAAGAGCCCTCTACCCGAATATCAGTATCAATGCCGCGATAACCGCTATTATTGCCGCAACGAGCATCACGATCTTCATCGTATCTTTCGGGTACTCACCCGTAACCTGCCCGGTACGGCCATTCACCACGAACTGGTAGAGCCTGCCGTTATAGCGAAACGCACTGACCCATACCGGTAACAGCAGCAACTTGAACATCAGGTTCTGGTAAAACACATCTTTACTCCGGATGCGTTGTTTATCACCACCGATATCGCTTTTGATGTTGTCTTCGATCACCTGCTCCATCTTATCTTTCGCCACGTGAACCCCTTCGCGAAAATCGATATTATAAATATTGGTCATAAATCCCGCCAGGAACTCCTGGCGATAAGGCACGCAGTTCATCTGATCCCAGTTGGTGAGCCGGTTCATGATCTTGGGCGGCAGACTATCGGAAGCGGGCACCACGATGTCGTTGAAATGCAGGTTCACCCGCCCCGACACGTCGTACCAGTCGGTCACCGTTCTCTTCACCTCTTCGCCTTTGGCGTTGCGCGAGGTAACCGTGCGGTTAATACCCCGTTCGCCCCGGTAGTTCGTTGAGGTATCGGCGTCGTAGGTCCAGAAAGGCATGTAGATGCCCTTAAAGCGTTCCGTCTGCACGTTCCCCTTTTTCAGCTGACTGGGCAGGAACCACTTCTTGCCCAACCACTTCTGGAATATCCCGTTACACTCCCGCCCATCCACCTTGAACGGCAAGATGTAGTTGGGCTGCCAGAACCGGTTGATCACCGCCTCGTTGAGGATAAGCGGCGTGCCGCAAAATGCGCAGTTGCTCGATGCCCGCTCAGGAGGTAGGGTGGTAACGGCGCCGCACTGCTTGCACCTGACCTCGGTAGCCTCTATGCTCTCAGACGCCAGGTCTTCATCGCTACGCGCGGCCCAATACTCGAAGTCGTTCTCCTTTACTTTTACCGGCGTGAGGTCCAGCTCGGTGGAAGAGCCACAATAGACGCACTTGAGGGTCTGGTCCTTGGGCGAGAACTCCGTCATTCCACCGCAACCGCGACACTTGGTCTGCAACACATCGGTCACGGGTTGTTTTATCTCGTTCATAGTTACAAGTTGATAATTACAAGTTGATAGTTATCAAGTCAAAAGTTGAAAGTTGTTAAGTTTATAAGTCGGACTTCCCTCCCCTATCCTCTCGGTTTGCGTACTTGTGAAGGTAACCCGCCATATTCGAACATGTAGTACAGCTCTTCGCCACGAACGCGAAGCACCTGAACGGCGCGCTCGCTATCGGCACCCGATGATTGTAGCCAGCGCTTTTCCACATCGGCATCCATGCTGGTCAGGTAATCGTCGTCATTGGCACGGCTTTTCATTTTCAACGTGAGGGGCTCTTTTGGGGTGTAGCCGTTCTCGGGCTTGGCTCCTTCGAAGTAGGAACGGGCTATCCACGGCTGCCCGTCACCCTCATGAAAACGCGAGCGCATAAAGCTTAGGAAGTGGTTGTTGGGCAGGTCGCCGTTGCGGTTTTCGGGATGCAAGCACAGGCCGAAACAGTGCTTACCCAACTCTTCGTTTCGCGCGTAGATGTCCATTGCCGCCAAGAACATGGCAATGGCTCCTTCCGGTGTCGTGGCTATCGCGTTATACTTGGCGTCGAACTCTTCTAACGTAACGGGGATCGAACCCAGCTCTATCGATTTAGGAACGCCCGCACCAACGGTTTTCCGTATCGCCCGGGTGGTCTCTTGTTTCGCTTGACTCCTTACCTTACGTTTAAGCATATCCAAAGACTGCGCCTCGGCGTAGTTCACGAAGCAAGTAAATACTAGCAACAGCGTGATTAATTTTGTTTTCATACGATTCTTTTACTCTTTTACATTTCGGTGTATGGAACTCGCTTTAATCATGTTCTTGTATGAACACAGTTTTCATGCTCGTTTCATACGATTCTTTTATTTCGGTGTATGGAATCTTGAAGTGAAAAAACATAACACTGTTCGGCAGCCGTTGCATCTGAATCAACGGCTACCGAGGTTGTATTTCTATAACGGCGGAGGTACCGCTCCAAAAAACCGCGCGATCGCAGGTACGCTGTTCGCGGCAGCCCAAGCGGGCATTCCTTGCGTCCAGACCAACGTGTCGGGGGTAAGCTGCCCCTGCTGAACCATCTGTTGCAGCTGCGCTTCGGGGAACGGCCCCTGCTGCACGCCACCAACGGCCACGTGGTACATGACTTGCGGCGGGATGGGTGGCGGCGTGGCTCCTCCTTGCTGCGGCGCGTTGGGGTTGAACTGTCCACCTTGCGGGTTCACCATCTGCTGCGCCATCTGTCCCGCCATGGCCAGGCCAATGCCCGCACCCATGGCATCACCCGCCAAATGTCCGCCCCCCGCGGGATTGTTGGCCGCGTCTTTCAGCGAATCGGCGAACTGCAGTTGGGTGTAGGCGGTCATGTTACCGATAACGCCCATGCTGGTACGCCTGTCTAACGCCTCTTCCACCGCTTCGGGCAGCGATATGTTCTCTACCAGGAAGCGGGTGAGCTCGATCCCGTACTCGGCGAAGTCATCTTTAAGGGCCAGCGTGAGCTCATCCGAGAACTCGTTGAGGTTAGCCGCCAGGTCGAGTGCCGCTATCTTCGATTCGCCCAGGTAGTCGGTGAACTTGGTGATCACGAAGTTGCGCAGCTGCTCGCTGATACCTTCCGTGGTGAAATCACCGCTGGTTCCCGCCACGTTACGGATAAAGGGGATGGGATCGGGCTGCACCCGGAAGTTGTAGGAGCCGAACGCCCGCATGCGGATGGGACCAAATTCCGGGTCACGCATCATGATGGGGTTCGCCGTACCCCAGCGTTGGTTGAGGAACTGCTTGGTGTTCACGAAGTAAACATCCACCTTGAAGGGCGAGTTAAACCCGTACTTCCATCCCCTGATGGTGGTCAAAATGGGCATGTTGGCGGTGGTGAGCTCGTACCGCCCCGGCTGAAACACGTCGGCAAACTGCCCCTCGTTCACCAGCACGGCCACCTGCGTTTCGCGCACGGTGAGCTGCGCACCGTTCTTGATTTCCGACTGATAGCGCGGGAAGCGCCAAATCATGGTGTCGCTCGTCTCATCGGTCCACTCGATAATATCGATGAACTCCGCCCTTAATTTTTTAAATATTGCCATAGTTTGGAAATTTGAAAATGTGTGATTTGCACAATGAAAAGTTGAACTGTCTTTTAAAATGCCGTGCGGCTGAATTTTCACGGAGCCACCTTACGGCTCGATACCGTAGCGTTCACACACCTCCTCGTAAGAGAGTGCCCGCAGCTCTTTTTCCAGCTCTTGAGCCGAAGACGTGCTGCGCATCTTATCGCTGCCAACGCCAATAAATATTACCCGATACATATACTTACCTTTATAGGCATATATAGGGTTGCTGTCCAGCGGATGCAGCTCAATGTCCAAGTGAAAATATCCCTCTCCCGAATTGTCAGCTTTATAGATAAAATTGAGGCTCTTTTTGCCTACTCCAAAATGTGAAAAGGTTTTTGCACCCATTATAAATGGAAGGGGAAACATATAATCTTTAGCCTCGTCTACTACATAAACCAATATCACGCAATACCCACAATAAATGCTATTTATACTTTCCTTCGACAGGTTAAAGTCTTCATGTTTTACCCTAAAGTATTTCGCGTCACCGTATCCCTGCCATTCCGATGCTTCAGGGAAAGGATGCCATCCGAAGAACTTCACGTTCGCGTTACCGGGGGCACCTTGGTCTCCCTTGGCTCCCTGTTCGCCTTGGGGTCCCGCGGGTCCCTGCTCGCCTTTAACTCCCTGTTCGCCTTGGGGTCCCGCGGGTCCCATCGGTCCTTCTTCGCCGCTACACGCGGCCACCACTAACATCATCGCCGTAAACAACACGATGAACCAACTGCTTTTTATACTTCTTTTTTTCATACGATTATTTAATTTTTTTGTTTCGGTGTATGGAACTCGCTTTAATCATGTTCTTGTGTGAACACAGTTTTCATGCTCGTTTCATACGATTATTTGATTTTTTTCAGTAAATAGAATCTTACATGTTTGAAACATGTAAGATTCATTGCTTGAAAATTTTTGAATTATTAAAAATAAGCATGGGTTACTCTACCGGCTTCCCAAAACGGTTCTCGTCAGGTTCCCCCTTCATGATCACCAGAATTAAAAGCCAGATCGCACCGATAAACGGTATCAGGCTGATGAATATCCACCCGCCGCCCTTGCCTATATCGTGTAACCGCCGCACGGTCACGGCCAACGAGGGGATCAACAGCGCCAAAGATACCGCCCCGTATAGTATCGCGAATAGGATGTAGAGCAACTTAACTTTGGCGAAAAGGGTGGTGAACAACCCCAGCACCAAACTAATCACGATCATGGCCAATACGAAAAGCCAATACTCTTTCCGGTCGGCCCTACCTGTAAAATCGGCATACTTGCCCGTTACTACTTGCTTGAAATTGTCAATTAAAGTGTTCATACTCGTAAATTTTAAATGGTTAATAAATCATTTATCGTGTTTAACGCGGTCGTGTATTACCGCTTCTTGTATATAATTTCCCTGTTTCTGTTCAACGTCTGTTTCATTTCCTTCTACGGGCACCACCTGTTGACACCTTGTCCAAACCACTGGATAGCCGCTTGCCAGTTAGCTTGGTTTTCGAGCCTTTCTTGATCATGGGGTTGCACCAATAATTATCATCTGCTTGCTCTATCATGGAATTCCCATCCTTGTGGAGAAAGAACGCCCAATCATCTCCATAGGAATCTCCTACTGTCCAGCTATTTTCTGCTTCCGTACAGACACCTGCTATCTTATAGCCTGTTGGGTAATCCTCTTTTGTTTCAGGATTGGTATTGGTTACCGCTGTCCAGGTTAGCGGGGTTACTTTGTACCATGATTCATCAGACCAAACCACATGTGCTTCATTGGCGGAAAATGTTATAAACTCCCCATCTTCAAATACCCATGTCGCGAAGTAAGGTGAACGGGGGTCAAGGGTAACTTCAACGGCCGCGCTTGTCTTGCTGTTGTAGCCGGCGGCGTTCGCGGTAACGGTATAACTCCCCTCCTCGGTTGGCGTGTAGGTGGCGTTGGTCGCGCCGCTAATGGCCGTACCGTCCCTGTTCCACTGCCAAGTGACCGTCTCGTCACCGCTGTAAGTAGCGGTAAGTTCATCGCCCACGAAAACATCAGCGACCGGGCTAATGGTTACCGTTCCGCTCAGGTCGAGCAGCTCTTTTTCGCACGAGGCGAACATGATTACCGTGAGGCAGACCGCTATCGCGGTCAATTTCCCCAGTTTTATTTTTTTTGCATCCATTTTTTCAATATTATTATGTTTATCCATCAATTATACTCCACCTCGAAGTCTCGCGATGCAATACCCTGCCCTCACTCCTAAAACACACTACCACAAATTTAAGGCAGCGGAACATGAAATTGTAGGACTTTTCACGCGTGTTGTGGGACTTTTCACGCGTTAACATTTGATGCGATTAGGACTTTTCACGCGTTATTTGCGCCCAAAAGCCTGTTTTTCAAGACACTCCGTGTCCTAATTTTTAAAAAGGGGTATATTGGTCAGAAAAGGTAAAAATTATTCAGCTAACGTGTCATTCTTAACCTCGGGCCTTCGCTGGATTTGCGAGGGGGTGAAGCCGAACTCCTTCTTGAACGCCCGGGAGAAATAGCTGGAGTCTTGGAAACCACAGGCCTCTGATACGTCAGCTATCTTTGAACTGGTTTCGGCGAGCATCCTCCGGGCCTTGTGCAACTTCACCTTTAACACGTACGAAATGGTGGAGTAGCCGGTGATGCCATTCATCTTGCGGTTCAATTGGGAAGGACTCATGGCCATCTCCTCGGCCAAGAAGAAAATGGATAGGTTGGGGTCGGCGATGGCCGAATAGATAAGGTCGGTAACGGTTTGCAGGAAAAGCATGTTTTCATCGGACTTCAGCGTATCGTCTTTCACCTGTTTGATAACCGCGTTTGTATATTTCTCCTTGAGCCGCTCGCGGCTATCGAGGATATTGGCGATCAAGAACGTAAGCTCCTCGGGGTAGAAGGGTTTTTTCAGGTAGGAGTGGACGCCGCAGCTCAACCCTTTCAACTTATCCTCATCGCCTACCTTGGCAGTGAGCATAATGATGGGCACGTGATTAAGCAGGCGACTGGCCTGCATCTCTTGACAGAGCTGGTAACCATCTTTCACCGGCATCATGATGTCGGTAACGACCAGGTCAGGTATGTTGGCTTCTGCCAGTTCGATACCCTCTTGCCCATCACGCGCCGTCAATACCCGGTAGCTTTCCTTTAGCAGCGATTTCACGTACATCGCCACATCTTTGTTGTCCTCAACCACCAGGATCAAGGGGCGAACAGCCGTGGAGCCGTCAACCTCCTCACCAGCATCCACGTCGCCCCAATCATCACCGGTAGCAATGCTTTCCCCGATGACCAAACTATCCGCTGTTCGCCTGGTAACCGACCTGCCCGGTTGGAGGGGAGCAGGCGGCTCGAGCGGAACGACGAACGGGAGAGTGGCGTTCTTGACAGGTAAGGTAACCGTGAACGTGGCACCTTTACCCAGTTCGCTCTCGACTTCCACCGTGCCACCCATTCGCTCCACCATGAGCTGCACGAACGCGAGACCTATCCCGCTGCCACCCGTGTACCGCGAACCCCTGCTCTGGTAAAACATCTCGAAAATGCGTTCCAAATCTTCCGGGGGAATCCCCTCGCCCATATCGGTGACGCGCAGGATAACCTCGTTGCCCCCTCTTCGCCGGGTGAAGATAAGGTGTATCTTGTCACCAGGATTGGAGTGCTTGATGGCGTTGGAAAGCAGGTTGCTCACGATTCGATCCACGTAGAACGGCACGAAATCCATGTTGAGCGACTCCAGATCGGTGTAGAAGATCAGGTCGAGGTAGTTGGCTTTGGCGTGCAGCCGGAACGTCTCGGCAACCATACGCAGGTAAGGAACGATATTTCCATGCCGCCACTCCGGTTTATCGCTCCCGCTACCCACCTTAGTCACGTTTAGCAGCTGATTTACCATGCTTAGCAGGTTGTTGCTCTGACGATCAATGGCTTTTCTGTAGGCCACCCTCTCCTTCTCGGTGATGGAGTCGTGCTCTTGCAACCGTTTGTTAAGACCCTGGATAACGGTGAGGGGCGTACGTATCTCGTGGGTGATATTGGTGAAGAAATCGGAACGGGTACGCTCCATCTCCTTCAAGAGCTTGTTACTCCTGCTTCGCTCCTTGTACGCGTAGTAGAGTACCGCCATGACGCTACCCCCGATCAATATGATAGCAATGAGCACGTACGAGATGTAGGTGCGGCGACTCTCCCTGGCGGCGGCTTCGGCCTCGATACGAGCGACTAACCGCTCGTTGCGGTCGCGCTCGTAGTTCACCCGCATATCGAGGTAGACGTTGCTCCGCTGCACGCCCTGGATGCTGTCGCGCATGGCAACGCTACGCTTGTAGTGTGACATGGCGTTGGCATGGTCGCCTTGCAGCAAGTAGTAGTCGTGCCAGAGCCCGTGTGCCTTAGCCAGGTGCTCGAGCGATTGAATCTCCCGGGCCACCTGCTCGGTCTCCCGGATATACCTCTTAAACTCCACCAGGTCGTTAGTCTGCAAGCTAACCTCGGCGATGGCCAAGCCGGCCACGAGCCAGTGCCACGAGTCGGATATATCCTGCATCAGCGCTAACGCTTTCGCGTACTCCTCCTTCGCCTGGTCGTATTGCCCCTCGATGGCATGCAAGTCGCCGAAGTGGATATGGCAAAGCCCGATACCCATGTCGGATTTGGCCAACACGTTCTGTTCCATCGAGCGCTCGTAGTAAACCCTCGCCGAATCATACTGTTGACGAAGTTCGAAGATGGCCCCGATGTTGGCGTAGTTGATAGCCTGTCCCAGGGTGCTCGAAAGGGTGACCTCGTCTTTCAGCGCGGCCCGAAAATATTTCTCCGCCTCGTCGAGGTAGCCAAGGGTAAGGCTAATGTTGCCCAACCCGTTGAGCGACACCACCCGGTTCTTCATACCCGTGCCGGGTTCATTGACCTTGGAGTAGGCCTCGGAGTAGGAAAGGGCCTGGTAATGGTAACTACTAGCTTCCGCCAACACGCCAATACGGCGGAAATCGGTTCCCAGGTTATTGAGCGCTTGCACGGTCTCTAACGTGTCCCGCACCTTCAACGCCAGGTTGAGACCCTCTTGGTGCGAGGCGATGGCATCGGAGAAACGGGCATTATCGCGCTGGTACTTACCCAGCTGCCGGTAGGCAATGATCGCGCCAGCGTCATCGCCACGCTCTAAGCACTCGTTCAGGAGGAAATTCAACGAGTCCTCGTTGTTTTGCACGGCGTACAGCTTCGACGAGAAACTCCGTTTGTAGGCCTCATCTGCCTCCCCGTCATCATCCCGTTGGCAAGCGTTTACAAGCAGCAACACCGCGCCAAACAGCAACGTCGCACCAAGCAGAATGTATTTCCCTCTCAGGTCTACCATATCAAACAAACGCCATAACCATGCAAGGAGTAAATGTACGCGTTTTTCACAACAAATTAATGGTCAATATCTTTTGCGGAGAGAGCGGGATTCGAACCCGCGATACACTTTTGGCGTATACACGCTTTCCAGGCGTGCCTCTTCAACCACTCGAGCACCTCTCCTGATCTATTTACTACTCGAACGACAAAAGTAATCAATTTATCGCAAAAAAACTACCGTGAAGGCCATTTTCTCGCCCTGTTCTCGTTAAACCGACTGGAAAACGAGTTAACTCGAGTAAACAGGAACAGCGACAATCAAAGATTCGCGGAATGCCCTTCCGCGTTAAATCGGCAGACAGGAGGGAAGTTATACTCCAAAAAGAGCGACGGCGTTGCGGGTCGTGATCCCCGCCACGGTTGCCGCGTCCACCGCCCATGCTTCCGCGATGGCACGAATCACGTACGGCAAGTAGGCGGGCTCGTTCCGCTTACCCCGGTAGGGTACGGGTGCCAGGTAGGGCGAATCGGTCTCCGCTACTACCCTATCGCGGGGGCAATACTGCAACGTGCCGGCCAGCCCGGAGTTTTTAAAGGTCACCACACCGTTCACCCCCACCATGAAATTCTTCAACGAGAGGATTAGCTCCAGCTCCTCCCGGTCGCCTCCAAAGCTGTGGAACACCCCCCGGAGCGAGCTTTCGCCCACCCGCCGGATACTTTCCACCACCTCCCGCGTCGCGTTCCTAAAGTGGATGGAGAGCGGTAGGTTCAACTCCCGGCTCCACTCCAGCTGTTGCTCGAACGCGGCGATCTGCTCCCGCTTCAACGAATCATCCCAATAGAGGTCGATACCCACTTCGCCCACGGCCATGTAGCCTGCGCCTCCCCGGCCTGCGCTTCCGACGTCCGTGCCACCCCCTTCCGTACCTCCCCTGTCCGCACCTCCGCATGTAGTTTCGGCGAACGGGGGGTGCCCCGTCAACTCGTCGTACACCCTATCCAACTGTTTTCGCCACCCCTTGGTAACGCTGGTGGGGTGTAGCCCCATCATGGGGTGAAGGAAACCAGGATGGCGGATTACCAGCTGCTTAAGCTCGTTGATAGAGTCCTCATCAATATTGGGCAACAGCACTTTCCTCACACCGGCCTCCTTCGCCCGGGCCACTACCGCCTCTACATCATCGTGGAACGCCTCCACGAAGAGGTGAGCGTGCGTGTCAACACAATCACTACCCATCCCGCTACTTCTCCCGGTACATGAGTCCCTCAGCCAGGTCGGCCAACAGCTGTTTGCGGTCATCCGACACTTGCACCAACGCGAGGCACTCCAACGATGCATGGTAATAGCGTTGGATAAGCTTTTCTACAACAGCCTTAAGGTTAAGCTCATCGTACACCTGCTTAATCGCCTCGATTTTCGCTTCCGGTTGATACTCCTCCGCGCTCAACCACCTGTTGAGCTCTTGTCGTTGCATGGGGTTGGCGTTCTCCAACGCCTTGATGAGCAAGTAGGTCTTCTTGTTACAAAGAATATCTCCCCCAACCCGCTTCCCGAAGGTTCGCGGGTCGCCGTACACGTCCAGCAGGTCGTCCCTCAGCTGAAAAGCGAGGCCCATGTTCTCACCATACCCGTAGAGCACGTTGGCATTCTCCGCCGATGTTTCGGCTAGGATAGCTCCCATCTTAAGAGAGCACCCGATGAGTACGGCCGTTTTCAGCCGAATCATTTCGAGGTACTCCTCCTCGGCAACCTGGTCGCGTCGTTCAAAATCCATATCGTGCTGCTGCCCCTTGCAAACCTCCAACGCGGTGGTCGTGAAGAGCTCCATCACGGCAGGCAAGAACCTTGATGGGACTTGCGCGAGTTGCCTGTAAGCCTCGAACACCATCGCGTCACCAGAGAGAATAGCCACGTTGGTACCCCATTTCTCATGCACCGTGGGATGCCCCCTTCGTATCGCAGCCCGATCCATCAAATCGTCATGCACCAGCGAAAAGTTATGAAATATCTCGATAGCCACAGCCGGGGACAGGGCCATCGCGGGATCCCCGTCAAACAGGTCCACCGATAGCAGCACCAACAACGGACGAAGCCTCTTGCCTCCTAACCCCAGGATATAGCGGACAGGTTCGAACAACGTGCGGGGTTGTTCGCCCTCTAACACCTTTCTTACCGCCTCGTCAATCTTACTCTCGTACCTTGAAATCTTGTCGCTCATCGTACCTCACCTCATTTAACCTTGTAAATATCCTTAATGTTCCTCCCGTACCCGTCGTAGTCCAGCCCGTATCCCACGATAAAATCGTTCGGTATCTCAAGCGCCACGTAATCGGGAGAGAGCTTCTGCCTCAATGCGGCCGGCTTGAAGAGCAGGGTGGCAATCCTCACCTCGGCGGGTTCTAACTTCATCAGCTCGGCGATCAGGGCAACCATCGTGTTTCCACTATCCACGATGTCCTCTACGATTACCACCACGCGCCCCTTGATGCTTTCGTTCAATCCCAATACCTCCTGCACCTGATGGGTGGTCTCCGTCCCTTGGTACGAAGCCAGCCGGACGAACGTGATTTCGCAGGGGATGGCTACCTCTTTCATCAGCTCCCCCGCGAACATGAAGGCCCCGTTCAGAACGGCAACGAATAAGGGATCTTTCCCATCAAGATCGGCATTAATCTGCCTGGCTACCCGCTTGATTTCCTCCTCTATCACCTGCTGCTCGATAAACAACTCGAACTGCTTATCTTTAATGGTAATGGTCTCTTTCACTTTTCCCTTTTATTAATAGTTGTGATAATACAATTGTAGACGTGCAAACGTTCCCACGGCAACGATTCGCACTTTTTCGGGATTCCCGGTCACTTCACGATATCGGTCAGTTTAACCGCTTGAAAGGTCATATGCGCCACGCTGCTCTCGTAGAGGATACCCACCGTCTCCCTGTCAATCATCGTCAAGCAAGAGTATCCCCAGCCCGAATCCTCGTCCAGCAACACCTGGTACTCGTTTGGGAAGGTGAGTCCGCCATCTAAGCTCGCCTTGATGGTAATCAAGTGGCGGCTCGTGGTAGAGTTCGGGTTAGAGAAGAGCAAAATATCTCTTCCCAGCACGTTGTCCTCCGCCTTAACAGCGATAAGGCTAGCCATGCAAACCGGTTCTTGCAGGACGCTTCTCGACGACGGGTGCTCGGTCCACGTTTTCCCAAGATCGCTCGTCACGGCGACTGCCCGGCTACCACCCCGGTTATCCCGCATGTTCAGCATCAACACCCCGGGCTCCAGCTCGGCCACCTGCGCCTCGGTGGTGTTGGAGCGGGCCGGCTCATGGATGGTCCAGCTCTCCCCACGGTCCTTGCTATACATAACACCGGCGTGTGGTATACGCTCCGCGTCGATAAACTGGATGGGGAAAACCAGCGTACCATCGGCCATGGTGATTCCCATGCCCGGCCCCTGCAGCAGGAAGTTCCACGAGGGATCCTTCACCTGCCCGGTGATGTTGATGGGTGCCGACCAGGTCCGACCGTCGTCCGTGCTCTTCGCCAACATCAGCTGCGCGGTGGTCTCCTTGCCGTTGCCATCCATCGAGTTCACCCACGCGCGCCCGTTCCCCATACCGTGGGTCCAGGCGGCGATCACCCATATTGCCCCGGTCACGTCGTCCACCAAGATGGCCGGGTCGCCTACCCCGTTCTGTGCCTTAGGCATCCCCCCGTGCTCACCGAAACTGAGCGGCAACCGCATTTTCTCCCAGGTCTGCCCCTTATCGGTACTCCGGCTCAGACCTACATCGACGTACTCTTGCAGGTCAACGCTGCTATTGTATCGCACATCGTACACACCCAACAGGCTACCTTTTTTAGAGGTAACCAGCCCCGGTATACGGTACGAGGCGGAACCATCATCACCTGCATGGCGCACGCCGATGCCCATCCGATGCGTTGCCCTTTCCGTGGCAAACGCCAGCGGCGCCTCTTGCCCGTCCAGCTTCACCGAGGTCAACTCCACATCGATGGTCGAGAGGAGCGACGCGTTCGGTATCATCTGCAGGCTCACCCAGAAGTAGTTGATACCAGGAAACAACTTATAATCCGGCGAGAAAATCACCTCGCTCACCGGAGCGATCACCTCCTCCACCTTAAGTGAGTAGGAGGGGTTAGCGCACCGCGTCTTTCCCTGCGCGTGGCTCGACACGTACTGTTGTACCGGCGAGTAGTGTAGTTGGCCAGCGCGTTGTGGCGCTTCCGTTCCACTATAATAGAGCTTTACCGCCTCCACCTCGTTGAGGTTCACTTGGTCTGCAAAGCGTAGGACTATCTCGTTCAACGCCTTCGTCTCTTGTGCATCAACGCGGAGGTAAAAGAGCACGTTATCCACCCGGTCAATCAAGATAGGAATCCGGGTCTGCTTCACCTGAACCGTATCCGCCCCCCAGGCGAACAGCGTGGCAGCAACTATCATTAAGCTTAGCCATACAACTCTTTTCATTGTCTCGTGTTTTAGGGGTACAGCTCCAACCTGTCTGTTTCCCGTGAAATTATTTTTCTCCTACAAAAATAGATGAAAAAACGTACATAAAAAAACAATATTGCCCCGCTGTAAGTTCAACTTGGCAAATCAACAGGAGGTAAAAACGGGAAAGTGCACTCATCTCCCTTTGGCATGGATTTTGAGATAGATATTATGCTTCAAACAAACATGGCTACTTTCACGTTTAAAAGGGAAGTGCCACCCCTTGGAAGAAGAACCCCAACGTTAGCTACACGAACACGCGTTTGGAAAACCAAGTACGTTATGAAACCGACATGATTAAAACATTATAGGTTTCATACGCTAAAAAGCATAGATAAAATAATCGTATGAAAATGAACCCATTTAAAAAAGATACATACAGCGACAACGAACCGACGGGAGAGATCATCTCGTTCATCGGCAGTGACTTCATTGAGGGCAATACCGATATTGACGAATCGTTCCTTCAGGAGACGCTTCCCATACTTCCCTTGCGAAACACCATCGTCTTTCCGGGCAGTACCACACCCATCTCGGTGGGCAGAAGGAAATCGATCGACCTGGTGAAATCATTGGGTAGTAAACAGCGCTACATCGGCCTCGTTTGTCAAAAGGATACCGACGTGGAGGATCCCGGCAGGGAGGATCTATACCGTATCGGGGTTATCGCGGAGGTGATCCGCGTTATCGAGTTGGGCGACAACAACTACAGCATTATCGTTCAAGCCAAACAGCGTTTCGAGTGGCTCGAAATCACACGTGAGGAGCCTTTCATTACCGCTACCTACAAGATCCGGGAGTCGATCCCGGCATCGAGGGACGACAAGGAGTTCAACGCTATCCTCGACTCCATCCGCGACGCCATGTTGCACATGTTTCACCTGCTGGGGGATCCACCGAAAGAGCTGCTGAACACCCTCCGTAGCGAGGCCTTCTCCGGTATGCTGATCAGCTACAGTGCCACCAACCTCCCGATAAACAGCCGCGAAAAACAGGAGTTGCTGAGCATCAACGACGAGAAAGAGCAGGCCTACCGCCTGCTGATGATCTTGAACCGCGAAGCGCAAGTACTGGAGCTCAAGCTGAACATCCAGATGAAGACCCGCGAAGACCTCAATCAGCAACAGAAGGAGTACTTCTTGCAACAGCAGATCAGGACCATTCAGGAGGAGTTGGGGGGCAACGCCCAACAAATAGAGATTGACGAGTTCCGGGAGAAGGCGAAGCAGAAAAAGTGGAGTGCCGAGGTGGCCGAGACGTTCGAGAAGGAGGTTACCAAGCTGGAGCGGCTTAACCCGCAATCGCCCGACTACTCGGTACAGTACGGCTACCTCCAAACCATCCTGGAGCTTCCCTGGGGCGAATATACCCAGGACAACTTCAACCTGGCGAATGCCCAGAAGATACTGGACCGGGACCACTTCGGCATGGAGAAAGTGAAGGAGCGGGTTATCGAGCACCTGGCTGTCTTGAAGCTGAAGGGTGACCTTAAGTCGCCCATCCTCTGCCTCTACGGCCCCCCGGGGGTCGGCAAAACCTCCCTGGGGAAATCGATCGCCGAAGCGCTCAACCGCAAGTACGTGCGTATATCATTAGGAGGCCTGCATGACGAGGCCGAGATACGGGGTCACCGCCGCACTTATATCGGTGCCATACCCGGGCGGATTATCCACAGCCTGCAAAAGGCCGGATCATCTAACCCGGTGTTCGTGTTGGACGAGGTAGATAAAATCGGCAGCAACTTCCGGGGGGATCCCTCCTCCGCGCTGCTTGAGGTGCTCGACCCGGAACAGAACTCGGCGTTTCACGACAACTACCTAGCCATACCGTACGACCTTTCGAAGGTGCTCTTCATCGCCACGGCGAACAACCTGAGCGCGGTACCTCAGCCCCTGCTCGACAGGATGGAGCTGATTAACGTGGGCGGTTACATCACCGAAGAGAAGGTGGAGATCGCCCATAGACACCTGGTACCTAAGGAGTTGGAAAACCATGGGATCGCGAAGGGTGCATTCAAAATACCCAAACCCACCCTGCAGCGGATGGTGGAACATTACACCCGCGAGTCGGGCGTGCGTGAACTCAACAAGAAGATCGCCAAGGTGATGCGCCGCGTAGCCCGTAAGATAGCGACCGGGGAATCCTATCCCAAATCATTAAAGGTGGGCGATCTCAGGGATTACCTGGGCGTTGAGGAGTACAGTAAAGATCGCTACCAGGGCAACGAGTACGCCGGGGTAGTGACGGGATTGGCATGGACTGCCGTTGGCGGGGAGATACTCTTCGTGGAGAGTTCCGTGAGCCGCGGCAAGGGATCGAAGCTCACCATAACCGGCAACCTGGGGGAGGTGATGAAAGAGTCGGCCATGCTCGCCATGGAGTACATCCACTCACACGCGGAGGAGCTGGGCATCAATCCCGAAGTATTTGAGCATTGGAACACGCATATCCACGTCCCCGAGGGAGCCATTCCCAAGGATGGACCATCGGCCGGGATTACCATGATCACCTCGCTCGCCTCCATCTACACCCAACGAAAGGTACGCCCCAACATGGCCATGACTGGCGAGATCACCCTCCGGGGCAAAGTTTTACCCGTGGGTGGTATACGTGAAAAGATCCTCGCGGCCAAGCGGGCCGGTATCAAGGATATTATCCTCAGCAAGGAGAACAGGAAAGATGTGGATGAGATTAAGCCCGAATACGTGAAGGGACTTCGATTCCACTACGTGGACGACGTACGCGAGGTGCTCGACCTGGCGTTGATGAAGGAGAAGGTGAAAAACCCCAAGCGGTTCACCATTCCTTTGAAAGAGAAGGATTCAAAAAGCGTTTCGTAACTGAACTTTCTGGTGATTTGATATCTTTTTCTTCTTTCAGGCTTGACTGACGCAAATTTCACTCCGTAGATATTTGCCGCGTTCGGCAAAGTCAAAGCAAGCTTTGCGTTTGCTCTCACTTATTGCAAATATTTGCGAGGTCTTCGCACTGAAAGAAGAAAATAAATAAATGAATTATTCCGCGTAGTACCTGAAATCCTTTAGCATCTCTTGCAACCGTTTCCTGGCAAAGAAGATGCGGCTCTTTACCGTCCCAAGGGGCAGCCCCAGGTGACGGGCTATCTCCTCGTACTTGTAACCTAAAACGTGCATGGAGAAAGGCACCTTATACTCATCCGTGAAGCTATTGATGGCCTTGTTAATCTCTTTGATGGTATATGCCCCATCGGGTGTATCGAACCCCGAATCTTGCGGCAGGTTTAGGTGGTACAGGTTTTCCGTTCTATCTACAATGGTTTGGCTTCTGACTAACTTCCGGTAGTTATTCACGAATATATTGTGCATGATGGTGAAGACCCATCCTTTGAAGTTCACGTTCTCGTAATACTTCTCCCGGTTGTCCAGTACACGAAGCGTGGTCTCCTGCAGCAGGTCTTTCGCCTCTTCCCGGTCAGCCGTGAGCGATAACGCGAAGTTAAACATGTTATCCTGTAAACTAAGTAGTTGTTTCTCGAAAGCTATTTTTGTCTTCATAAGCGATGACGTTAAGCGTGTTGTGTTAAATGTCGATTGTTGTTATGCAAATATATGCAGATATATTTGAAAGAAACAGTTCCATCCCCCGTAAAAACGATTAATTTGTGTTAATAAAGCTGATGACATTAAATCTTCCGGATACGGACTCCTCTGACAAAATGGCACTCTCCCTTCTCCAGGATCAGATCGGCCCTGAATCGGGTCGGCAAGATATTCTGGGTCAGGTTGGGCAGGTTGATCTCGTCCCACACCTGGTTGGCAAGTGCTAACAGCTCCTCCATCGGATGAGAGGCGTAGGGGTGAAAATAGGATTCCGGGTCTTGAAAGGCGGTCTGCTGTAGCTTCTCGAACCGCTGCAGGTACCATTCCCTCAGGTCTTTCTCGCTCGCGTCAACGTAGATGGAAAAATCGAAGAAGTCAGACACGAACACCTGCCGCCTCGGCCTCTTGCTCATCGGCACCTGTAACACGTTGATTCCCTCCACGATTAAAATATCAGGGCGGTCGATTACCTGCTTCTTGCCTTCCAGCACGTCATAAGCGAGGTGCGAATATACCGGCACCTCCAGCACGTCGCGCCCCGACTTAACGCCAGCGAGAAAGCCAACCAATCGTCTTGCATCGTAGCTCTCGGGAAATCCCTTCTTGTTGAAGATTCCCCGACGCTCCAACTCCTTGTTAGAATACAAGAAGCCATCGGTGGTAATCAGTTCTACACGGGGCTGACCGGGAGTCATCGACAAGAGCTTCTGTAGTACCCGTGCCGTGGTGCTCTTGCCGGCAGCCACACTCCCCGCTATCCCGATGATGTAGGGAATCGGCTTGCTCGCGTTCTGAAAGAAGCGATCCCGCTCATCGTGCAGGTTACGGTAGTGGGCAATGTGAATCTGCAGCAGCCGGACCAAGGGGATGTAGATATCCTCCACCTCCTCCATGGTCAATGGCTCATTCATAGCCTGCAGCTTGGTAAGGTCGATGCCGGTAATCGGGAACATGGGATGCTCCTCCAGTTTCTTCCACTCCTCCCGGGTGAACGACCTAAAGGGAGAGTAGGTTGCATCGTACGCTTTATTGTTATTCATATTGTCTCGAAGTTACGTTTCACGAAATCGCTCAGCGCCTCTCCCTTCAGCATACCGCTGGAAAGTAGCGCCAGGTCGACCATCTGTTTCAACCGGTCATCGGTTTTCGCTTTTTCCACGACCTCCTCTTTTTTCAAGTTCTCATTTTCGGCGATCCACGCTTTCAACCTCGGGTCATCCACGTTCAGCACCACCTGGCACATATCGGGCATCTCCCCGTAGAACGCCATCTGCTGTTGCATGGCCGCCATCTCCTTCATCCGCCTGGAGAATTCGTTCCTGGTGATTTGCACGGGAACACCCTGCTCACCCAGTGCCTTGAACTCCACGCTGAACTCCGTCTTCTCGATGGGTGGAAGTACCGCTTTCACCGCATCACCCAGGATCTCCTGCTGCTCGTCGGTCAACTCCACCGTGGTCGCCTCACCCTTCTCAATGAGGTGCTCCACCGTGTTGCTATCGACCCTCACGAAGCGCATCTTCTCCCTCTTCCGCTCCAGCAGTCCCATCCAATGCACGTCCAACTGGCCGTCCATCAGTAACACATCGTATCCTTTCTCCTTAGCCGCGCTCACGGGAGCGTGCTGCTCCTCCAGGTTGTCGGAATAAAGGAAGACCAGTTCGCCCTCCTTGTTCTCTTGGCTGGCTTCCACCAGCGTCTTATACTCATCCAGCGTGAAGTAATTACCCTCGCTGTTTTTCAACAGCGTGAACTTCATCGCCCGGTCCACGAACCGCTCCTCGGTAAGCATCCCGTACTCCACGAACAGCTTCAGGCTCTCCCACTTCTCTTCATACAGCGCACGATCCTTCTTGAAAAGCTCCTCCAGCCTATCTGCCACCTTCTTGGTGATATGGTTCGATATTTTTTTGACGTTGTTGTCACTCTGCAGGTAGGAACGAGAAACGTTAAGCGGTATATCGGGCGAATCGATTACCCCATGCAGCAGCATTAGGAATTCGGGGACGATTCCTTCTACCGAGTCGGTCACGAATACCTGGTTGCAGTAGAGCTGTATCTTATCGCGTTGCAGGTCTAAGTTGCTTTTGATCTTGGGAAAGTAGAGGATGCCAGTGAGGTGAAACGGGTAATCCACGTTCAGGTGGATCCAAAACATCGGCTCCTCCGTGAACGAGTGGGGGTACAGGTCGCGATAGAACTGCAGGTAATCCTCATCCTTGAGCCCCGCCGGCTGCTTCTTCCAGAGCGGCTCGGTGTGGTTGATCACGTTGTCCTCATCCGTGTCGACCATCTTGCCCTCTTTCCACTCCTTCTTCTTTCCGAAGACAATGGGAACCGGCAAGAACTTACAGTACTTGTTCAGTAGCGCCTCTATTTTGGCCTCCTCCAGGTACTCCTCGTGCTCCTCATCAATATACAGCACGATATCGGTACCCCGGTCCGACTTCTCCACCTCCTCCATGGTGAACTCCGGCGAGCCATCACAAGCCCACTTCACAGCCGGCACCTCTTCCTGGTATGATTTAGTGATAATCTCCACCCTCTTAGACACCATGAACGACGAGTAGAAACCTAGCCCAAAGTGGCCGATAATCGCGTTCGCGTTCTCCTTATACTGTTCAAGGAAATCGTTGGCCGACGAAAGGGCAATCTGGTTAATATACTTGTCCACCTCATCGGCAGTCATCCCGATACCCCTATCGGAAACGGTCACTGTTCTCTTCTCCTTGTCGATGGCGACTCTAACAGCCAGATCGCCCAACTCGCCTTGGTAGTCGCCCACGTCGGCCAGCGTCTTCATTTTCTGGGTCGCATCCACCGCGTTCGACACGATTTCTCGTACGAATATCTCGTGGTCGCTGTATAAAAACTTCTTGATTATGGGGAAAATGTTGCTCGTAGATACCCCAATCTCTCCTTTTCGTATCATCATATCGTAGAATCTAAATGGTCTCTACCTCTCTTTAGCAAATAGCATGCCATTGTAAGAGAGTGATAATACGTTACAGGCAATGCAGTACGACCTGCAAAGACAACCGGGAAAACCTTTGTGTCATCAAGGTGTTAACATGGCTTGGAATACCCAACGTAGGCCAACTGAAAAGCCACGTCATAAGCCGTTAAGGTATGAAAAAGAATTGAATGTCACCCGCTATCTTTTTAAACTCCTCTTCAGTGAGTGACAGCTTCGGCTTGGCGGGGTTCAAGTCCCCCTCATTTTGTATCGGTATTAGATGAACGTGGGCATGCGGCACCTCCAGCCCCATCACCAGCACCCCCACCCGCTTGCAAGGCACGGCCTTCTTCACGGCCGTCGCCACCTTCTTCGAGAAGAGCGCCAAGCCAGAGAGCCACTCGTCATCCAGGTCGAACAGGTAATCGGTTTCCTGCTTGGGAACGACCAGGGTATGCCCTTTGGCCACGGGGTTAATATCAAGAAACGCAAAGAAACGCTCGTCCTCCGCCACTTTATAAGAGGGGATCTCCCCAGCTATTATTTTACTGAATATCGTTGCCATATTATTTCTCCATCCCTTATATAGATATTTCCATCACTTCGAACGTTAGAACGCCCGAGGGCACCTGAATCTCCGCCACATCGCCCACTTTCTTACCCAGAAGCCCTTGCGCGATAGGCGTATTCACCGCGATCTTCCCACTCTTGAGGTCAGCCTCACTCTCCGAGACCAACGTATAGGTCATCTGCTTCTTCGTCTTCACGTTCTTGATGGTGACCCTGTTCATGATTTTGACCTCGTCGGTCCCGATCCTGCTTTCATCGATTAACCTCGCCGTCGCGATCAACTCCTTCAGCCGCGCTATCTTCGCCTCCAGCAAGCCCTGCGCCTCCTTGGCGGCGTCATACTCCGCATTCTCCGACAAATCACCCTTGTCTCTCGCCTCGGCTATCTGGCGCGATATCGCGGGTCGCTGAACCGATTCCAAATCGATCAGCTCTTCTTGCAAGTTCCGAAGTCCCTCTTCGGTCATATAGGTAACAGCCATTTCATTCCTCCTTTTTTGTTTTCACCCTCGGTTGATTCACACGCCCTTTTTGATTTATCACGCCATATTTCAGCCGCTTACATATCACATTCGATTATTTCAAGCCATAAGGCCAATATGATGCGAAGTCTTCTCTTTAAAAGCTTAAACGGCAACAAAAGAAAAAGAATTCCGACCTCTTTGAATCAGATCGGAACTCCTCCTTTTCCATGATGTACTAGTCACAAAGGTAATACTTTATTCCAATTCCGCAAATTATTTTCACCCGTTTTTTCTTAACCCAACTTTCGTGGTCGCTACAGTCCATAGCATTGTCTCACTTGCGTTTATCAGCAACTAAAGCTCTACAGCACCTCTTCGATCGCGGCCGTCAGTTGCTCATAATCTTCCACGCGTTTCACAAGGTCCCCCTCTCGGTTGATCACGAAGGTAGTTGGGATAACACTCACGTTGTAGGTGGAGAGTAAGGCGGCGTTCATCGCTGCCGGGTCTCTCACCGTGATCCACGGCAGGTTGGCGGCCGAGGTTTTCCAGAAGTGCTCATCCGGGTCGAACGATACCTGGTAGATCTCTATCCCCCTGCTCCTGTATCGCTCGTAGAGTGTATTCAGCCTCATGTTATGTCCTGGTGAGAACTCCGCGTCGTAAACCACGAAGTCGAGTAACACCGTTTTCCCCTTGAGCGAAGAGAGGGATACCCGTTCACCATTAACCCCTTTCAGCTCGATATCCGGTAACCCCGGCACTTCAACAACAGGGATATTCTCCAGCAGCGCGTTCTGTTGTTCATGTTGCCTACGGGTTCGCAACGCGTTCATCGCGAAATCGTAAAGGTGTTTCGTCCGCTCTGTTTCCGGGTAATAACGGCTCCACGATGTGGCCACCGCGCCAAACATCGCGTAATCACGCCTGTCATACGGGTCAAAGACCAGGTAATCGCCTATTTTTTGAAATACCGCGTAGTAAGCCGCCGCGCTCGAGGGATTTCCCAGGATAATCTTCGACGCCTCCTCCTTGTACTCATTAAGCAGGGTCTCGAGCTGTTCAATGAACGCGTTATCATCTATCTCCTTGGCTTCGTGTCGGGCTTTTAACTCCTCGATTGCATGAGTAGCCTGCACGGTGTGCTCATCCACCCGCCTCAGTCGGTCATTCGAAGGCGAATCGGCCACCTTGAACGAGTGGTAGAGGTCATTCCCGTTCGCGGTCACCCGCAATGTCTCCGTAGAATCAACCGCAAACAGGGCCACCTGTTCTCCAATCCGCAACTGGTAAAACTCTGGATTCAGGGGAGCCGGTTGCTTCATGAAAAAATGACCATTCCCTTTCAATACCACGGAGTCAAGCTTCACGATGCCCGCCAGTCCCCTATGCTCCAGGTAGAGGGTATCTCCCTCTATCCCTTCCAACTGCCCCTCGATCTTAAAAACATCTCCCCGCTTGCAGGAAACATGCAACGCGGAAATGGCCAACAAAGCCACAACAAACCTACAAATCCAGCGTGTCATATTTACATAATAATGTTAGCAACCCATCGTTCGTCCATTTTCCCTCCTCCTGCAGTTGCAACTGACTTACATACACTTGGTACACAAACGCTCAAAAGCCACGTGAATGTAGGCATTGAGCTTGATTGGGCAAACTCAAGATGCAACAGATCAATATAAAAGTAGGAAGAAAACTGGTTTGTTTTCCTCCTACTCCATTCACTTACCGAGTTACTATAATAAAAATTACTTGCTCACCTCTACGCGACGAGCCTTGATGGTAAGTCTATCTTGTCCTTCCGTTTTCGGGTCTTTACCCTCGCCGGAGGTATTCAAGCGTGAAGCGCTGATACCTTGCTCCACGAGGTACTTCTTAACCGCTTCTGCTCTTCTCAGGGAGAGGCCATCGTTGTACGCATCGGGACCGTGGTGGTCGGTATACCCAATCACATCCACATTCTCGTTCGAGAACTCCTTCAGCACCGAAACGATGGTAGCCAATTCCGTAGCGTACTTTTGCGTATCCACCACGTCGCTATCAAACGCGAAGTGTATGCTGGGCAGCTCCGGCATCTCTTTAACTACCGGTGCGGGCGCGGGCGCGGGTCTGGGTGCTGGCGCGGGTCTGGGTGCTGGCGCGGGTTCCGGTTGCGGCTCGTAATAAACGGGTGGGGTTCTTTCCACACTCTTGCCCAGGTTAATCTTGATACCTGCCAGCGCGTTAAACTGCCAGTCGGGATGATTCGCGTTTTTCGAATTGAAATCATCCGGCAGCATGTTCACGTTCCCCTCCAGCATCAGGCTCACAGCATCTCCAAGACGAAAATCAAATCCCAGTCCACCTCGAGCGGCCCAGAATATCTTGCTGTCTTCCCAGAGCAGCTCTAAGTTATACCCCCCTGTATTCAAGGATTGTGCTTCGTCGTTGTTAAACCCGTACGCACCACCACCGCCTAAAAAGATATAAGGCGTTACCACGCGACTGGGGTTAAATCCTCCGAAGGCGGATGCCAAGTCGACCATGAAGTCCAAACTTCCTTCCACGTAGTTAAACTCGTACAATTGGGAAGGTGCAACCCATCCCCCTTTACCTATCCAGCCCGTACCACCTAAGCGCATCGCGAAAACGGGCGAAAAACGATACCCGATCTGCAATGACGCGGCAGGTGAAATCAAGTCTGTAAACTCGGCTTCACCCAGGGTGTAAGCGGCACCGCCTTGTAGCTGCAAGAACGCGTGCGGCTTAAATACCGTTTTCTCAGGCTCTTTTATCTGGCGAGTACCTTCTTGTGCGAAGCTCGCGAACGACAGCACAAACAGTGCAGTAATCAGTGTGAAAATCTTCTTCATATGTTTAAAATTAAATTGATGAATATACTTTTTAGTTATAACACTACTTATTTCACAAAGTTCGCATTTTTTTGGTAAAAAAAAAACCTTTTCACCTCTTTTTCCTTTTTTTCATGCTTGAACTTACATTAAATCCGCGCAATCCTATTTTTAAAGCGTAAATTTGCATAATTCAAAATTAAGTAATACTTTTGCATGCGTGTTTTTCGGGATGTAGCTCAGTCCGGTTTAGAGTACTCGTCTGGGGGGCGAGGGGTCGGAAGTTCGAATCTTCTCATCCCGACTTAACGTGAAACACTATCTGCCAAAGTAAACGCCCGCCGTTTCGGCGGGCGTTTTTTCATTACATGCCCATTTTCTTGTCGGTCGATGGTTACTCCAATCGTTCGTTATAGCGATTGCCACCCACTTGGATTTAGAGACGATTTTCAAAAAACCGCCTCCACCCTCACTACCACGCTGCTCCTGTAGCTGGACACCAATGGATTAAAGCCCACGTTCATCAGGAACTCACCGCTATATGTTTTTTGTCCGTTAATGGACGTGTTGGTGCCCTCGTAGAGGTTGATTTCCGTCAACCGGTACAACTTATCACCGTCCAATCCCTGCAACTTGACCGGGCGGAGGGAAGGTTCAGCCAGGTATCTCCAGTTGGTGAGGTAATTGAAAATAACTCCCTCTGTCTTCGCCTCGTTCACATACATCAGGGACGCGAGGTCATGTTCATACGGGCTTGCCAACCTGTACATCTCACCATGCCACACGAGGTCTTTGTACTCGTGGTAGTTGTGCACGGCTTGCCTGGCAAGCGTCATATCCCTTTCACTGAGCTCGTACGTTCGAATATCGAAACCCAGCTTGCCCATCGACGCCACATCAATACGGTACTTGAGCGGCTTATCACTCCAATTGGTCACGTGATTGCACATGGCAATCGCGGGGTAGTAATGGGAGTAGTCCCACTGCATGAACACCCGCTCCAGCGGATCCGTATTATCACTCAACCAAAACTCAGTGAAATAGCGCAACAGGTTGTAATCCGAGCGCCCCCCGCCCCCGGAACAGAGCATCATGGGGACCTTGGGGTATTTTTCCCGTATCCGCTTCAACACATTCTGCAGCCCCCTGGAGTACTCCACGTACAGGTGAGATTGGGGAATATTTTCTCGTTCCAGGTAGTTCGAGTGACCATTGAAAACGGGGGCGTTACAGTCCCACTTCATGAACGCCAGCGTGGGGTTCTCGGTAAGCAGGTCATCCACCACGCCAAAAACGAAGTCTTGCACTTCAGGGTTGGCCAAATCGAGTACCAGCTGGTTCCGGAAGTAGATCTCCGGTCTCTGCTCCTGTTTGATGACCCAATCGGGATGTTGCTCATACAGCTCGCTCTTGGGATTCACCATCTCCGGCTCAATCCATATACCAAACTTGATGCCTTGCTTCTCGGCCTCGCGCACCAGGAAGGGAACACCGTCAGGCAGTTTCGCGCGATTCACCTGCCAGTCCCCTAAGCCCGCGTTATCCCTGTTTCGGGGATATTTATTGGCGAACCAGCCATCGTCTAACAGGAACATGTCCACGCCAAGCTCTTTGGCTCCTTCAAAGAGGCTTACCAGCCTCTCTTGGTTAAAGCCAAAATAGGTAGCCTCCCAGTTGTTAAGCAGCGTCAACCGCTCCCCGTGTCCATCCAACAAGGTATGATCCCTTAGCCAAGCATGCAAGTTACGGCTCGCTCTCCCTTTCCCTTCAAATGAGAGGGTGTAGACGAAGGGAGGCGTTTCGAATGCCACGTTTGGCTTAAGGTGATAAGAGGATTGATAGGGGTTGATTCCTGCAACGATATGTAAGTTTTTATAGACATCCGTTTCAAACTGCAGCGCGAAATTCCCATTCCAGGCCAGTTGCCCCATCATCACGGTTCCGGTCGTTTCGGTCGCCTGCCCATCCAACGCCAGCGTGAAGTTGGGAGAGGTAAGTAGGTGTTCCCTCGTGCCCAATCGGCTCTCGATGGTGTGCATCCCTTGACGCAGGGGGGTCTCCACGGGTTGCATCTCCCTCGCCCAGGCACCGTTATAACTGGTTAACAGGTACTCTTTATTGAACAGGTAGAGGTTTGCCGAGGCGTACTTGTGAAGCACCACCTCTCCCTCCTCATCGTGCCTGATTGCGCTCCACTGCTCAACCACATCCTTCTCCTTCCAGGCCCTGTAAAACAGATCCACGTGAAAAGGATATACCGGGTCTTTCAACACCACCTTTGTCAACGTGGCACCATCGGGGGTTTGCGAGACCTCATGCGTTTCGTACAGGAGGTCTAGCGAGTTGTTACCATCCGCGTGTACCACTGCGATGGCGGGCTCAACGAAGTTATTATCGATGCCGGCAACCGCGTAAGCGTTATTGTTAGAGCTCGCTCCCTCCGAGCGAAGGTTAACCACCTCGCCTGCTCGCTCGTACTCCGACAGGCTGGACAGGGATTTACCGGTATAGATGATTTTCAAGCGCCGGTTTTGATCCGTTTGCAACACCGTCGCGGTGTTTTCCGTGGCTATCGGGATAGTCACTATCTGACCAAACGTAAACGGGGCTAACAAACTAGCCAATAAAATAATGGTAAAAGGATAAATGGGTTTCATTGAAAAATTAATTATTAATTATGACTAACAAAACAGTGTCTACAATATATTAACTGATACACCCCCTTTTTTGTTCCACTCCCCCGTAACCCTCGCATCCAGGCGACCGTTTCCAATGGGTAAGGCATCCAACCACTCCCCCGCGGGTTCTTCATACCACAGCTCAATTGGTCGCGGTGGCACACAACCAACAAGCAACAAACAGACCAGAAGGGATATATAGGCAATGCGGCAAAGTCTCATTTTATACTAACACGCTAACTGGGATTGTGTTCACTTTTTAACGTGAACAACTTGCATTTATATGTTTCAATTGTTATCACCCCATTTTCTTCGGAAACGCTTTGCACAGGTCCGAGTATAATTGCTTTTCGGTTTCTGAAAGGACACCTTCATCCCAGCTTTCAGCAAGGGAGAAATATCACACCTTTTAAAATAGTTGTAATTGATGTTATCAAAAAGCGCACGAAACCGTTTATTTATTTTTCTACAATCCTTGCTATCCAACCTCCTCCAGAAGCCATGTCTATTGTTATCTTATCTCCTTTACGCACATTCCTCATTATCTCTTTCTTATAATCGACCGCCGTCTCATTGGCGTTAATGCCGTCCTTGATAAGCTCCATTGTGTATTCTTTTCCTTCACTAAGAAATTCTAAATTAATATTCATTTTTCTCGGTTCCCAGTCGGTTATTGCTGCCACATACCAAACAGAGCCACTTCTGCGGGCAAGGGCCACGTGATCTCCAACCTTCGCTTCAAGTGGAACTATCTCGTCCCACTCTACAGGTATACCTAACAGGAATTCAGCACATTCCCTATTATTATAATATAAAGGTTGCGCGTCTGAAAGCATCTGCATGGGACTTTCCGTAATCACAGCCATAGCAATAGAATGAGCACGTGTTCCCTGCCCCATGGGTTTATCCCCATTCATACTAAAGTCTTTCTTAGTTGCATTATTCATGGTTCCGGGAATATAATCCATGGGGCCTGCTACATTACGAATAAAAGGGAGGGTGCAATGATGATCCGGATTATCCCAATCACTACCACCATTGTATTCAAATTCAATAAGTGCCTCCCTTGTCAACACATTTGGATAGGCACGACGTAGCCCATCCGGACGATATGCGCCGTGAAAATCTATAACCATCTTATATTTAGCGCACTCTTCAGCAGCTTTCCAATAAAAATTTACTACTTCTTGATCAGAACGATTCATAAAGTCAATTTTAACTCCTTTGATACCCCATTCTTGAAATTGCTCCAATGCCCTTTCCATCTGATCACTAAATAATGCATAGGTCACCCATAACATTACATCAACCCCTTTAGAATCCGCGTAACGCACTACTTCAGCAATATCTAATCCCGGAACTGCCCGTGTTAAGTCCTCCTTAAATGTCCATCCATCGTCAAACAAAAAATAACGAATTCCAAATTCATGAGCAAAGTCTATCATGTACTTTGCTGTTTCCGTATTCACTCCTGCTTTAAAATCCACACCGTAAATCCCACGGCGTGACCACCAGTCAAATGTTACCCATCCGGGTTTAATCCATGATGTATCTTCAATTTTACACTCTTCCCCTAACAAATATACCAATTGGTTGGTTAACAATTCGGCTTCATCATTAGCAAAGGCGAAAACTTTCCATGGGAGATCACGTGAAGCCCGCGTTTCAGCAATGTAATCCCTGTTTCCCGTTGTACGTTTCCTGTTATAGTAGTTGCCATTATCGTTATATCCACTTGGCACACCCCAAAAATGAGTTGATAATCCATTAGGCGTTTTTTTGACCCACATTACGGGATAGTCTTTTGTATTAGCCTCCATGAAAAGAACGAATTTCCCGGTGCCATTTTTTATTAAAGCAGGCAGGTTTCCCATGTCATTAACCTCCATTTCTGTAATGGGAGTGATAATGTAAGGTTTTTCATAATCACTGTTAGGATTATTATTATCTTTTTGATAAGTTAGAAGTGACTCCTTATCAAAGACGAAATCTGCCATATCATTGTTTATTATTATAGTTCCAGGTAAATCAAGAATAAAGCGATAGGCAAACCCATCGTTATATAGCCTGAACTGCAACTTGCTTTTGTCACGGAATTCAACTGTTATTTCATTATACTGTTCAGGAATTTCAGCTCGTTTTTCCCGAATTACAGGCTTTACAATGTTGTTTACCGAATTTTTTCTAATTCTTCTAATTCGGGGATTATCCACGGGAATAACTCCTTTATCTGTATCTAATCCTATATTTTCTATGCCAAAAACCTCGTCGTGTCCCGAAAATAATTTCACCGACACCCCACTTTCTACTATTACTTGTAGTTCTAATTTCCCGTCGGGTGACAAAAGCTTGGTGACAGTAGCTCCTATACTAGCTTCTCCAAGCATTATAAGCAACAAAAAAAGAACACCTCTCTTCATGTTTGTAAAATTTACAATTTATCGTTTTATATTTAAAGTTCAATTGCCCTCATCCCGGCTGAACGTGAAACGCTATAAACCAAAACATTCACCATAAAGGCAGGCGTTTTTCATTAATACACCCATTCTTTATAGAAATAGACATTATACTTTTATTACGGGTTTGAAAAAAGCCCCCTTATCAGTTCAGCATCCAATTCGCTCTTAGGATTAAACTTATCAGACGAAGTATACTCTATTAAACTCTGTTTAAACTGAGCGGCAGCAGGGTATTGAATCGGATCCCTGGCAAGGCTGGAACTACATACCATTAATTTCCCTTTACCTACTTTAGCTTCAAACAACAATCCCAGCCATCGGTTTTTGAACCAATCATCGATAAGGTATACAATAGGGCGAAAATCGTCCGGAAACTCATCCAGCACCATGGCATCACAATCGGTCACGACATCCCACCACTGGTAATCACTGTACCCCTGGTTGGGAAACGACGCCAAGGCGGGATGGGCTGGATCACATAAAACCCCTAGCGTGTGAGGTGGTTGCTGGCTTGTCCATGCCGTGTTCCAAAATATAGATGAAAATCCAACGGCGATATCCCCTCCTTTTTCGGGTAATACCTTCCCTTTTGGTGAAAGGAGTAAGACACTTTCACCTTGATTAAGCCGATCGATCACCGAGTCATCAAAGGTGGATGTTATAAAGGGCTTATTAGTTACATCGTGTTTTTCCTTGGGATAAACCCATATATTCCATTGATTCTCTATAGCCTTATCGGACAGCCTAACCGACACGATTAACCGCGTGGGCTCCACGATCTCCTCAAAGGAAGCTTCAATCCTTCCTACCTGAATACCATTATCCAACGGCAGATCGCTCACAAAGCTCCCCTCCTTTATAATTCTATCATCGGCAGTAGCAATAGTCCATTCGATGCGGGCATCCTTAATCGGCTCCTCCCCGAAATGCGCGAATTCAATCGGTACGCTCATCTTCTCGTTATTCAGCCACGTCATCTTTGGAAAACGCACAAGCGGGACAGTTTGATTACAAAACATGCTATATTCTTCACCACCAACATACCCCTTTTCATCCCAAAAAGCGTCAAGAACCCCTACTAACGCGGTACCTTGTCCCGGGAAGTCGTGCAAGTCAAGAAGCTGGAAGCCAGCAAGCCCGGGCGTTCTAAGCGCAGCCTCTATATCTGCTTTATAACAAAGCGTTTGGAGTCTACCCGAGGCAAAAAGAAAATCATCCGCGAGGTCCCCCATCTTATTCTCTTGCAATGTCTCTTGAAATATCTCAAAATTCTTTGCCTTCAACACGCCCGTGTATTTTTCTATTTCACTGAAATTGGGATACACGCACCACTGACCAATTTCGTGGCTAACCGTTGGCATATCCCCCTTTATTCTATCCCTGAAATCGAAATCCGAACGGGGTGGTTGTGCATTGATGATTGAATTTAGCCCTTCTCCCCAAGCTTGAATCCGAGGATCGGGAGCATTCCAGTAGTCCGCGTTTTCAATATATGGCCATCCGGCTCCACCGGTGTAAACCCTTCTGTTGTCCTTACTTTTCCAATAAGCGACCAGGTCAGACAGGTATTTAACCTGATTCCGTCCCCCTGGCTCATTTCCATAAGCCAGCATGCAAAAAGAGGGGTGATTTCCGTACTCCTTCAATATCCTATCGCCTTCAGCGTAAAACCACTCATCGATGTACCCGCCATCACCTATCGTTGCCCAACCCGCGCATTCAACCTGCAAATAGATGCCCATGCTATCAGCCACATGAAATGCAGCCTTTGGAGGACACCATGAGTGGAAGCGAACATGATTTAGGCCGAACTTTTTGCATGCGCTGTATATTTTCTCCCAGTACGCGTTTTCCGTCGCGGGATAGCCGGTTAACGGAAAGATGGAGCATTCGAGCGTTCCCCGTAAAAAGACGGGAGAACCGTTCAGATGAAAACGTGTTCCTCTTTTCTGGAACTCTCGAAAGCCAAAACGGGTGTACCTCCCATCTTTTTCACCGTCAGAAGTCACCACGCTCTTCAAACGATACAGGTTAGGGGAATGCTCGGACCATAATAACACCTCTTCTCCCGCGTCAATCGTTACGTTCAGTTCGGTGTGGTTAGCCAGGGTATCGAAGTCGACATGAACTGTCTCTCCAACCGGCTCTCCTTTCAGGGTTTCCAACTGCAAGGAAACAACCCCTTTGCTAGACTCCGCTTTACCCATCAGGCTAACCATCACCGTTACCCGTCTATTTGCCACGTCCGGGTAAACCTGCACGTCATCTATATAAACTGACGGTTTAGCCGTGAGCTCCAGATTACCTGCCAATCCGTTCCAATTACTTTGGGTGTGATCCGACACGCTATGCGCGTTAATTCCCACATCAACATGTACCCGGTTATCTACCCGTACGGTAACAACATGTTTACCTGACTCAAGGTCCGACAAAAGATAGCGATGCGGTGTAGACAAACCGTCTCGCTTGCCCAACTCAACCCCGTCAACGTAAAGCGTGGTCTCCCAATGGCTGCGCTCCAGCTCAAGCTGTATCACCTTACCCTTCCAACCCGAGGGAACCCTCACATCTTTCTGGTACCACGCGACCCCCACATAATGCTTATCGGGGTTTAACCAAAATGGCACCTTAATGTTACCTTCTTTCCTATACTTCTCGTATTCCGGGGCATCGTACCACGACCTGTCATGGATTGACCCCGTCCATTTGGTATCTACAGACACATCGTACCCATAACCCTGCTCCTGCAGGGACCCCGGCAGGTAAACGCTTTGGCTAAACGTCCGAGCATACCACTGTTCACTCACCCCGATGTCATCGGGATCCAGAGCGAAACGCCATTCACCGGCAAGATCAATGGTGTCAGCTGGATGGGTGCATCCAAGTAAAAGGGACACACCTAAAAGTAAAAAAAATCTCATCCTCATAACAAAAATATTTAATTGTTCACATTATCTTATTGATGATTCACATCAAGCTCTTTCACTTCCCGCATTAGGCTTTCGGCTTTTTCGGTCTTACCCAACCCCAGCCATCCCAGCGCCATCACGTAATAGCAATGAATTCGGTTTCGCTTGTTCAGATCCTCTTCCCAAATCGCCAGGTCGGGAAGCGAGACCGCGAAGTACTCGATTTTACACTCGTCGTCCAGGTGCTTCTCACCATGTTCGATTAGCTTGCTAAACCGTTCTCTCGCCTTCTCCTCATCACCCAATGCCCTCCAGGCCAACCCTTGATAGTAAATTTTATCGGGGTTCTCGTCGTTGTAATAGAACGCCTGCTTGGGCTCGTCAGGTCCTTCGGTTGCCTTGGTAAACCACTCCACCGCGCGTTTTTCATCTCCTAAACCGCGAAGGCAAACGCCTTTGTAATACTCCACGTCGTTCTCATTCACGGTGCTCAACTTACCCTCACCCAGATTATCGGGATACAGGTCAGTCTCCTTCAGCAAGCTCAAGGCGTATTGGTAATCCCCCTCCCCTATCGCCTGCTTAGCCAATTGAAGCCTACAGTAAGTATACTGGAAGGTAACCTTCCCCTCGCCACCTTCCCACGGGTGGAAGTTATGCGAGTCGCAAAGCTCTTTTGCCGTCTCGAACTGTTCCAACTGGTTATAAAGCGCAATTCTCTCGATAAACAGGTCGTCACGCTGTTCCACCAAATCGATATGTTCTTCCAACCTCTTGAGGCGTTCCGCGGGCGAACGATTCAACTTTTTATACAGCTGATCCAGCTCCATGAAGACGCGGGAATCGCTCGGATCCAAGGAGAACGCTTTTTCCAGGAGTTGTAAAGCCTCCTCTTTCCTATCCATCTTGTTGTAGTAAGCCAGGGAAAGATTGCGCAACACGGTGGGAAAGCGATCGTTGATAGCCACCGACTTCTCCCAGCAATCGATCGCCTCACCGTATTGGCGTTTCGCGTACCAAAAGTTCCCCAAGTAATAGAGGGCCTTATAATCCCCGGGATTCACCGCAAGTGCTTGCTGCAAGACAGTCACCTCCTCTAACCGGTTCGGGAAACATCTGTCGGGCAACAATTCAAATGCTTGCCCGTAGAGCTCACGTGCCTTCCCCTCCTCGCCGGTTCGGGCGTAAAAGTAACCCAGCGCGTATCCAATCAACGGGTAGTCAGCCGCGTCCGTTTCCAAGGCCCACTCCAGCAATTCAATCGCCTCTCGGTACAATCCTGCCATACCAAAATCGAACGCGTACTCCAGGTAACTGTGCGCGTTACCCTGCAGCAAAGCCACTACCCCACTCTTCACTTCTTCGTCCTTCGTGAGAAGCCATTTCTCAAATAAGCAACCCACGTTAAACCGATCGATCTCCAATGAGGTCTCTACCCACTGCAACGCCACGTCCTTCTTCCCTATCTTTCGCAATAGGGAAGACTTCAGTTGCCGTGCCTTGTGGTTATGCCAATTACGAACCAAGGCCTTCTCAACGTGTTGCAACGCCACCTCCCACTCCCCCTTCAGGCAATCGATCTGCGCGATAGAGAGGTAGGCCGGATCCTGCCACGCCGCGTTCCATGCCGATTTGAAAAAAGCGCCGTACGCTTCATCCCATTTCGATTGCAACTTCAGGCAGCACCCCAGGTTGTAATAGGGTTCCCCGTCGTACGGGTTTGGATTTCTCTTGGTCAACGTCTCTATCGCTTTGTCAAAATAGGGTTGAGCCTGTTTGAACTGCCCCCTCCTCATCAAGAGAAGTCCCATCGCGTTGTTGCAACGGACGTCTCCCGGATCCCTCGATAGCGCCTCCTCGTAATAGTCAACGGGGTTGAAAGTAGCGTGCCTATACTGTTCTAAATGAAGCCCGGTAAGGTATAGTTGTTCAATAAGGGAAATGTCCTTGGGTTCATCGGCGCTCTCGGCTGCCGGGGGAATGGCCTCTTCCACTTTAAACCCGGTGTCATACTCCAACAGCACCCTACCATCAGCCGATGTAATCCGTAACGATACCATTTCAGCCTCCCTGCCGACCAACGTGATTACCTTCCTGAAGGGTGCTTCTGGGGATAGAGTGATGCTCTTATTGAAAATAAGTTCACCTCGCTCATCCATCAGCGCCAACTTCAACTCCTTCATTTCAGAGGTGCCGTAAACGATAACGGTCGCCGTGTCTTCTTCTACCTCGAGGTTAGCGATCACATCCTTCGTCGCGTTTTTCACGTGACCAACCTCAACGTAGGGCATGAAGTACTGCGACCAAGCCTTCTCTTCGTAGGGTTGCAACCAAGCGAAGTCAGGTTGATTATCGGTGTAGACTCCGGTCATCAGCTCAATGTAGGGACCATCTTCGTCCGTGAGGTTGCGTTCCCACGCTTTCCCGAAATCCCCGTTCCCCCAGGTCCACTGCTTCTTGCCCGGTGATATATGGTGATTGGCAACGTGTAGCAGTCCTTCGTTCGACTTTTCATTGTACCCTCCCACAAAGTCGTAATCCGAACGAATGGCCATGTAGGAGGTGGGAACGGGAATGTTCGCGTACCGCGAAATATCCACTCCCTCCGAATAGTCGTGCTTGTAGTACACCCCAGTGGCAATGGGAAACGAGGAGACGTCTCGTTTACCGTGATCGAACACGGCATTCACATCAGGTGGAAAAACCGATTTGTACGCGTCATCGACCGCCACCGCGGGGTTGGCCCACCAAAGAAAGGTCTGCGGAAACGGCGTTCGGTTATACACCTTCACCTTCACTTCGATGTATGCCTTGTCTGGGTAAAGCGTGACCCCGTGCATGCCTTTCAAGCGGAACATCCGCTCCACCTCGTTGCACCAAACCGTCTTGCTCCCATCCGGATTCTCTTCGATCAAGAACTCAGTGGGGTAATAGGTGCTGGGGCGATGGTGTTGAGGCCAATTAAACTCGATACCCCCTGAGATCCAGGGCCCGGTCAAACCCACGAGAGCGGGCTTGATCACACGGTTGTAATAGAAGATATGCGATTCGCGTAACTTATCGTACGCCATCTGAATGCGCCCGCCTAATTCAGGCAGGATCATCACCTTGATATACCTGTTCTCGATGAAAAGCGCTGTATAGGCTTTCTCCTTTTTCTCATCCGTGATCTTCTCTATGACCGGGTAAGGGTAAACGGTACCCGAGCTTCCCTGGTACACTCTTTTTTCCAGGAAAACGGGGTTTTTCTCTTCCGCCCCCACCTCGTAAGTAGGCAAATAGACCTCTTCCACCCAAGCTTTCACGACAGGCGTGTCTACCGTCGATTGAATCAAATAGTCCGTCATCTCTTTCAATTGCAAAAACTGCTGTTTATGTTCGTTCAATGTTCTATAAATAGCGCATCGTTGTTTTATTCGCCCGTGATTAACCGTTCAATCTCCTCTAACGGCTTCCCTTTCGTTTCCGGGAGGTACCTTCTAATGAACAGGAACCCCGCCACGCAAATTACCCCGTAAAGCCAGAAAGTACCGTAAGCACCCAACCCACTGTTTAATAAGGGGAAGGTGTAGGTAAGGAGAAAGCTCGCGGTCCAAAGGGCAAACGTGGATACCGCCATCCCCTTGGCCCTTAATCGAGTGGGGAAAATCTCGGAGATCACGATCCAGGTAACCGGCGCGAGCGTCATCGCGTAGCAGGCAATCGCCAAAACGACGAGTACTAACATGGGAATCCCTTCGAGTTGGAAGTAAAAGCCGCCACCCAATACCGCGTAAATCAGCGATAGCCCAATGGTTCCAAGGAGCATGAGCGAGCGACGCCCCAACCTGTCTACCGTGTACATCCCCACGAACGTGAAGATAACGTTCACGGTACCCGTTATCACGATGTTAAAAAGCATATCGGAGACGCTGTAGCCAGCGGCGGAAAAAATTTCCTGCGCGTAATTAAACACCACGTTTATCCCGCACCACTGTTGCAAAACGGCAATCGTGACGCCAATAACGGTTATCTTAAGCGCCCTACCTTTAAACAGGGTGGATAACGGAACAGCCTCCACCACGTTCGATATCGATTCCTTGATCTCGTGGATCAATTCTTCCGCGCACACCCGGTTCACGATGCGAGAGAAAACGCTCGTCGCCTTCGCATAATTCCCCCTTGAAACCAGCCACCGGGGGCTTTCGGGTACCACCAGGCTCAACGCGAGGTACAGCAAGGCAGGAAAAATGGGTACCCAGAACATCCACCTCCAACCCATCTGCCCGTTCCACGAGGTGAGAATCTCCTCGCCAGGAATCACCGGCCTCGCGATCAACCAGTTGGCTACTTGGGCAGATAAAATACCCAACACCACGGCCAGCTGGTATATGGCCACGAACTTACCGCGAACAGCGGGAGGCGACACCTCTGACAGGTACATGGGCGAAATATTGGAAGCTATACCAATGCCTATCCCGCTGATAATACGAAACAGGATGAAAACATTTAAGGTGGTGGCAGCACCCGTTCCAAAGGCTGATACCGCGAATATAATGGCCGCAAGGAGCATCATGAATTTCCTACCGTACTTGTCAGACAGGCTACCAGAGATGATTACCCCCAATATACACCCTAAAAGGGCACTACTCATGACCCACCCTTGTAGCCATGGGATATGGGCAATTGAAAAGTAAACTTCGTAAAATGGTTTGGCACCCCCGATAACGACCCAGTCGTACCCGAAAAGGTAACCACCCATCCCCGCGATAAGGGAAATAAACACCAGATACCGACTGTTCACCTTGTTTTTCTCACCATTGTATTTTTTATCGCTCATGGTTTTATTTTTTGTTTATGCAAATATAACGATGTATCCCCCTCTTTTTGATGTATTATTTTTTGCATTAAATGTAAATATTAATTATTTTTGAAATATATTTAACTATAACTACGTGATATAATGGTATTCATGTAAATTTTCATCAAATAAATGTAATAAAACCCGATGGAAAAGATAGCTGACGGATTTAAGGATGAGAAGGCGATCATACTACCTTACAACGTGCGTGATTATTTAGAAACGAACCCGATTACCCGGCGTTTACACGTAACCCATATAGGGTATTACCCGAAAGCGAAATACCACTTTAGGGAGAGGAAAAACGGTGCGAACCAGAACATCTTTTTTTATTGCGAAAGCGGTAAGGGGTGGATACTACACGAGGGGAACAAAAAAACCATAGAGAGGAACCAGGTTTTTATCTTACCCAAGAACGAGCTCCATGCTTATGGTGCCGACAATCAAGACCCATGGAGTATCTACTGGATTCATTTCAAGGGGGAAGACGAGAAGCTATTCGCCCCTATCATCGGGGAGAAAACAGATATCGGCGATACATACAGTAGCCGGCATCGCGATAGGATCTTGCTTTTCGAAGAGATGTTTCAAAACTTGGAAATGGGGTATAGCCCCGAAAACTTGGAGTTTGTCAGCTTCTGTCTCACCTACCTGCTGGCATCCATCAAATACGCGACGCAATTCAGGGAAATCAAAAACGTTAAAGAGATGGACGTTATTCAAAAAAGCATCCTGTTCATGAAAAACAGCCTGGAGAGCAACATCGAACTGGAAGATATCGCGCAGCATGTTGGCTACTCATCTTCTCACTTTGGAAGCCTGTTTCAAAAGAAGACCTCCTACTCCCCCATGGGGTATTACAACCAATTAAAAATTCAACGCGCCTGCTCCTACTTACAGTTTTCTGATCTAAAAATCAAAGAGATCGCGTTTCGCCTTGGCTATTACGATCCCTTTCACTTTTCAAAGTCATTTAAAAAGGAGACCCGACTGACCCCCAAAGAGTACCGAAAGAAGTACAACCCGTGAAAGGTGAAAACCACCTATCACTTTTTCAGGTATTTTTTTAATAATGTCGCTTTCAACGAGATCTTAAAAACGAAACTCAACATCACATCCTCGGGTACTTCGAGAAGTCGGTGTTAAGCATGCTGCCGGTCTCCTTTAAAGCATGATGGAACGCGAAACAAGCATAGAAATCCTGGGGAATATGTCCCTTCACGCCACGATCGAGATATTCACGCAGTAGCGGACGATAGTCGGGATGCGCACACTTCTCGATAAGCTCGGCTGCCCGGCTTCTTGGATCTTTCCCCCGAAGGTCGGCCACACCATATTCGGTAACCACGATCTTCACCGAGTGCTCGGTATGGTCCTCGTGGGTCACCTTGGGAACGATACAGCTAATGGCCCCGTTCTTGGCCGTAGAGGGCGTCAGGAAAATCGATAGGTACGCGTTGCGGGTAAAGTCACCCGATCCACCAATCCCGTTCATCATCTTGGTCCCGTTCACGTGGGTGGAGTTAACGCTGCCAAAGAGGTCCACCTCGATGGCCGTGTTCAAAGAGAGAATACCTAGCCTGCGCACGATACCGGGATTGTTAGAAATCTCAGACGTCCGCAATACCAGTCTTTTCTTGAAAAAGTCAAGGTTGTCGTATAGGTTTTGAAACACCTCGTTACTCAGGGTGAGTGAGCAACCGCTCGCGAAAGAGATGTTCCCTTTTTGCATCATATCGATCACCGCATCCTGGATAACCTCGGTGTAAACTTCAAAGCATGGAATACCTGGATGGCCACCCATGGCAGATAGCACCGCATTAGCAATATTCCCAACACCCGACTGTATCGGCAGGAAATGGGGTGGGATACGCTTCGCTTTAATCTCGCCAACGAAAAAATCGGCCACGTTTTGCCCAATCCGGGTCGTCAATTCATCCACCGGTGTGAAGTCACTCCCTTCACCGTCCTGCTCAGTTTCTACCACGCGGATCTTTTTGGGGTCGACCTTCACGTAGGGGAGCCCAACCCGGTTTTGTACCTCGTAGATCGGTATCTCACGCCGCTTAGGAGGGTCTTGAAGCTCGATAATGTCGTGAATGCCCCTCAGCTCACGGGGTATCTTCTTGTTAAGCTCTACGATAACGAGATCAGCCACGCGGCAGATGGTGGGCATGATACCCATTCCCGTGGTGGGGACAATCTCGCCGCTTTCTGTCACCTCACACGCCTCTACGACGGCCACGTTAATCTTCCCGTAGAAGCCGTAGCGAATCTCCTGCGCCAGTTGCGATAGGTGGAGGTCGAAGAAATCGAACTCGCCATTGTTAAGTGCCTCTCTCGTGTAGGGATTGGTTTGATAAGGGGTTCGGAACTTTATCGCCTTTGCCCTGGCTAATGCTCCGTCTATCGAGTCACCGGTGGAAGCTCCCGTGAAAACACCTATTTTAAAAGGGTTACCTTTCGCGTGTTCCGCTTCCGCCCGCTTAGCTATCTCCACCGGCACCACCTTAGGGCTACCGGCATGAGTAAACCCACTAAAACCCACATTATCGTTATTTTTAACTAACGATGCCGCCTCTTCAGCGCTGATAAATTGTAACGCCATATCTACTGTTTATATGTTTATAGTTTTTGTTCTGTTAATATTACTTGTCCAACGATGCCACCTATCCCGGCAATCTCGCTTGTCCTTTAGAATGTAATGTACACTGCGAAAGCCATCTGCTCGGCAGATATCGTGTAAGGAGTGATGATAACCTAAACGTCAGGTGATAACCTATAACGCCCCGTCAATATCGTCGGTTCAGCAGCTCACTGTAAATAACCCCTTTCCGTAACTCGTTGGGGGCATCCTCGCCATGCAGTTCAGCCACCAAAGGGTGAATCCCCCCCCGATCCTTCCCATCGGAGGTTCTTCGGCTACGTGACTCAACGGGCATCTCCGGGGAATCAGGAAGACTGGGAGAGTCGGGAATGTAGGAGGAACCCGCAAGATGCGAAAAACTCGCTTCCGATAGACTTGACCGCACGTTGTTGAACGAACCGTAGTCGTAACCTGTGGTAGACCCAGGGTCATATTCCATGTATTCCGACGGGCGCAAGGAAGACTGAAACTCACCCGTTGAAGGTGCAAGGGGTGGTTGTGGGGGCGGATAATGACCCTCGGGGTAGCCGTAATGCCCTCCCGATGAACCGTGATATTCCTCCGGGTAATCATCAGGGAGAGGGATGGAACCCCCTTTTTTCAACTCCTCCTCCTTTTTTTTCCTTTTACGGGCATCATTAAAAAAGCCCAATATCATGAAAGCGATAAGCAAGAGAAAGTAAATAATGTCTCCAAACTCCATATTTTGATTAATTTTGCACGTCCGATAGGAATCCAGATAAGCCATCAATTACCGCACGTTACTTGCGGGCAAGTGATTGACATGGAATCGTGGGGCAAAAGTAGCGATTTTTCGCGGATTAACGGGTATTTGGTATATAAAAATTTCGAGAGCAACTTCACAGCTACTCTCGAACATTAACCAAAACCTTAACTATGAAAAATTTTTATTTTTCCTCGGGACAAATATAACGAAAAAAAGACTATTTTGCAACTTTTCTGCTCGGATAATATCAATTTTAACTTTTCTTGTCCACGGGGAGCGCAAAGTGTAACATAAAGAGCAATGAATAGGGAAATATTAACAGTTAAGAAGCTCTATATCGAGACGTACGGGTGTCAGATGAACGTGGCTGACTCTGAGGTGATCGCCGCCATCATGGAGGTGGCTGGATACGGGCTGACGAACAGCTACCGCGATGCCGATGCCATATTCGTGAACACCTGCTCCATCCGGGAGAGTGCCGAGATCAGGGTAATCCAACGGCTGGAGTATTTCAACTCGCTCAGGCGAAAACGAAAAACCCCCCAGATACTCGGGGTACTAGGCTGCATGGCTGAACGAATACAACGAAAGCTAATTGAGCAACATTGCGTTGACCTGGTGGCGGGGCCCGACGCGTACCTCGACCTACCCAACCTGATAGGTACCGTAGAGCGAGGTGAGAAGGCGATCAACATCGAACTATCCACCACGGAGACATACAGGGATATAATCCCGCGGAGAATCACGGGCAATCCCGTATCGGGTTTCATCTCCATCACGCGGGGGTGCGACAACTTTTGCACCTACTGCATCGTACCCTACGTGCGCGGCCGGGAACGCAGCCGGGCACCGGAGAGCATCCTCAACGAGTTGAGCGACCTGCGAGAAAAGGGATTCAAGGAGGTCACCCTGTTGGGGCAAAACGTGAACTCTTATCGCTACCAAGAGGATGACGAAAAAGGGAGAGATGGGCAAAACACCCCCGTCATCGACTTCTCCGCCCTGTTGGCAATGGTGGCTGAAGCCGCACCCGATACGCGGATTCGTTTTACCACCTCCCATCCCAAGGATATGACAGACGAGACGCTGGAGGTCATCGCCCGGCACGATAACCTGTGCAACTACATCCACCTGCCAGTGCAATCGGGTAGCTCACGCATGCTGAAGCTGATGAACCGGAAATATAACCGCGAGAAGTACTTGGATCGGATCTTTGCCATCAAGCGGATAATCCCCAACTGCGGTCTATCGACCGACATCATGTGCGGCTTCCATTCCGAGACGGAGGAAGATCACCAGGAGACTCTCTCGCTGATGCGGGAGGTGGGGTTCGACTCGGCCTTTATGTTCAAGTACTCGGAGAGACCTGGAACACTCGCGGCCAAAAGGCTGGAGGACAATGTCCCGGAAGAGGTGAAAATCAGAAGGTTGCAAGAAATCATCGAGCTGCAGCTGGAGCTCTCTCGCCAAAGCAACGAGCGGGACGTGGGGAAGGAGTTCGTGGTCCTGGTGGAAGGGGTCTCCAAAAGATCAAACGATCAGCTTTTCGGGCGTAACGAGCAGAACAAGGTTATCGTCTTCGACAAGCAGCACTACCACGTGGGGCAACAGGTGAAGGTGAGGGTCACCGGGTGCACGCCAGCCACGTTGCTGGGGGAATCGGTAGGATAAGACGGGTAAGGCAATACCCCAAACAAGAGTTATAAAAGTATTGCGAAAGAGTCACTAAAGAGATACTGAAGCCTCTTGAAAGACCGTGGATGTTAAGTAATGCGGGGCGATGCAAAACAATTTCAGGAGTAAAACGTTTTATTTTATGTGGGTGGTGACAAAAAGTAATTATTAAACAAAAAATAAAATAATCGTATGAAACCGACATGATTAAAATAATCATTAAACGCACTTAGCAATGATTATTTTAAATATCAAAGGTTCCATACACCGAAACAAATAAAATAAAATAATCGTATGAAATCAGAAGCAAAGTTATTATTAGGACTTGGAATTGGCATCGCGTTGGGTGCCGCGGTCGGTTACATCATGGGATCCGACAAACGGGAAGAGTGGTTTGAGCAAGCCAACGAGTGGGCAGACAAGGTGAAAGCCAACGTGAAGGCAGCAGTATACCGCGGTAAGAGCGAGGTTGAAGACCTCAAAGAGGATATTAACGATATCGCCGAGGTGGCCAAGAAAGAGTTGGCAAAACAGTAACAGGCAGGTTAAGCAGCAAAACAATGGAAGAAAAAAAGGTAAGTACGTGGTTCGAGGAGTTTAGGGGAGATATAGCCAACTACATCACCAGCACCCTCGAACTCGGAAAGCTGGAAGCATACGAGAAAATCAGTCAAGCCTCCTCGATTATCTCGTACGGTATGATTCTATCGGGGGTAGTTCTAATGATTCTCCTGTTCGTTCTCATTGCCGCCGCGCTTTACTTGGGTGAGCTTCTCCAAAGCTTATGGATGGGATTTGCCATTGTCGCGGCCTTTGCCCTGCTGGTGCTCCTCATCCTGTTGATGATAAAAAAGCCGTTGAAGAAACGGTGTACCAACAAAGTGGTGCGCTTCCTGATGCACAAGGAGGATAAGAACGATAAAAACAAGTGATACATGAACAGGTACAAGTTGACCCCGTTAGAAGAACTTCAACTGGAGAAAAAGCGGCTGAACGAACAGCGCATGATCTCCAGTCAACGCCTCTCCTACCAGTTGCAATACTTGAGCGATAACTGGGGAACAATGCTTACCAAAGGAGTTTCCTCTTCCATCAAGACCAAATTTTCTGAAACGCTGGATAACCTCACGGGTGACGCACCCCATATCCCCCCCTACATGACCAGGCGATCGCGTTCCTGGTTAAACAACACCGCGGTAAACCTCATCGTGTCGAACCTACCGCTCATCGGCTCCATCGCTTGGAAAATAACCAAGCCGGCCCTCATGGCGTACGTAACACGACAGGCTACCGCTAGGATATTCGGGAAAAAGAGAAAGAGATAGCGGCCAGGATCCAGCCGACACGAATTACACTTACCCTACACGGGGTGCATTTATCCTACATGAGTACCCCTCGCGGGGATCCTACACGTTAGAACGGTGGACGGTGGTAACGCCGTCCACTTTTGCTATCTTGGCACAGAGTTCGTTCACCTCCTGGGCACTATGTACCTGCAGGCTAAACACCCCCTCGAAGATACCATCCTTGGACTCCACGTTCACACCTTGAATATTCACCGTGACCCCTTCGGTTAACTTGGTAAGTATATTGCTGAGAATACCTACACGGTCTATACCGGTAAAGACGATTGATGCCATGAACGAGTACTGCCGGTAATCGCCCCACGCCACCTCGATAACCCGGTTCCCAAAGTTAGACTTCAGCTTCATCCCGGTCTGGCAGGCCAGCTTATGCACCTCCACCTCCTCTTTCTCGGTAATGTAACCAAACACGTCATCACCTGGAAGCGGGTTACAGCAAGATGGCACGATAAAGTTTTTCCGTAATTTCACCTCAGTAAGTTGGTAAACCGCATTCCGATCCACCTTGGGAAGAGCAGGCTCCATGGGGGTAACATTGGCTTTGGATTCCTCCTCAACACCAGTACCATTTACGGCCTTGGGCTCGGGTGATTTTTTGATCGCGCTCATGGCCTGCTTCACGTAACGCACAAACAGGTTATCCTGCTTCTCGGGAGTGGGGGCACTCATCTTCCTGAAACCCTCTCGAGTCTCGGGCAAGATCACCTCGTTATTCCCGATAAGGAAATAGAGATCCTCCTTGTTTTCCGCCTTGTAGATGTGGAGAATCCTGTTGAAAATCGCGTTATCGATCGGCTCGTTATCGAACAACTCATCGAGCATCTTCTTCCCCTTCTCCCCTATTCTTCGGCGTTGACGGCGCAACGACGCTTCGATCTTCGTCCTGGCCTTCGCGGTACCCACGTAGTTAATCCACTCCGGCTGGGGCTGTACCGACTGCGAGGTAAGTATCTCCACCTGATCGCCACTTCTCAGCTTGTGACTCAACGGCACCAACTTGTGGTTCACCTTGGCGCCCAGGCATTGATCACCCACCCGGGTATGGATGGTATACGCGAAGTCGAGCGCGGTAGCTCCCTGGGGCAGCGTTTTTATCTCCCCCTTAGGCGTGAAAACAAATATTTCAGCCGAGAAGAGGTTCATTTTTACCGTATCGAGGAAGTCGATCGCGTTGGGGTTGGGGTTGGACAGCACCTCCTGAATGGTCTTCAGCCACTTGTCCAGCTCGTTATCCTCTTCAACACGACTATCCTTGTACCTCCAATGCGCAGCAAACCCTTTCTCGGCGATATCGTCCATACGCCGGCTACGAATCTGTATCTCGATCCATTTTCCATCGGGTCCCATCACCGTTAGGTGGAGCGCCTGATAGCCGTTGGCCTTGGGGTGGCTCACCCAGTCGCGTATCCGATCTGGCCGAAGTTTGTAAATATCGGTAATGGCAGAATAGATGTCCCAACACTGCTTCTTCTCGTCCATGCCGGGATAAACCTCGAAGATGATACGCACCGCGAACAGGTCGTACACCTCGTGAAACTCGATGCCCTTTGACTGCATCTTGTTCCAGATGGAGTAGACCGACTTCACGCGGGCACGCATCTCGTAATCGATACCCATTTTGTCGAGCGACTTCACAACGGGGACGGCGAAATTCTCGTACACCTTGTTCCGCTCCGGTGCGCTCTCCTCGATCTTTCGCATAAGATCGACGTACGCGTCGGGCTGCTCGTACTTGAAGCAGAGCTCTTCCAGCTCGGTCTTGATAGCGAAGAGACCCAAACGGTGCGCCAGGGGAGCGTAAATGTAAAGGGTCTCCCCCGTGATTTTATACTGCTTCGCCGGGCTCATGGAAGAGAGGGTGCGCATGTTGTGCAGGCGATCAGCTATCTTGATCAGTATCACCCGGATATCGTCGGACATGGTCAACAGGAGCTTGCGGAAGTTCTCCGCCTGCGCGGAAACATCTTCGCCAAACATGCCGCTCGATATCTTGGTCAACCCGTCCACGATCTGGGCAATCTTGTCACCAAACAGGGCACGAATATCCTCTACGGTGTAATCGGTATCCTCCACCACGTCGTGCAACAGAGCAGCGGAGATAGAGGTAGAACCCAATCCCATCTCGCGAGAGACGATACGGGCTACCGCCAACGGGTGCATGATATAGGGTTCACCCGACCGGCGACGCGCCCCCTTGTGTGCCTCTCTCGCCATGTTGAAGGCACGGGTAATGATATCCACCTTCTTCCGGTGGTTGGAGTTGAGATAGTCGTTCAGCAACCCCTGGAACTCCTCCTCGATTATCCGCTCCTCTTCGATCAGTTTCATTTCGTTAACCATCTATTCTCTGCCCTTTTTAGCATCCTCCCATGTAAGTATTCACCTGTTTTAGCTTCGCCGATAAACTTTTATCTCCACCGTACTGGTGAACTTTCCAACAATATCCCACGAAATTAGTAAAAATCCAAATAGGAATGCATTTAATGTGAAAAAATACCGTTTCGTGTCAAAATAACCCCGCGAAACAGCCTAAGTTCAACTTAGAAATGCAACGCCCGGGGGTTTTGTTTTGGAAAAATTCCAGCGAACAATCATGAAAAACACCGCGAGGGAAGACAATTAAACAAAAAAGATGTATCTTTGTTCTTACAAAGAACAGGGGTGCCCTAAAATCACGGGCTGAGATCATACCCATAATTACCTGATCCGGGTAATGCCGGCGGAGGGAATGAAGATGCGCAAACCTGTTGCATTTTCTGGTATACATCTTATTTAAATCCCCTTTTTTATTTTACGAACAACCGATGGGCAGCGCTTATGGCGTGGCTTATCACAAAATGAATGTAAATGAAAAAGGTTTTTTTACTGCTGGCAGCCTTGCCGGCATTGAGCTATCAAGCGGAGGCGAAGGAGACGAGCTCCTCTGTCGCTATGGAGAACCTTAGCTACATGCAACCTAAGTTTGAAACAACTGCTCCGCGCAATGAGTTGAAGGCTATCGACAACCTTAGCCATGTCCAACCTGGGGTTGAACCTATCGACAGCCTAAGCCATATCCGCCTCGAGGAGGTGGTGGTTTCCACCACGCGTGCCAGCCGACAGACACCGGTAGCGTATTCCAACATTAACGTATCTGACATCAGGGAGCAAAATGCGGCACGGGCTATTCCCGTCACCCTGCAAAGCTACCCATCGGTCGTGGCTTTCACCGAAGACGGGCTGGGCGTGGGCAACACCTCCTTCCGTATTAGGGGGACGGACGCCACCCGCGTAAACGTCACGCTCAACGGGATGCCACTAAACAACCCCGAGTCGCAAGAGCTGTTCTGGGTGAACCTGCCGGACCTCTCCAGCTCGCTGCAAAGCATGCAAATTCAGCGGGGCGTTGGCACCTCCACCAACGGGGCGGGCGCATTCGGTGCGTCCATCTCGCTGCAGACAGCGGGGGGGCGTCCCGAGGCTTACGGGGAAGCATCAACGACCGTGGGTAGCTACGGCACGTTCCTATCCAACATCGCCGCGGGAAGCGGTATCCTACGAAACGGTCTCTCGCTGGATGTTCGTTTCTCGCGGGTGCTGGGCGACGGCTACGTCAGGAACGGGAAAGTGAATCATAACAACCTCTACGCGGCCCTGTCGCACTACACCGACCGACAACTGCTCCGGTTGGTCTACCTGAACGGGGTGCAACAGACCGGTATCACCTGGGAAGGGGTGTCGGGCAAGCAGATGGAGGATGAGGAGTACGGCCGCCGTTACAACCCCGCGGGGGAGTACTACGATGACGCGGGCAACCGGTTCTATTACGATAACGAGACCGACAACTACTGGTCACACATCGTGCAGCTGAACCTTAGTCGTGAGTTGAACCGCGGGATGGTGCTAAACGCCGGGCTCAGCTACAACCACGGCTACGGCTATTACGAAAACTACCGGCAGAACCGCAAGTACTCCGATTTCGGGCTGGAGCCGCAAACCATCGGCGACTACACCTACACCCGAACCGACTTTATCCGGCGGAAGTCGATGCGGAACGACTTTTACGTGGCCAATGCCGGGGTCACCTATCACCGTGAAGCCTGGCAACTCACCTTCGGGAGTATGCATAGCTTCTACAACGGGGATCACTACGGGCGACTCCCCTGGGTAAAACATAACGGCGCTATCCCCTTGAATTACGAATGGTACCGCAACGTGGGTAAAAAAAGGGAGACGAACCTCTTCACCAAGGTGGAGTATCAGCCAAGCGAGAGGCTGTCGCTCTTTGGCGACCTTCAGTACCGGCATATCGGCTATCGCTTTACCGGGATAGATGACGACTTGATGGATCTGACGGGCCACTTCAGGTACGACTTCCTAAACCCTAAGGCAGGAGTCTCTTACCGGTTAAACGACCGCGACCGCTTTTATCTTTCGGTTGCGGTAGGGCAACGGGAGCCGCTGAGGTCCGATTTGAAAGATGGACTAAAAGGGGGTACCGTGCATCCCATCCGACCGGAACGGATGGTCGACTACGAGCTGGGGTATCATCACGAGGGCACGGGAGGCGAACGGCTGAGCGTGAACCTGTACTACATGGACTACCACGACCAGATGGTGCAGACCGGGAGGCTGAACGACAACGGGTACAAGCTGATGGAGAACGTGAAGGAGAGCTACCGTGCAGGAATAGAGATCGAAGCCTCCGTCCCGCTTTGGGCAGAGCGGCTGCGCATCGATGCGAACGCCACCTTTAGCCGAAACAGGATTAAAGATTATACTGCCTACTTCGACCTGTACGATAGCGATTACAACCCGGTACACGTCGGTAACGACCCCGCCAACCCGCAAGAACAGCTGTCGCGCTATTACGGCAGCACCCCTATCTCCTACTCACCCAGCGTGGTGAGCGCGATGGGGGTCACCTACCAGCCCACGGGTGCCCTTTACCTGAACCTGGCGGGCAAGCAGGTGAGCAAACAGTTCTTGGACAATACAGGCGACAACGCGAAATCAATCGAAGCCTACTTCATCGCCAACCTCTCGGCAGGCTACACCTTTACGAAGGGCTCACTGGGGACCTTCCAGCTACAGCTGTTCGTAAACAACCTGCTGAACCGGAAGTACGTGGCAAACGGGTGGGCAGCCACGGATGCCTTCGAGGATGGTAACGTGGTGCATTATATCGGCTATTATCCGCAGGCCACACGCAACTACATGGCGAGGCTCACATTCTCGTTTTAAATCTATTATTTCACTATATTGCACCCATTATTGGCGCTTGCTCAATATTCATTTATCTTGTAAACGTACAGCAAACACGAACCTATGCAGACCATCGAGATCATCGCCGCGATCATCGCGCTAGTTTACATCTACCTGGAGTACAAGGCCAGCAAATGGCTCTGGCCCGTGGGAGTGATTATGCCCATCCTATACATCTGGATATTCTTTCAGAGTAAAATCTACGCCTACATGGGTATCAATATCTACTATTTCTTCGCCAGCATATACGGGTGGATCCAATGGAACCGCCCTGCCCCTGATGAGGGAGAACTTCCCATCACCCACATGCCAAAACGACTGTTTCTACCGCTCGGGGCTATCACCGTTGCCCTCTACGCCGCGATTGCCTTCCTGTTGATCCGGTTCACCGATAGCCCTGTGCCGTATGTCGACAGTTTTACCTCGGCGCTAAGCATCATCGCCATGTGGGTACTGGCTCACAAGCACGTGGAGCAGTGGTTGCTCTGGATAGCGGTCAACGTGGTATCTTGCGGTTTGTACGCCTGGCAGGGGTTGTACCCCACCTCCATCCTCTTCGGGATTTACACGGTAATATCGATACTCGGTTACTTCAAGTGGCTGCGGATGATGAGGACTTCGTCTTGAAAGCAAACAATAATGCCACTCACGAAAGTTGAGTAAATAGAGTGGAGAGCTATGTGGAGATTGCTCAATCGATGATTGCCTCGGTCAGCTCTTCAAGCGTGAAGCCGGTAAAGTAGCGCGGGATATCGACCGCCGAAAGGGCCTCCCTCACCTCCTCACGGGTGTACCGCACCCCTTTTAGTCGGCTCTCCACCTCGGTGAGGTCGCCATCCCTCCCGAAGAATGTCCCGAAAAACTGGATCTTCTCAATTTTGCCCCCCTTGAGATCAAGGAACACCTCGATCTTACCGGCCGGGTAGCGGCTCGCCCGCGTCACCTCCGCCCTCGGGTTGTTCCCGTAATTCCAGTCCCAGTTGGCAAATTTCTCGCGGCGCGCCCGCTCGATCTCCTGTAGCTCACTCTCGCTGAACGAGTAGGGTTGCATCTCCGGAAAGCGTTTCACCATCTGCTCCAGCACCTTATCGGCGAACTGGTGCACGCTCATCTCCTCTTTCAGGTGCGGGAGGATGTTATCCACCCGGCTTCGAACCGACTTGATCGCTTTCGACCTTACGGTCTCTTTAGGAGGTTCCAGCGCCTTGGAGAGCACCGTCAGGTCGGTATTAAACAGCAAGCAGCCGTGGTGCATCACCCGCCCATCGGCGTAAGCCTGTGCATTCCCGCACACCTTCTTCCCATCGATCGTGATATCGTTCCTTCCCGAAAACTCCGCCTTTACTCCCAACCCCGCGAGTGCCTCGATAACCGGTTGAGAGAAGGCCTCGAAGTCGAAATCACTCCGCCCCTCCTCCTCTTTCGAGATGATGGTGTAGTTGAGGTTGTCAAGGTCGTGATACACGGCGCCACCACCGGTGATGCGCCTCACTACGTGAATCCCCTGCTCCTTCACATACCGCTCGTTAATCTCCGCCATCGTGTTCTGGTACTTGCCCACGATAATGGCCGGCTCGTTGATCCAGAGGATGAAAATTTTCTCGAAACGCATTAACCGCTTGAAACAGTACTCCTCCAGCGCGATGTTGTACGCGGGGTCGGTACTTTTGTTGACGATATATATCATATTTTACTTATTTGTAGAACTCATAGTTATGTTTGTTTTCAAGCTTGACTCGCACAAATTTTGCGACCCATCTTCTGCTTGATGGCTAAAAGAAAAAAACTCGGCTTTGCCTCAGACAGCTTTTCTTTTTCACGCCATCTTCGCAGGATGTGTCCCCGCAAAAGTTTATGATGTCTTCGCCTTGAAAACAAACAACAATCATACAACCTGCAAAAATTAGACTTCAGTGTACCTCACTTTAACTGTTAAATTCAATCGAATCGCTTTCAAGATGCAAAGGTAACCCCTTTAGTCGTTTTTTTCATACCTTCGCGTGGAAATGAGTAGAAAATGAAAACGAACAGCAGCACCCCGGCGGTGATTATCGCCAACGGGCGGTTTCCCCGGCACCCCTTACCCCTCTCCTACATTGATAACGCGACGTTCATCGTCTGTTGCGACGGGGCTGCCAACGAGTTTATCGCCCTCGGGGGAACACCCGACGCCATCGTGGGCGATGGCGACTCCATCTCGGAAGAGAACCGGAAGCGGTTCGCCAATATCCTTCATATCGTACACGACCAGGAGATAAACGACTTGACCAAGTCGGTGAACTTCTGCATCGAGCAGGGTATCACCGATATCGTGATCGTGGGTGGAACGGGCAAGCGGGAGGATCACACGCTGGGCAACATCTCGCTGTTAGCCGAGTACATCCGGAAGGTCAACGTGATTATGGCCACCAACTGGGGCCTGTTCACACCCATCCAAGCCGACAGGGTATTCCAGAGCTTCAAGGGCGAAGCGGTCTCCCTCTTCTCTTTCGACCCTGAGCCCATCACCACCCAAGGGCTACAATACCCCCTTGACAACAGGGTACTCACCAACTGGTGGCAGGGCTCATTGAACACATCCCTGGGGGAGACGTTCACCGTTAAGACGAAAGGGAGGGTTATCGTGTTTCAAGCGTACCGGTAAGGGAATAGACCTTATTCTTTTTTTCCTTATCTTTACCAAAAAGTTAAAACAAGCTATTCAGATGATTTCAAAAGTTGAACTCCAACACCTACTCGCAAGCACGGAAAGCTCGCACGTGGAACGAACCATATCCACCAACGATATGGACAAGTTCTGCCAAGCCATTTGTGCCTTTTCCAATGATGTTTCGGGAAGTGGAAAGAACAGCTATTTAATCATCGGTGCTCATAATGATGGAAAACTATCAGGATTAAAAGCAGATGACAAGCTGTTGCTGAAAATATCGAATATCCGCACAGATGGTAATATCCTGCTACAGCCGGTTATGAACGTGGAGAGCCGTGGTGTGTATCGGGCACAAAAAGAGTTGGTTGAAAACGGTAACGGCAAAGCTGTTTTCGATTTTTCGTTGGTAACCGCTTTCAGGGTAATAGAAAATGTCTCGGAAAAGTATTTAGAGGAAGGGTTTGGACATCGGGAATCACCAAATTCAATCACTGTTTTAGAAAAAAATGACCTATTTGTTCTTTATCAAGATTTTGAATGAAACCCTAATTCTTCTTGATTCTTGAAAAATCAAGAAGTTTCTAGAGATTTTTGGTTGGCAAAGTTTATAATTAACATTGGGGAGAATGGGTTAATTTTTCTATTTTTGTAATACCGAAACACCAACACTTCCGCCTATGAGCAACAGCGATAAAATCCGGTTAAAATACGAGCTGAGCGATGGTTTTGTAGATCTATCGAAACCTTACAACACCGATAGGTTGTATTATGAAGTGCTTGCAGACAATGATGTGCAACCCGATAAGGAAAATACGCTCTACCTGACTATCAGAGGCAAATGTTTTAACGAAATCATGTCGGCCGAGAAAACAGTAGAGTACAGGGATATAAAAGACACCACTTACCGAAAATACTTGCAAATTGACGGAAGTGGGAATTTCAATTTACGCGATGATTTTCCGGATGTGGATTACGCTTTGGATTTTTATTACAACGGTTATTTCCCTTTTCTACCAAAACCATACAAATACCTGAAACTTGCCGTAGGATATAACAAAGACCGGGATTGGGCCATCGTGGAGGTGGTGGGCATTTCGTTTGAACCCGCGACCGATAAAAACGGGAACATAGTTCGTTTTAATGAGACAAAAAGCGGGCTTCACTTCACTCCGGATGGAGAGTTGGCCGCTTGGATTATCGCTTTTCACCTGGGGAAAGTGGTGGAGTACTACCCTAACGGGGTAAAGGCAAAACTTGATCAGAGCAATTTTAGTGAACCTGCGGTGAAGTATGAAAAACGTTCACGCCCGGCATCTTCTCGGGGTGCTGCTACTTCTGCCCGCCATGCCGATGCAATGGGCAAATCCTTACCAATAAAGAGCCTTTCACCGAATTCGACTGGATAAAGGTGTACGGGCAGGATACAGCGAAAGTAAAAAGATTCGTGGATAATATCCACGGCGTGATAACGGCGTAGTAGGGAACTAGCTGCAGGGTATATGTATCAATATGAGACCAAACCGTGTGTAGTTAAATTCGGGATTGTTAGAAACAGCACTTTATAAAAAAGGAAAAATGCAAGTTGATGATATCAAGGGTAAGACTCCTGCCAAAAGTCACGAAACCAATAATGGTTGTTTAGTCGGCTTTATTTTAGCCCTTTTTCTCATGACGCTTGTTGGATTTTTATTTGTCAAAGATGAGGAGATGAAAGGTTTTGGGATTATTATATTGCTTTGTTCTGCTGCATGCATCCTTATACTGTTAGTTTCTCGCATTAACAACCTGATATCTAACTCCTCACGTGCACAGTCAAAAAGAAAAAACGAATTTATTAAATCACAACTCAACACGGCGAAGGTAGCCTACAATAAAGAAAGTAGCCATATAAAGAAAGAGATACTCCAAAACTTTATAAACCATCACGAATTAAGTAACCAAGCGAACGAACTAAAAATCATTATCAATTCCCTCAAAAATAAGACAAGCAGAAAAAGCAGCCCTAAATTAGAAAACCAATTGGAACTACACGAAAGCAAATTATCAACAGTCATTGCTGAACTAAATGATGTCCAAATGGATATTGATAAAGATTTAACTGATAGTGAAAAAGAGCAATACTCGGACTTTTGCGATAGTTTTGAGGAAATTCTTGACAGTGAAAAAAAATGGATAATCACCTCTTCAGCTCGCAACACAGGATTAAAATCACCTGCAGCATATTCTATACGAAGAGAAGAAATAAATTTTGATGTAGGTGTTTTCAACTTTATTAAATCTTCACGTGATATTCCAGTCCTACGGGATTTACAGGGTTATAGCTATTACGTCTATCCAAGATATATTATAAAAGCATTGTCATACGCCAATTTTGAAGTTTTCCCGATAAACACAATTGGCATTAATTATTCCAAGGTACATTTTATTGAAGAAAACGAGGTGCCGATAGATACACAAATAATCGAATATAGATACAAATATGAAAACAAAAATGGTGGTCGGGATAGAAGATATACATATAACCCTAAATTACCCTTAGTCGAATATGGCAAAATTCAAATAGAGATGTTTGGATTAACCTATCACGTTAGCAACGTACAATCGGCAGAAAAATTTGTTAATGCCTATAATCTTTTGAGAAACGAGTCCGAAACTACCATGTCATCACAGGAGCAACAACAAATTGGCATTTCTGAAGAGTATTTCAACCAAGTAAATGAAGTGACTGAAAAGTTAGTGTCATTCTACCATGAGTTAAAACATGACAACGATTTATTGACACTTTTCAAAAGACATTCAACTCAAAAAGATGGCACGCTTGAAGATGCAGACTTGGTCTATATCCTTTTTTGTATCGATATCAAAACTTGTTATGATAATCTACAAATACCCGTTGACTTTAGCATGAAAGAGAACCTGGGGTTTAATATTTTTTCAAAACGTGCATTAGGCCTTAGTGAAGTAAAATACTTTCAGCTTGAAACCTTTATGACTGTTACAGCTAATAGCCATGATTCAATGCTTAACATGATAGAATCGACAAACCTTCAAGGTGAAGCAACTCACATCTTTTTAATCGCTGATCTGCTCCATGCAACAGATAAACAAAAGATGCAGCAATACATGATATTAATGTATCGCTTCGCCTCTATTATAGCAAAAGCTGACGGCACAATATCTGATACAGAGCAACAATGGTTAACGGAGCTGCTAAAGGTAAGTGAATTGCATGATGACTTCCAAACAATGGAAGAGTATGGCGAAAATGACAGTTCCTCTGAATTTGCTAATCTTGAACTAGACGTGCTGTTTGAAGAAGCCGCCCGATTGATAGTCGTGCATCAACAAGGTTCAACTTCACTTATCCAACGAAAATTTTCAATCGGCTATAATCGCGCCGATCGATTAATGGAGCAGTTAGAAGCTACAGGAATTGTAGGTAGTAGCAGAGGCAGTAAGCCACGCGAAATATTCATCAATGACGAGGATGAATTAGAAGCGGTATTGAAACGAGTCAAAGCACAACAAGCCCGAAAAGTAAAACAAAAAAGAGAAAGTATTGATCGAGTTTATCCATCGCTTAAAACAAACTCACAAGAAGAGCTGAATACCCTGATTGGACTGACAACGGTGAAAGAGGAGATTAAAACCTTGACCAACTTCATCAAAATTCAGCAACAGCGAGAAGCAAAGGGATTGAAAACCTCGCAACTCTCCTATCATTGTGTTTTTACCGGGAACCCCGGAACGGGAAAAACGACGGTAGCACGCATTATCGCCGGAATCTATAAAGAGTTAGGGGTATTGAAAAAAGGGCATTTGGTGGAAACCGACCGTTCGGGATTGGTGGCGGAATACGTGGGGCAAACTGCCGTAAAAACAAACGAAATCATCGACTCCGCCCTGGGTGGTGTGCTGTTTATTGACGAAGCCTATTCACTGGCTTCCAGTGGTGATAATGATTACGGTAAAGAGGCCATCGCAACCTTGCTTAAAAGGATGGAAGATGATCGGGACCAACTCGTGGTAATTTTAGCAGGCTACACGGATGAGATGAAGGAGTTTATCCATTCAAACTCAGGCCTGCGATCACGATTCAGTCGGCATATCGAGTTTCCGGATTACTCGGCAGAAGAGTTATACAGGATTTTTGAGTTGAAAGCCAAGAGGTTTGATTACACGATTTCAGAAGACGCGGAAAACAGATTGAAAAACCATTTCAATGCCATCGTGGACAAGAAAGATAAAAATTTTGGAAACGCTCGGTTCGTGCGCAACTTTTTTGAGAAAACTTTGGAGCAACAAGCCAATCGACTGGCATTAGAATCCAACCTGACGATTCAAAAGTTGACAGAGATTAAAAGTGATGATGTAAATGTTGATCTGTAAATGCCCCGTCCCTATACAACAAACAAGCTCACTCCACTTTAACTGCTGTTTTCTCGCGACAAAAACGCGAAATTCCATATTTTTAGTTTACATTTGCTTCTGAAGTGGTATTTATCATTCTGCGATTGAGCGGGGAACTTAAAGAGACATGTAGATGAAAAAAGCTTTTACCTTTATACTCCTGCTATTGCTGCTTGGCGCAACAGGACAAATCGCGGCGCAAAAAGTGGGAATAAAAACCAACGTGGCCTACTGGGCTACTACCACGCCCAATATAGGGTTGGAGTTCACCCTGGGCAAAAAGTTCACGCTGGATCTCAGCGGCGGGTATAACTTTTGGGTACTGGATAAGGAGACGCAAGAGGTAGATGGCCGGGAGAAGGTATTGGCCGAGAAGAAGATGCCGCACTTCCTGGTCCAACCCGAGTTGCGCTTCTGGACATGCGAAGCGTTCAACGGCTTTTACGTGGGTACGCACGGGCACTTCTCCCTCTTCAACGTGGCCAACCTAGACATACCGTTTGGACGGTTAAAAGAGCTCAAAGAGGCACGGTATGAAGGTATACTGTACGGTGGGGGACTTAGCCTCGGTTACCAATGGTACCTCTCTCCCCGATGGAACCTGGGTGCCTCGGTTGGGGGAGGGTACGCGTTCATCGATTATGACAAGTTCCCGAGCGCGAAAAACACGAAGATAATCGGGGAAGGTACCTATCACTATTTTGGCATCACCCAGCTATCCCTAAGTTTCACCTATCTTTTTCGTGAACGGCTATGAAACGAACGCTTATCATATGGCTCGCGGTCATCTCGCTTATATGGATACCGCAACTCCACGCTCAAACATCTGAGGAGGAGACGAACGGTATTGCCGTTGAAAACTTACGCCTGGAGAGAAAGGATAATATCCTGGTACTCAGCATGACCTTAACGCTCGACGAGTTAAGGATAGGTAAAAACGAACAGATCATGTTGATTCCCGCCCTGCTGTCTAACAACGATCCCAATCTCGAACAACGGTTCCCAACCGTGGTGGTGGCAGGACGCAAGCGGCATAACATGATAGTAAGGGGAAACGCCCTGAACAAACAGCTTTTTAGAGGAGAACCCGCGGTAATCACGAGACGAAAAAATGGTACCATGCAAGGGATCAACTACGAAGCTTCCGTGCCATATCGGGAGTGGATGGCGGAAGTGTCACTCTTCTTGCGGGAAGAGGTTTCGGGATGTGCCAACTGCAAGCTGGATTATCGTTCACGAAAACTGCCCCTAACCGATTATCCTGCCGCGATACCCGATAGAGATGCGCAGGCTAAAAGAGAAGCAAAAGAGGGGTTCGAGATGAGGGTCGTTGATGAAGCTGAACTGACTTTCAAGCTTAGCGCCATTCAGGCCGATCTACCCAAAAAGCTACCCGACCAAAAGGAAATAGACAGGTTGAAATGGACGATGCAAAACAACCCCGCGCAGCTTAGCTTAGACGAGATGTTGTTGCTCTCAAGCCTGTACGATTTGAACAGCCGAGAGTTTGACGATATATTCCAACAGATCGCCATCTGCTATCCCGAAAACGAGGCGGTGGTGCTTAATGCCGCCGCAGCAGAAATTGTTGCCGGCAACTACGACAAGGCTATCGTGCAGATGGAGGCGATGAAAGAGAACCCGCTAATATGGAACAACATGGGAATAGCGTACGCCCTGAAGAAAGATTACATGAATGCGAAACTCTATTTTATCAAAGCAGAAGAGGAGGGTGATGAACAAGCGAAAGGGAACCTTAAAACCCTGCAGGAAATCGAACGGCTAAAGCAGCAAAGACAATAAACCAATCGTATGAAGCAACAAGGAAAAGGTTTGGAAGGAAAAAACGTGCTGATTACCGGTGCCACATCGGGTATAGGAAGGGCGGCAGCCATAGCGCTATCGCAAGCCAGCCCCGAGCGGATGCTCATAGTGGGACGAAGGAAAGAGCGACTACAAGAGCTCGAATCGGAACTAAATAGGCTACACCCGGGTGTAAAGGTGGATAAACTAACGCTGGATGTACGCGACCGGGAAGCCGTTGAAAAAGAGATAGGCGATTACTGCATCCAACACCCCATTGATTTACTATTGAACAACGCGGGACTTGCCGCCGGGAATGCCCCTTTAGACCAGTGCGACACGGGCGACTGGGAAAGGATGATTGATACCAACGTAAAGGGACTACTGTACGTCACGAAAGCGGTGGTACCCGCCATGATCAAGCAGGGCAAGGGACATATCATTAACATCTCATCCATCGCCGGCCGCGAAGTCTACCCGAATGGCAACGTCTATTGCGCCACCAAGCACGCGGTTACGGCGCTGACCCTGGGGATGCGTCAAGACCTCGTGGGCAAAGGGATAAAAGTATCCCAAGTTTCACCAGGAGCGGTGGAGACGGAATTCTCGATCGTGCGCTACCATGGCGATGAAGAACGGGCTCGAAAGGTGTACGAGGGGTACACCCCCCTCACCGCGGAAGATATAGCCGAGTGCATCCTCTTTATGGCTACCGCACCCGAGCATGTCAATATCGCGGAAATTTTCGTGCTCCCCTCGGCCCAGGGCGACACGCGCATTTTTCACAAGACACCTTGACGCACACGCACCACCCTATTACTTTAAAATTGTAATTTAGAAGGATTCTGTCGAGTATCGAATATTCTTAAAATTTGAATTTCGGAGTCTTTAATTTTGTAATAAAGTGTATTCTGTTTCGTTAACACGCATTTTCTTACTCGCTCCTTTTTGTAAATAATCGGGAATAGTGTAGGAAATCGTAAAATTTGTTGAATACTTGCTTCTGTAATTTCAATAAACTTTTGCAATACAGAAGCACTCCAATTATCAAGGAGATAGTCGGTTATTAAGTCAAAATCGTTTTCTGCAGACAAAGTCCACTTAACCTTGTAACGCATTTGCAAGTTTTTTTTGTGCTTTTTCTATTACAGTTTCATGTGGAACTAATTTGTCTGCCTCTGCTTCTTCTATAGCAGATAAAATAGCCTTCTGTTGTTGTTCCGATAAAAGAGACCATTCATCTAAATCATTACGCGAAGCAATGTAGTTGCTCATAATTCCAAACAACTCCTCCAGATGACTTTCATCCATATTGTCGATTTGACGAAAAAGATTCAATTTCAACTCTGCTGTTGTCATAGTTTTGCTCATTTTTTCCAAATATACAAAAAAGCTCCGACAAATAAATTTTGTTGGTGCTTAACATCGCCAAGTTTTCTCAGGAACTCTACCAACTCTTTGATCCGGTCGGTTTGGATCATATTAACCCCTTTCTCGATATACCACACGTTGGGGTTTTCCCTTTCGACTCCTTCAAGACCTCTTCCAAGGAAGGTGCGCACATTTTTACCCGTGACTAGAATTAGTTGCGTTTCTGATATTCAACTCGGCACTAAAAAATCAGCCACAATGTTCTGAAATACAAAATAAACCCAGCCATTTATTTTGCAATTCAAAACTATTTTCCTAAATTCGCGTGTATCTTCAACGTAAAGTGAAAGCGTAGGCGTTGATTAGAAGTACGGCATTTTAGTAGTAGGTTTGCATCTACAAGAAACGGAAACGGAAACGAAAACGGATGGTAGTAATAGCACATAGGGCATTACGAGAATTCTATGAAACAAGGGGAAGGGATGACTCCAAAGAGGCTCTTGAATGTTGGTACGCGATCGTGAAAAAGGCTCAATGGAAAAATTTAGCGGAATTAAAAAGCGTCTACCAAAAAACTGATTATGTTGGGAATGACCGCTATGTATTCAACATCAAAGGTAATAAATACAGGATTGTTGCCTTGATTCTTTTCCAGGTTAGAACCGTTTATATTCGTTTCGTGGGTACACACGAAGAGTATGATAAGATAGACTGTTCAACCATTTAAAGGGAGTCGTGATAATGTGATGTGAGAGAAGTAATCATGTTAAAAAAGAGGAGAAACGAGATGAGTAAAGTTACGAAAGAACAATATGAATTCGCTTTAGCAAGGATAGAAGAACTTTTGCCCCTTGTTAATGGAGATACACCAACAACCGATAAAAATATGGTGGAGCTATCGATTGTTTCAGATTTGGTAGAGAAGTACGAAACAGCGCATTACCCTATTGCACAACCCACTATAGGCAGTTTAATAAAGAATGGACTGGAAGAGAAGGGCATGACACAAAAAGCACTTGCATCCTTACTCCGGGTTAGCCCCTCCCGGATTAGTGACTTTATCGCCGGTCGCTCCGAACCCTCTCTCAAAGTTGCCAGCCAAATTTGTTATATCCTAAATATCCCAGCGGAGGTCGTATCGAATATCTATACCGAAGAGTTAAGGGAAAAGCAAGTTTTACAAGATGTTGTTTAATGTGAAACACCCCATCCTGATTGATTAGCCTCAGTTTTTCAGCCCTCTTTTTCTCAGGAACTCTACCAACTCTTTGATCCGGTCGGTTTGGATTATATTAATCCCTTTCTCGATATACCATTCGTACACGTTGGGGTTTTCAAGCGCCACGTCATCATGATGCCCCGCGTTGTGATGAGGCCATAGTGAATTCACCCAAACGCGTATGCCCTTTTCACGCAACGACTTGAAATCAATCAGGTTATCCTCGGTATCTCCAACCGTGAATTCAATACCATAGGGGATGTAGTTTTCCAAAAAACCGTCTATAAGCGCTTGACCATTTCCCCTCTCTAACCCGATAATGGGCATATAAACGATTTTGTCTTTAAGGTGCCCGTAGTTTTTATTGAAGGTCTCATAATCGGCGCTCCCTTTAAACAGCACCTCATCCAGCATATCGTACTTTTCGAGCAGGGGATAAACCAAGCCGATATAATTGAACCCCTTATCAAGGTTGAGAAATATTTTCCCTTTCGACTCTTTCAAGACCTCTTCCAAGGTGGGTACACGCATGCGCGTGGCGCTCCCGGCACCGTCGCGCAAGTAAAACTGTTGAATTTCGGCCAGCGTGTAGTCCGATGGCGCACCCTTACCGGTTGTGGTGCGATCAATAGTGCGGTCGTGCATCAAGATAAGCACGCTATCTTTGGTGAGCGCGATATCGATCTCCGCCATATCCGCGCCGGCTTCGATGGCTTTTCGGATGGCCCACACCGAGTTTTCCGGGGCTTCACGCCAGTTACCACGGTGAGCCACCACCATCACCCTGTTTTCAGGGAAGTTGTGCAGTGAAAACTCACATTGCGCTTGCACATACGTTATCAGTGCAAGAAAAAGGAGAAGAAGAGATGTTTTTTTCATTGTCATATAACTCGTGGATGGCGAGATGATTAATCGAATACAACCTCGAACTCATCGTAAGGCTCTCGTCTGTTGGCCAAGTGGGAGGTCAGCTCCGAATAGCCAAAAAAGGGCGAATAGGTCTTCACCTTCATCGTTTTACCATCCGGCAAAAACTCCAGGATCCTCAACCAGCCGTCACCTCCGTTGCCATGCCACCCTCCTCCCAAGGTTTGGGCATTGAACATCATTTGAAACACCTTCTTCCCAGACGCGTTCTCATCCACACGTTGCCCCACGTTCATTTCATAGCCCCCTATAAGCGCGTAATGCCCACAGATCACCATCTCGATATTGGATGAAGGATAGATCAGTTTATTCCAAATAGCCTCACCATAATTGGCAGGTGACATTTTGTAATCCTCGGCGGTAATCCTATCCCCGTTACTTTTCAAGTAGGAGTGGGTTAAGAAAACAGCCCTATGCTTGGCATACTTCTCATGGGCAACCAACTCCTTTATCCATGTCAGCACCTCATCGCGGGGAGCAAATTCAGTAGCGATAATCAGCATTTTTCCCCAGTAGGGCATATCGAATTCGAACGCCGCGTTTTCAAGCGTAAGCTCCCCAAGTTGACTAGGGAAAGTGCTCACCAAATGATTTCTCCACGTGGAATTCCGCTCTACCGGAAAGAACTCATGGAAATGAGTTTCGCGATTTTCACCATTTTTATACCCGTAATCGTGGTTGCCTGGGCTGATAATATAAGGCACCTTGTTATCAAGCCGTTCAAAAGCTTTTGAGACTGAACGCCACTGCTCCATTCCCGTCTGATTACCGTTGATACCATCCGGAATGATCCAGCTATTTTGCTCCACCAAATCGCCCGTACAGACTACCGCTTTAATGTTTAGCTCATCAATTTGTGAGACAATCCAAGCGGTCATAAGTTCAAAGATAGGCTGATTGGTGTCGAACTTGGAGTAGTTTTGTGGGTCAGGCAGCACGATCATTGAAAATGAGTTCGGATCGGTAAGCTCCGGGCAGTTGTAGTTTTGGGCATTGACCGTGAAGGTCAATGCCATGACTACAACCAGTACAAGTTTTATTCCTGAACGCATAAACCAGATTATTAATGGTTAACTACCCCAGCCCGCTTTCTGCGTGATGTTATCGTTGTTGGCAATCTCGTTCGACGGAATGGGGAAGTCCCTGAATTTTTCGTCCCAGGTGAATCCCCCTACCCGAGGCCACTCGGTTGACAGGGTGCCCCAACGCTTCAGGTCGAAGTAGCGATAACAATCCTCCGTGAAAAACTCCACCCTGTTTTCGTAGTTCAGGGCAGCCATGGCGCTCTCTTTCGAGGTGATCTCGAAATCGGGTAGCACCTCGGCGTCACTCATCCCCTCGGGAATATATTTTTCCCGGTTATTAAAGGCAAAATCGCGTGCGCGGGCACGTGTTTTGTTGACATAGGTAGTAGCTTTCGCGTAATCGGGGGAAGCTTTCAACGCGTACGCTTCAGCCATGAGCAGGTATACCCTGGGCAAACGGATTAAGGTGTTATCCACGCGACGGTTCCAATTGTTATCGCCATAATAGACACCCCGTTTCTGAATATCGTAGCCAGTATCGCCATTTACCAACCACTCGGGCTTCCAGTTCATGGTTACACCCGATGTGGTCGTGATCTCGTCCATGATGGTAAAGAAAGTACCATCAAAACGGGGGTCGCGGTATTTCCATTCGACCGTCTTGTCGAAATAGGGGGAATCGTCTTCTATTGACTTCCCATCTATCGTTTGAAAGAAGTCGATAAAATCGCGCGAAGCGTTAAAATAGTCCCCCGAATAGGTGTCGCCCCGCATAATGCGACCAAGGTCTCCGCCCAAATCCTCGGTAGTACCGTAGTAATACTCTCGATAGGTCTCATTGCCCACACCGTACCCTACCGAGAAGATGATTTCAGAGGAGCCTTCGTAGTCGACGCGAAGCACGTATCCCGGGTTTTCGATCATCTCATACCCAAGCTTTTCAACCTCCAGTCCAGCCGCTATCGCTTTATCATACTCTTTAGTATACACGTACAATTCGGTCAGCGTCGCGTAGGCGGCTCCCTTGGTAGCTCGATTGTGATGCTTGCTTTCCCACGAGGAAGGCAAATTATTAGCCGCGAACTGCAAATCGGGTAAAATCATATCGGATATGATGGTCTCTTTCGCGGTAAGGGGCAACATAACCTGCTCTTTATTACTCGGGTCGGTTACGATGGATGAGCGTAATGGAATATCGCCGTAGAAGCGAATGAGCCTAAAATACCAGAAAGCCCGGATAAATTTCATCTCGGCCAAATGTTTGTTTTTGGTGGCTTCATCGATAATGTCGCTGCCCATGCTTTCCACACCCTCTATGTTGTTGTTGCATATCGCGATTCCCTCGTATCCCCTTCGCCAAATCCCGTTTACCAAATTCGCCTCGTTCGGGTTAAACGACGCGGTATAAAAAGCTTGTGCATCTTTAAAACCGGAAGGTGAAAAGTCGCCCGTCATGCCCAGCTCAAGCTGAGCATCTGCCCAGTGAGCGTTCATCTTTTGAAGCGTTGAATAACAAGCCGTGGCCGCCAAGTCGGCATGCGCTTTTTGGGTGAAAAAAGTTTTCTCGTCTAAATCGCCAAATGGGTTGCGCTCCAGGAAATTGTCCATACAGCTATTTAACCCGATTAAGGCCAGGAGAGATATATAAATAATGCTCTTTTTCATTGTTTTTTAGTTTTTAATTAGAACGTTAAATTTAATCCAACCAGTAAAATTCTTGCCGTGGGATAGTCTCCTCCCCAGTTGGTAAAATGCCCGGGGGCCAATCCGTTTTCCGGATCAAAGCCGTCAAAATCCTTGTGAGATATGGTCAACAAGTTCTCCCCGGAAACGTAAACGCGGGCTGAGATACTGTCAAAATTGTGACGATACCCCAAGGTCAATGACTTCACCTTCACGTACGATGTATTTGAAACCATTAAATCGGTCATCTCCTCATACGACTCCCCCTGGATGATGGCGGGATACTTGCCAACAGGATCAGCACCTATCGTCCATCGGTTATCATACCACTTGCGGGTCTGGCTCCGGTTGGGATAGCGGTTTTGAAAAGACATCGGCGAGTATTGCTTCCTGCCGAAAACGCCGGCAAATACCGTCGTGAAATCGAACCCCTTGTAGTCAGCCGACAACGTAAGGCCGGCAGTAACCTTGGGAATATAGCTGCCCAATATCACCCGGTCATCGCCCGTTATCTTCCCGTCATTGTTCGTGTCAACGTAGCTCAAACGCCCTATTTTGGCGTTGCCTTGTCCCATGGCCCTTAACCTGTCAGCCTCTTCTTTAGTGGTGATCACGTTACCTGTTCTGTAACCATACATGGAACTCAACGCTTCTCCCACCTTGTTAATATAGAGGCCACCATACGGTGCGGTGATGGTTTCGAAATCGACACCTGAACTCAGCTTTTTGATTTCGTTGTGGAGATACGAAGCATTCGCCCCGATCCTGTAATTGAAGTCCCTGATATTCCCGTTGAAAATCACCTCCAAGTCAAGTCCGGTATTGACCACCTGCGCGTAGTTGACGTTTGGAGCCGTGAGCCCAACGTTAAGGGGCAACACCATGGAGCGGAGAATGCCATCGGTCGACTTGTAAAAATAGTCGGCTAAAATCTGAATCCTGTTGTTGAGTAGATTGAGATCCACGCCTAAATTGGTCACGGTGGTTGTCTCCCAACGGAGGGTTCTGTTAGATAGGGCCGTTTGTGAATAACCGGAAGAGAGGGTTTGATCGTTACCCGACGTACCAAAAGTGACATTCTTCTTCACAACCGAAGCAATGGTGGGATACCAAGAACCTATGGACTGGTTACCCAGTTGCCCCCACGAGGCACGAAGCTTTAGCGAGGAGATGGTTCTCGAGTTGAAGAAATCCTCCTCGGAAATCCTCCACGCAGAGGAGAATGAAGGGAAAACACCCCACTGGTTGTCGCCCTTGAACCTGGATGAGCCATCGGCACGAATATTAAACCCAAACAGGTATTTTCCCATGTAGTCGTAATTTATCCTCCCGAAGTAGGAGCCAAGCGCCAGCTCGCTTCTACCCCCGGTAAGGGTTTTATCGGTGGTGTTGGTTCCACCTTTGATGACCTGCATATTAGGCACTTCGGATACGAAATCCTTCACGGTACCATTTAAATTATCATTCGTGAATAGCTGCTGAGAAATACCTCCCATGGCATTCACCGTATGCTTATCGTCAAAGGTCTTATCAAAGTAGAGCAGGTAGTCGGTAACCCACATCAGATCCTTGCTGCGATTATCAGCGTAACTGTTCGTGTTGTTGGTTTGCCCCCCATCGTTATAGATTGGCGAGAAAAGGCTGTACTCGTTAAAGCCCACGTCAATACCCCCATTGAAGCGGAACTTAAGCCAATCGGTAAATGTAAACTCCACGAATAGATTGTCCAAAAGCCTGTAGTTGTTATTCTTGGGAGAATTCCAACTCACCTCTGGAATGGCATTCTTTGAAGAGGTGTACTTTGGATCAGGTTCACCATACGTCCCATCCGCGTCATAAGCCGGAGTAATAGGTGCATTAAATATCACATCCGATAAGCGGGCTCTTCTATTACCATTACTCTGGTTATATAGCATTTGGACGTTATTGCCAATCGTCACGAACTTGTTGATTTCAGCTTCCAGATTGGCCCTCAGCGTGGCTTTCTGGAAAGCCGTGGTAATACCGATCCCTTTCTGGTTAAGGTATTCACCCGAAACGTAATACTTGATGGCACTGGTTCCACCGGAAACGTTCACGTTAAGGTCATAGGTAGGGGCGGTCTGATAGATATGATCGCTCCAGCGTGTACCCTTGCCGAAAGTAGAGGGGTTTACACCATCGTAGCGAGTAGTTGGATCTCCACCGTCAATGGCTTTTTTATTGTCGCGCATCTCCAAAATAGCGGCGACAAACTCTTCGGCCGTGAGCACGTCCGGGACGTTAGAGGGACGCTGAACCCCCCAGTTGGCATTGACCGAGAGCTTTGCTTTTCCCTCTACACCCTTTTTGGTAGTAATAAGAATAACCCCGTTGGCAGCGCGCGAACCATAAATGGCGGCCGATGAGGCGTCTTTCAACACGTTCACGCTCTCGATGTCATTGGGGTTGAGCATTTCAATGCCGGAGCTCACCGGGGAACCGTCAATAACTATCAGTGGCGAGTTATCGCCCGAGCCAAAGGTTCCAATACCACGAATGGAGATGTTTGTCTCCGCCCCCGGAAACCCAGTAGAGCTCATCACGTTAATCCCGGACATCTTGCCTTGCAATGCCCCGCCGACAGAAATATTGGAGTTGGTCGTCAGGTTGTCGCCACTTAATGCTGAAGCCGCGCCCATTAGGTCTTTCTTCTTCATCGTACCATACCCTACCACCACCAGCTCATCAAGCAACTGGCTATCTTCTGTCAACACCACGTTGGCCAGTTGGGGGCTATTGGCGGGGAGTTCCACGGTTTGATAACCGATATAAGAGATAGAGATGGTAGCATTTTTCGGCACACCAGTCAACTGGAAGTTGCCATCTAGGTCGGTAACGGTTCCTTTCGTGACATCGCCTACCACAACCACGGTAGCGCCGATGACAAACTCTCCAGACGTATCCGACACAACACCCGAAACGGTTATCGTTTCGCCCTGTTGCTCTACGTTCCCGGATCCCGTTTTCTGTGAAAGATAGATTTTCCCGTCATCCATCTGAAAATCATACAAGCTCCCTATCAGCTCTTCAAGTGCATCGTTCAAGGGAACATCGTCAACATTGATCGAAACCCTTGTGTTTACATCAACCGGTGGCCGACTATAAATAAACGGGCACCCGGTTTGCTGGGTGATGGAGTTCATTACCGTTTCAAGGCGTGCGCTTTGAAACTTCAACGTAACGTTTTGAGCAGATAGAAAAAGCATGCCACTCAAAAGAATTACCGCGCATAAAAAAAACTTTTTCTTCATATACTTCGATTTTTTACATTTAGGTTACGTATGAAATTATACTAACCATATAAACGGACTAAGATGTACATATAGGAGACAATCCCAAAGTTGAAAGGTGGTATCTTAAATGATTAAGATTTTGTTACGTTTTTCTATTCTGCCCGAACCGTCACGTTAACCGCCATAATTGATGATTAGGTCAAGAGAGCTGAACAAAGCCCCCTACTCTACACTAACCGTTACGGTATCTTTTTTGATGTTAAACTTGAGCGATGAGACACGCTCAAAATCCTTTAAGATGTTCTCCAACGGTTCATTGGGGTTTGAAGTAAACGTGAAAGCGAATTGATAGGCATCCTGGTTTTGAACATGAAAGGTTACATCATAAGCGCGCTCGAGCACGCGAGCAATTTCCAGAAAAGGGGTATTTTGAAACACGATTTGATTGCTTGTCCACGTGAAAGCATTGGGTTGCTCGTAAAGGCGACTGGCACCGGTTTGTTTATTAAAGGCGAGCGTTTGACCAGGTGTAAGCAGGGTTCGCGAATGATCAAGGTTGTTGTGGAAAGAGATGCTACCCTCATCGAGGGTTATCCTGATGCTATCCTCTTCGGGGTAAGCCTTCACGTTAAAGCTGGTCCCCAAAACCTTAACCTCCGCATTTTCGAGTTCTATAATGAAGGGTCTATTATTCATACCAACCACATCAAAATAGGCTTCACCCTGTAAACATACCGAACGGTTTTTCAGACCAAAGCGTGTAGGGAATTGCAACCGGGTAGCTGAATTGACCGCGACCCTGCTGCCATCTTGAAAGATGAAATGCAGCTTCTCACCCCGTTTCGCCTCGATCACCCGCGTCTCCGATGTGCCGAAAATATCGGCGTGCCTATTTACGTATAAGCCGAAAGATATAAGTAGCACCAGGGGAATAAAAATAGCCGCGGCACGCCATAAGTGAAGCGCACGACCATTTTTTCTCTTACTGGCCGTTCTTTTTAATATCTCGTCGAGCATCTCATCCGATGGGATGGGGTGAGGTACGAAAAGATCGCATGGTAAACCTTCCAAGTCGTGTAGGTCTTTATCGATTTGTTCTGACAGCAAGCGAATCTCCTCGTCAGCAGAAGGCCAGGCAAGGGTTCGCACGGTATCTCCCGCAGTGGCAGAACCGCTGAACCTCTTTCTCATGTTTATGTCGGATGATTTATCCATCTATAAAAACCTATAATTTGACTCGTTCTCAGCAATAAGACAATTGAAAAGAATTTCAGTGGAACTAGTACAAGGTGTTTTAACATGTTTTTAACAAAACCCGCAACCTTGCAAGTGATTGGGTATAATGTTTCTTCACCGTATGCTCCGTTATATTGAGTTTTTTTGCCACCTCTTTGTTGCTCAAGCCCTCTTTCACCTTTAACAGGCATACCAGCCGCTTCTGCTTAGGAAGCTTATCAATCGCCTCATACAAACTCTTCTGCCAGTGATTGTCCTCTATGGCTGGCTGCAAGTTGTCCATATCGGCAAGCGTCTCCCTTTCATCTTCCCAGTCGGATAAAACCATTCTCTTCTCTCGCTTGATTAGATTTAAAATTCGATTCCTCACCATGGTATAGAGGTAGCTTTTCAAACGTGTGTTTACCTGAATGCTTTCCCGTTTTTCCCAAAGCGTTGTAAAAACATCTTGCACTACATCTTTGGCCCTGCCCTCCTCTTTCAGATACCGGTACGACACCACGTAGAGTACCTTGTGATACCGCTCATATACAGCGACAAAAGCCTCTTTATCAGACTGCTTAACCTTTGTCAAAAGAAACTCGTCAGGTATGTTATCAAAAACGGACAGCGGCATTAACCAGATCTATCTTACCCTGTTTTTCAAGATCTACAATCAGTTCACCAAACAGGGTATTCACCCATGCGAACCAGCTTCGTGTGAACTTGGAAGGATTATCTTTATGAAACGATTCATGCATAAAGCCGGTATCGGCATCGGTATTACGCAAAATACGCAGACACTCTACTATCTCCCTGTCGTCGGCAGATGTTTGCGCACGCATAATAATGCTCATGGGCCAAACCATATCGTACCCTATATGCGGTCCCCCAATTCCTTCACCTGCACTGCCTCTGAAGAAATAGGGATTATCTTCGCTCCACACCAGTTTTCTTGTACGTTGATATAGGGGATCGTCTCTATCTATCGCGTTCAGATATGGCAGGGCCAACAGACTGGGTATATTGGCATCGTCCATGAAATAGGCATTGCCAAACCCGTCCACCTCATACGCGTATACCTCTCCATACTTGGGGTGCTGCACCACCGCGTATTGTTTCAGAGCCTGTTCAACCTCCTCGGCAAGGGTTAGGCTGTCGGATGCCAAAACAGGATCGTTGATTACCTTTTCCGCTATTTCGCTCATCTGCCGAAGTGAAACGACGGCAAAGAAGTTGGAGGGGACAAGGAAACCGAATGTGGTAGCATCATCCGAGGGACGGAACGTTGAAACGATAAGTCCTACAGGATTTACCGGGTTACCATAGCCATCATTACAGACGGTATCGAGCTGCCGCTCAGTTACACGCTGAAACTTATAGGGACCGAGGTCATCCTTTCTCTGCTGCTCCTTAAAGGTTTTTATTACCAGATACATAGCCTCAACCCAATCCGCATCGAATACAGATGTGTCGCCGGTTATCTTCCAGTAGTTATAGGCCAGTCTTATCGGGTAACAGAGAGAATCTATCTCCCACTTGCGCTCATGAAGGATGGGCTGCATTTTTGTTCGATCTTTCGCCCAATCACCGTCGCTTTTAGGCTCAATATAGAAAGCGTTTGCATAGGGGTCAATAAGGATGCATTGTGTCTGCCGGTTAATTACACCCGCGATAAGCTGTTGCAGGGGCTTGTCTTTTTTGGTTAACGGCAGGTAAGGCCATACCTGAGCTGAGGAGTCCCGAAGCCACATGGCGCTAATATCACCGGTGTAGACAAACGTGTCGGGTCTTCCGCTTTTTACACTGTAGTGCACAGTAGTATCGAGCGTATTGGGAAAACAGTTCTCAAACATCCATGCCAGTTTGGGATCCTCTATTTTAGCCTTCACCCTATCGATAGTTTCATCTACGGCTACTGACACGAAATTTCGCTTCAACTTTTCGGGACGTTGTGACACATACCTGCTCACCCCTTTCGTGCCGGTCAAGCTTTCGGCTTTTGTCAACAGGGGGCTAACGACAAATACAGTGGCACCGGTTACCGTTTTTTTAATAAATTCTCTTCGTGTAGTCATAATTCTACCCTATTAAGCTGTAATAATTGCAGTAAATAACAGCACAAATTTAATACAAAACTGTCAAAAAAAGGACTTTTACAACTCCCGTAGTACCTCAAGCGACTTAAGTCGAGGAAAATCGTACAGGTGCAACCGGTAATATTTCAGGAAGTAGTCCACGATAAGGTTTCGGTCGACACGAGAGAGCCTGTAAAGATGCATGTTGCGAAAGGTCATTCGCTCCAGCTGACGCAGGTAACGTCCCTCCCCCGGTTTCAAGTAGTGAGAATGCAGCGGGGATTGCCGCACGAACTCGCCGGAAAGCAAGTCGAAGTAGGGGGCTCCCTCGTTCCCTTCAACATTGGGGTGGATACCCATGTGCTTGGTTAACCCAATCATGAAAGCAAGGTGAAAGTTAGCCACCCCTTTCTCGGTCACCTCCAACAACTCGATCGAATGACGGATGTAATCGTAGGTCGCTTCGTTGCGGTCCGATTCACGCAGCACAGACAATAAGAATTCGGCAAGAAAGAAGGCGATTGACGCCTTGATCATATCGGTACAAAGGGAGTACAAAGGAACAAGCCGCTCCACCTCTTTCATCCGTTGAACATCACGCAACGGCAAGTGCTCTACCTCTAAACGGAGAAGCGACAAAGGGAAGAATAGCGACGGTCTAACCTTACTCCTCCTGCTCCGTGGCTTGGGCAAAAGATAGGCAACCGTGCCGAAATCACGGGTATAAACGTGGGTAATAGAATAGGTGTCGCTGTAAGAAAAAGTGCCAAGTACTATGCCTTCTGTTTTCGTTAACATGGCAAGGTAGAGGTGTTCTTTTAGCGCTTAAGATTATTTTGTGCTATACAGCGTGAAAGATACCGTGAAAGCGTAACAGGGAGTTTCGCGATGCGTGACACACGACTCCGCGAAACATGCCGCTAATACCCTTTCTTCTTGATGCGGGCCGCTTTACCGCGCAGTTTACGCAAATAGTACAGTTTAGCCCTACGAACCTTACCCCGACTGTTTACTGTAATGCCTTCAATAAAGGGAGAATTCAACGGGAAAATACGCTCCACGCCGATGTTATCGGACATTTTTCTTACGGTAAAACGCTTGGAATCACCATGGCCATTTATCTTGATCACCACGCCGCGATACTGCTGGATACGCTCCTTGGCACCCTCCGTGATGCGGTAGGCCACGGTTACAGTATCGCCACTCTTAAACACGGGGTGTTCCTTTTTCTGGGTAGCGAAAGAGTCTTCCGCTATTTTCATCAAATTCATCTTGTATAATGCTTTTATATTTACTACCTGAACGTTTTCGAGACGCAATATGGCGGACAAGACCGACAGAGATTGCGCAAAGCGGGTGCAAAGGTAGCAATTTTTATTTAATATGCAGTATAAAACACCTTTTAATAATTATTTTTATCGCTCTCGTTTGATTCCCTCCCCGAAATAGTGTACTTTTGAAATTTTAGGATCAAGCGTAAAAACCATTCCTGAAACCTCGGGCATATGAATCGAAAACCTTTTTGGATGACCAACGCGTCATTCGCAATGAGCGCGGCAAGTATGTTGTTGCTCGCCGTCACCGTGATGTGCGCATGCAAACCCGTTTACCGGGTAACCGAAATAAGCGGCACCTTCGTCCAGATGGACACCTCGTACGACCTGCCACCGCACGAGAAGATGCAGGGATTCGTGAACAGTTATAAAACAGCGCTCAGTAAAGAGATGAACATCGTTATCGGGAAGTCGGTACAATCCATGGATTACAAGCGACCTGAAAGCCTGCTGACCAACCTCACGTCAGACGTGATGAAAGCATACGGCGATGAGCACCTCCCCAACGGGGCCGATATAGCGGTGATAAACGTGCACGGACACCGTGCCACATTGCCGGAGGGCAACGTTACGGTGGGTAACCTCTACGAAACCTATTCATTCGATAACGCGATCACCTTCCTGGAAGTGAAAGGAAGCGACCTGAACAGGATTTTCGACGCCTACGCCCACATCGGGGGAGCAGGTATCTCAGGTAACGTGCGGCTCGTGATCGAAGACAGTAAGGTGAAAAATGTCACCGTGGATGGAGAACCGGTGGATGAAAGCCGGCATTACAACGTGGTGACGGTCGACTACCTGGCAGAGGGGAACGACCACATGGGGGCGTTCCGCAACGCGGTCAGCTGCATATACACGGGAATCACGCTTAGAGATGTGATGATCGACTGGATAAAGGGGCAAACCAGGCAAGGGAAAGAGGTGAATTCTGCCCTCGATGGCAGGATAAAAATTTTGACCACAGAATGATAAGCATAACCAAGCGATTACAATTAAAGTAGTATTTAAACGGGGGGTAGAGAAACAATCAGCCTAATCAACAACAAAAGGAAGAACGATTAGAACAATCCACAAACAACAAAATAAGCATGAACACCTTATACAGATACAGCAGCCTATTTTTCTTGGTGCTCTTCACCCTGTTCGGGTGCACTCAAAAACAACTGGTCATACTCCATACCAATGACACCCACAGCCGTATCGAACCCATTCCCGTGAGCGACCTATCCACACCCGGCTTGGGGGGCGTGGTGAGAAGGGCGAACTATATCGACGAAGTACGAAGAGAGAATAGACAGGTGTTGCTCCTCGATGCCGGAGATTTTTTACAGGGGACACCCTACTTTAACCTCTTCAAGGGGAAGGTGGAAGTGGAAACGATGAACCTGATGAAGTACGACGCGGCAACCCTGGGGAATCACGAGTTTGACTACGGGCTTGAAGTGCTGGAGAAGGTGGTCCGTGCGGCACACTTCCCTATCGTGTCAACCAATTACGACTTCTCGGAAACGACGATGGCGGGGTTGATACGCCCCTACCTTATCCTGAAAAAGGGAGGAGTACGGGTAGGAGTAATGGGTATCAACATCCAACCGCGAGGACTAATCGCGGCGGATCACTACAAGGGCATGAAGTACCTTGACCCGGTGACTTCCGCCAACGAGATGGCAAAGAGACTACGACAAGAACACCGCTGCGACCTGGTAGTTTGCCTATCCCACCTGGGCTACACGGCAGACAGGGAGTTGGCCGCGAAAACACGTGGTATCGACCTGATCCTCGGTGGTCACAGCCACACCCACATGACGGAACCCGCCGTGGTAAACGACTTGGACAATAACGAGGTGGTCATCTTTCAAACGAGCGGAAGAGGTGTCAACGTGGGGAGAATCGACGTACGACTTAGCAGGTAAAGATGGCACTGAAAAAGGCGAACAGATGAAACGAAAGAGGTAAACGATTACAACGAAAGATAAAAACCACGATGAGAAGAGCTGCTTTACTATTCCTACTTGGGGTGTCTTGCCTTTTTTCAAGGGCTCAAGTCACCCCTGTATTATACGAACAAGCGGACAGGGCAACCATGAACCAGTGGGTCGACTCGGTATTCGCCACCATGACCATCGAGCAGAAGGTGGGACAACTCTTTATGCCCATCGTGGCATCGTCAAGCGATTGGGAAAAGCGAATCACGGACTACATCCGGAATCAGAAGGTGGGTGGACTTCTGTTTTCTACAGGTACAATGAGCCGACAAGCAGCGATAACTAACAACGCGCAAAAACTGGCCGATATTCCTCTCTTAATCGCGGTAGATGGGGAGTGGGGACTCTCCATGAGGTTGACAGACGCACCCAAGTACCCCCGTAACTCGATCGTGGGCGCCATACAAGATCCTGAAATCATCAGGCAATACGGCCAGGAGGTCGGCAGACAGTGCCGGGAGATGGGTGTTCACGTGAATTTCGCCCCGACCGTTGATGTCCATAGCAACCCCGATAACCCGGTTATCGGCACGCGATCGTACGGTGAAAACCCCAACAGGGTGGCAGAACAGGGTATAGCCTTTGCCCAAGGGGTGGAAGAGAGCGGTGTTATGGCCGTGGCCAAGCACTTCCCGGGACATGGTGACACGTCGGAGGACTCGCACCTCACCCTACCCACTATTCCACACGATAGGATGCGCTTGGACAGCGTCGAGCTCCTGCCATTTAAGAAATACATCGAAGCAGGTCTTTCGGGAATCATGATTGGCCACCTCAACGTACCAACCCTTCACACGCGGGGCAAACCGGCGTCACTATCAACAGAGGTGGGGATTCAACTGCTCAAGGAGGAGATGGGCTTTGACGGGCTAACGTTCAGTGACGGGATGGCAATGAAAGGGGTTGCCGATCAACCGGATGTAAGCGTGCAGGCATTGCTTGCCGGTAACGACATCTTGCTGGGCTCGGTAGATCCAAAAAAGGAGGTGGAATCGGTGAAGAGGGCGGTGGAATCGGGCGTGATTCCCAACTCACTCTTGGAGGAGAAGGTGCGAAAAGTCCTTTCCTATAAATACATCACGGGAGCGTGTCACTTCAAGCCAATCGATACAAAAACGCTACGCGAAAAAATACACGCCCCGACAGCCGAGTGGACGCTCCGAAGGATTTACGAGGGAGCCATCACGTTGCTCAAGGATGAAAGCAACCTCCTCCCTTTGAAAGGGCTAGACACCACGACTATTGCCTCTGTAACGATTGGGGCTTCAACACCAAACCCCTTCCAACACTACCTGAAAAAGCAAGGCAACCTGCAGTTTTTTCAAGCAGAAACGACGAGCAGTATCGCCAATATAGAGGAATTGAAGAAGTTCGACGTGGTTGTCCTGTCCATTCACTCTCCTAGCGCGGGAGACGCTATCGCCCTACAGCAACTAGCGAAAGAGACTAAGGTAATCTTGGTGCTCTTCACGTCGCCCTACCGCCTCAACGCCTTTCGTTCGACTACCAAGGAAGCCACGGCCGTTATCGTAGGGTACGACAACAGCCACTTCGCACAGATCAACGCGGCGCAAGGCATCTTTGGTGGTATCGCTATGACGGGACGAATACCGGTCACCACCAGTGATTACCCCGAAGGCAGTGGGATGGATACGAAAAAGATCCGCCTGGGCTACTCCACACCCGAAGAGGTAGGACTCGTCTCCACACACTTCCGACTTATAGATAGCCTCGCGATAGAGGGCCTACGGGAAATGGCCTACCCGGGCTGCCAAATCATGATCGCGAAAGATGGGGTAGTCATCTACGAGAAGGTGTTCGGGAAGCAGGAGTACGACCACGGCACGTGGGTGACCAACGAAACGGTCTACGACCTGGCATCCATCACGAAGGTCGCCGCCACCCTCCCGGCCGTGATGAAGCTGTACGACGAGAAGAAGCTGGCCTTGCGAGACCCCATCGGTAAATTCGTTCCATTAACCAAAGGGAGCAACAAAAGTTCCATAACCATCCGAACCCTCCTGCTACACGAGTCAGGAATGACATCCTTTATCCCTTACTACGCCACCGCCATTGACGAAGAGAGCTATCCCGGGAAGTTGTCTGGCGCTCACTCCCCCACCTTTCACGCGAACTACGCCGGGGCTTGGTTTCGCACCGATTACCAATTCCTACCTGACTTAATCGCTTCCAGCCCGTCTGAAAAGTTTCCCCTCCCCGTGGCAAAAGACCTGTACGCTAGCAACAAGATGCACGAAATGCTCCTGAAGGAGATCATCGCAACCCCCCTTCGAGGGGTAGGGAGGTACAGGTACAGCTGTCTTAACTTCATGTTGCTGAAAGAGGCGGTAGAAGAGATGAGCGGCAAAACCCTTGACGAATACGTTAAAAAGCACTTCTACCGTAAGCTAGGTGCCACGACCACTACCTTCCTGCCCCTGGAGCAAATGCCGATCGAGCAAATAGCGCCTACCGAGAACGACCCGTTCTTCCGAAAACAACAACTGCGGGGGCATGTCCACGATGAGGGGGCTGCCCTCTTCGGGGGCATCTCCGGCAATGCCGGGCTCTTCTCCAATGCAAACGACCTCGCCAAGCTTTGCCAGATGTGGCTCAACGGGGGTACATACGGTGGAGAAAGGCTTTTAAGCGAAGAGACAGTGCGTCTTTTCACCTCAACGAAAAGTAGCGTTAGCCGCCGGGGACTGGGATTCGACAAACCAGACCCACGAAACACGAGAACAAGCCCTACCAGCCCAGGCACCCCCATTGAGACGTATGGCCATACCGGCTTCACGGGCACCAGCTTATGGGTGGACCCCACCCACGATATGATTTTTATCTTCCTATCAAACCGGGTCAATCCCTCCCGATCCCCCAACAAGCTATCCACGCTAAGCATCCGTGAACGGATTCAAGAAGAGATCTACCGAATCCTTAACGGTGATTACCACAAAACCGATCAAGAAGAAATTACAAGCTTTGAGAACGTTGAGAATGTGGAAGAAGTAAAGGGGAGAGGAGATGCAACGTAACGAGAAACACAATGCAACAGGTACAGTAACGCAATAGGTAACAAAACAAGCAGCACGATGAATAGGATAACGCAACGGGTAATAAAAAGCGGTCGCCTCGCGAGTGACCTACAGGAGATCATAGAGCCCATTCGCCCCGATAAATGCTTTATCCTGGTGGATGAACAGACCTTGATTCATTGCTTCCCGCTCTTACAAGGTATTCCAGCGACACGAGACGCCACGACCATCGTTATTCCCCCGGGCGACTCGAACAAAACACTCGACAGCTTGAGCAGGGTGTGGGAACAGCTTACCGAGAATGGAGCCACCCGCCACTCGCTACTGATCAACTTAGGGGGAGGAATGGTGAGCGATCTGGGCGGTTTCGCGGCAGCTACCTTCAAGCGGGGCATCCGGTACATCAACATACCCACCACGCTCTTAGGGGCAGTGGACGCGGCAGTAGGGGGTAAGACAGGTATTAACTTCCAAGGGTACAAAAACGAGGTGGGTGCCTTCTACCCCCCGTATGCCGTGTTGCTCTCACCCGTTTTTTTCCGAAGTCTCGATCGCCCGGCCATCCTATCTGGCTACGCCGAGATGGTGAAACACGCACTCCTCCACTCCACGGAAGAGTGGGACAGACTCCTCACCTTTCCCCTTCAACAAATCGATTACCCATCACTCAACGAACTACTCTTCCGGTCTGTGGCCATAAAACAGGCCATCGTGGAAAAAGACCCGTACGAGAAGAACCTGCGCAAAGCGCTCAACCTGGGTCACACCGCGGGGCACGCGTTCGAAAGCTTCGCGCTTGGATGCGGTAAGCCGGTACCTCACGGATACGCCGTGGCATGGGGGCTGGTCGTTGCACTCTGGCTGTCGTACCGATTGCACGGCTTCCCGGAAGAAAAACTGCGGAAAACGGTACGTTTCATCCAGCAACATTACGGACCTTTTCCTATCACATGTGGCGACTACGATGCCCTGCATGAGATTGCCATGCACGACAAAAAGAACGTGGGAGAAGCCATGCGCTTCACCCTGCTAAAGGATATTGGCAACGTGCTAATCGATCAGGCCGTGGAGAAAAACACGCTGTTCGACGCGTTCGACTTCTTTGTCGAACTCTTCACGTCATGTTAAAACAACAACGCTGCCCATGTCCCAAATATGCCGGGGATCAAGCGTAGGTAACGTGAAAGCTAAAACAAAAAAAGCATGGTCATGAAAAAGGTGGTGTTTATCCTATTGCTCGCATGGTGCATGACCGCCCTATTGGCTCAAGACACTGCGCATGAACCAATTGAAGCTGAACATGATCCGTATTGGGTCACCAATCAGTTCAACGAACAACTGAGCAGCTTCCCACATGAAAAGATCTACGTGCAGACCGACAAATCGGTCTACTTATCGGGAGAGCGGGTATGGCTACGTGCCCACCTGATAGATGCCACGAGCAACCGGCCCGCATTCTATAGTCGCTATGTCTACCTGGAACTGTTTAACCCGTTCGACGAATTGATAAAACGGGTGAAAATACGCCCGGATAGCATCGGGGTATTCGCCGGCTACATCGATTTGGAAGATGACCTGGCCGAAGGAAGCTACACGCTTCGGGCGTATACTCGCTACATGCGTAACCAGGGGAACGAGGCGTTCTTTAAAAAGGCGATACGCGTGCTGGACCCCTACTCTTTACAGGTTGAACCCATTGCCCACTTCGAGGCCAACGGCAGCAAAGTCGATGTCACCTTCCAATTCGTGGATCGAGTGAACGGTGACACGATCGCCCCCGAAATGGTGACGTTCAAGCTGTCGGATGAAACCACACGGACAATAAGACCGAAAGAGGGAAACCGTTTCAACAGCTCGTTCGTGATGAACAAGAGACGAAGCAACAGGAACATGCTGTTAGCCATCGTCCACGAGGGGAGAAAGTTCGAACGGTACTACCCTATCCCTTACGCGGCCGATGACTTCGAGGTGACGTTCCACCCCGAGGGAGGTTACCTTGTCCCGCTTCAAGCGTGCCGGGTAGGCTTCAAGGCCATCAACCCCTCCGGACTGGGTGAAGAGGTTACCGGTTTCGTTTATAACACCAAAGGTGAAAAGGTGGCCGAATTCACGAGCCACCCGTTGGGGATGGGGGCATTTTTTCTATTCGTTGAACCCAACGAAACCTATTACGCCATCTGTGAGACAAAAAGCGGTGCGATCAAGCGCTTGGACCTGCCCTTGGTAGAACCCCGGGCGAGGACAATCCACGTGCGAAAAACCCGCAACCTGTTTGTCGCCTCTCTCCTAAAAGGTGACGCGGCCCCAAGAAACCCGGTATCCCTTTTGATTCACCATAAGGGACTCGTGCTGTACCATGAGCCATGGTCGCCCGAAACCGAAAGCTACTCCTTCCCCGTGAATATTTTTCCATCGGGAATAACCTGTTTTCTTTTGCTTGACGAGAAGCGAGAGATACTGAGCGAACGACTGGTTTTCAACATCAACGAGGAGGACTTTCCCCGTTTGGACGTAGCGCCCTCCGCCCCCTCGTACAAAAGCAGAGAACATGTTACCCTAAAGCTCAAGCTGGCAGAGATGGACACCGTGACCTACATGAACAACCTGGCCGTTTCGGTGATTGATAAAAACAAGGCGATCACTGATACCGTGGACAACTTGATCTCAACGCTTCTACTCTCCTCCGAAATCCAAGGCCACGTGGAATCTCCCGCCACCTACTTCACGGGCGATGAATCGGATCGGCAGGCGCTCGATGCGTTGCTGATGACACAAGGCTGGAAAAGGTATGATATCCCCAGCGTGCTGAAGGGTATCATCGCGACACCTAACACCTTCCTGCCCGAGCAGTTCCAAGAGGTTAGCGGGAAAACAGAGGCGCTGTTAAGGAGTATGGAAGATGGTGAGATAAGCCTAATGGCTAGCCTCGACACGCTTTTGAGCGGCGAAACCACCGTGGCAGACGAGAAGGGTAGATTCCTGTTCAAGGTGGAATACCCGGAGGGAACGGTGATCACGGTACAATCGCTAAGTAAACAGGGGAGTAGGCGAAACGTGATTAACCTCGACCAAGAAACGTTCCCCGACCGCTCTTACGCCACGGTGCCTATAGAGGGACGACTGTCATCTGCTTCCGACTCCCACTTGGATACCTACGTGCAACAGGCTAACGAAGACTATGCCGCCAAATATGGAATCAGGACAATCGCGCTCGAGGAGTTCACGGTCACCGCTCAAAGCAAAGAGACCTACACCCAGTCGAAGTTTTATTCTCCCATCTCCTCCAGTGGGCTGATTACAGCAGATGAGATTGAAAGAAGGAGGTTCAGTAGCTTACACACGCTGCTCCTGACCACCCCGGGGCTCGTCGTGAAATCGGATCGCATAACAACCACCCGATCCGATTTGCCGGTGCTCTTCGTGATCGATGACATCACGTACGAAGATTTTTTTGACCAGCTGGATATGATTGACGTCTCTTCCATCGATAACCTGTTCATCATGAAAGACAACACCTTCATGCTGGGATACTATCCCAACACAAGCGGGGCCGTCGTGATCACGACCAAAAAGGGTTTCGTACAAAAAAACACCCGATCTCCCAATATCGACCAAATCATCCCGCTCGGTTACCAACAGGCGGCGGAGTTCTACTCCCCGAAATATGAAACGAGCGACGAGAAAGAGTCGCCCGAGCCCGATTTTCGTACTACCATCTACTGGAAGCCTAACGTGAATTTCTCACCGGAAGGGGAGGCTATTATAGAGTTTTACACGGCCGACGGGGCAAGTACCTACCAGGTAACCGGGGAAGGGGTGACAGGGTTAGGCCAAATGATTCATTTCACGAAAGAGATTGAGGTTGAAGCCGAAGCGATTATACCATAATCGTTTGTGTTACACCATGCCTATTCGACCATTCCAAACTTACCCGATGCTATAACGCAACATATTGCCCCACGTTAGTGATCAAACAGGGGTTCATGAGCATAACTCACATTACTTTGTGTATGCTGCAGGTCATCCAATACTACATTACCTGTCGAACTGGAGTGCTTCACCGGTGAAGTTCTCGTAGAACCGACCCTCATCGTACACCAGGCACCCGTTGACGAACGTCTTGCTCACAGTTGCGCCAAACGTCTCCCCTAAGAAAGGGGACCAGCCGCACTTATACCAAACGTTACCATCCGAAACCAGGTGGGGCCGATTCGGGTCTACCAACACCAGGTCGGCGTAATACCCCTCACGGATAAATCCCCGCTCCTTTACACGGAACAGCTTGGCTGGCGCATGGCACATCTTCTCCACCACTTGCTCCCTCGAGAAAATGCCCTTGGCCGCTAGCTCCAGCACCACTTGCAGCGAGTGTTGCAATGACGGACCGCCCGATGCGGCCTGTAATGCCCCGCCTTCCTTCTCCTCTAGCAGGTGCGGCGCATGATCGGTCGCCACCACATCCACCTTGCCCTGCTTCAGGCCTTCTCTCAATGCCTCCCTATCTGTTTGGGTTTTAATCGCGGGGTTCCACTTCACGCGGCTTCCCAGCCGGGCGTAGTCCTCGTCTGTGAACCATAGGTGGTGCACGCACACTTCCGAGGTGATCTTTTTCTCCTCCACCGGTGCCATGTCAAAAAGGCTCAGCTCCCGCCCGGTAGAGAGATGCAGCACGTGTAGCCTTGTACCGTACCTGTCGGCAAGCTCTACCGCTTCGGCAGAGGAGCGGTAGCATGCCTCGGCACTTCTAATAAGGGGGTGGTATTCGATAGGAATCGCTTCGCCGAACTCGCGCTCATACAGCGCGATGTTCTCCCTGATGATATCCTCCTGCTCGCAGTGGGCGGCAATCAACATATCGACCTCGGCGAAGATCGCTTGCAAGGTACGCGCATGATCCACCAACATGTTGCCGGTGGAAGCCCCCATGAACAGCTTCACGCCACACACCGCTTTCGGGTCCCCCTTTTTCAACTCGGAGAGGTTGTCGTTCGTGGCACCAAGGTAAAATGAGTAGTTGACCATCGATTGAGAGGCGGCCCGTTCGAACTTTTGCTCCAACGTCTCGATGGTGGTCGTTTGCGGCACGGTGTTGGGCATCTCCATGCAGGAGGTTACCCCGCCGGCCACCGCGGCACGGCTCTCGGTAAACATATCGCCCTTACGCGTTAGCCCAGGCTCACGAAAATGTACATGATCATCGATAACGCCGGGCAACAGCCATAGGCCACGTGCGTCAATTATCTGCCGGCACTGCCTAAATACCGGTTCCGGCACCTCCCCCCGTATCACGCGAGCAATCTTTTGCCCCTTCAGCAGCAGGGATCCCTCATAAGTTTCCCCTTCATTTACCACCGTGGCCCTATGAATTAGCGTCATGGCTACCTGTCTATGGTTAATAAATCACGTTGATTTGCCTGGGTACTGTTATCACACAACAATTGTTTCAGCTGACCATTGTATACATGGCCAACCCCGGGTGCGGTCAGTTTGCACGCGGCTTAATTTTCCCGGTTAGCTTTCGCCACCGAAGGTCGATAACCCCGAAGAACGCCTCCCCGAAGATGCTGGTATTCATTTTCGAGGTGCCTAATCGCCGATTCACGAAGATGACCGACACCTCCTTGATCTTGAAGCCCAACACGTAAGCCGTGTACTTCATCTCTATCTGGAAGGCATACCCTTTGAACTTAATCTTATCCAGATCGATGGTTTCCAGTACTTTCCGACGATAGCAGACAAAACCAGCGGTGGTATCCCGTACTTTAAAACGGGTGATGAAGCGCACGTACTTCGATGCGAAATAGGACATCAGCACGCGACCCATCGGCCAATTCACCACGTTCACGCCCGAGCAGTAGCGGGAACCCACCGCCACGTCGTACCCCTCATCGTGGCAAGCGGCATAGAGCCGTGGCAGGTCATTGGGATCGTGTGAGAAATCGGCATCCATCTCGAAGATATAGTCGTACGAACGTTTCAACGCCCATTTAAAGCCGTGGATGTAGGCTGTGCCCAACCCCAGCTTACCCGCTCTCTCCTCGATAAACAACCTATCCTTGAACTCGCTCTCCATCAACCGCTTTACGATATCGGCCGTGCCATCGGGTGAACCATCGTCAATAACCAGAATATGGAATTTTTTTTTCAGGTTAAACACCGCCCGAATGATACTTTCGATGTTCTCCTTCTCGTTATACGTGGGTATAAGTACAATACTGTCTGACATAAACTGCATATTTTTTCCCAAAAATAGGGTTTTTCAGGTACAAATAAAAAAGATTGGCTGACATTTTGATATCTCAAAATAAAATGCTATCTTTGCAGTTCCATTTCACAGGGAAATAGATCGCGGAGTGGAGCAGTTGGTAGCTCGTTGGGCTCATAACCCAAAGGTCGTAAGTTCGAGTCTTACCTCCGCAACATTTGAGACCGTCCAATACTATTACCCAAACAGACCTCACCCCATCCCAAATACTTACATAATATAATATAAGAGGGTTTGACTGACTGATCGCGTTGTACTCAAGCGATAAGCTTATTTTCACGTTTTGGATCGGTTGTCTGTTTTTGGGCCTATCTATCTCTATATAAAGTATAAAGAAAGAGTGCAGCCTCTTTTGTGAAAAACTGCACTCTCGGTTGAAGATTTTAACGTGAAAAATGTACTCCTGACTGAAGATTTTACCGAAAATGGCGCAAACCCTTTGATGTTAACTTGTGTAATGAGGCTTCAAGCGAATCTGTCCACGTGTAAAAACGAAATCAAACTTTTTTACAATTACTTCGTCACTCGCACGATGAGATCAAGTAAATCAATCCACTTTACCGGGGGCCTTTAAGAACTTCAACAGCCTCTGACAGAAACGGGCCACCTTTTTCCGCTCTACGAATCCCCATATAAGCAGTGGAACCACCACGAGGATTAGCACGACACCAATCGCCTTTATCCAGGCGATCATCAGGTTATTGCTGTGCAATAACCGGGTATGCTTCTCGGGAGTGTTGTAGGCGAGCTTGGCTACTTGGGCCACCTTAGTCAGCATCCTGTTCGGGATGGTGCCTTTCGGGATATCCTGATGACAGGCGACACAGGAGTTTTTGCGGGTCAGTTGATCGCGTTGCGCTTGAGTGAGCGGCATTGAGGTAGGCCAATGCGTGTCGATCGTTTGCAGTTGCTCCCCGTGAACCGTGAGCAGTTGCATGAAGTCGCCGTGCAGCTCGCTGATAGCCGCTATTTGGGCTCGGGTGTATTGGCTGACGTTATTTCCCTTGGCATCGATCACGTCAGCATACCGTGGCGTTCCGGGCGTCGCGTCGTAAATACCACCATCAATACCATACCCGGCTGCCACAGGGTTGCCGTGACAATCCACGCACTCCCTCGATTTCAACGAGGTGGTGTGCGGGTTGAGCGGTGCCAGCTCGATAGCGTTATAGCCGGCCGCCGTTTTGGCTACATTGTTCCAGACAACGGTTTCACCCTTCTCGTTAATCACGGTGCTGACCGTCTGGATCACGCCGACCAAGGGGGATACCCTCCCCTCGCCGTTCACGCCCAGCGGGGCGTTCTCCCAGCGGATATGGCTGTAGTCACCGTAAGTGGGTGCCCCGGGCTGCATGGCGTAGTTCTGGTTATAATCGGCCGTCGTACCGTCCGATTTGACGAGTTGCGGCGAACGTAGCCAGTCGACGGATTGTTTCGAGTAGTCGATCACGTACTTGTAACCGTAGTATTGCGGCATCCAAGTGGAGTGGCAGGCATAGCACTCTAGTTTATCGACGTGCGTCGTAGCCACCATGGCCACTTCGGCGTCATCCGGGTTCTGCCAGCTCTTGCTCCTCGCGATCTCTTTTAGCGTTATAAGTTCAAACGCGTGCATGCTCCCATCAGAGTAAACGATGACCCGGTCCCCCTTGCGCACCACGTTACCCAGCGGGTTCCCCCGTGCCGACAGCAGGTAGCCATCCTCTTTTGGGTGGGTGATGCCAAACTTCTTTGTCACCTCCAGCGGCTCGTCGGCCACTCCCCTGGGCTGCTTCATGTCGAGCTCTTTCCCGAACTCGTCACCGTAGCCCAGCGGCAGCTCCCACGGGTAGTGGGTGGGTGTACCGTGACAATCGGCGCACTCGATCTCGATAGCTGCCAGCGTGGTTGCCTCGATGTTGCCACTGCCGTGCATGGAGTTGGTGGTATGGCAATCCTGGCATAGCAAGCCCGGCACCATCACCCCATCCTTCTCTATCTGACGGTGTACATCGCCCGCCATGTACTTGAACACGTAACCCGCGTTACTCTGCTGCGGCAGCCCCTTCTCGTCGAAAGGTCCCCGGTTGTACGAATCGTCCAGGGCCATCAACCCTTGATATGCATGTCCTATCCGGCGACCGGCCGCGTGGCAGGCGGCGCAAGTGTTGAGTTGTACTCCGCTAAGCTCGTGCTCATTAAAGCGGATGGCCGACTTTCTGGTACCCTGCATGGAGTGTACTAACACGTGTCCCGGCTTATCTTTCGGGATTTCCGGGTCGCCCCCCTCGTAGAAGCCCTCGTTGCTGTAGAGGTTATGGCAGGCGGCACATCCCATGCCCCGGTAATGCCCCCTATCTTGATGCCCCTTGTTGCTCAAGTGACAGGCGTTACAATTGCGCAGGTAGGTAAACGCCGCCAGCTCGGGCCGCGCCTTTATCTCATCTGCCGAAACGGAGGGTATCTCTTTAAGCTCCGCGGGGAACTGCCCCGGGAAGGTGGCGGCCATCTCCTTCATGTAATCGATGTACTGTTGGGTGCCAAATCGGGGGGTTGAACCATCGGTATCGCTCAGGTCGCTATTGGCGTAAACATGGTCGTAATTCTCGGTGCCGATACCGAAGCTCCACGAGATCGCCTTCATCTTTCCCGCGTCGCTGTTCATCATGGAAAGACGGACACTATAGGCGTGATCCTCGTGGCACTGCGCGCAGGTGTTGGCATTCACCTGCAAGGCCGCGGGAACAGGCGTGAACGACGTCAGCAAGCTCCCTTTGGGAACGCCGCTGTGGGCCCTATCCTTGTTAACCAGCTCGGTAGGTGTACCACCGTGACAGATCACGCAGCCGTTGGGGTCGCCAAGCGCCTCCCCTTTTTGCAGTATCTGCTGCATCATCTCGGAACCGATGGGTCGCGCCGGTTCTATCCCCTGGTGGCAGGCTAAACAGTACTGCCCCTCGGCGGGGAACGGTTCATCCGCCAGGTCGAACGTCAAATCGGGATGCACGAACGGTTCGAAAACCTGTTGCGCCGAAAGCCCGCTCTCAGCACGTAAACTTCCCACGGTATTCACGTAGTAACTCACTATCCATCCTACAGCAATAAGGATGAAAAGCGAGACCAACAACTGTATAATTTTCCTTTTACGCATGTTTCTCTGCTGTTTTGAAGTAAAGCTTATGCTAATAATTGTGCAATATTACAATTTTATTTTAATTTTGCAAACAAAGTACAAGAAATATAAGCTCACCTTCGTGAAGCTTAGGTGAGTCAACATTGAAAGCCATCACATGGCTAAGCGAAGATTAAAATTCAAACGCTATGAACAGAATTAAGCCCCTTGTTGTCCTGCTGATTTTAGCCTGTTTCTCCTGTTACCTCAACGGCTCGTTACTGCTTGCACGGTCGATCGACAAACAGACGTCGTCAGTACTCGTGCAACCAGCCAACGAACAAAACTCACCAATGCTCGCTCAACCGGCTGGTGAACAGAACTCGTTGCTACTCGAACAATCTACCAGTGAAGCGGGCTTGTCGCTGCTTACATTATCAGCCGGTGAAACCAACTCGTTATCACCGGTCAGCATCTCCCTCCATATGCG
>JGI24710J26742_10000041_pt1 | contig 94616 bp, 69 predicted proteins | sample BioPla2DNA2_FD_26742 | JGI IMG/M metagenome (IMG submission 26742) | reverse complement strand
ACGAAAAACCGGCGAACAAAAGAAAATTTCCGAGCTGACGCCAAGTTATTTCAAAAACCTCAGCTAGATGCGGTAGAAACGCGGCTAGGTTTGACGCTTACCTTGAATGCATTAAAGTGTTTAAAGATGGATAATCAACAATAAACTCTTTCGACAGGGCTAATGCTATGCCTCATAGAAGGTTATTAGATAAAAATATAACTCTAGAGTTTATCGGGCCTCTCTAGGTAATACCCCGTAAAAACAGTGTGTAGAACTCCACCATGCTTTGCAGGTTCTGAAGAGACAGGTATTCCCCGTCCCCGTGTATGAGTTCGAGCTCCCGCTCGCTGACGCGAGCGGGCAGGAACCGGTAAGCGTTTTCTGTGACTTGCTCATAATGCCTGCAGTCGGTACCGCCGGTCATAAGGTACGGAGTGATCACGGCGTCCGGAAAGACGGAAGCGATGCACGACTTCAAATGCTTCATACCTTGACTGTCTAGATCTGATGCTTTGGTCGGTTCGTCGCGCAGGATTGTTTCTGCCGTGAAAGGGATACCTATCTCTTGAAATCGCTTTAAGACGGCGTCTGAACTATCGTCCTGAAGGATGCGGACATTGACGGTGCATTCGGCTGTATGGGGAAGTACATTGTGCGCTGTTCCACCCCCTGTCATAGTGAAGACAGAAGTCGTGCTGAGCATAGCAGCTGTCTGGCCATTGGCCATCATAATACGGATGATCACCGGCGCAAATAAGTCCGGGCGGGCGAGAACAAATCCCGCGATTCCTTTCCGATGAGGTGCGACGGCTTTGAGCATCGCTTTCACGGTTTCCGTCAACCTAGGTTTCTGAGGATTCGCCACTACCGCGCTAATAAACCTGCCCATTTCCCCGATCGCCGTCTTTTGGGGAGGCGTCGACGAATGTCCCGTGTCTCCTTTAAACGTCAGTCTAAAACTCGCGTTCCCTTTTTCCGCCACACCGATGACAGCCACAGGTTTCTCAATTCCCATCATGGCGCCGTCAGCGACCGCGCCGCCTTCATCAAGGACATAATCAAACACGAGCCCCTGCTCTAGGAAATAAGCCGCGATTTTCTGCGCTCCATGTGCGCCGCCCACTTCTTCGTCAAATCCAAAAGCAAACCAAATGTCTACAGGCGGTTCGTACGCTTCTTGGAGCAGTGCCGTGACAGACTCAAAAATAGCAATTAGCGATCCTTTGTCGTCAAGACTTCCGCGACCATAAACTTTTCCATCTCCGATCTGTCCGGAAAAAGGCGGAAAAGGCCAGCCACTGTCACCGGCGGGTACGACATCGTAGTGTGCTGTCAGCAAAACACGCCTACTGCTATCTTGCCCCTGCCAGCGGAAAACAAGTCCATGTTTGTTGATCCTAATTTTCTCGAGTTTTTCGTGTAGGAGCGGGTATGTTTCTACAAGAAAAGTCTCAAACGCTGAAAATTGAGATAAATCCATCTGGGAAATATCCTCATGTGAGACGGTCTTGAAACGCAGCGACTGGCTTAAATGTTCCGCGGCGGGTGTGATATTCGGCATTGGGAACTCCTTCTCAGTTACATGATCGGACTTATGAAACAATCCATGTCAAATCGGGCATAGGACTGCAAATGCAGCCCTCGTTTCGGTGCGTTGTCAAACGGCTAAAACAATCCGGCTCCGAGCAGGTGAATGACTAGAAGCCATCCTACGCTCAGAACTATTAATACCATTTGTAAAGGCAGTGTCCATTTGAGCCATTTGGGATAGCTGACGACGGACAAACCCAGGGCGATCATCAGCGCAGCGTTGGTCGGGTACAGGAGGTTGCTGAAACCGTCGCCGAAGAGATAAGCCTGAACGGCTACCTGCCGGTGCAGTCCGAGGAAATCCGTCAGCGGCAGCACCAGCGGCAACACCAGAAAAGCCTTGGCCGAGCCGGAGCTTATGAAGAAGTTCATCACGAGCACCATGAGATAAAGTAGGAGCAGGCCGCCGACAGCGGATAGCCCCTCAAAACGCATGGACGCCTCATAAAGCAGATAATCCATGACAAGAGAGCGCGTCATGATGAGCTTGATGCTCATCGCCATCAGGATCAGCAAGATAGCGGGAGCCACGCCGCCTATGCCGCGAAGGAAAGCTTTTCCGGCTTCTTTAAAGCTCATGACGCGGCTGAGCAGCACACTTCCAAACGATAGCACGACGAAAAGCAGAGCAATCAGCGGGAAGAGGATGGACGAGAGTGCGGGGATAAAGAATCCTGCAACGAGCAGAAGAGGCAAGAGGAGAAGGCCAATCCCGAAAATCTTCAGGCCGCGGTCAACACCGGTTTCATACGTCAAATCATAGGCGACAGGAGTATCCAAGTCTTCTTTGTAAACCGGAGAGAGCTTGGGATTTTTCTCGATCTTTTTAACGTAACGAAGTAGGAAAAGCTGTAAAATCACGTACACGGAGGCAAAGATCAGCACACGCAGACCGATGGCGGAAAACGCGGACAGTCCGGCGAGCTGCTGCGCGACCCCTACCGTGAACGGATTGATCGTTGCCGCGCCAAACCCAAGACCGGAAGAAAGAAGACTCATACCAAGTCCCGTCATCGAGTCCCACCCAAGCCGCCTGGAGAGGGCGATACAGAACGGAACCATGATAATCAGTTCTTCAAAAATCCCGAAAACTGATCCGAAGAGCATGAAGAAGAGGCTGACCAGCATGAGCAGCCGGTAGCGTGAGGCGTGGAAACGTTTAGTGATGCGGTCCATCAACCGCGCGACCATGCCGCAGGAGAGCAAAATCGTGAAACTCCCCCCGATGAGAAGGAGAAAAATGAGAATCACGCCAACGATGGCGGCGTCATCTGACAAGAATACCTCAAACGGCGAGGTCAGAAAACGCCAGAGGGGGATTTTCGGTTTTTCCTCCGGTTGAAATGTGCCGGCGACAATTTGCTCGTGCCCATCCACGGTTTCACGCCTGAACGATCCTGAAGGGAGTGTGTAAGAGAGCACGGTTGCCAAAATCATGAGTGCGAGCAGAACCGACAGAGAAAGGATAAAAGAGCGTTTGCCGATTTTAATAGATTGTTGATTCATGGGACACCTCCCCTGAATGTCGTTTTCATTACAATATAACCTAATTAACTAACAGCCACACTAAGAAGAATGCGATGCACGTCAGGACGGCGTCATGTCCGTAGGGCGTAGGAATGTAGCAGAAATTAGCAAAAAGGATGCCTGCTGTTTCTATATTATGTATCACCGCCGACCGTCAGAGGCGGATCACTGTTACCTCATCGACCCGGGCGGCACACAGACACATACTGTATCCCGGCGGGGCGGACAGTGGTCGAAGCTGTGCACCCTGCGGAAGAGGGGCCGTGATATCGAAAGTATCAAAGCCGGACAAGATCCCCTCGCCGGTATATTTGACAAAGCTCTCCTTGGCCGTCCAAATCTCGAAGAATGCGGGCAACGCGTATTCCACTGCCGCCAGTGTGCTGTTCTCCCTGGGGTGAAAAAATCGCCGGGAGAGCTTAGACACGTCACAGGATATCTGCTGCTGAATGTCCAATCCCACAGGAGATGCACCCAGTGCGCACGCCCAAAAGGCGCCGCTGTGCGAAATTGAGAAGTGCACATCGGGCGCTTGCCGGAAAAAGGGCCGGCCACTCGTCTCCTCTTCCCTTTGCCAGCCCGCCGTCTCTCGCCCCGTGTAACGCGCCGCCGCGTCCAGCAGACGAAGGCGGCGCGGCAGGATATGGGCCTCCGGATATAGGTACACCGTGAAGTTTGCCCCGCTCAAGGTTACTCCAGTCCTCGCTCCTTAATATAGGCAATGACATCCCTCACATGTCGCAGATTCCAGATATCTCGTGCGGGGATCTTGGTTTTGTAGTGTGCCTCAAATGCGGCAACGATGTTCACAATATCGAATGAATTCAATTCAAGATCTTTGACAAAATCCGTATCCGGGGTCACGCCCTTCTTGCCGGTCACGTCAAATATAATGTCTTGGATCAGCTTCAGCATAGTTTCTCCTTCACTTCACGGCCAGGTCGTTCCGGTTCTCTGCCGCATACCGTTTTATTTTCATGGATGAGGTCTTTGTAAACTCCCGCTCCCGCAGGTTGACCACCTGCAGCTGCTGATAGGCGGGTAGCGTCGAGTTGAGACGGTCAATCTCATGCTGCAGCGCTCCCAAAACTTCATAGTCCTCCATGTGCTCGGTCAGTTTAGGATCCGGATAGATATTGACAGCCGGCTGGACGTCATCCGCATCCCCACCGGACACAACGCCGTATACCAGTGCATCCTTGACCATGGGAATGGTCAGCACCATCTCTTCCAGCTTCTCCGGTGAGATCTTTTTCCCATTTTTCAAAACAATCAGATTTTTAGTCCGTCCGGTAATGAACAGGTGTCCGCGGGCATTTCTTGACCCCAGGTCGCCGGTGCGGAACCAACCGTCCTGCAAAACGGCTGCTGTGGCTTCAGGATCTTTGTAGTAGCCACCCATGACGCTAGGTCCCCGCACCAGGATTTCGCCGTCTACCAGCTTCATTTCGTATCCCGGCAACAGTATCCCCACCGACTCCAGATTCCAGGACAGATTCCGATTGACCGAAATTAGTGGCGAACACTCGGTAATGCCGTACCCCTGCAGCACCAGTACACCCAATGCTTCCAGCTGGCGAGAAATATCCGTGTTCATATGGGCACCGCCACAGACAATCAGGCGTAGGTGACCAAAGTATTGGTCCCGAATCTGCTCCCGTTCCCTCTGACCAACCGTGAGCTTGAATTTCCGAAACATTAAGAAGCGTTTGAGCAAACGATTAACCTCTTCTTCGCGCCCAGCGCGCCTGATCTGTGCCCAGACCGAGTTATAAAGGGCCTCAACCATCAGGGGTACCGCGATCACGGTCTCGGATTCCGACAGCGCCAGGTCGCGCAGCATGGTGGCTAGATTGCCATTGATGGTCAGTCGCGCGCCCTTGAGCAAAGAACAGATCACACCGCAATTGAGCCCGTAGGCGTGAAAGAACGGGAGCCCCACGAAAATCGACTGCCCCAAGTCCACAGTGGCTACGGCGGCACCTGCGTTTTGCAGCAGATTTCGGTGCGTCAGCACAACTCCCTTTGGCTCCGCGGTTGTCCCGGAAGTGAATATGAGTACGGCAGGCTGCTCTGGCGTCAGCGCCGGCGGCTCTGTCTCCTTGATCTCTATACCCTCGCGGTATAACGCGCCAAACGTTCCCCCTACAGAGGTGTCGCTCTCCGGGGCAGTAAGAGAAAATACACACTGTATATCAGCATTCTGCCCCAGCATAGGCATACAGATAGGCAGTAGGCTGGGGGAGGCAAAGACCACCTGCGCATCTGCCTGCTTGATCATACTGCGAATGGTATTATCATTTTGTTCAATGTCCACGCAGATCGCCACACCACCGCTTGACACGACGGCAAAGAAAAGCACGAGCCACTCATAGCTGTTCTCACCGACGATGGCCACTCGTTTTTCAGCCAAAGAGTGGGCGTTTAGTGCACGCCGCAGCACCGCCACATCGGCACAGAGCGTCCGATAGGAATGACTCCGCATCTGCCCATTTTCATCCGCATAGCAGATGGCCGGGCTGTCTCCGAATGCGGAGATCCCCTGTAAAAAGTCAGTAAAAGTTTCATAGTATACAGTTGGATTCCAATGGGGGGTTTTCATAGTTTAAAGATCCTTTCAGCAAATAACTCCGTTCGCTCGGTCAACGCGATCTCCTCTTTTGGCAATTTGGGAATCAGCGCGAGGAAGACATCGACCATAGCGCCGTCAAATTGGATATCCTTGTTATCCCTTAACTGTTTGGCGGCCTCTTCGAAGGTCATCTTGGACCTGTAACGGCGGGTAGACGTCATGGCGTCAAATGCATCGGCGATAGAGATGATCCGCGATTCCTCCGGGATCTCCTCTCCGATCAGGCCATCGGGATAACCTCCGCCGCCATATCGCTCATGGTGGCTGCGCACAATAGGCACAATCTCACGAAAATGTGTAATCGCCGACAAAATGGAGCAGCCATACTGCGGATGCTTACGAATAACGTCGAGTTCCTCATTGGTCAGTCGACGCTCAGCCAGTAGAATTTCATCAGGCACCGCCATTTTACCTATGTCGTGTAATAGGCCAGCCAGCTGCACTCGCTCACAGAATTTCTCTTCCTTGCCCAGCGCAACTGCTAACTGGACCGCGTAATAGGCAACTCGGTCGGAATGGCCACGGGTGTAAATATCCTTAGCGTCGACCATGAGGCGCAGTGCCTGGATCACCTCGAGGTAGCCCGTCTTGACTCGTGTCATCAGGGCGTTGTTTTCCAGAGCCGACGCGCACTGACGGGAAAAAATCTCGAAGAGCCGCTCCTGATAAAAGCCCGGCTTCTTCTGCGTCTCCAGAGCTAGAACGCCAACGGCATTGCCATCGGTATCCTGGAGCAGCGTCCGCATGCATAGCCCTGTCTCCTCCATGGCCTCAATCTGCCCCAACAACTGCTGCGGCGTCATACCGTCAAGTGTCTCAAATTTCTTGCCGAAGGCGTAGCGCACAAGTTTCCGCGGTACCGTCTCCGACCAAGCCGCCAAAAAACCACTTGTACAGGTCCAAAGTCGTTTGGCAATCTTAAGGATAGGCGGCGCTTCCAAAGCATCGGCCGTACGGAAGCTGTAGATCTCTGGTAACGCGTTTGCCAACTCGGCCAGGCTTTTCTGATAAGCTTTGATAGTCCGCATGTGATCAATTGATTTGATGCACGATTCCACCAGGAGCTCCAGCTGATCGAAGCGGTCACTCTTTTCATAATAGCCCTGAATGTCCAGAGCGCGTATGGTACGGATAGGCGGAACCATACTTTTATGCCCGGTGAGGAGAATGATGAACAGATCCTGATTAAAGGTACGTATCTGCTCAACCACTTGATCGCCGCAAATAGGCGTCATCAGGAAGTCCAGCAGTAGAATGTCATAGTTGCCGACCCGTATACGCTCGATGGCGGCATAGGGGTCGTTTTCAATATCAACACGATAACCGAGCGGTTGAAAATAAGACTGAATGGTCTCGGTCATGATAGGGTCATCATCCAAGGTCAAAATCGAGTATTTATTTTCATCTGCCCTATATCGTTTTTTTCTCATGTTCTTATTACCTCCCCGCATTCAATCCGTGAAATAGAGACCATTTCCAAAGGGATGGAAAACCCAAATATAGCTCCTCCGCTAGGGTTATCTTTAGCCCACATGAAACCGCCGAACTTCCCCCGCACAATCGAGTTCGATATAAACAATCCTAAGCCGGTCCCCTTGGTGCCTTTGCTGGTGATCATCTCGCGGAACAGCCGATCGCGTACCCGCGCGTCAATCCCACTGCCTGTATCCTTCACATATATGCTGAGATGTGTCTCATCTTCTTCGACCCCGATGTATATTTCTTTCGTTTCTGAGTCCCTCTCTGCGTAAATAGCGTTCCCCACCAAATTATTGACCACCTGAATCAGATTGTTGATGTCTCCGGTGAGTATGATGCGCTCCTGAGGATCGTACTCCAAAATTAGCTTGCAGCCGCTGGTCATCAACTCGTGCCGCATGAGTAGTGCCGTGCGCCTGATGAGCTCATCGAGTGTAAATTCCCGCTTCTCTAAGTTGTCCAGATTGGTGGTCTGATCCTTGATCGCCGTGATAATATCAGACATATATGAACAGGAGGTACTGATCTTGCCCAACCACTCGTCGATCTCCCCATATATCTCAAGGTAGTCCTCCAGGACAACCTCCTCATCTCCCTGGGATTCCCGCGCCTCCTGCACCAGCCTACTGGTGGCGGCAGTGCAACCCGCAATACTCATGATCGGCGTCTTCAGGTTATGGGCCAGGCCACCCACCATCTGCCCTAAGAAGGCCAGTCGATCCTGTTCCATCATGCGCGTCTGACTCTCATGCAACTGCTGCATGCTCTTTTTGACTTGCGTAATGTCCTTGAAGACTACCACAAACCCGGATAACTTGCCATCAATTTCTAACGGTGTAATATCTACCATGTAGTAGTATTTTTTGCTCGACTCACCGTCCTTCTCGGGCACTATCACCGCCTGCTCATAAGTGAGCGGAACTTGGCTCTCCGCGCAGGATTGCACTGCGGAAATTAAAATATAGAGTGTCGACTGCCCGTCATTATCTTTTTCGTCGATGCAGTCTTTCAGGTACTTATTGGTAGTGATCCCGTAGAGTTGCCCGAACACAGTCCGAAAACGCTGGTTTTCATTTACCACGAGGCCAGATTCGTTGAGCACCAGATATCCGTCCGAGATCCAGTCCAAAATATGTTGTGTGGCCACTGGGACAATATCCAGCAGATGAAGTCGGTAAATGGCGATAAATGTGCAGATCAACGTTGCGGTAAAGCTGAGCGGCGTGGCAAAAATAGAGAGGTCTGCAATCCCGAAAGTAGCCACCATACTGACCACCAGCGGTATCAGCTCCCCCAGCACCAGCATGGCAACCTGCATCCTATAGAGCCGGTTGCGACTCTTGACGCCGAAGCGAATGAGCAGGATAGTAGCTATAATCAGGCAAATATAGGTATAGGCACCCGAGATGAGCATATACGGTCCAAATTCCAGTTCGCTGCGTACCACGGCAAACACGCGGTAATGCAAGTGATGAAGAGGGTTAGTCCAAACTACGATATTGGTGATAATCGGGATAATGAGTAGCAGAAACCAGCGCCTCGGCATTTCCACCTTGCCAGTGATGAATGCGAGGGCGATCAACAGCATGATGACCGGAGTAAAAGCACCCCCGATATAGCTCAGGGAATCCAACACAAACAACACCTTCATGTCCAACGGGTCGACAAAAGCGATGCCAAGCATGGCAAGTAACCAAACGAGAAAGACCACACAAAGCCAAACGTAAAGCTTCTGAATCAACTGCTGCCGCTTAGCGGAAAATAGATTCCAAATGAGGAATATGGCGCAGACCAAAATGAGCCATAAGATCATAGTGATTTCAAAATCGCTGATCACCTTTCTTCCTCCTCTATCATCTTTCCCCCTCCTCTGATGTTGTAAGATCAGATAAACGCATCCAGCACCCGGTGCACGTCTGTGTCCGGCCAGTGAAAGCCAGCTGCGGCCATACTGCTTTGAGTAAGTGTCGTGGAGACCGCGATTGAGGATACATCACTCTGAAACTGGTTCCACAGTTCGACGACCGCATCTACTTCAGGTGATGTGCCATCGGCGACCCGCTTGGAGAGCAATGTGGCAAACTCCGCTTCGGACAGAATCTGCAGTCCCGGAATCACCTTGGCAAGGGTCTCTCCCATAGGGGCAGGGTTGGGTTCAATGATATGACTCACAGTGTGCGGAGCGTTGCGGAGAACCACAATAGCCTCGGCACAGATGTCCACCGGCGTTAACTCCAGCGGCATCATCGCCATAGCAGCAGGCAGTGCGCCCAGTACCGAAATGCCCCGCACCGCGCGATAGAAAGCATTAGACGCCTGATTCCGCTGAAATACACCGTCCGACGCGCGGCCCACAAGGCGGCCGATCCGGAAAATTCGGGCGCATAGCCCCTGCTCAATCGCCTGACATATCTCCCGTTCGGCCAAAAACTTGCTCCTGGTATAGAAGTTGTCTGCCCAATTTTGCCCTATGTCTAAATCGTTTTCGGTGAAAATGCAGGTACGCTGCGGCATCGCCTGCAGATGGGATCCACTGACGCTGATCGTGGAGATGTGATAGAGAGCAGCGTTTGCCCGGCGGGTAAAGTCGATCACCTGCTTTGTCCCCTCCAGATTTGTGACAAGGAGGGCATCATCGGCCGCATAATGGCGGACGTCGGCCGCCGCGTGGAAAACCGCATTCACCTGCGCTTGGAGCGCTGCGTACTGCGCATCCGGGAGACCCAGGTTTGGCTGCGTGATATCCCCTTCCAGAATCTCTATCCGCGTGCCCTTGCGTTTTGTCCAACCGTTCCCGAAATACCAGGAGAGAGTCTCCCAAAGACGGTCGGGGCGCCCACCGCGCAAAAGACAGATCACCTTTTCGGTCCCATGCTCCAGCAAGCTACGCAACAGATGCGCACCCAAAAATCCGGTCGCGCCGGTCAGCAGAACGGTGGTCAGCGCTGGTTGGATTTGATTTGCCACCTGCGGCACCTGCGCTGTTACATTCAGCACTTCTGCAGGGGGCGCAGACGTCATCTGCGCCGGATCCGCCGCCAACGACGAAGAGGATGCATAAGCTGAGAGCATCTGCGCCTGCTTCTGTGCGGTCGGTACGCGATAAAAGTCAGCCAGCGTCATGCTGATCCCCCGGTTAAAGTATTCGCTCAAAACACTCAGCGCCGAGAGGGAAGTGCCACCTTGTTCAAAGAAAGAAACCTCCGTGCTGAGATTTTGATTTTTCAGGATGGTTCTCCAGATCGCCAGCAGTTCCTCGGCGTCCATCACTCGCGTTACGGCCGGTTTGGCACCGGATGGCGCTGCAGATAGCGGCACCGGAGGCTGGGACGAAATGTGCTCAGTCTCTAGATTCGGCTCCACCTCAAAGGCGGAGATAGAACTGTGTCCTGAGGCGTACTCGTCATCTTCCTCCGACAAGGTCTCTGCCACAGACGTGCCCGATGAACAATTCTGATCAAGGATATATGTGGTCGGCGGCGCGGCGTTATCCGGTCCCAAGAACATGTCCCTAATGGCGAGCATGTCCAACTTTCCACTGGCATTATAGGGCATCTGGTGTAGTGTAAGAATTCGGGATGGGATCATATATGAAGGCAGACTTCGCTCCAGCTCCTCCTTAAGCGAAGGCGATTGCAGGGTTTCCGGCGTGACAACAGCATACAGCGTCGTGGAGCCGTCCGGGTTGCTTACCGGGACCGCGACTGCCTGTTCAGCACCAGCATTCAGCAGCGCCTCGGTAATTTCAACCAGTTCGACGCGATTACCGTTGATTTTGATCTGCCCGTCGGTTCGTCCGAAACACTCGATCCGTCCGTCGCTGCGCAGACGGCCGATGTCGCCGCTGCGGTACATTTTTTCACCGGGGAAAAAGGGATCGGGCAGGAACACGGCCTGGGTCAGGTCGGGACGAGCAACATACCCGTCGGCGAGACAGCGGCCTGCCACATAGAGTTCCCCGCGCACAGTAGGCAAGACCGGACGTAGCTCCTGATCCAGCACATAGATGCGGCAGTTGTCCAGCGGCGTCCCAATGGTGACAGGCTCCCCTGCTGCCAATTCCGCCGCCGTCACATAGACTGCCGTTTCGGTGGGACCGTACATGTTGATCAGCCGTCCGGCACAGGACGCTTTGAACTTGGCCACAAGGGCGGAGGTAACCATTTCACCCGCCACAATCGTAAAGGATAGCGAAGCAACGGACTGGGCAAAGGCATTATTGCTCAGGCACATTTGCAGACGGCTGGGTGTAAACTGCGCGATACGGGGCTGATGAGCGCGAATCAGTTCGGCTAGCCGCCACGGCAGGAGCATCTCCTCTTCGTCTGCCAGCACGACAGCAAAGCCCTGGGCCAGCGCTAACAGCGTCTCAGTAATAAAGATGTCAAAGGTAACATTAGTGATGCAAAGGACTGGCCCCTCTTCCCCCTTCATCCAAACGCGCATACTCTCCAGCAGATTGGCCAGCGCTCGGTGGGGAATCTGTACTCCCTTCGGTTTTCCGGTCGAACCCGAGGTAAACAGGATATACATCGGGGCTGTCCCCGGCGGGATATGCGTCTGCTCAATGGAATCCGCCGGCTCACTGGTTCGCACAACAGGACGCACACATGCCTCCTCCGGCAGTTCCGCCGCTGTCTGGTCGTCGCAGAGAATCACCCGCACATCGGCGGTTTCCATCATATATGCTATGCGAGCAGGCGGGTAATCCGATAGGAAAGGAACATAGACGGCACCGGCCTTCAAGATGCCAAGGAGAGCAGCGAGCAGCGTGGGAGAACGCCGACAGGCCAGGCCCACCCGGTCGCCCGGGCAGACCCCATGCCGCACCAGCAGCCCCGCCAGTAAACAGGCCTGCTCCTCCAGTTCGCCATAGGTGACCACTTGGTCGTGCCAGAGCACCGCCGTCGCCTGTGGGTGATCCTGTGCCTCCTCCTCGATGGTGCAGTGGACAGGCAGGTCGAGATAAGGGACCACACGGCGATTCGGTTGGTCAAAGAACCGCCGTTGATCAGCAGGCGCCAGGAAACGCAGCTCCTGCACAGTTGCCGGCGGTCGGTCAGAAACCAGCTGCCGCAGCAAATAGGCAAAGCAACGGCCGAAAAAGGCGATGGTCTCCCGCTCAAACAGGCTGGAAGCATATTCGATGAAGAATTGATAGCACCCGTCCTGCTTGACAGCTTCCACACTTAAATCCATTTTAGCCGTCTTGGTCGAGATGGGCAGGTACTGCAGGTCGATATCATCCAGTCGGAACCCCGCGGTGTCCAGAGGACGCACTTGAAACAGCACCTGATAAAGCGGGTTCTGCGCCGTAGTACGCGGGAAGTTATGAAGGGACAGGATCTGCTCCAGCGGATAATCCGCATGGTCGATCATGCCCAATGTGCCGGTCTTCACCTGCTCAAAATAGGTGTGCAGATCGCCTGCCGGCCGCAAGCGCAGCGGCATGGTACCCATCAGTGGCCCGCAAATATCGCGCAGCTCCGGCCGCGTGCGGTAGGAGATCGGCGTGCCGATTACCACATCTGCCTGCCCGGACAGCTTGGCCAGCAGCAGGCCAAATGTGCCCGCCAGGAACATATAGGTGGTGAGCTCCCGCATCTCACAATAGCGATCGATTGCGCGGCTGACCTCCTCCGAGAGGATCAACCGTTCACTGTCACCGCAAAAATCGAACACAGACGGCCGCGGACGATCCAGCGGCAGCTCCAATGTGCCGGAATAACCCTCCAGTTCCCGTCTCCAAAAGTCTTTGTTCTCTTCCTCCTCCGGGGGAGCATGCTCATCGCGGTACCAGGCGTAGTCCAAATAGGACAAATGGGCTGACGGAGTTTCTCCCCGATAAAAGGTACTGAGCCGGTCGAGCAGCAGGGGCGTGCTGACGCCGTCTGAGATTATATGATGTAGATCCACCAGAAGATACCAGCGTTCTTCCTCGTCCTGCCAAAGCGCAGCACGTATCAGTGGCGCGCGTGCCAGATCAAATGGTTGCAAGAATTGTGCGAACGCCGCCTCGCTATCGGGCGCTGTGAGCAGTGGCAGCTCAAATTCCACTTCTTCGGCTACACAGGCCACAACCTCACCCTCCCGGGGAACAAAAGCGGTGCGAAACATAACGTCGTCCCGTATCATGGCACGAAACGCATCGGTAAGCCGTACTGCATCCGGCCGTTCACTCATGAGAAAGGCACCGGGCATGTGATAGGCAAAACCGCTGGAATCCATGTGGGACTGCACATAAATGCTCTTTTGCATAGCAGAGAGCGGATAAGTCGAGCGGGCGGGCGCAGTGGAAATGGTCTCGGTAGTTGCCTCGGCCTGTCCCAGAGAGAGTAATTCCTCCAGACGCTGTACCGTTCGGCATGCATACAGATCGGAGATCAACAGCCGTACGCCGAAGTGCTCCTCGATTAGGCCAAGGGTCTCCATCGCATTCAGCGAATTCCCTCCGCAGAGGAAGTAGTCGCTGTCAACACGCAGATTCGGTTTTTTCAAAACGGTCTGGAACACAGAAAGCAGCTGGGCCTGCCGCTCATTTTCCACCGGCTGCTGGCCCTCCTCCTGTGAAGGTAGCGGCAGCAGGTGTTCCTCCACCTTTCCGTTTGCTGAAAGGGGGATAGACTCAACTTGTAAAATATTGGTGGGAATCATGTAGCGCGGCAGATGGGCAGCGGCATAGGTTAGCAACTCGACCTCAGGGATGTGCTGGTCCGCAACATAGTAACCGACCAGCAAAGGGTTGTCATCACGCTCCCAAACACGAACCACAGCATCGGTGACCTCCGGATGACCGCGCAAGCAGGCTGCGATCTCCTGCGGATCCACCCGCATCCCGCGCAACTTTACCTGCCGGTCGCACCGGCCGGCCAGCAGCAACTCCCCTTCTTCAGTCCAACAGGCAAGATCGCCGGTCTTATAGAGGGTCTCCCCCATTTCAAATGGGCTGGGGAGGAAACTGGCCTCTGTCAGTTCGGGTGCATTGCGGTAGCCGCGCCCAACGCAGACGCCACCTACATACAGTTCCCCATAGACATGTACAGGCAACGGCTGAAGTTCATTGTCCAAAATATAAAGATGGCAGTTCTCCATCGGGCGGCCGATAGTAATCCGCTCGGCACAGTCAACCCGCGCACAGCTAACCGCCACCGTTGCCTCCGCCGGTCCGTACTGATTGTAGATGCGCGCATCGGTGTAGCCTTTCAATCGCTGCAATAGCTCACCGGTAAATACCTCGCCGCCGCAGACGATACTCTCCAGTCTGCGCAACGCCTTGGTAAACTCCGCATTCTGCATCAGCGCAGATAGACGTGACGGCGTCGTTGACAGGAAACCGACACCATACTCCCAGATCAGCCGCGCCAAAATAGTCGGATTTTCCTGCTGCGGCTCATCCGTCAGCAGGATGGTACGCCCACACAGAAGAGCTACCACACTCTCCAGCAGGAAGGCGTCAAATCCCACGTTGCACAGCGAGAGTACCGCGCCACCCTTGCTATAGATAGGGCGCATGGCCATTGCGAGATTGAGCAGGCTCTTCTGCCGAATCTCCACACCCTTCGGCTGTCCGGTACTGCCAGATGTGTAAACAACATAGGCCAGGTCGTCCGGGTGGCCGCGCCGAGCGGGCGCCGAATCGCATGGCAGGGAATCATAGTCCAGGAACGGGATATCAAGCTCACCCAGCGGCTGAGTGAGATCCGGGATGGAAAGTAGCCGTGCCGCACCGCTCTGTTGAAGGATGTTCAGGATGCGCTGAGTGGGCAGATCAAGCGGCAGTAGCAGCCAGGCGCAGTTTGCCTGCATGATGCCCACCATAGCCGCAAACAGGCGACGGTCGCGGGGCAACAAGACGGCAATCACTTCACCTTCCTCCGGAAGGGCGGCGGCGACCCGCTCCCCCTCGTGACGTAGAGTCTCATAGGTAATCCGCATGCCGCCACTGATGAGGGCGACGCGCCGGGGATTGCATGCGGCCTGCTTCGCAAACATGTCATAGGGACTGTCATTGCTACGCAGCACGCGGGTGCGGTTGAAAGTGTATAGTACCCGCTCCCGCTCCTGCACACTAAGGATAGGCAGCGCGCGAATGGGGGTATCTGGATTATCGAGCGCCACCGTAAGGATCTGACACAGATGTTGGTGCAGCTCGTCTATCTCCCTCCCGGAGAAAAATTGCGCCAGATAATCGTAATCAACAGAAAAAGCCCGGCTTCCCTCCAAATTGGTCAGGTGAATGCAAAGCTGTTCGACCTGATATCCACTGTAATGCCAACGTCCGGAAATACTGACTGAGGCATCCTGGCTCTCCAGGACTTGACTGCCCTGATAGGAGAGCATCAGATGGAACAAGGGCTCCCCCGATCCCGCCAAGGCCTCGATGTGGGAAAAAGGGAATCTCTGATGGCGCAGCAGATTGATCCACTTCCCCATCAAATGATCGCTAAAGGAGTTGAAGCTCCATTCGTCGGACATCTCATAAACAAACGGCAAGGTGCTGACAAACATCCCTGTCGTCTGCTTAAACGAATAATTAGTACGATTAAAAATCGGCACGCCGATGGTCAGGTGATCCTCCCCGCCCGTGCGTCTGAGGTAAGTGGCCAGTGCCATGTAAAACACGGCAAAGGGCGCGATGCGGTGCTCCATGCAAAATGAGGTGATCGCATGGTTGAGCTGCTGTGAGAGCTTATAGCTGCGGCGCAGGCCTACCCGGCTGATCCCAGCACCCCGAACAGACTTGAGCGATGCAGGCACTCCCGAGGTCTTGAGGATCTCACGCCAATAACGCTCATCCTCCTTGTAGGCGTCAGAGGAAAGATAGCTGCGTTCGGCTTCCACATAATCGATATAGTCTGGCTGCGGCGTTGCATCGGGCTCTTTGCCAGACAGGAGGTCCAAATAGGTCTGGCCAATCCGATTACAGAGCATGATCTGCGACCAGCCGTCGGAGATCAGATGGTGAGTCTCAACCAACAGACCTGCGGAGTTTTCCCCGATTAGAAAGATCACAAACCGGTAGAGTGGCGCGTCGATAAGCGGCATAGGGATCTGTGTAAACCGCTCCGACCAGTTGGAGATGCTCTCCTCATCGGTCATGAAGAAATCCAGGACATCAATGGCCGCCTCGGTCTCCTCCGCATAATATTGTACCGGCACACCATCACGGAGCTGCAGTCGGGTGCGCAACGAGGCGTCCGATTGCAACACTAAATGCAGCGCTTTTTTCAATAGCAAAATATTAACACGGCCTTTGATCCGTATTGTCGCGCTGATGTTATTGATCGACGTCCCGGGAACCGCCTGTTCCAACGCCCATATATTTAATTGATTCAAAGATAGAGGAAATACGTCCCCTTTTTTCATTCCAACATCGGTCACAGGCCCTACCACCTTAAGAGAATTGCCGTGCGCCAGTATACTTGTACTGGTATGACGTTAGATATGGTTACTAATATAGTAAGCCTCATGACAAAAAGATAGCAAACTTCGTGACAAAAAGATAGCAAAACTCATCATAAAAAGCAAGATGATTGTGATAAACGACAGCATAAAAGCGACATTTTGACACGAACTTGCCCGTGTGTACAAATATGAATGGGTAATAGAATTGCATGAAATCGACATTCAAAGAATTTTAAATATCCCCCAAGCTTTCGGCTTCCATAGAAAACAGGGATTCGCCCGTTGCAATATCTACATAAATCCCCTTTTCATAAAAATTGTCGTACTCACTGCTGAAAGGCCTTTCGGTTCCTGCCTCCTGAGTTATATGACACTGCTCAGCCGAGTGCAACATCAAGAATCATCATAACGGTAAAGCCGAGCATGACGCCGACCGTCGCTACATCAGCCTTTACTTCCAATTCCTCCGCCTCTTGGCGTTGTGCCTCCGGAATCAATTCTTCAACAACAACATAAATCATGGCACCGGCCGCAAAAGCAAGAGCAAACGGCAAGATCTGCTGGAAGGCCTGAACTGCCAAAACTCCTATTATGGCCGATATCGGCTCGACAATACCTGACATTTGCCCGTAGAAAAAAGCTTTGCTCCGCCGCATGCCTTCACGTCTGAGTGGGATCGACACAGCAGCACCTTCAGGAAAATTTTGCAGGCCAATACCGAGAGCGAGCGCTAAAGCACCGGTGATATCTGCTCCCTCGACGCCTGCAGCGGCCGCACCGAAGGCGACACCGACAGCTAGTCCCTCCGGAATATTATGAATCGTAATAGCCAGTACAAGAAGAATACTTCTCCTCAATTTCGTTTTCGGACCGTGTATTTCACCGCTTTTGCCTAGTCCAGAATGCATATGCGGTAACAGATGATCGACAAGCATGAGAAAGCCGCCCCCGGCCAAAAAACCGAGCGCAGCGACAAAATATGGAATCTGCCCGATCTGCTCCGCCATCACAATCGCCGGCTGCAAAAGCGACCAGAAACTGGCTGCGATCATCACGCCGGAAGCAAAACCAAGCATAGCGTTCAAGACAATTTTATTAATACGACGGAAGAAAAAAACCAAAGCCGCACCAAGTGCTGTCATACCCAAGGTAAAAAGTGTCCCGAGTAGTGCCTGCAGTACAGGATCAAGTTCTTTTAAAAAAGTCATGGATGCTCATCCTTCTTATTGTCAATTCATTAGATACAGTTTTGCCCGGCCCGGAGAAGTCAATCAGCAAAATAACTATTTCCCGTCTGCGATTTAAATCACAGAGATAATCCGGGATTCTTCTCCGGCCAGGCATCTAATACTGTTAATTTTTTCGAAGTGTTCCTGCGTTAGCCTACCCGACAGTCATCACTCCTCTGTGTCTTGGCGGAACGTCAGGAACCAGTCCATCATCTTATAACCCTTTTCCTTTACTTCTTCATTCCTATCACGTATGGCACCACAGGTTCCGGGCGGAGGAACAATCACATCTTTACCGGGCTCCCAGTCGGCCGGAAGAGCGACACCTTCCTTATCCGCCTTTTGCAGACCAATCACAATGCGCTTAATTTCCGCAAAGTTCCTGCCGAGGCTTGCCGGGTAATAGAGGATCGTGCGGATCGTACCCTTGGGATCAATGAAGAAGACGGCACGCACAGCACTCGTATCAGACTCCCCCTGAAGCATCCCATATTTTTTTGCTACGTCCATCTTAATATCAGCAATGACCGGGAACTCAACATTGGGGTTTTCAATTCCGTTCCAGCTGTAACCGCGGATTGCGTTCAACCAGCCGAGGTGCGCATGGATAGAATCGATCGAAAGACCGACCAGCTCTGTATTAATGGCGCGAAACTCATCATGCATTTTGGCGAATGTCATAAATTCCGTAGTACAGACAGGTGTAAAGTCCGCCGGGTGTGAAAAGAGAATCACCCACTTACCTTTATAATCCTTAGGGAAATTTATCTCGCCTTGAGTTGTCACTGCCTTAAATTCAGGCGCCTTACTACCGATTACCGGCATAGAAAATGTTTCTTGCTTAGTTACTTGTTCGCTCATATTATCCTCCATCAAAGTTTAATTATTTATCTATTCTCTGCATTCCTTACAGAGTCCTGTAAAGACGAGTTCCTGTGACTCAACAAGATGACCGTCTAGTTCATGCTTGACCTCAGTATTCTGTTGCGGAATATCATATATTTTCTTGCATTTCCGACAGAAAAAGTGGCCGTGCGTTTCGGATACGGAATCAAAATGTGTTTCTGCACCGGCTGTATGCAGTGAACGAATCACACCCTTATCTACTAAAAGATTCAGTGTGTTATACACCGTTGCCCTTGAGATCGTCGGCACATTAGACCCAAGCTGTTTGAATAAAGCATCCGCAGAAGGATGTTCATCTGACTCAAAAAGAGAGGCAAGAACCATAATACGCTGATAACTTGGGTATACGTCTGCATTTTTGAGCAATTCAGATGCTTCGAGCTGCGCCGCCTTATTCATAAAAGCCTCCTTTTAATTAAATCTAAATTTAGATTTAATCTAAATAGAGTATAAATCAAACTTAACAGCTTTTTTGATACTCATGTTACAGGCATAATTGGCCACAGAAGAGAATTATTTTTTATAGATATGCTCTCAAAAGAAAGCTAATTATCTATTAAGGCCGAACTAAATTGAGATTATTAAAGTAGGAAAACGGTTTTCGCTTGTGTAAATCAAGCACTCACCTTTTCCGTATGTTCTGATTTTAAAATTATCTTTCTATTTTAAAAAAATAAATGACTTGAAACTATGTTTTCTTCAGAAGTCCTTTTCGAGGGTGAGTATTTCTTCTAACAGAGCTTGGTTGATGGGGGTGGCAATGCCATGTTTTTGTCCTAATTTGACGACGGTGCCGGCAAAAAGATCAACTTCTGTTTTACGCCCTTGCAGGAGGTCTTGGCGCATAGAGGGCATGCCCTCCGCAGCAAGAGGCTTAATGACATCCAGCCAATGTAAGATATCTTTTTCACTCAGATTGACCCCTTCTGCTTTTGCCAGAGGAATGACCTCACGCATAGCAGCAATCATGCGCTCGCGCTCCGGACCTTCGCGCTGAACCAAACCATAATTGCCTTCACAGACACTGACAACTTGATTGATACCGACATTGAGCATAAACTTGCCCCACATCCGGTCGCGCATATCAGTCACAAGGGTATAAGGAATCTTCGCTCGAGTAAGATAATCTGCTACAAGCAACAGGCGAGGTGTAATTTGATCAAAGTTAAGTTCGCCCAAGGTGAAATCGCCCATGTTTCTCCAGTAGAGTCGATTGCCCTCTTTGGTAGCATCCATGCCTTGGACTGTACAACCAACAACTTTATCCCCATATACGGAACCAATATCCTCTTCACTGCTGATGCCGTTGAGAAGCGAGAGGATGATGGTCTGATCTCCGACATGTTGTGCCGCATCAGCAATGGCCTGGGGCAGTTGGCCGTACTTGACAGCAAAAATTAAAAGGTCAGCCGGCTCACAGGTCTCATCCGGTCGAAACATATTAAAGCTTAGCTCTTTATCATTATTATAAAGCCCTTCTTTGCGATATCTTTCCTGGCGAACCGCATCTGCAATGACGCAAAAACAGCCGGGGGAAACAGCAGAGGCGAAAGACTCGGAAAAGAGGAGGCCGAGGGCTCCAAGGCCGATCAAACTGACAGTTTTAATTTGCTTCATGATTTTTCACTTTTTATACTTTCTTTTGCAAATGGGATAGCGCTGCGGATAATCGCAGCGTTATCGGTTTCATCGAAATGAGGGGGATTCTCCGCAACTAGGTTTAGTTGTGGAGAATCCCCTCTCTTATACAGACAATATTTGTGTTATTTGTTCTGCGCTTCCTGCGCAGAGGAATAAATATTTGCGGCGATTGGCAGTTCAACTTACCGAGGTTAGAAGTTCTGCAGCAATGTGGCCATGAAAATGCCCAGATAGTTGCCGATGACATAGCCGAAGATACCGGCCAGGATGATCGGACCTATGAGCTTGGTCCAGCCTTTGGAAATGGCCATAGCTGCCGCTGTGGTCGGACCTCCGATATTGGCATTGGAGCAGAGCAAAATCTCCTCGAGGTTGAATTTGAAGAGCTTGCCGAGTCCCAATGAAACAACCATATTTATAATGACAATAATTCCCGCGAAGACTAGAAGCAGAGGGGCATTCTTGAGGATTTGCGGGATCGAGGCCGGCACACCAATGACGACCAGGAAAATATAGATCAGGAAAGTTCCAATCTCTTGGGCCCCGTTAATATTACCTAAGAAATTAGGTAGGAAAGTAGCTAGGAGCATAGTAATGGTCGTAATCCACAGATACTGGCTGCCGAGGAAGTTACCTACCAGTGATTGGAAAAAATCTCCGATAGTGGCTGAAGTCTCCGGTATCGGTACCAAACCCTTAAGCCAGGTGGCAAGCTCCGTGGAAATCCAGACGATCATAAAAGAGGTTGCCATCGCCTTGGCAATATCCAGCAGTGAAATGTTCTTGGGGCTCCAGTACTGGGCTGCCAAGGTTTTGTCCCTTTCTTCCGAAGCGGCCTCGACTTCATCTATATGCGGATGCGTAAAATGTTTGCGGAAGAACTTGACTGAGGGAATGGCCAGCAAAACAAAGAAATATAAGGCCATCAATAGATTGTCAGCCACAGTCAGTTCAGCAATGGTCCAAGCGGTTACTTTGTTAGCCACATCGTATTGCGCTGCCATGGCTGCAAAGTTGACGCCGCCGCCGATATAGGTCCCAGTCATCATGGCTACGGCGGGAATCAACTGCGGGATCGCACCTTTCAGGGCAAAATAAGCAATAGCGACACCCAGCATAGTGCCTAGAGCCGATAAGCAGAACATGACCAGGATCCGGCCGCTCTCACGCCAGATCTTCTTCAGATTGGCATTGAATAAGAGCAGAGGAATACCGAGTGGAACGACATAACCCCAAACAGCATCGTAAACCGGGGCATCGGTAGGTATCACATTGAAGTTGGCCAGCAACATCGCGATCAGCAGACCGATAATCGCACCGGTGATCTTAGCCGCCCAGTCATATTTTTGTTCCAGATAGATCGAAATACAGGTAATCAGGACTAGGATCGCCCATAATGCCCATGTATTATCTGCCTTAATGAATGAATCGGCAATTACAGTAAACATACAAAACCTCCCTTAAATTTCAAATATCAAATACCTCTATCTTAGTAACCGGTTTGCCGGTTCAGATAGGACTTCTCTCCCAAAAGCACAACTCAGGCTCTGACTCTTCTAAAGAAGTTAACAAAATTCTCACCTGAGAGTTTTCTGATATCAGCCGCGGAATAGCCTCTGCGTTCCAGTTCAGCCAGCATATTGGGCGCATCTCCGATGTTCTGCAGTCCCTGCAATCCATGATCGGGGCTGGAGCTAAAACTGGCCAGGGTATCGAGATTGAGGAAATCATCAAAATCGAAACCAAAGCCGACATGATCTATTCCCATACGCTCAACCAGATAATCAATATGATCGACCAGACGGGATAGGGTTTGTTCCTCGCGCTTATGACTGACAAATTCATTGAAAGCATTGATCCCAACCATTCCCCCACCCTGGCGTATGGCATCGATCTGCTCATCCCACAAATTCCTGGGCACATCACAGATCTGACGTACATTTGAGTGCGAGGCAATAACAGGAGCTGAGGTGGTTTCTAAGATATCCCAGAATGATTTTTCATTGGTGTGGGCAACATCTACGATCATTTTCAGCTCATTCATAATGCGTATCGCTTGCCGACCGTAATCTGTCAAGCCGCGAGTCGGATCTTGTGTAGGACCGGTCGACAGATCATTCAGCTCGTTCCAAGTCAGCATTGCCAACCTGAAACCCATACGTTCAAAGGCATAGAGCATTTCGACATTAGTGCCAATGCCGCTCAACCCTTCAAGGCCGAGCATAACTCCCAGTTTGCCGGCTGCTTCCGCTGCCGCGAAATCCTCCGGCTCTGTAACGACCTGGATAATATCCTGGTTTTCCCACAGTTCTGCCGACATGGCACCGAGACTTTCGATCATACGTTCCTGGGGTCTTTGATCATGAGGCGGGTCTGCCCAGATAATAAAAACTCCGCCGGTAAGTCCACCCTGGCGGAAACGATCCAGATGACGCTTTTTGATCACGGACTTCATGCCTTGCAAACGTTGTACAGTCACATCGGTCCAAATATCTCCATGCAGATCAAGTAACATAATAACCTCCTTTCCTTATATGTTTGTTTATCAAATATTATACATTTATTATACATTTTTGCTAGCCGCTGTGTGTTAATAAAAATATTTATGACGATTGGTAACAGAGAAAACTGTAAAAATAATACTATTCCAGAGTATCCGGATGCTGTAAAATTAAAATTTTATCCGGCAGTTCCACTTTGATCAGATAGCCTTGGGCTATTGCTGTTTCAATTCTTGCGGCAAAAGTTTCCCGCCGGTCGTAGCGTAAATCAATCACAATATAGTCGGCCGGCCATGTCTCTGCATCAGGAATATGCTCATAGTTGAGGTCAATCAGCTTTGACCTGCCGGACAGATATGTCGTAAGCCAGGTGGTCGCCCGAACCGAGGCCTGATCTGGTATTTGATCCATCTCGCATTTCATCTCTTGGGCAATCTGTTGGCGTTGTTTGACTGTGGCACGCGGAACATAATGCTCAGTGAATACTGTTGCGCCGAAATACAGGGCGGTAACCAGCATGATGCCGGAGATCATACTCAATGCCAGATAAGATTTGGACGGATACTGTTTCTGATAGGCGGTCGCCTTCATTTCTGCATAAGGCAGCTGTCGCAATTTGGCTTGTCTGGGCAGTGTCGGTTGATAGAAACTGGGGCTATGTCGGAATATATCCTCAACAGCTAAAATTGTGGCAAAGATCAGCAATACCCCTGTACCGTAATGATATTGGAAGTTTATATTATGCTGATACTGGTAGTCCGGTATCAGGTTCATGATCAGCCAGGGCAGCAGCAGGATATGATCCGCTCCCGGCTTGCGCAGCAAAGGCAGGAAGGCCAGAGGTGCCATCATGGTTAGGATATATACCAATTTCTCCGCGGTAAAAATACGAGTCAAAGCATAGGCAGGGTGCAATATGCAGGTTAGCACTACGCCCGGCAGACCGTATTCCGGCCAGGCCATCAGATTGGCAAAGCGGCTGTCCATGGCACCAAGGCCCCTTGTATTGAGCCAGTACAGAGACAGTACAAACCAGGTCAGGCCGAATAGCAGCATAATTATGCCATGCCGCTTGTTTGTACGTTTTGACCACAGCATCCAGAATCCGATCAGGACTATATATATTGCCGCATCCTCTTTGACGGCGAGCACCAGCACAGTAAAAACAAAGGTGCCGACAGTATTTTGCTTGAGAACAAATAGTAGCAGCCAGAGTAATAAGGGTGCCAGGAAACAATTTTCGTGCAGGTCGTACATGCTACTACCACTCAGGGCCGGATGTGCCAGATACAGCAGAGAAAAGACAGCTGCTCTTCTATTAGGCCAGTTGAGAAATTTCATGAGCAGAAACAACGGAATAACCCCTGAGGCAACCAATACTATTTGTGCCATCTGGAGTGCTACCGGACTTTTCGTCAGTAGATATAGCGGCAACAAGAGATAATAAATGGGCGACACATGCACAGCGAAATGGCTAAGCTCGTAGCTTCTCTCCAGCGTGGTAGTGGGCAGCCCGGTCTTGGACATATTGTGAAACATCTGGGCGAAAATACCAAAATCATATGTCGGTGTAGAAAGGGTAGTAGTGCGAACATATAGAATATAACCGAATAAGCCGATGTGGATCAGAAAAGCAAGACCGACCAGATAATACACTCTGTACTGTCCGGCAGACGATTTATGCGGCTTTTTGATGATAGCGACATCCGGGAACAGGTGCGCTGTCACTGCACCTGCCAGTGCTCCTTGCAGCGCCAAAACCAGCGTCAGTATAATCCGGAACATCAGTTTATGTTCTACACCTGCAGTAACGGCAGGCAGTAGGATTAGACAGTTAATTATATTCAGCGCGGCTAAGAGAACTCCGCCGATGAACAAAGCCCAGGCTGTATAGAAAAAGAACTTGTTTTCTCTGTTGGCTGTCAAAAAATTACGGGTTGCCACCAATAGAAATAGGCACAACATAAGTAAACCGAAACAATATGGTAGAGATTGTTGCTGAGTAGGGTCGATATAGTCGAGATACCAGAGTTGCACAATAAACAGCCAGGAAGATGCCAACAGGCATAACTGACCGAGCTTAAGTTTATCTAATCTGATTGGAACCAGAATTAAGATTATTGCCACCGCTAACGTAATCAAGGCGCCACTAAGGAGAGATGTGGCTGACATCTGCCTGATATAGTCGAGAGACAGAATTTGAACCTGTTGGGCAGTAGAGCCAAGGACATTAATGATACAGAAAATCAACCAGGCAGAGACAGAATAATATATAGCAAGCTGCAGAATATACCCTATCTGATCCGGCTTAATTCTCTTCAATAATGTTTTCCGGTCAGACATGCTAACTCCTCATTAAGGTACCTGATAAGGTCCATCAGCATAGATGCTGTCCATCAGTTCACCCCAGCGCGTAAAAGCGGTAGCTTTGTCTTCTCTCCTCTGCATATCCTGCATCTGTGTAACTAAGATCAGTGAAGTATTTACATTGTCAAAGCCAATGAACCAGGTATCAATGACCTGTTTGTCCAGATCTTTATCCCAACCGCGCTGGACCGTACCTGATTTACCTGCAAATTCTGCATATGGGCGGGCAGCTGTATTCTTATGTGTTGTTTCGACTGTCCGACGTAGGGCACGGCGCAAATAATCCAGTACCGGAGGACTGGTAAAGTTTTCTTTCCAGATTTTTTGCTCATTACCGCGCAGGATATGCGGCTCCAGAATTTTCCCGCCATTTACCAGACTGGCATAGATAGCAGCCAGTTGAACTTGCGTGATCTGCAATTCACCCTGGCCATAAGCCGTGTCAGCCATCAAAACTTCAGATCCTGCCTGGCCGCTATTTGTTATCTTAGCCGTATAAAACGGATATTCCGAGGGTACTTCTTCTGTAAGGCCGAGTTTAAGCAGCTGATCGTAAAAAGCAGACGAACCCATTTCCACCGCTAGCTGAGCAAAGAAAATATTGTCTGAGATAGCGATAGCTTTTATACCGTCTTGCGGTTCATTATTCTCGACCAGGCGGGATACCTGATAGCCACCCCAGGAGGAATCGGCCTGCCATTTCTTGCCCTTGATTGTCTTGACAGTATCTTCAGTGAGAACACCGGTATTAAAAGCGGCAATGGCAGTAGGAATCTTGAAAGTTGATCCTGGGGGGTACCTGAGCTGGAATCGGTTTAACATCGGTTTTTGCGGTGAATCCACCAATTGCTGGTATTCGCTGTTACTGATTCCCATTGCCATTGCATTAGGGCTGAAAGCAGGTGTGCTAACTAAGGCCAGGATATCACCGCTGAACGGATCCACTGCCGTGGTAGCTGAGCTGTCGTCTTTAGTAACATCATAGATTTTTTGCTGTAATTCCGCATCGACGGTCAAATAGAAGTCTTGCCCGGGAATAGCAGCACGTTCGAAAAGAACTTCTCCACCACCACCGGTCAGACTTACTCTGACACCTCTGGTTGAGCGCAGCTGCTCTTCATAATGAGCCTCCAGACCTCTTTTACCTTCTTTATCGCCGATGCGATAAAATTCATGCTTCGGATCATCCTGTCCGGAAAAGGAAACCTCAGCTGTATAGCCGATCAAATGGGCAAAAGCCTTATCATAGGGATAAATTCTGGCACTGATTGTACGAACCGACAGACCGTAACTGCCAAAATGATTAGTCTGCTCGGGGGTATATGAACTTCTGACCTGTAAGGGAACGAACATATTATCCTTGATCCAGGACTGGGTCATTTTCTTCTCAACATCTGCGGTTGTCATATCCAGCAATGCGGCAACTTCAGCATGTTTAGACATGTCATAAACACCGGTTACAGCACCCACCTGCTGGCTCAAACCATCAACTGCAAGTTCACGTCCGGTTCGATCATAAATAGTTCCTCTGGGTGCTGCCAGTTCCTCGACGACAATATCATTGGAAAGAGTCAGACCCGGGAAAATAGTTGCCGGAGTCCATTCCATTTCCCAACGGTCCAGCTGACGATTGCGGATAAATGTAACAGTTAGAGGACGCTCAATCGGACCATATTCCGTAGTGAAATTCATGGTCATTTCATAAACTTCAATATTTTGATCCGACAACATTTCAACCAAGGTAATACCGTACAGATTGACCTGGCTTACTCTCAGCTTCTTATCAATTTCTTTTTGACGGGCAATGATTTGATCGTCACCATAGCGAGCAATCGATTCAGCTGTCAGATAGCTTTTCAACAGCTCCTGCTCGCGTCCGGCAACTAATTGGAGGATGTGGTTGATCTGATCTTCAGGCAATCCTTCCTCTACAGTTTCAGCGGTGCTTGCATCCTGATCCCAGTCGGTATCAATTATTTCTTTGCTACCGCATGAGGTAAACAATAATAGGCTGATTATCAGGATGATAATCAGCCGCTTGCTTGCCCTGTCCATTTCTCACTCCAGCTCTTTCTTGTTTTTGGTAACGAAAGTTAGAATTTCAGCTAATTGATTTTCCAGATCAGTTAGGATGTCATGAGTATATTTAATGGCACTGTTTCTGATATCCGTGCTCTGGCGTGTAGCATCCTCAATCAGATCTGTAGCCTCTTCCCGGGCTTTGATCGTGATTTCATGTTCATCAATCATACGTGCCATTTGAGCTTGTGCATCACGCATAATGCTGTCTGCTTCTTTGCGCGCTTCTGCAATCAGCTGTCTGTTTTGGTCAAGCAGCCATTTGGCCTGTCTCAATTCATCCGGCAAGCCCTCACGGACCATCCTAACTAGAAATAGCATTTCTTCTTTTTCTACCAGACATTTATCACTCAACGGCATCATCTTGGCATGAGAAAGAGTAGCCTCCATCCGGTCGAGCAAATTGTCAATGCTCTGTTCACCCGTACGGGGACCTGCTGTACGCCTGGGTCTTACTTCTTCTTGACGGTATTCTCTGTCATTCGGATTCATCTCATTTCCTCCGTATCGTTACAATTATCTGTCTGGTCTTCTAAATTGGGCTGTTATAATGCTCAATTTTCTGTCAGCTTTGCTTTGATTGCCTGAGAAATATGTGCCGGCACCATCTGCTCGATATTTCCGCCATAGCTGGCAATAGTTTTGACCATTGATGAGCTAATGCAGGAGTACTCAGGTGCAGCAGTAATGAAAAGGGTTTCACATGCCGGCAACAAGATCTGATTATTCAAAGCCATCTTTTTTTCATAATTGTAGTCGGTTTCACTGCGCAAACCTCTTATTATGGTTGTGACATCATTTATTCGGCAATAATCAACTAACAATCCGTCCCAGAAATCCACCTTGACATTTTCTAATTCAGTGATTGATTGCTTGATCAGATCTAATCGTTCCTCATAAGTAAATAAGGCCGTTTTTTCTTGATTGCTCAGAACTAGGATTATAAGCTCTGCACATAGCTTAGAAGCACGTGCAGCAATATCAAGATGGCCATTAGTAAACGGATCAAAAGTACCGGAATAGATTAATTTATTCACCGAGGCACCTGCACATAGTCACAACAAAAGCTGTAAAGCTGTCATTGCGCCACTTTCTGATAAAATGATAACACCGCATTTCCATACTTACAACTGCTCGAATATTCCAATCCTGTTACAGCCTCAGGGCTTTTCACATTTTTATGGTGCTCCAGAATCAGTATTCCATTCTCATGCAATAGTTCAGTCAAAGGCATAGCCAGATCGGAAAATAACTCAGCTGCCAATTTCCAGGGCGGATCAAGAAATATAACATTAAAACATAGACCTTGTTTGTGCAGCATTGTAATGGCCTGGCGGGCAGCAAGACATATTAAAGTGGCATCTGTTTGCAATTTTGTGGCAGCAATATTTTTGCGGATCACTTGTTGGGCAGACCTCGATTTCTCAACAAGAATAACCGGGCTAAAACCTCTGCTGGCAGCTTCCAGACCAATCTGACCGCTGCCTGCGAATAGATCGAGAAACGCACCGTCGAACTGTCTGCTGTCAAGAATCGAAAACAAAGCTTCTTTCGTGCGTCCGGCAGTCGGCTGAACCAGATCTCCCATCAGATTGAACAATTTCTTGCCTTTAGCCTTGCCGCTGATAATTCTTGTCATAACACCGGCTCCCAATTTGTTGTCAACCGACGCTTGATAAAAGGCAGAAGTCTACGATTCTCAACTGCTGTCAGATCAGGATCTTCTTGCAGCAGCTTATCAGCAGCACGACTGGTTTTCAAAATCAGTTCCTTATCTTCGTACAAGTTAACAATCTTAAATTCCGGCAGACCATGCTGTCTGATGCCAAAAAATTCGCCCGGTCCTCTCAGTTTCAAATCTTCTTCAGCCAGCACAAAACCATCGTTAGTAAGGCAGAGCGCTGTCAGCCTTTGTCTAGCCTTGGTGTCAGTGGTTTCACTCATTAATACACAAAGGCTTTCTTTTTCACCTCTGCCAATGCGACCTCTGAGTTGATGCAGTTGTGCCAGCCCAAATCTTTCCGCGTTTTCGATTACCATCATAGTAGCTTGAGGATTATCGACCCCTACCTCGATCACAGTCGTGGTAACTAGAATATCAATCTTGCCTTGTCCAAAACTTTCCATGATTGTTGACTTGGCTTTGGCAGTCAATCTGCCATGTAGCAATGCCACTTTTTGCTCGGGGAATACAGTCTGAGACAAATAATTATACACACCGGTAGCTGATTCAAGATCCTGTTCCGAGCTGTCTTCAATCATCGGACAGACGACATATATCTGCTCATTTTGTTCAATTCTGCGCCGCATCAGCTTCTCTACCCTGCTCCGATCTTTTTCGCGAGCGGTATAGGTTGCGACAGGGACTCGACCCGGTGGTTTTTCGCGAATCATAGTTATATCCAGGTCACCATAAATAATCAGTGCCAAGGTTCTCGGAATAGGTGTCGCCGACATTACCAGCATATGGGGAAAGAAATCGTTTCCCGAAAAATCACCCAGGCTGGCCCGTTGATCAACGCCGAAACGGTGTTGTTCATCGGTAATACACAGGCCCAGATTATTATATTTAACTGTCTCTTCCAGGACTGCATGTGTACCAATCAGAATATTAATTGTCCCCTTGGCCAAACCGGCTAAGATGGCAGTCCGTTCGCTTTTTTTGACAGCACCGGTCAGCAGTGCCAAATTCAGCCCGGTATTAGCATAAAGGGTAGAGAGAGTTTCATAGTGCTGCTCGGCTAAAATGGAGGTGGGCGCCATAAAAACCGATTGATAGCCGGACCAGGCAGTCAAAGCCATTGCATAGGCTGCCACTACAGTTTTACCGGAACCAACATCACCCTGGATCAGGCGGTTCATAGATTTTTCCTGTTCTAAGTCACGACGCAAATCAGCGATAGCTTGATTTTGATCAGCGGTTAATTGGAAAGGAAGTGTCTGCAGCCAGTTCTGAAGTTTGTCTTCAATTTTTGCGTCTAAACTAATCTGCGGTGAAAGATGTTTATCTTGATGCCGTTTTTTGATCAATCGCAGGCCCATCTGCAATAGAAAAAGTTCGTCGAAACCCAAACGTTCCCTAGATACTAAAATATCATGCCGGTTATTAGGGTAATGGATATTCTGCAGTGCATATTCCAGGGTACACAGCTTATTTTCTTTGCGCAAAGAAGCCGGCAAAGGTTCCAATTCACCTATTCTTAACCGCTTCAAAGCTGCTGTCACAGCCAGCCGGATATCTCGTTGCGTCAGGCCCTGTGTCAAAGGATAAATGGGCCTGAATAAGAAGTCGATTTTGTCTTTGAGCAGATAGGCCGGATTTTGCAGATTGAAAAATCTGCCTTTGCGTTCAGCCTGTCCGTGAAAAACATAAACCTCACCTATCTGCAGCTGATCTTTTATCCAGGGCTGATTAAACCAGATCGCGGTAACAACAGCCCCCTCCTGCTCCAGACGAGCTCTGACAATAGTCAATCTGCCTTTGCGCTGGACAGTAGGTTCTCGGGCAACAGTTGCTTCTACTGTCAGCCATTGCCCATCCAAAGCCTCCTGTAGGGAGTGCCGTTCACTCCAGTCTTCGTAGTCACGAGGAAAGAAATAAAGAAGATCCTGAATCGTGCTCAGACCCAGCTTGGCAAACAGGGCTGCTTTTTTAGTTCCAATCCCTGGCAGGATACTGAGGGGAGAATATCTTTCAATAGCATTTCCTGACATCATTTCCCCGTACTTCCTGTTGGCTAAAATCGATCGCAAATCCGTAGGCACATACCGGTTGCAGAGGGCAGACCCGGCACTGTCGACAACGAGCTTCACATAGACTTCTGCCATGCGCAACCATCAGATGTCCCCAGGAAATCCATTCTGTCTCAGGCAAGACCCGCTGCAGATCGTGCTCAATCCTTACAGGATCTTTGCTGTCCGTCAAACCGAGCAATCTACTGATACGACCACAGTGGGTATCAACTACAATGGCAGGGTGACCGAAGAAATCCGACCTAACCAGATTAGCAATTTTTCTTCCTACTCCTGGCAAACGTAAGAGATCAGCCTCCTGCTCCGGCACTTGTCCGGCAAAATCCGCCAGAATCATTGCCGCACTGCCCTTAATCGCCTTAGCTTTATTGCGATACAGGCCACAGCTCCTAATAATTTGCTCGATTTCAGTCAGACTGGCAGCATCATAATCGCTCAACTGCGGAAAACGCTCATGCAGGATCGGAGCGATAATATTAACTCTTTCATCTGTACATTGAGCGCCAAGTATCCCACCAACCAAAATCTCCCAGGCTGAATTAAATTCCAGTGTGCAATCAGCTTCCGGATATGTCTGATGTAACAAAGAAATTACTTGATCGACCTGTTGAGAATCAGTTGCTATATTGTCTTTTTTGTTTATCATGGCATTTTGCTTAAGTAGATCTGCATTGTATATATACGTTTTTCTGTAGTTCGATAAATCCTGACATTAACCAGAGTACCGATCGGCTGTTTCTGTACATAATCTGTAAATACCTGATGATTACTCATCTCTACACCATTCAACGAGAGCAAGATATCACCATTTCTAATACCGGCAATATAAGCCGGACTGCGGTCAACAACCTGACTGACAAAAAGGCCGGACGGCCAGTCCATCAGCTCAATCAAATTATTGTTATCATCTTCAGACATAGTCAGAATGCCAAACCAAGCAGACGCTTTCGGCTCTTGCGGATTATCTATATCCTCAAGCGCCGCAACGAGCATTGGAGTAGGTAGTGCATAACCCATAATATCCGAATAAGAACGGTTAAAGCGACTATTAGCCAAACCTATAATCTCTCCCTGCAAGTTCAGCAAAGGACCGCCGGAGGCTTGTTGGGAGATAAAAGCATTTGTTTGAATCATACTGACGGAAAGCTCACTTTCGAGCAGCGCCGGATAATATACACCTGTAATAAAACCTAAGGACAATCCGCCTTGCGACATCATTACATCAGGTCGTCCTATGGAAATTACTGGTTCTCCGACAACTAGTTCTGAGTCAAAGTCCAAATTAGCATAGGGCAGATTAGAAACATTCTCAATCTGGAAAACAGCAAGATCAGTGTCTTTGTGAATAGCAGCTAGTGTGGCATTGAAACTCTTTGGGCGGTCCGGAACCACAATTCTTACTTCTGCTCTTTCATATAAATGATCACCATAAGCTAGAGCAAAGGAGAAATTGCTGGCAAAAGTGATTACTTTGCCATCGGCGGAAATCAGCAGACCGGAAAAGGTCTCCATCTTGTCATTTGTTGAGCTGGTTCCCGGAAGATAAACCTGAATTGAAGCCACCATTGGCGAATACTGGTCATAAATATCGCGGATTCTATTGTCAATTAGATATCTATAAGAATCATTATCTACGTCGTTTGCGTCAGTTTCACCTGTAGATACCGGTTCAGAAGAATCAGTTTGTCCGGGGCTGAGGATATCATCATCCTCCCTGCCGGTTTGAGCAGCTATTGATTCGGTGGGACTGGAACCAGCCGTAGTTGCCGCAGAAGTTGTCGATTGTTCTATCTCTTCCTGATCAGGCTCAGTTTCTGCAGTTGAATTTGTCATCCTCTCTGTTGGTTGATCCACATCAACTTTCATGGTAGAAGTCGTCGATGCGATCGGCGTCGTAGTCTTAACAGGCGTCACTACTACAGGAGCCGGTCTGACATCATTTGCAGCCGGATCTTTATCGCGCAGAAAGTAATCAGTGATCAAGGGGATTATAACCGCCATTAAAACAAAGGCTGTCAAAGCTAAAACCGAAATGGTCAGTAAGGCTTGAATTAGTCTGCTACTTGGTTTTTTCATATCTTTAGATTATACAACAACAATTTGAGCTTTCCTCCGGGAATCAGTCCGGCAGAAAAGCTAAGGTGTAGCCAGAGTGAAGGAAAACAGCGCACCACCCATCGTGCTATTGCCAGCTTCAATCATTTGGCCATGTGCTTTAATGATATTGCGAGCAATGAACAGGCCGAGACCGGAGCCCTCCGAATTTCTGGCTTTATCGGCCTTGTAGAAGCGGTCAAAGACATGTTCAAGATCATTATCTGATAAACCGCTGCCATTATCTTCAATCACAAATTGGTAGAGCTTGCTATCCGTGATACGACTGCTGATTCGAATTTTACCGTTCAGGGGACAAAAGCGGATGGCGTTACCAAGCATATTGACAACGACGCGCTGGATCGCTTCGTCATTGCCGATCACGAGTGACTCATCATCAGAGGCTAGAGCAACTTGCAAAGTGATATTCTTCTCATGTAATTGTGGCTCGTGGCTGTCTATCACATCAGCAATCAATTCATTCATATCGAAAATACTCATCAAAAGATTGTCTTTCCTCAGAACTGTAGACATTTCAAATAGTTCATTTACCAACTGCTGGAGACGAATGCTTTCTTGCTGAACAATCTTCAAATAATGTTCCGTCTGATCTGTGGGCACAGTTCCATCCAGCATGCCCTCCACGAAACCTCTGATTGACGTAATTGGCGATCTGAGATCATGTGAAATACTACTCATGAAATCCATGCGTTCTTTTTCCTGTGTTTCAAATTTTTCGATCAAAGTATTGAAAGTTCGTATCAGCAGAATTAAATCATCATCTTGAAACTCTTCACTGTCAGAAGACAATAGATTGTCTTCCGGATTGTCGGATACACCGGATGACGGAATGGGCACTCTGGCAGATAGATCGCCTCTATAGACTCGCTCTGCCGTATCAGCCAGCAGTGAGATAGGTTTCGTGATTTCACGAGACAGCAGCAGAATCACAATCAGGGCTAGAAAAAAGGCAATCAGAAAAGAAATCGGCACTAAATTATCCTGGAAAAATTCAATACGTGAATCTGCGGACAGAGCTCTCAGTAGAATAATCTCACCGGCATAAGCACCTGTCAGTGAAGTTAAAGGAGCACTGGCTATCATCCAGCTGTTATCTCTGGGCAGCAGTTTGCCAAGTTCAGAATTACGGGCTATCTGGCTATAGACAATTTGTGAACGATTTTGTGCCGCAAACGGCAGTCTATAAAATTGTCTGTCATCGATTGCCTCCTGCAATTTAGTATATGTAGTTGCGGGAATCCCTGTATTATAGATCAACTCGCCATTAGCATTGATCAACCAAACCAGCGAATCAGTTGACCTGCCGGTGAGACTGATATAGGAAGGAATCTCCGCTCTCTCGATGGCTGTCCGGGTTCTATTCATGCCCCGGGAAACCAAGATAGCTATTTCTTCAGCATTACGCCTTAGATAAGTCGTCTCCTGTCCACGTCTGGCAGAAATAAACAGAGCAAAATATACCGTCGCCAGGATGATAAATATGATCAGAATAGCAAAGGCAACTCTAAACAGAGTCCGAGCATAAATAGATTTTAAGAAGGACGGGCGTTTCATACCTAGTCTTCAACTTTAGAAGTCTCGAATTTATAACCTACACCCCAAACTGTTTTGATACGCCAGTCAGGATGCGGCACACTGTCAACTTTTTCTCTAATGCGCTTGATATGTACATCCACTGTCCGCGTGCCGCCAAAAAAATCAAAACCCCAGATATTTTCCAGCAACTGTTCCCGTGTAAAAACCCGGTCAGGATGTCCGGCGAGAAAATACAAAAGCTCCAGTTCTTTAGGCGGTATGTCAATCTCCTGCTGCCCAATTGTGACAGTATATCGAGTGCGATCAATTATTAGCTCGGGCCAGGTAATAATATCAGGCTTATGCTGATCTTCATCACTAGAAGACCTCGCTTTATCAGGAGCTGACTGGATTCTCCTCAGTACAGCTTTAACCCTAGCCAGTAATTCTTTAGGCTCAAATGGTTTTTCGATATAGTCATCTGCCCCTAGTTCCAGCCCGACCACCTTGTCCAACGTATCGCCCCTGGCCGTAAGAATCAGGACCGGAACATCCGATTCTTTGCGCAAAGCACGCAGGACATCAAATCCACCCATGCCAGGCAGCATCAAATCCAGCACAATAACATCAGGTTGTGAATGCCGATAAGCATCAAGGGCGTCATTGCCGTTGTAGCAAATCTGCACCTTGAAACCGTCCTTGCTAAAATACAGGCGCAATAATTCACTGATATTGGGATCATCATCTACAATTAAAACCGTTTTATCCATGATTATTCATTATCTTTTCTGTCGGCACTTTCTGTCAATGAGCTGATAGCATCAAAGAAAGAACCGATATCAACAAATTCCCGGTAAACCGAAGCAAAACGAATATAGGCTACTTCATCAATATCGCGCAGTTGCTGCAAAACCAACTCGCCCAACTCACGCGTTGGGATTTCTCTCCTCAGGCTATTTTCCATTTGGCGTTCAATCGTGTCAACAATTTTGGTTATCTGCTGTGTGGAGACTGGTCTTTTTTCACAACTTTTTAAAATGCCGTTAATCAGCTTATTACGTTCAAAGGGCTGACGAGAACCATCTTTTTTGATTACCATTAATGACATATTTTCGACCCGCTCATAGGTGGTAAATCGCTCCAGGCAGGACATGCATTCTCTACGCCTACGTATAGCAATACCTTCATCCACAGGCCTTGAGTCAATTACCCTGTCTCCATCGTAGCCACAATGCGGACATTTCATGTTCAGCACTCCGTTTCTAAAGAATACCGGACAGATCAAGCAGATCTGTCCGGCACAGCTTCAAGTAAATACAACTTGTCAAAGTAGCTTAGTCTTGGTCTTCGCTATCCTGTAAAAACCAAGGCAGGACTCTGCCACCTTTGCTCGACTGTTTTCTACCGGATCCCCTGGGAGCGCTTGGAGTTCTGGGCGCCTCATCCAGAATTTCCGGTTCCTCGCGCTGACTCCACATCGTGCTCTCCGAAACGCGCGAGATCAGATCTGCCATTGCTGCATCATTAGCTTGCCGGTTTGGATTTTGACTGTATGCAACCGGCTCACGGCTTTCATTCTGAGCGGGATGTGCCGTTCGTTCGGGCGCAACTCTCCTCGGTTCCTGTTTGCGCATCGGTCTTAAAAACTCCGGTAAATCTTCTTGTGTATTGCGAGAAGCTTCGGGAGCGACAGGACGACCGGTGGCAAACATAGGCTGAGCTGCTGCTATTGCTGTCTGTTGTGACCGCACTGCCTGTTTTTGCATACCCTCCTGATCAAAACGGCTGGCAATAATCGTGATAAGCAAGTCATCCTGCATGTTCTCATCAATCACTGCACCAAAGATAATATCCGCATCAGGCGATACTGCTTCTCGAACCTGAGAGGCAGCTTCATTAATCTCTTTGATTTTCATATCGTGTCCGCCGGTAAAATTGATGATAATGCTGTGTGCGCCATCAATCGTTGTATCAAGCAACGGACTGTTCATGGCCTGTTTCACTGCTGTAGCAGCTCTACTTTCACCTGAGCCACGGCCAATACCCATATGACAGACGCCGGCATCAGTCATTACACGGCGCACGTCAGCTAGGTCAAGGTTGATCATACCATTGACAGCCACTAGATCGGAGATACTGGATACACCATACTGAAGAACTCGGTCCGCCATGCTGAATGCATCGTCAATCGAAGTATCATCACTGGCGATCTCAAGTAATTTATCATTAGGAACGATGATAAGAGAATCAACATACTGCTGTAAGTCGCGAACACCCCGCTCTGCATTTTGTCTTCTCTTAGCGCCTTCAAAGCGGAAAGGCATAGTAACAACACCCACTGTTAAAATACCCATTTTCCGAGCAATTGCTGCTACAACAGGTGAAGCTCCTGTCCCAGTACCACCGCCCATGCCGGCAGTTATAAAGAGCATATCCGTGCCCTCAAGCACTTTGGATATCTCTTCAATATTTTCCTCTGCTGCCTTTTGTCCTGTCTCAGGATGTGCTCCGGCACCCAGACCCCTGGTAACCTTAGAACCGATCTGAATGCGCTCAGAGGCCAGGCTCTTAGCCAGACTCTGATGGTCAGTGTTCACAGCTATAAACTCAATCCCCTGTACGCCATCATTGATCATGCGGTCAACGGCATTACAGCCACCACCGCCAACTCCGATCACACGGATATTAGCGTATAGATCGTCATCCATACCAAATCCCAGTTGAAAATCAGCCAATTTCAGCAACTCCTTTCGAAAGTGGCCGGATGCCGACTAATCCTACATAGTTGTCATTACAATATTACAACTTTGTTGTGATCAAAATACATCCGGAGCAGTATTCGCATAATTTTGAACCTAATTCTACACTATAATATTTATTATTACAAGACTTAATTCCGAAGTTATCGATAAATATTACATAGTTGTTTCGTTGTAATGACATCTTTCGCAGAAACTATTTTGAGATTAATTCAGTTCTAAGCATTTCCGCTTCGAGATGTTATTACCTCTTTATTTCATTTTTATTTCTTAATTGTTTTGGATGCTTCTATGCGTTTTTGGATATCCTGGATAAAGTATCTGCGAATAAGACCTAAGTTTTTGAAAATCCTAATGCCAAAAGCAAAAACAGCAACTAGGCTTAAATCAAAAGCCAGTTGCTGACCCAGTGCAGTTAAAGCCACTGCAGTCGTTGCATTCAAGATAAAGCCGGTCACAAACAGAATATTACTGAAACGCTTGCGATAAGCAGCTTCCATTCCCCCTAGCAGCGCATCAATTCCCGCCAGGATCACAACAGCAACATATACTGACCAGACTTCCGGTATCTGGAAATTCAATACCAGCCCGATCACTAATCCAATAATTAATCCGATTAAAGGCAGCATCTCGTCCTCCTGTCTGAGTAATTCAGGGATTGTCACGCCTGAATACAATCATATCCGCTGTCAAATCCAGTTGTCCCGAGCCCTGGTCAAGTAGTTTTCTACTTTCGGTCATTTCATGCAATTTTCTGATTGCTTCAGGCAAACTGCGACTGTCAGAAACCTTAACTCGCCAGATCGCTTCATTATCAAACTGTAGAATCAAGGTGGCAAAACCGTTAGCCTGAGGACTAATAGATTTAGTTAAATCAATGAGTGATTTGGACTCGGGAAATGCTTTGTCCGATAAAATTAATTGTGCCGTAATTTCCGTGCAGATCTCCAGCAATTTCATCTCATCTTCACTGAGCTGTCTACCCGGTGTCAGTGGTTCCAGACTATTGAATTCTTCAATCACGGGCAAATATTCCGGCGGAGAATCAACTAGGCGAATCACCTTTCCCGTGCTATCAACCAGAGCGTATTTCAGTCCATTTCTTATACAAGCAGTTTCAACCCGTTCCGTAACCTGAATCAGAATTCCTGATGGCCAAGAGAAACGGGCTTTGACGGTTGCCAGCTCCGGAAAAGCTTGCAGCAACTTTGTCTCCAAAGCACCGTAACGCAGGGTAAGATAATTGAGTAGACCGGGTCCTAAATCTAGAAAAGCGTGACGTTCAGGTTCGAGATCGACTACAGATAGTATATCCGCTGTAGCGATATCAACATTGCCGGTAATGTCAACATGGTCTAGCCTAAATGCAGGTAATAGAACAATCAATGTAATCAGGGCCAAGGCGATCGCAAAAACGGCAAAGAGTTTTGCAAATAGACTTAGCCCGGTTTTTGTAGCGCCATCTGCCGGATACCGCTGATTTTCTGACGGATAATCAACAGTGGCAGCCCGATTCGCCGGCAGAGTTTTTGCAGATTTTTTGGCTTTGCCTGCTACACTTGTTTCATGTCTGCTCACATGAGATCGCGACTGAGGATAGGATATATTTTCTCTCTTCTTGCTTTTTTGTCTAATCCCTGCCATTTCTGATTACCCGCAATAGAGTATCGTGAATTTTAGCTGTGGCATTAGGCAGAGCTTTTGTTCTGGCTTGTTTACCCATAGTCGCCAGGCCCACACGATCTTTTATAAGCATAAGGATCTGCTCATGCAGATATTCGGCTGAAAATTCCTGATCACGGCACATCAATGCCGCACCAACATCCGTTAAAGTTCTGGCATTAAAAGTCTGGTGATCGTCCGCCGCATACGGATAAGGAATCAGAATTGACGGTAAACCAAGTGCTGCCAGCTCAGCACAGGTCATAGCCCCGGCCCTGCCGACAAAAAGATCGGCCGAAGCCATCCAGAACAGGCCGTCATAAAGATATTCACTAGCCGTAATATTTGGTACTGCTGACAGCTGTCGGCATATTTCTTTACCGCGCTGCATACCTGTGCTGATCGTCAGAAATAGATTCGGATATTCTGCAATCATAGCAGCCCATTTACCGGACTCAACCAGATCAGCTACAGCGTTGTTCAGTGACCTGGCACCTAGACTGCCCCCCATCATTACAATATGGAACACATCCTCTGCAATGTTAAGTTTGCGCCGTGCTTCTTCTTTAGTCAGTTTGAAGAAGCCTGCAGATACCGGATTTCCTGTAAGAACAGTTCTGGTCTTGCGCTTAAAGTATTTGACACTTTCCGCAAAACTGATACAGACAGCTTTACAAAAAGGTCCGAAAAAGCGATTGGATCTACCAGGTAAGGCATTCTGTTCGTGGAGCAATACCGGTTTTTTTAATAATAACCCGGCAAAAACCAGGGGACTGCCCACAAAACCACCTGTACTGACAACAATATCAGGTTTATATCGCCTGATATATTTCAGGCATTGCCAGACTCCCGAAATATTCTCACGCAGCCAGCGCAATTTTTTACGACTGCCGCGCGAAGGCAAGACAACTGCCCTGATGTATTCCAGTTTATAGCCTGCTCTAGCAACAATTTCTGCTTCCAGGCTGTCCTTCAAACCGCAAAATACTATCTCCGCTTCCGGGTTCTGTTCTTTGGTATAGTTGGCCAAAGTCAAGGCAGGATTAATATGTCCGCTGGTACCGCCAGCTCCGATCAACATCGTAAAATTTCTTTTTGATGCCATCCGCTTCAACTGGCTGTACCTACTTCCTGTTGGTTCGAGTTTGCAACAACGCTCTGTTGTTGCTCACGCCTATTTCTGACTAAGATACGACTCAATTCCGGATCTTCTTTTTGATCCCATTTGGATACGAGCAGGATCATACCTGCCGCCAAAACAAAAAAGGCATTCGCTGTACCGCCAGAACTAAAGAAAGGTAAAGAAATACCTGTAGCAGGCAATAGATTAGTTGCTACACCGAAGTTGATCAGCGCCTGCAGAACAATAAAGAAAGTATATCCGGCGGCAATCATTAGACCTGCTCTACTTTTTGCGCCCAGAGCTACACTGAAACCACGAAACATAAAAGCTATAAATAGCAGAAGAATAAACGCTGTGCCGAGAAAACCCAGTTCTTCTCCAATAATGGCCAGAACATAATCATTATGCGCTTCCGGCAGCCAGTTCATCTTCTGCACGCTGCGACCAAGACCAACCCCAGTCAATCCGCCGGATCCTAACGCAATCTGAGCTTGTTTGATCTGCATAATATCATCGGCAGATACACTGCCCGGATCCTGATAAGCATCCAGGCGCCTAAAGACATGGGCAAATCTTTTGGATAAAAAGTCACTATTGCTCATACCTGTAAACCAGGGCAATATAACGAGAAGCAGTAGTCCCAGGATCAGCAAAATAGCCACTAACTGAATGGAGCCGGATATCCAGACTGACCGCTGTAATCCAGCAAATAAAAACATAGCAAACACAACAATAGCAAAGATAAGTGCTGCCGAAAAATGAGGTTGGACAATAATCAGTCCAAACCAGACCAACATCTTACAGGCCGGCAAGGTCAAAAGATGCCAACCCTGTCGCCAGAATTTCTGCCAGGGATCACGCCATTTATTTTTGAGTTTCTGCATCTGCTGTTTCAGATGTTCAAGTTCAAGCGACAGCCAGAGTACGGCGCCGTATTTGGCCACCTCTGATGGCTGAAAAGTAAAGATTTTCAAGTCAAGCCAGCGCTTAGCGCCGTTAATTGTCTGTCCTCTAATCAGAACTAAGGCCAGAAAAACCGTAACCACAATATATAGGGTATTTCTGAACCAGCGCCCGCGGAAAAAATTCAGATGGACAAATCTGGCCATAAAAATTGAGGCTAAAAGTGCAACACCGGTAATGCCAATCTGCTTGCTAATCAAGGCACTTGAACTATCGCCGGTTCTGGCAAAACTGATGCTAATGCTCGAACTAAACATCATCACCAAGCCAAAGGTGCACAGAATCAAACAGATGATCAAAAGTGGCAGATCCATTTTGCGAAATCCGGAATAGTCCGCATTTTGATCGAGAGACTGGATCGATTTTTGCTTTTGATTCATAGCACTCATAATACATCACCGTTAAAAGGGATAAATGGTCAGCAGCCCCAACGCTCCACATATAATCGCTACCAACCAGAATACCACAACAACTTTTGTTTCTTTCCAGCCGCATAACTCAAAATGGTGGTGGATCGGCGCCATTCGGAAAATACGCTTACCGCCTGTCCGTCGGAAGTACAGAAACTGAAGCACAACTGATAGTCCTTCAAAAACGAAAACAAAGCCCGTTATCAGCATCAGCCAAGGGACGCCAAGCATCAAAGTAATGCCTGCGAAACCAGCGCCAAGAGCCTGAGAGCCTGTATCGCCCATAAATATCTTAGCAGGATGGCGATTGAAAACTAAAAAACCCAGACAGCCTGCTGCCAGCACAATGCTTAGCAGCATGGCAGGGAAATAGGTCTCGATCAAGTCTTTAAGCAGCCAGGCAGTAAGGGCTAAAAACAGGCTGGTAATTACAGTCAAGCCGGACAACAAGCCGTCAAGCCCATCCGTAATATTAACCGCATTGCTTATATAGAAAATAAATAGAACTACAAAAACACCATACAAGAGCTTCCACCAACCACTGATTACCAGAACCTTTCGTACCAACGGTAAGATCAAGATGGGGTCATCGGTCATCACAAACAGATACCAGAGCGTAAAAAGGACTGAAAAAAGTCCTAATAGAATCGTCTTTTGACTGACAGACAAACCCTTTTTGTTAACTTTCACTTTTATAAAGTCATCAATAAAACCTACTAAGCTGAATAGCAGCATCAGTAAAGCTACGACACTGAAGCTCAGTAGCTTGGGTCTTGCCAGCGGCAGAATGATGGCAATTATTGTCAAGGGCAGCAGAAAAAAAATACCACCGAATGTTGGTGTGCCCGATTTGACAAAATGAGTCTTGGGACCATCATCCCGGACAGTTTGAACCAGTTGAAATTTCCTGATTAAAGGCAAGCCGATCAGACCGGTCAAAACCGTTCCGATTAACATAACGAAAAACAAAATCACAGCTTGCCAAAAAGGTGTCATTGTCTGCCTACTTCCCACCAAAGCGCAATTTAATGGCATCGGCAATATGTTCAAGTTCAAAATAACGGGAAGCCTTTACCATGATCGCATCCCTAGGACGAATTGCCTCCAGCACCTCTTGTGCCATCGTATCCCGATCCTCAAACCATCTGGTCTTGATGGTTGGCGCCTTCGTATGCAAATACTCAGCTACTCGCTGCATTTCCTCTCCTATGAGATAAATCTCGCGGAAACTCATGTCAATTATCTGATCGGCAACCTCAAGGTGGAGCTTGCGAGCATATTGACCCAACTCTCTCATATCACCAAAGACACCAATTCGTTGAGCCGATTCAGAAATATGAGATAGGGTAGTTAAACCGCTAGTCATAGCTTCCGGTGAAGAATTATACGAATCATCTAAGAGTAAGATATTCTGCTCCAACATGCTTATTTGCTGTCTGGCACCGGTATTCACAAAGTCGCTTGCAGCCTGTGCTGCAAGATTCATTTCCAAGCCCTGCACATAGGCACAGGCAAGTCCGAACATAGTAGATTCCGTCAAATGCGAAGCTGCAAAAGGCAGATGGATCGGCCAGCTTTCTTCAGGAGTAAAGCTGCATTTGACTCTGAAATCAGTACTGTCAGCTGTAAGAGTCAGGTCTTCATACCAGAAGATAGGAAAACCTTCCGCCAGGATTTCATCTTTATATTTCAGGCTGGAAACAAACCAGGTGGCGAAGCGTGTATCTTCTTTGTTAGCTATAGCCCAGGATCTGAGACTGGCATCATTGCCGTTGAGCAAAACCAGACTATTATCCTTCATATCGCGCAGTAAATCCGTTTTCTCTTTTAGAATCGCTTCCCGGCTGCCAAAATACAGAGCATGACTGTAGCCTATGCCAGTGATGATAGCAATATCCGGCCGAGCTAAAGCAGAAAGTTCAGCCATTTCATCGATTCTATCTACAGCAATCTCAGCCACCAGGACTTGAGCTTCAGCATTCGTACTCAAGATGGTATAGGATAGACCAATTTGATTATTGAGATTGGCATCTGATTGTTCTGTGCGGAGCTGAGAGTTCAAAATCTGATGGACCATACGCCTGGTTGTGGTTTTGCCTACTGAACCTGTAACGCCGATGATTGTCGTCTCTAATGTCTGCCGGTAACCGGCAGCTATTTTCATATAGGCAACCAAAGTATCACTGACCAGCAATAGTTCCGGCGCCCCCGGTTCATGAATCCGGTTTTGCATTTCCTGTGCCTGGGCGGAGTTGGCATCCATAATGAGCATACCTGCTCCCCGTTTGATCGCCTGATCAATAAAATTATGCCCGTCAAAATTCTCGCCCCGTAAAGCCAGAAATACTTCGCCCGGTACCAGTGATCTGGTATCAGTCGAAATACCGGGATAAAATATCTCGGTATCATTGGCAGAATTTTTACTTCGTATCAGTTTGCCGCCCGTCCATTGCTGGAGCTGGTTGGGCAAAAATCTTGTCTTCATATTCTATCCCCCGTCAATATCACCTTGCTTAGTATAGAACAGTGACTGCAAACAGTCATTTTTCTTTTTTCCCTCATTTATTCGTCCGGTTCTTCAAACCAGATATCGATTACTGATCCTCTGGCCACTTTGCCTTGTGCCTGATTCTCTATCGCTTGATCTATCTGCGGTGCCCCAACTTCGTCAGCTTCTTGTGCGTCAATCTGCTGCCTGGAAGGTGCCGGGCTCTGCGAAACTACTCCCTGTGTGGGTAAACCATGAGTCCTCAGAACTACTCCCGCTGATTCAGCCAGCCAGATGCAACTATGATAGTCCAGATTGGAAAAATCAGGTACATTAACCTGAGTTGTATCTCCACCGTCGGTCAACCAGATTGTTGATCCCACCGCCACTTCAGAACCGGGTGTCAGATTCAGATAAGCCACTTTGTCATCATAACCCATCTCAGGATGGGCGCGAAAACCATATAGATCCAGTTCCGATAATGTAAAAGCAGCCTCACTATATGTCAGACCATTGATATCAGGCAAGCGGACATTTTTAGCCAGCTTGGCTGTCTCATTGGCATTGTAATCACGCTGATAACCCCTCAGATCCATAATTCTGCCCATCAATCTTTTGGTATGTTGAGCTACAATCGCACTGCTGGGAAATTTATTTACTGGCTTCTTAACCAGTATCATACAAAGAATATCTGCTGATTCATTTGGTCCTACAGCGATAAAAGAATAGGTATTCTGCTGATCAAATTCATCGGTAGAGGTACTGGTTTTGCCGCCGATCTCAAGACCTGCACAACCGAATGTTGACAGATAGCTGACATTTCCCGCCTCCTTCAGCAACTTACACATTCTGGCCGAGGTTTCTGCCGAAATAATCTGCACCGGCTGTCCTGCAGCAACTTTCTCCGTTACGCCGTCAGGATTGACAAATTCTCTAACTATTGACGGCTGAACAAGATAACCGCCATTGACGATAGCAGCATAGGCACGGGCTATATGAAGAGGTGTCACAGCCACTGATTCGCCAAAGGTAATGTTGGCAAAATCCAGTTTGCTGGGTCTGTCGTGAAAAATAGTATTGGTTTCTGCCGGCAGATCAATTCCCGTTTTGTCCATAAAGCCATAGGTCCTGAGATAATCGTAAAATAGATCCTGATCGATCCTCTGCCCGATTTGGACAAAAACAGGGTTGCAGGAATTGACAAAGGCCTGTGCCACACTCTCAACGCCATGGCCGCTTTTTAACAAACAACTAATGGTATGGTTCATGACCTCAATTGGACTGTCATCAAATTCCGTCGCTTCGGTCACCGCCGCTTCCTCAAAAGCAATGGCAGCTGTAACTGCTTTCATGGTTGACCCGGGCTCAAACACATCGGATATTATCGCATTCCGCCAGACTTGCGAACTGAGCTGATTGACCATCTTATCAAGATCAGGATTCCAATAGTGCGGGTCGATTCCCCCGGGCACGGCTGTCGGATACTGGCTTTGCATTGTTGGAATTTGTCCCATGGCATAAATCCATCCGGTATTTACATCCATTACCAGACCCATTACACCGGTATTTAAACCTGCCACCCCGGCAATCTGCTCCAATTCATGTTGTAGGACTTCTTGCATTTTCAGATTGAGATGCAAATGCATATCCGCACCATCAACCTTCTGCTGGTCAGTAGGGATGGAGAAAGGCACCGTTCCGTGATTGCGGTAATTATCTCTTCTGGCGTAACTATACCCTGCTTCGCCGCTCAGGATTGTATCATAATAAGCTTCAAGCCCTGCAACTCCTTGCAGCTTCTGATCCTCAAAACGGGTAAAGCCAACGACTTGGCCGGCCAAGTCGCCATTATTATACAAACGCTCGGAAGTAAGATCGAAAGTATAGCCACCTACTCTGTTCTTGGCCAGCCAGCTTCTCAGGATTTCCGCTTTTTCCTCCGGTACATTCTTAGCAATCTGAATATAGCTGCGCTCCTTCTGTTCCAACCAGGATCTCATTTTTTCAACGGGAATTTCGAGCGTAGCGGAAGTAAAGTCGATTATTTCCGTCTCATTAACTCTTTTATTAATAGAACGAACATTAGACGGGGTAATACCGATACTGTATTTGATAACTGAAGATGCAATCAAAATACCATCGCTATCATAAATATCGCCGCGTTTGGGCTGGCTTCTTTGCATGATGAATTGCTGATTCGCACCGGCAGCTACATATCTATCATATTTTTTGACTTGGATTTGATACAGGTTAAGCAAAATAACAATCGCTACCAGACTGATCGCCAGAGATAAAAACCGGATAACTCTTACACCACGGGCCGTTTTTTTTCTGCCCGCCCGGCGCGAGCTTCCGGATTTCGCTCTGGAAACAGTAGAATCAACATGTGACATTCTGTCGTCATGTTGAGTTGACTTGGTTATATCATTTTGTCCTCTGCTCTTTCTAAATAACACAGAAAAGCGCTCCTATGGTTGGGATTGACGCTGATCCATTACCCAATCTATTACAGTATCGACTGCAAAATCGTATTCCATTTCACTGGCAGAACCTGTTGTATACACCACTTTATCGCTTACACTAAAATCCAGCTGTACGATTTGCTGTGGACTTACTTGTTGCAGTCCAGCTTCCGTACGGGCATTCTCTCTGATCTCATCTAGATTAATTTTGTTGATGATAGCGTTCTGAATCAGAGAATTTTCGATTTCCAATTCTTTAATTTCTCGATTTAATCTGACATTTGAGAAGTTCAGTTCCGTAATTTTGGCGTAACGCAAAACTGAAATGCCTAGTACCGCCACAGCTGCAATAACTACCAGAACCAGGCTAAACAGATGTCTGCTTCTGGCGCGAGTTCCTTGTTTGTAGTTCAAGTAGATACTATTCTCATACTGCAGTCTGTGCAGTCTGCGCTCACGGTTGCGCCTTTCCGTCTCATAATCAGGAAGTGGCAAAGGTCCGGGCGATGTATACGGATATAATTCCGGCGCCAAATTGCCCTTTAAGGCCAAATTGCCATGCTCATATAGATTCATGCCAGCCTCCTCTCAAATACTCGTAAGCGCGCGCTGCGAGCACGCCGATTGTTTTGCAGCTCCTCTACACTGGCCGTGTCATTCGGAACATTGATTATAGTGCCGACGGACTCTCCGTCACAGGCACATATCGGCAGATCAGGCGGACAAATACACGGCCTTTCCCACTGTCTAAAACGCTGCTTCACCAGTCTGTCCTCCAGGGAATGAAAAGTAATGATAACTATTCTTCCCCGGTCTGCCATTATGCCGGGCAGTTGATCCAATAACTGCTCCAGCTCTGCCAGCTCATTATTGATAGCAATCCTGATGGCCTGAAAGCTCCTGCGAGCCGGGTGCTGCTTTTCACGCCGGGAAGCGGCGGGCATGCTTCTAACAATAATTTCTGCCAATTCCGCAGTCGTTGAAATTGCAGCGTTATCCCTCGCTCTAATGATGGCCTGTGAGATACGCCCGGCATATCTTTCTTCACCATATTCACTCAGGACTCTTTGTAATTCCGACTGAGTGACCCGGCTTAGCCATTGCGCCGCAGTCTCTCCGCCGGTTTTATCCATTCGCATATCCAGCGGACCATCCTGCTGGTAGGAAAAACCTCGTTCCTGCTGGTCCAGCTGGACGGAAGACACACCCAGATCTGCCAAAATTCCATTTACAGACTCAATGCCCCTCGCTTGCAGAATTTGTTTCAGGGTAGAGAAATTATTTCTCACTACTTCCCAGTTCCCTTCTGCGTTCATCTTGTCTAGTTTCAACTTGGTTGTCTTACAGGCCTCGCAATCACGATCCAGGGCGATCAGACTACCTTTTGCACTAAGTTTCGACAGTATCAGCGAACTATGTCCGCCATCCCCTGCCGTACAATCGACATATCTGCCATCCGGTACAATCTTCAGCGCCTCGATAACCTCAGTGGCAAGGACAGGAATATGCCCCAAGCTACAATCCCTTGACATCGAACTTACTCAAGTCAAGGCCGGCAATCGGATCTTCATGAGCTTTCTGCTCCTGATAGAACTGTTCAGAACAGATTTCGACTTTATCAATCATGTCGATAAAACAGATTTCATCACCCGGACCTACACCAATCAAATCCCAGAGATTTGAACTGACTGAGATGCGACCCTGACTGTCAATTTCACAAACTACAGCTTCGCCGATAATAAAGCGCTGAAAACGACGGACATCAGGATCTGTTCCTGATAACTGCAATAATTGAGCGCGAATTGAGTTGAACTGCTCACTAGTGTAAAGCGTCAAATAACCGGGATCCAGATTGCCTGTGATATGAAGCGTACCGGTCAGGTTTTCACGCAAGCGGGCAGGCACTATCACACGACCCTTTTTATCAATGATATGTGTATACCTGGCCACAGGTGTCTCCTTTACCGTTTTTGAAGCAATTATCCGCTACTTTTACTCCACAATCAAATACTAACGTGACACTTTGCTCCACCTTTCTGCTTATTCTAACTGCTGTCAATTGAAAAAGCAAATTAATTTGTCAATAATAATGAAGAAATTATTAATATTAGCTTCCGCCGCCTGATTTCAGCAAAAAAATTAAAAAAATGCCTTTCAGCATCTTCACTCAAGTTGTCTATTTGGCTTGGATAGATTTTGTGATCTGCGCGGATGGGCAAGTGCGAAAGTCAAATAGAAATTAGCCTTTTCCGGCTATTTTATCGATTAAATGGGAACTGTTAATAGCCTGACTGCATAGCCAGCATGCGCTGATTCATAGAAATATTCAAGATAATACCTAGTGAAATAAAATTGGAAACCATAGCTGAACCGCCATGGCTGACAAAAGGCAGCGGAATCCCGGTGATAGGAAGCAGACCTACCGTCATACCCATATTCTCAATATAATGGAATGCCATAACTGAGATCAGCCCAATCATAATATAGCCCTGAGCCGGATCATCCCTTACTACCTCAAAAGAAACCAACAAGGTACGGGTAATGAAAATAGCAACCAAGACTACCAAGGCTACTACTCCAATCAAGCCCATATACTCGGCGACAGCAGAAAATATAAAGTCAGACTCTTTGACCGGTACATTAACCGGTTGACCGGCACTGCCGGTAATGCCACCTGAAGAGACAGCAGTTAGCGATTGTGAAATATGATAGCTTGCCCTTTTGTCATGACCGGGAAACAGAAAAGTCAAAATCCGGTTTTGTCCTACCCCGCTCAGGACATTATTCCAGATTAAAGGCAGTGCGATTACAAATGCCCCGGCTGTGATAAGGACATATCTCCAGCGGATACCCCAGACAAAAATCATCACTGCAACCATAAAAATTATCGTCATTGAAGTACCGAAATCCGGCTCAGTGATTATTAGCAAAAACGGAAAACCGGAGACCAGGGCAATCCTGATGCCACCGTCCAGATAGTTACGCTTGCCGGATTTCATCTCCGCCAAAATATTGCCTACAACCATAGCAATACCGGTTTTTGCCAGTTCCGACGGCTGGAGTGAACCAATTACAGGAAATTTGATCCAGCTGTCGGCGCCGGTAAAGGAGCGCAGGGAATAGCCGTCAATCTTAACATAAATCAGTAATAGTACAGCAACGATATAGACGATTGATCCGAATAATCTCAAGGTCGGCAACTCCATCAGGCAAATAATGATCGCCAGCGCTAAACCAAGCAATACGGCGCCCACCTGACGATAAAAACCGGAAGGATAACTGAGTGTAGTGCCTACACCATCTGCTGCTACCTTATTTAGCACATATAGTCCGATCAGAACCATAATCATTACCGGCACAAGAATCCAATAATCCATGGCAGAGAAGAAAATAGCGGCGCGGGATTGATCGCTGCCGGAACGTTTTAAAGCATATTTTTGATTCGGATTGGAGCTTCTGAGCATAGTTCTCCTATCAGTCTAAAGGCTTGTCATCATCAGTCTGATCATTCTCATCAGCCTTATCATCCTCAGCAGTCTGATCGCCCTCAGCAGTATCGGCTACTGCCGTCACAGCGGTCAAATCACTCTCTGAGTCTTCTTCTGCTGCTCCTCCTATATCTTCTGTCTCCTCAGCTTCCTCTAACTCGACTTCGGTTTCCTTTAACTCGACCTCAGCTTCCTCTAACTCGACCTCTGTCTCAGACGAAACAACCGCCTTATCAGTCTCATTTGCCCCTGCAACAGGTATAGCTACTGTCACTTCTCGCTCAGGATGCCGCTGCTTGATAAAGCTGGAAACCAACAGGAAAACCAGAGAACCGGCAATCATTACAGCCGATAGTACCTGTGACACACGGAAATCCGTACCGGCAATATAAAGCGGATCCGTGCGTAGTCCCTCGACCAGAAAACGCACCGAACCGTAGAGTAGAAAATAAGTCGCCATCGTTGTAAAAGGACGTTTCGCGCGCTTACGCACCTGCAGCAGGATAACAAAAATAAGCAGATTAGCGATGAATTCATAGAGAAAAGTCGGATGAACTGGTTGCGACGGATCCAGCGTTGGCAGCAGATTACGCTCTACACCACTGAGAGAACGGATATAGGCTTCAGTACCGTTGCTGTACATACCCCAAGGTAAATTCGTATTAATGCCAAAAGCCTCTTGATTAAAGAAATTGCCCCAGCGCCCGATCGCCTGACCCAGAGGCAGGTAGACTGCGAAAAAATCAAAGATTCTGCTCAGTTTGTGTCTCTTGATTTTAGCTATAATAATGATGGCCAGGATACCACCGATCACGCCGCCATAAAATGCCAGTCCGCCGCTTCTGGTATCAAATATATCTTTCAGACTGAGGCCAACGGTATCGCGCTGAAAAACGACATAATATAGCCTGGCGCCCAGCATTCCCAGAGGAATAATCAGTAAATAATAATCCGCAATTTGGTTACTAGTCATACCGAATTGTTTGGCCTGCCTCATACTAAGGAATATGCAAAGCAAAAAGGCCAGGGCAATGATCACACCATACCAGTAGATACTGATATGCCGACCAAAGAGCTCAAAAGATACCACTGTACGGTTGATAGGCAGATCAAAAATACCGAGTCCGGGAAAATCAACTAAATAATCAGCCATGTCTGTTTATCTCCTTATTAGAGAATAATTCTACCATAAAGCAAGTCACTTCCAGCCAGATACCATATCCGATATGACTGCAAAGTCCAACGCTATCAGAGCCACCAAAACACTAGACCTCACTTGGCGCTACTGCGAATCTGCAAAATTCAGATACAAAGCGGAATTCTCCGGCTGCACTCCCTGAGGAACCGACAGCTTCAGCCGTGGTCCGTCCCCAGTTACAGCCATTTCAAGTTCTGTCTGCCAGAGCAAAGGCAACTCAGCTCTCCGCTCAAAGCCGACCGAGTCCGGAAATACTTCCACCTGATATTTTCCGGGAGGAAGCACAACAATTCCCGCCGGATAGCGCAGTCCAATCTCCAACTGTCCCTTAGCATTTTCAACGCCTATCGGAGACTGTACTTCCGCCCTAAAACCAAAGCTGCGCCCCAACAGCTCAGCCGCTTGCCTCAGTCTCCCCTTCTGCAGCAGACTGCGAATACGCGTACTGGAAATCTTCTCCCCCTCAAAATACAGATCTTCGATAATGACGGTTTTCACTCCGTTCTCCCTGCCCCAGCCGCATAGGAACTCGGTATCTCCGCTGCGGCCGGAGCCGAATCTGGCATCCTCACCCACCACAATCATTCCGGCATTCAGACTGCTCTGCAGCAGATCCCGCAAAAACTCCGTCGCCGACAGGCGGTAAATTTGCGGCGCCAAAGGAAACAAAAATACCTCCGCCACCCCCAGCCCAGCCAGAATTTTCACTTTTTCTTCTATGGTCATAGTCAAGCCCGGGAATGTCTCCCGATCCCTAAAAACCAAGTCAGGATGATCGGAAAAAGTGAAAACTGACGGAACCCGTCCCGATTCCTCAGCATCTGCCAACAAGGCCCGAATCAAAGCCTGATGACCCAGATGAACACCATCAAAAGTCCCCAGCGCCACACTGCGCTCAAACTCGACCGGCCAGATATCATCCGCAAGATAGACTTTCATCAGCGACAATACCTCAATTCCTCTCAAATAATCTCAGCACGAGTCACAAAAACCGTCTCCGGCTTAATCAGTAAATTCCCCCCCTGCTCCACCGGAGAGCCTATAGCCAGCAGATCATCCTGCCAGAGCAAGCAAACAATATTATATCGAAGGCGCCCCCCTGTGGTACGCTGCACAGGACCAGCGACAGGTCGGCATTGCAGTTCGGCAGACGGAGTACGGCAACTAATCATCATGCCTGCAGCAATAGCCAGTGCCTCCTCACGATTGAGCCGGTAGGACGGATATTCACTCATAGCCTGAGCCATCGCCAGTATCTGCCCTCGCTGTGCCAGATGTGAACGCCAAGCAGCACTGTCCGCCTGATATATGTCAGAGAACAACTCTTCAGCCTGTGTCAGTTCCAGCGCCTCTGCAACCGTAAAGCTGCCAACTGCCAAGCGGCGCAAAGCCACGGCATAAGCTAAACTGCCCAGCATTTGTCCCAGCTCAGCCGCCAATACTCTGATATAGGTGCCCTTGCTGCAAAAAACCATCAAGTCCAGCAGCACTGTCTCACACTCAGGGCGTAAATATGATTTATCCTGTCTGACTCCTATCAAGTCGGCCTGATAGACTTCAACCTGACGTGTTGACCTCTTGACATCTTTTCCTTGACGAGCATATTTATATAAAGGTTTGCCATCAATTTTGACAGCGGAATACAGCGGTGGCAATTGCTCCCTGACGCCTTCCAGATCAGCAACTGCCTGCCTGATCAGTTTGCAATCATCCTGCAGCAAATGCTGCAAATGCTCCACTGTCAACTGTTTTTCGGCTACGACCCTTCCATCCCGATCCTGCGTATCTGTAGCAAGCCCCAGCTCCAGCGTAACCTGGTAGCGCTTGTCGTGTTCCATTAGATATTGTGAAAGGCGGGTTGCCTTGCCAAAGACCAGAGGCAGAATACCGGTGGCAAAAGGATCCAATGTGCCTAGATGGCCGACCCGGCGGGTCCCCAGCATTTTACGGCTACGTGCCACAACGTCGAATGAAGTAAGGCCAGCCGGTTTATCGAGCAGCAGAATACCGCTTTCCATCTGTTCCAACTTCACTTATCACCCGGTGCGGAGCAAACTTGAAGAATAGCGCTGGCTTCGCGCATGACCATAGCTTCAGCTTCGGCCAGACTGATGCCTTCCAGTGTCATGCCTGCGGCGCGGACATGCCCGCCGCCACCATATTGGATAGCAAAGGCGGCAGCATCGAAACAATCTTTAGACCTGATATTGACCTTGATTACATCCGGAACACCGACTTCACGCAAAAGAAATGCTACTTCAACCCCTTCAATGGTTCTCATCTCGGAGGGCAGCGCATCCAGATCATAATCCTCCGCACCTGTCTGCTCCAATAGAGCTCTGGAAATAGAGGAAGTAATCACTTTATGATCAGGACTGGTTTTGATTCGACTCAGGACTTCTCCCCGCAGCAGAATCTGCGGCAGCTTGACTCGTTCGTAAAGCTCGTAGTTGACGGCGGTCAGATCCGGCTGATAGGCCATCAAGCAGGCCATCTGCTCAAAACAACGCGCTGTGGTAGACGGGAAACTGAAGCGCCCGGTATCAGTTATTATTCCTGCCAGAATTAGAATCGCAATATCCCGGTTAAAGATCTTTTGCTCCGTCTCCTGCTCCAAGAGCTCAATCAGATCAAAAATCAGTTCGGCTGTGGAAGAGGCGGAAGTTTTGATCACGGCTAGTTCGCCATAATCATCTTCGTACACATGATGATCAATTATTGCCCGGAAAGAAATTGACTCGAATAACTCTTCGCGCCGACCCATCCGCTCCGCCTGATGACAATCAACCGCGATTGCAAATTTAATAGTTTGACGGTACTGTTCCAGCATATCAGGAGTATAAACAGTAACCTGATCCAGCCTGGGCAAAAATTTAAGCTGCTCTGTCGGCTCCTCATCCAACAATAAATCAGCACGAAGACCCAGGCTCCTCAAGGCCAGCATCAGGCTCAGACCGGAACCCAGAGCATCGCCGTCCGCTCCGAGATGGGGAAAAATACCGATCAGTTCTTCAGTATGACGCAGCGACAAAATTGCATCTACGATATTTTGCAAACGCGTTTTCATCTCCAATATCTTCCCCCCCTGACTAGTTTCTGAGCTGCCTCAGTTATCTGTGCTGTCAGCAGTCTCTTTCCCTGCTGTGCGGTTTTCCCGGCTAGCTCTGTTCTTCTCGTCAGTGGAAATAACCCGATCAATCAGAGCATCCATGGCGAAGCCATACTCAATCGTCTCATCCAGACGCAAACGTAACTCCGGCACTTTGCGCAGCCGCAGCCGCTTGCCCAGCTCCCGGCGTAGAAAACCGGCAGAGCCGTCCAGCACAATCTTGGCCTTGTCCTTATCTTCTGCACCGCCAAAAACACTATAGTAAACAGTAGCTACACTAAGGTCTTTTGTAACCTTAACTCCGGTGATTGACATCATTTGCGGTTTGCGCGGATCTTTGAGCTCCCTGATCAGATCGGACAGAATTCTCTGGACTTCGCCGGCTACTCTCACATTTCTTTCTGACATATATCTTCTCCCGGGCTCAGCCCTTAATCCGTACTGATAACACAGCCCCTATAGCAGAGGATACAGATTACCCCTCGGAGCCGCCTTCAGCAAAAACCCAAACGTCTAATCCTACCTAATCCCGTTTGATTTCCTGCATTTCAAAGCTTTCCAGCTGATCGCCTTCTTTGATATCGTTGAAGCGCGCAATACCGATTCCGCACTCATAACCGGCGGCTACCTCACGGACATCATCTTTGAAGCGGCGCAGAGAATCAATATTACCTTCGTGAATGACGATACCGTCACGCACTACGCGGATTTCACTATTTCTGACAATTTTGCCGTTCGTGACATAACAACCGGCAACACTGCCCACGCCTGATATACGGAAGACCTCCCGTACTGCGGCATTACCCAGTACAACTTCCTTGAACTCAGGTTCAAGCATGCCTTTCATCGCTTTCTCAATATCTTCCGTGGCATGGTAAATAACACGGTACAATCTTATATCCACACCGGTTGCTTCAGCCATTTCAGGCACATTGGGCGCCGGTCTGACACTGAAGCCGATGACGATAGCATTAGCGACCTCAGCCAGTCGGATATCACTCTCGGTAATCGCTCCTACTGCGCCGTGGATGACCCTAACCTGTACTTCCTCATTAGATAATTTTTCCAGCGAGGAGGTCAGTGCTTCGACTGAACCTTTAAGGTCTGCTTTGACAATAATATTGAGCTCCTTAACCTCACCACTCCCCAGACTGGCGAAGAGATTATCCAGAGACATGCGCGAAGAAGTACTCAGGGCGGATTCTCGCTCCTGTTCTTTGCGCTTTTCGACCAGTGCTCTGGCTGTGCGATCATCCTCTACCTCATAGAAAACCTCGCCGCCCTCAGGTACTTCTGACAGGCCCATGACCTCAACCGGGGTCGAGGGACCGGCTGCCTCAATCGTCTTGCCCTTGTCATTATGCATGGCGCGAACATGTCCAATCTGAGAACCAACCACAATCGTATCGCCGATATTGAGTGTTCCTCTCTGTACCAGCAGAGTGGCAACCACTCCCCGGGCACGATCCAGTTTAGCCTCGATAACCGTGCCCTTAGCCTGACGGTTGGGATTGGCCTTTAATTCCAGAACCTCGGCTGTCAGCAAGATCATCGACAGCAGTTCGTCCATATTCTCGCCGGTTTTGGCTGAGACCTTGACAATGGTTGTCGAGCCGCCCCATTCAGGTCCAATCAGATCATGCTGTGCCAGTTCGGTCAGAACCCTGTCTATATTGATATTGGCTTTGTCAATTTTATTGATAGCCACCAAAATTTCCGTATTCGCAGCGCGAGCATGGTTGATCGCCTCAATCGTCTGAGGCATCACGCCGTCATCAGCCGCTACCACCAGAACAGCCAGATCGGTGACCTGCGCTCCGCGGGCGCGCATAGTTGTAAAGGCTTCGTGGCCGGGAGTATCGATAAAGGTGATCTGCTGACCCTCAACGTCAACTGTATAGGCACCGATTTTCTGAGTAATCCCACCGGCCTCACCGCTGGCAACGGAAGCCTCACGAATATAATCCAGGATTGAAGTCTTGCCGTGGTCGACATGACCCATGACAACCACAACCGGCGGACGCGGCTGCAGATCAGCTTCATCATCCGGCGAATCATCAAACAGAATCTCTTCGGCTGTAACTTCAACCAACTTTTCCGCTTTAATATCAAATTCATTGGCGATTATCTCCGCCGTATCATAATCAATCTCCTGATTTAAGGTGGCCATAACACCGTAGCTCATCAGCTTCATGATAACTTCGGAGGTTGTCTTCTTCAGAGCCTCCGCCAGCTCTTTGACTGTCAGGCTGGCCGGCAGCTTCACTTTAGTCAGAATCTGCGCCTGTTTTTGCTGCTCAGTTGATGGCTGATTGCGTGGCGTACGGCGTCTCATGCGAGCCGCCAACATCTCCTCTTTCTCCCGCCTGGTCTGATCACGTCTGCTCTCCTGTCTGCGTCCATGCTGGCTTCTCTGCACATACTGACTGCGAGTAACAGCCTTGGCATCTTCCGGCTGACGCATCGGCTGTGACCGGGTCACTTGTTTGGGCGATCTGGTCCGACGCGGAGCCTCCTCCCTATCCTTATCGGCGAAGGCGACATCCTGCTGCCTGCGACCTCTGGTCTGCGGACGACTTGCGGCCGGCGATCTGCTGCCTGTCTGGCGTTCATCTCTTCGTCTGCGCTCATCGCGTGATGGCTGTGTCGTCCTGGACTGACGCTCGATCCTGTTGTCTCTTTTACTGACAGCCGGTGCATCGGCATCGCGTCCGACATAGCTGCCGCTTTGCGGGCGGATAGGCGCACCGCTCACACGAGTTGCCTCAATAGCCCCCGTATCCCTCAAAACACCATCGCCACTCACCTCCGGCTCTGCCACAGCTGCGGCAGGCTCAGGCTTTGTGGGCGCAATTTCTTCTTTTGCCGGTGGAGTACTTACTTTAGCCGCTTTAGTTGTCTTTGCAGCCGGAACAGCTTTCTCCTGTTTGACGTCCTTGCTTTCCTTGGCAGCCTTTGCGGCCGGTGCGGTTTTTGTTGCTGCAGTTTTTGTTTTAACTGTTTTGGCAGATTTCTTCTTAGCTGTAGCCGGCTTCACCGCTACAGCAGCCGCGGCATCTTTCTTAGCCGCCGGCTTGGACTCTTCTGCTGACATCGGTTGCGGCGTCTCAGAAATTTCAGGTTCAGTTGCTGCCTTATCCTCGGGTTTAGGTTCAGCTGCCGCCTTATCCTCGGGTTTAGACTCAACTTCCGGTTCTTTGCTTTCCGCCGGAGACTTTTTGACGATCTTGATTACCGAAGTAATACTCTTGCCCGAGATTCCCTTCATCTCAATTGTGGGTCCATCATCTTGAGGATCAATTCTTTTTTCAGGCACAGCAGGACTGACAGGCTCCGGCATTGATTCCTCTACCTGTTCAGTAGCCTGCGCTTCCTCTTTCAGTTTGCGCAAAGCTTCATCCTCAGAAATAAATCCTGCTCTGAGGCCTGAATCTGCTTCTTCTCGTTTAGACATAATTAGACTTAATCCTCCACTTGCTCTCTGTAACCGCTCTCAATTAAAGCTGCAAAACCGGCGTCCAGTACTCCTATAGAGCTGCTGCCGGGAATTCCGACCGCCTGGCCCAATTCTTCTCTACTGCTGCCCAGCGTCAAAATTCTAATTCCCGCCGTTTCTGCCTTGCCTGTGATCTGGCGTTTTGCCGCAGCACCGCAATCTCTACTTAAGACAACCAGTTTTGCCTTGCGATCCAGAATGCTTTTTATTGTCTTATCCTGGCCGAGGGCCAGCTTAGATGCTCTGCGGGCCAAACCCAGGATATTTAATATTCTCTCATTACTCATCCAAATTTTAGTCTGACTCCCCGGAGCCATCTTGTCTTTCCAAAAATGCCGTTAACTGCTCCTGCACTTCCCGTTTAAGCCTTACCGCGGACTTCCGGCTTTGTGCTATACCCTGCACACAGGCCAGATGTTTGCATAGATAGTAACCGCGCTTTTGTTCCTTGCCGGAGCGGTCCCAGATCAGGTTGCCGTCCTCTGATCTGACCAAGCGAAACAGTTTATCCTTGCTGCTTCGCCTGCGACAGTAAAGGCACATCCTGAGCGGTTGTCTGCCGGCAATCATCAAAGTTCTGCCGGTTCTGCGCTTGCCGGCTGTGCGGAGTCGGCATCATCCGTTAAGTCGGCCTCCTCGGTTTCAGTCATCTCAGTACTATCCCGGTCGGCGGCAACTTCTGCTTCGAGATCAAATTCCTCGTCTTCGACCCAGTCGTCGGCACCCACCATTTCGGAATCAAATTCTTCTTCTGCCCAGTTAGCCTCAGCCTCTTCCTCTGCCAGAGCCTGGTCAAAACGGCTGAAGAGCTCACTCTCTAACATTTCACGATATTGTGCTTCGTTCTTGATGTCAATTTTCCAGCCGGTCAGGCGGGCTGCCAACCTGGCATTTTGACCCTCACGCCCGATCGCCAATGATAATTGATGATCGGGTACGACAACGGTAGCACTCTGCTCTTCCTCGTTGATCTCAACGCGAATTACCTTGGCAGGGCTCAAAGCATGGCTGATATAGACTACAGGATCCGGATCCCATTCGATAATATCAATTTTCTCGCCGTTCAGCTCATCAATGATACTCTGAACACGAAGACCGCGCTGACCGACACAGGCCCCCACGGAGTCCACATTGGGGTCTGAACTCGCCACGGCCATTTTGGTACGGGAGCCGGCTTCACGGGCAATATTGATAATCTCTACTACCCCTGAAGAAATTTCCGGCACTTCCTGCTCGAACAGTCGCCTGACCAAATTGGGATGGCTGCGCGATACAATGATGACCGGTCTATTGCGGCGTTCATCGACCTTCATAATATAGAATTTCATGCGCTGATTGAAAGTATAGCCATCCAGCCTGGACTGTTCATTATTAGGCAGGACCGCTTCCGCTCTACCAATATCTACAGTAACCTCACGGCGGTCTTTCCTCTGAACAACACCGGCAGATAGTTCGCCGACTCGACCCGAAAATTCATTATGGATCCGCTCTTTTTCGGCCTGAGCCAGGCGCTGATTAATCACACTCTTCGCTGTCTGTGCCGCCAGGCGACCGAAATCTGCCGGGTCAACCTCACGGACCAGTTGATCTCCCAGATCCAGCTCATCAGACAGGGCCTTGGCATCAGCCAGAGAAAGCTGACTGTGCGGATCGGTAACCTCTGCGACAATTGTCATGGTCTGATAGACACGCATCTCGCCTGTCTCACGATCAACCGCAGCCGAAATATCGTCCGCCTCTACTTCTTCACCGCTGTCACGACGGTCAGTCTTGATATCAAATTCTCTTTTATAAGCGGAAACCAATGCTTCCTCGATGGATTGGAATAGGATTTCCAAATCCAGTCCACGCTCTTTTTCAAGTAATTTCAAAGCCTCAATCAATTCCGGGTTCATGATTTCTCCTTTGACCACTGGCGGTCGTCTCTTCCTTTTTAAAAAACAACTTCTCTCTTGATAACTGCTATCCCATTCCTAGGGAATGACTTTTCCTCAGATTCTATATTTAAAACAATTTCCTGCTCATCGCCGGAAACCAGCAGTCCCTGCCAGTTTTTCTTGCCTTCCAAGGAGCCATAGAGCTTAAGGCTGACAACTTCACCGGCATAGCGGACAAAATCTGCTACTTCGGTCAGGGGGCGATCCAGTCCCGGAGAAGACACCTCAAAATAATCATGGCGCTTCAGATCCAGTTCTTCATCAATGATCGGATCAGACAGCTCACTCATTCTGCCGCATTCATCGATAGTCACACCGCCGCGGCGGTCCACAAATACTGTCAGAAACAGCTTGCCGCCCTCACGTCTATATTTGACTTCAATCAATTCCAGACCTAATGACTCCGCTACCCTGATCAGACGGTCAAAAATTCGCTGTTCCTCGGCAGTTCTCCTGGCCATAAAGCCTCCCTACATAAATTGAGAGCGGATGCCCGCTCTCAACTGCAAAAATACAGCATGGTTATTGTAACAAAAAAAGCTTAAGCTATCAAGACATAAGCATGTTTGGGGATAATTTTCAAACTAAAACTGCCCTGCTGAATACATTTCGGCATAATATCCGTTTTTCTCAAGTAATTCCCGGTGTGTTCCGACTTCGACAATAGTGCCGCTGTCCATAACAATAATCCTGTCGGCATCTTGGATAGTGGAAAGTCTGTGGGCAATGATAAAGCTGGTGGAATTATCTGCCAGCTCTCTCATCCCATGCTGAATTAATACCTCAGTACGAGTATCGACCGAAGATGTGGCCTCGTCCAAAATAATGATCGGAGCCTTTTTTATCATGGCTCTGGCTATGGTCAACAACTGGACTTCTCCTTGACTGATATTAGAAGCTCCTTCCGTTAGAACGGTATCGTATCCTTCAGCTAAACGCTCGATAAAAGTATCCGCCCTGGCCAGTTCGGCTGCCTCTTTAATCTTTATAAAATCCACATCGCACAAATCTTCTCCGCTTGAAATATCAGCACCATAAGCGATATTGTCCCTAATGCTGCCCGAAAAGAGCCAGGTGTCCTGCAAAACCATGGAGTATGCTTTTCTTAGCTCCTCGGTCCGATAGCTCTTGGCGTCTTTACCATCGATAGAGATTGTTCCGCCTTCGATTTCATAAAAACGCATCAGCAAATTGACCAAAGTCGTTTTTCCGGCTCCGGACCTGCCGACAATGGCAACCTGCTCGCCAGGCCTTACTTTCAGGTCCACCCCCTCGAATAGCAGATTATCCGTATAGCCAAAATCAACTTGGTCAAATTCAATCTCTCCCCGAACCGCGGCAGCATCCAAGCTGTCGTCGCCCAATTCGATAATTTCCTCGGCATCTAAAAATTCGAAAACTCTCTCCGCCGAAGCTAAGGCGGACATGATGGTGTTAAAAATACCCAGCACTTGGTTGAACGGACCTCTAAGCATTTGAGTATATTGCAGGAAGGCTTGAAAACCCCCTAAGGACAGGACGCCATTGATAACATATCTGCCGCCCCAAATTGCCAATAAGACATAATTTGAATTCAAAATTAAATCCCCGGCGGGTCTGGTCACGAAAGAAACCAAGGACGATTTCCACTCACTGTCATACAGCTCTTCATTGAGAGCAGCCAGCTCTTCTTTTAATTCTTCGCCGATATTGTAGTGTTTGACAATATCTTCTCCCCTATAAGCCTCTTCTATTCTCCCGTTGAAAACTCCCGTCAAGTTCGCATTTTTCTGAAAGAGAGGTTTTGCTTTTTTTACTAGGAACTTAACCATGAGATAAGAAACAGGTATGACTACCATGGACAGAAAGGCAAGTATAGGATTGATACTTATCATCATTACAACTACACCGGCCAGCAGCACCAGTGCCGAGAGCGAGCTGGTTAAACCGCTTTGCAAGGTATTAGCTACATTGTCTAAATCATTACTCAGCAATGAGACCATGTCCCCCGCTGATGAGCGATCAAAGTAGTTTAAAGTGAGGCGGTTTAATTTGACCTGCATCTGATTTCTTAAAGATCTGATTACCTTCTGAGTCACCCTCACCATTAAAATATTGGCAAGATAATTGGCGAAGAAATTCAGAATATATAAGACCAAAAGAACGAGGCCTATTCCCCCTAGAATCGTCCAATCAAGAGCAAAGTCTTTAGTTAAAAGATCGGTAAAGATATTGATAATCCGGCCAATATTTCTCGGAATCAATATTTGAGCCAGGGAAGCGACTAATGTTAGTAAAATCGCCGCCAAAAATATCCACTTGAATGAGGCCAAATTTTTGAACAGCCTAAACAAGGTTCCCTTGGCATCTTTGGCACTGCCTGATGTCAGGAGACCCGAAACACGTCCTGCCCCGCCGACTCCTCTGGAGACCCCCGGCAGCCCTTCTTCTTCTTTGTTTTCGCTATGCCTAGGCTCTGTACTCATCTAATTTCTCCCTCTTGGGATTTCAATTGCGATGTGAGAATTTCTTTATAGACCTCCGAGCTTTCCGCCAGCTCTTCATGACTACCCCTATCCACAATCTTTCCTTTTTCGAGGACTAAGATTTCAGCCGCATGTCTAACCGTTGCCACGCGTTGAGCGACCACCAAAACACCTCGGTCGGCCAATTTCTCTTGGATAGCTGCGCGGATTTTCTTCTCAGTCACATAATCCAAGGCAGAAAAACAGTCATCGAAAATATAGAAGTCAGATTCTCGAATCAGACCACGGGCAATTGATATCCTCTGCTTTTGCCCGCCCGAAAAATTTACTGCGTTTTGGGCGATATAGGTATCCAGTCCTGCCGGAGACGACCGGAAAAAATCCCCCATCTGAGCCATATCTAATACTTCCCAAATCTCATCGTCCGTGGCATCATTTTTCCCGGTTTGAATATTTTCCCGAATAGTACCGGAAAATAGAAAACTGACTTGTGGAACAAATGTCACAAATCGACTGATTTCCTCCCTCGAAAGACTTTGAATATCATTGCCATTGAGGCAAATTTGTCCCCGATAGGCATCGTAGTCTCGCAATAATAATTTTAAGATGGTCGATTTCCCGCTACCCGTCGAACCGATAATCGCCTTTGTCTCCCCTTTCCTTAGACAAAAATTGATATTATCCAAGGCAGCCATACGGGAATCAGGATAGTAAAAATCTATATCCTCAAAACTGATCCCTCTTTCACCTAATTTCAAAGTATCCTTTTTTACCTTGAGAAGTTCTTCCTTCGACAGAACTTCCGCGATTCTGTCGATAGAAACTTTAGACCTGGGAACAATAGTTATAATCGATGCGAACTGCTGAATATTATTTAAACTGATCGTGGCATATTCGATGAGACCGATAAGAACTCCAAGTTTGATTGTTCCTATCTGAGCCCTTCCGCCGCCCAAAAACAAAATAATCAAAATTAGAATATTGGTAAACAGCAAAATGAGAGGGCTCAAGAGCATCATCGTCGATTCCGACTGAACGCTGGCCTCACAAGCATCTTTTGTCGCCTTTTCAAACTCCTTTATCTCATAATCGGATTTGTTGAAGGCTCTTATAACCCGGATTCCTCTTATATTCTCGCGGAAAAGTTGATTGATCCGATCGATAGCATGACGTATGCGGGCATATTGAGGCAGAGCCCTCGTCGTCAGGAATAAGCCCAAAACCAAGATTGCCGGTATGATAATCAATATGATGGAAGCTAATTTGGCATCCAGCGCAAATGACACAACCAGTGCTCCGATAATGGTAATGGTGAGGGTAAAAATCTTCCTTAAAGACAGATCTATGAAATTTGCAACTTGTTTCACATCGTTGACTGTCCTTGTAATTAAAGTAGAATTGGAAAAACCCGTCCTTGTTTCTTTAGACCAGTCAATGATTTTTTCGAATAAATCGGCCCTTAAATCCCTCGATATCCCGGCAGTAACTTTAGTAAGGAAGTATATGGAAATCAGCAAAGAGAGTATATTAAAAACTGTCGCCAGCAGCATAAGCAGACCCCGATGAATAATGGCATTCATGTCTTTCATCATGATTCCGGAATCTACAATATCTACCATTAAACGCGGTATGAGAAGCTGCGAAAACACCCAGACGCTCGCGAAGAAAAGCTGGCCGACAATTAACTTCGAATATTTTTTCGCATATCTGATCAGCATCTTATTTTTTACTTCCACCAATTCGTATCAACTAATACTAATATATTTATCTATATTTACATAATATGCTATACATGACCATACATGACCCGGAAAAATAAAAAACTCATAACTATTTGCAGATCAGGCAATGCCAAGGAAAAGGACACTATATCCTATCAAAAGATGATACCCTATATGTGTTAAAACGGAATGATTAATACAATGCACCAGCTATTGAAATAGAATATGCATTTCATGTCTTATACATTTTGGGAATGTCATTCCCAAAATGTATTGATTTGGACTGTGTTTTGCACTATAATAAAGCCAAATAAAGACAAAATAATGAAAAGGCATACTTATGTATATCGAGCGAAAAATTGAATCCCAACTTAAATATCTGGCGGCTCACTTCCCGGTAGTTATTGTTACCGGGGCAAGGCAAACCGGTAAAACCACATTGATAAAGGAAACAATCGGATCGCAAGAAAATGTCAATTACGTTACCTTGGACTATCCGAGAATCAGAGATTTGGCGAAAACCGATCCGGAGCTGTTTCTTCAACAATATCAGCCACCGGTGATAATCGATGAAATACAGTATGCTCCTGAGCTTCTTCCATATATAAAAATCCAAGTCGATGATAACAGAATACCCGGTCAATATTTCCTTACCGGCTCACAAATGTTTCGAATGATGAAGAATGTCAGCGAGTCCTTGGCCGGTAGGGTTGGCTTGCTTTCCCTGTTCGGGCTAAGTCGTTCCGAAATATACACAACACCCGAAGTGCCTTTTCTTCCTTCAAATGTTCACATCGAAAAAAACAAAGAAACAATAACCACTGTTTTTGACCGCATATTCAGAGGCAGTATGCCGCAATTGGTTATAGATAGCGGATTAAGTCCGGAAGCATATTTTAACGCATATATGCAAACATACATAGAGAGAGATATTAGGGACTTGCTTGAGGTGAAAAACGAGTCAAAATTTCTTAGATTTGTTTCCTGCGCCACGACAAGAACCGGGCAAGAATTAAATCTATCAGATATTGGAAGGGATGTCGGAATCAATCATAAAACTGCTGATAACTGGCTGTCTATCTTGGTTAATTCCGGACTCGTTTGTCTCATTCAACCATTCTCCGGCAACACAATAAAACGAATCGTAAAACGACCAAAACTATATTTTATGGATACAGGTCTCGCGTGTTACCTCAGCCTTTGGAATGACCCTCGTGTACTTGAGCAATCAGCAATGGCCGGAGCAATGTTCGAGACATACGTTGTTTCGGAAATAGTCAAACAATATGCAAATGCCGGATTGGATATCAGAAGCCGTCTCACATACTATAGGGACAACAACGGTAAAGAGATAGACCTCATAATAATTGACAACGGACGACTGTTCCCCGTTGAAATAAAGAAAAGCGCCGACCCGGGCAAAGAAGCTCTTCGAAACTTTGGGGTCATGAAATCGCTTTCCGATAATATCGGAACCGGTGCTGTGATATGCCTCTCTTCACAGCAATACCCCCTGGACGCGAACAATATAGTTCTTCCGGTAGGAATGCTCTAGTAACTAAGCCGGCACTCGTGTATTAAAAATTGATGCGGACTAAATACAGACCTATCTAAAAAACAGTCATTTTCACAAAACAGTTTTATCGCCCTGTTATAAATTCAAATTTCAGGACTATCCGCACAAAATAAAGCAGTTACCAATACAAGAAATTGTATCAATAACTGCGTTCTAAGTTGGCAGGGGAGACAGGATTCGAACCCGCAACCCACGGTTTTGGAGACCGTTGCTCTACCGTTGAGCCACTCCCCTATTACAATGCTGGATTATCATATCATCTGCTTTTCCGGATTGTCAAATAACGCGGCAGCTACACCTGGCGGGTTTCGGAAATCAGCTTCATTTTTTAAGTCCTATCAGTTACAATAATTTTAACTAGTTACAGGATGGAGCCGGATCATCGCAGTCAGTTTCGAGCTAGCTATAACCGGCGTCCTGTCGGAAACATAAATTGTTACGGAGAGGAGATTTTGAGAATGATTGATGCCATTGTTGGCGTTAAGGGCAGCGGTAAAACGCCCCTGATGCTGGATGAAATGACGGAAGAACTGGGGGAGGAAGGTGCAAATATCGTCTTTATAGAATGTGGAAAGCGTCTCGATAGCCAAATACCTTATCAGGTACGTCTAATCGATATTACAGAATATCCTGTCCGCGGATATGACGGTCTTCTGGCATTTTTATCAGGACTGAACGCTAAAGACTACGACATCTCCCATATCTATATAGATAGTATTTATAAAGTTGCCGGCGACGATAATCCGGATCATCTGGCTGATTTTTTCCGTGAATTGGAGAAGCTGGCTAAACAATGCGAAAACCGGCTCACAATCGCCATATCGGCGGAACTTGATAGTCTGCCGGAATCGGTTCGGAAATATGCCAGAGAGAGTTGATTTTTCCAGTCAACGGGCATTAGCCGGCAATTATTATTTCTCTGACTAAGGAGTGCTCAATGCTAAAAGAATTTAAAGAATTCATTGCCAACGGCGATGTTGTAGACATGGCCGTAGGTTTAGTTGTCGGTTTGGCTTTCAAAGCTATTATCGACAGCTTTGTAGCAGACATACTCAATCCTATTATTGGTTTGATTGTCGGCGGGATCGATCTGTCCGGACTAAAAATTGTGCTGCGTGCGGCGCAGGGCGATGTGGAAGAACTGGCGATAAGTTATGGCAATCTGATCCAGGTTATTATTTCTTTCATCTTGATTGCTTTCTTCCTGTTCCTACTGGTGAAAGCTGTCAATAAAATCAGAAAACGCGAGACCGCAGCCGAGGAGGAAATTGAAGAAGAACCGGCTGCCGATCTGGTCCTGCTGACTGAAATCCGCGATCTGCTTAAAAATAGAGATTAAGGATTAGGAACAGTACGGTCTGGTTTAAATAATTGTCTAGCAAAAGATATGGAGGACAAATATGGGCTTAATTAGAGTTTTTAAAGAAACTGTGGGTGGGGTACTGGAAGACCAGTGGCGCGACTTTTATACCAGTGACAGTCTCGACCAGGATGTTTTAATGACCCGCGGTGTCAGAGATCAATCCAAGCGCTCAAAAAACAAAGGTGATGAATCGATTATCACTGATGGATCGATCATTACAGTAGCCGATGGTCAGTTTATGATTCTGACCGATCAAGGCAGAATCGTCGAGTTCAGTGGCGAGCCGGGCGAATTTCTCTACGACAGCAGTACGGAAGCTTCACTATTTTACAATGTAGACGGGCTGGGCGATAGCATCAAGCGCTCATTCCAGAATGCTGTCCGACGCTTCACTTTCGGCGGCCATCATGCCAAAGATCTCAGAATATACTACATCAATACTAAAGAAATCCCGGACAATAAATACGGCACACCGAATCCGGTACCTTTCAAAATCCAAGATCCCTCGATCGGGCTGTCCATGGTGATGCCGATTCGTGCCCACGGTATTTTCAGCTATTATATTGCCAATCCTATTTTGTTCTATTCTTTTGTTGCGGGCAATGTCAAAGACAGATATACCAGAGAGGAACTGGATGGCCGACTGAGAGGAGAATTCCTGACCGCTCTGCAACCCGCTCTGGCCAGAATCTCTGCCCAAGGAATCGGTTATGACGAACTCCCGCTGCATACGCGCGAAATAACGAAGGCGCTCAATGAGGAGCTCAGTGAGGAATGGCTGGAGAAGCGCGGCATTCAGATTTTCACCGTCACAATGGATTCCGTCACTGCTTCGGAAGAAGATGTCAAACGGCTGCAAGAATTGCAAGCTCAGGCCGTCTATCGCGATACCAGTATGGCAGCTGCCGGCATGACCGCAGCCCAGATGGAAGCCATGAAAAACGCAGCCAAGAACGAAGGCGGCGGCGGTGCTTTCTTCGGTTTCGCCGGCATGAATATGGCTCAGATGGCAGGCGGTCAAAGTGCCGGCAATCTACATCAACTGGCCGCTGAACAACGTGCACAGCAGGCAACCGCCCAACCTGCAGCAGCGGGTGGTGTCGCCACTGCTCCGCCGGCCGAGGAGACCTGGACCTGTACTAATTGTCAGTATCAGAATAAGAAAGCTGCCAAGTTCTGTGCCAACTGCGGTACGGCCAGACCCGGTCCTGCCGCGGATGCGGGCGGCTGGATCTGTACCGAATGCGGACACAAAGATAATACCGGCAAATTCTGCTCGGAATGCGGCTCCCCGCGTCCGGCCAAAACAGAGTATCAATGCTCCAACTGCGGTTGGGAACCGGAAGACAGTACTAATCCGCCCAAATTCTGTCCTGAATGCGGCGATCCGTTCGGCGACGAGGACAAAAAGCAATAAGCTGAATTCGGTAATCAGTTGTAGATATAAAAAGAGCGCGGCTAATCAGCCGCGCTCTACTTCTTTTAGAATGCCGGTTCTCTCTTAGCGGAAAATATCTCTGACGCGTTCTAGGAAGCTTTTGTCTTCTTCTTTGGGCACTTCGATTACAGGCTTGGCCGGTGCCGGGATTTCATCCGTAAGCAGGACAAATTGCACGGATTTGATATTGGTGTTCAGAGGTGAGACGAATGAAACCGGCACGAAGTCCTTATGGAGCAGCTCATCTATCTTATTATTGATTTCATCGAGCATCTTTTCATCCATGTCTTTGGTGCCGTCCGCCAGTTCATTGACGCCGGAGGCCAGCTCGCTGATGCCGCCGGTATATTCTGTCAGGCCGTCCTGATATTCCCGCAGACCGTCTCCCAATTTGCGGACACCGTCGATATATTCGGCCGTACCTCGCTTCAATTCTTTCAGACCGCTCACGAGCTCTGTGCTGCCCTTCTTAATCCGGGTGCCGGCGGTCTTCAGTTTATCACCGCCCTGACGCAACTCTTTGCCGCCGGTATCAAGTTTCTTTAAGCCGCCTACCAATTGAGAGAGGCCGGTCTTCAGCCCGGGCTGTTTCGGATCCTTGCTGGCTACACCCTGGGCAATCTGCTGCACACCGCCGGTATATTGACTCAGGCCGGCGTGGAAAGCACTGTATTTATCGGACAACTGCTTCAGGCCAGCGACCAGCTGCGGGAAAGAACCCAGATTGGCTGACAGTCCTTTGATCTGGTTGACCAGATCATTAATGCCTTGGTCAATCTGCGTATAATTAGCGACCAAAGCCTGAAGTCCGGGCTTTTCAGCTGTGCCGTTGACTGCTAGTTCCAGACCTTGGATGATCTGATCCTGACTATCTTTTAGTGTTTCTATACCAGCGCTCAATTTTTTCAGTTCAACAATACTGTCATTGCTCATCTGGGCGGCCTTGACCAGTTTATCCATCATATCATCCAGTAAACCAATCAGAACGTTTGTTCTCGGATCGCCGTCAATTAAATAACCAGCGAAGTCTAAATCAGCAATATTCTTCAGATAAGCTATCCAGGCGTCTCTGCCGGCGACTTGAGGCGGAACTACAACTTGAGCCGGGATATTTTTATCCAGATTTGTTTTCAGTGTCCCCAGGCCGGCCGAGATTCCTTTGAGTCCGGCAATCAGACCTGGTTTCGCCGCAGTGCCGTCACCTTGAAAAGCTACCAGGAAAGCGCCAAGCCCCTGCTTAACAGCCGCTGAGCCCTGAACCAGCTGTTCCAAACGGGCCAGATCTTCTGCTGTGGGGGCTGCTAAGCCATCGAGTGTGAGCTGATCGCTGATCTGCTGTAAAGCTTCGAGTATTTGTTGCGAGCCATCCGTCAGATTCTGACTTTGACCGGCAAGCTGGTTTAGACCCTGTACCAGTTCACCGGCACCGGCGTCAAGTTTGGCGGCTCCGGTGGCCAGATCGCTCACGCCCTTCGTATAATCATTGACTCCGGAAAGATATTGATTAACGCCATTAATATAAGATGAGATGCCGTCGGTATAGTCAGCGACGCCGTCTGCGGCATCGCTGATGCCGTCGGTCAGCTTTTGCCCCTCTGTTCCCAGAGTGTTAGTACCGGACACGATCTCAGACAGTCCGCTGTTTAAATCACCGGAACCTTTCTCCAATTCATCGGTTCCGTCTTTTAATTCAGCGATCGCATCGACCAGTTTGGAGATATCGTCATTGATATCCGAGACATCAGGCATCTCAAAACTGATATCCAGCTTGACTGCGGCAATACTGATTCCCGGCATGCAGAAATCCTTGACCTTGGCTCGGACGCTCAGATCGGCGTCAAAGCCCGGCAGAACTACATAATTGACCATGGTATTATTGCCCGCTTCGGCAATGGTGGCACTTTCGGCTGCGATAGAAGTTACCCGATCGCGCGGGAGGGAGAAGCTGATCTGCAAGGCATAATGCTCGGTCAGATCCTGGTGAGAGGGATTCGCCAGACTGGTCAAAGTAATCTCCAGATTCCCATTTGCGCCGGACAGGCTGGCCGGCTCAACTTGTTTGCCGTCCAGATACCATTTGATTTGAAACTCCCAGGGCAGATCTCTGTTCTTCAGAACTCCCTCATAATAGTAATTGCCGGCCTCCGCCTCGATTTTAATTTCGTCTTTATTCTTCCGAGGCTCCCGGCCTGTCAGCCAGACGATCTCATCGTAGGCACCATAGTCTGTGATTAGGCCTGCTTTAGGTACTGAAAAATGATTGACTACATGGAGATCTCCCGCCGCACCCTTAGCATCAAGTCGGCCGTATATGACTTCTGTCTTGTCTACCGCTGCTTCCGGTGCGGCGATCACAAGCGTGTCCGAGCCTACAAGCTCAGGCGGAGGATCATTCTCGGCTGCTGCGATTAGAACCGGAGCTTCCAGCATAGTGGCCAAAAGGATAAGGGAGATGCAAAGAGCAAGCGCCTTCGTCAAAATATTTTTGTGTTTGCTTTTGTTCTGAATGTAGTGCATAGCGGTTACCTTTCCGATGTGTCAACTGTGTCAATGTTTTGGCTTTGTCTGCTCTTCCGGTGCGGTCTGGGCAGAAACGAGGTATTCATAGTGGTTTTTTCGATCGGGCGATCCAGCAGTACCAACATCCCGGGCAAGAAGAACAGTACCATGCCCAGTGAGATTAGAGCGCCGCGCCCCAGGACGAGGCCCAATTCTTTTACTACGGCGATTGTGGAGACACCCATCAGGGTGAAGCTGACTCCTGCCAGGATCAGGGCCGGCGAGACCAGAGAGCCTGCTGTGTCGGCGACTGATTGCATCGCCGCTTCGCGGGGCAGCAATGTCTTGCGGTGGTCGAGATAGTATTGAGAGAGCAAAATGCCGTAGTCGACAGTCGCTCCCAATTGTACGGTGCTAATAACCAGATAGCCGATGAAATTGAGCTCTTTGCCTTGGAGATACGGTATGGCCAGATTGAGCCAGATCGCAGCTTCTATAGTCAGGAGCAGAATCAGCGGAATTGCGATCGAGCGGAAGACCAGGGCGACGACCAGGCCGACAGCCAGAATGGCCAAGCCGTTGACGATCACATTATCGCGGCTGATCATATCACGCATATCGACCAGTGTGGCATTCTCCCCTATCAGATGGTAATTGTCGCCGTAGTAGGATTCTGTCTTCTCTCGTATAGTCTCGACTAAAGCAAAGGAAGGAGCACTCTCGGTCTTGACATCCGAGACCAGGATCAGCCGGCTGTAATTGTCAGACAGCAGCTGTGCTCTATCTTTCGGCGGCAGAAATGCCGGTGGCACTGTAACGCCTGCGGCGGAAGAGTAGCCAAAGACGGAGTCAATACGGTCCAGGGATTCCAGTTCCGACATCAGTGCAGTTTCCTGATCCCAGTCGCCGCGCGGTACCAACAGTGCCATCTGGGTGGAGAGACCGTAAACATCTTCGATTTTTTGCGCTTCGGCATATTCACGCGAGTCTGCCGGATAGCTATCCATACCATAGAGAAAATGGTTTTTCCTCTGAGCTAAGAAAAAAGGCAGTGCCAGAGTAAAGACCAAGATCATAACCGGAATCCTGATTTTATAAACGAATTTGCTGAAGCCCTTGAATGAGGGCAGGAAGCTGCGATGCCTGGTCTTGGCCAGCAATTTCCAGGTCATAAGGATCAGTACGGGCAAAAGAAACATTACGCTGACCAAACTGAAAACAATGCCTTTGGCTAGGACAAAGCCCAAGTCCGGACCAATCTTGAAGCGCATGAAGACCAGCGCCAGGAAACCGAAGAAAGTGGTCAAGGCGGAGGCCGTGATTGAGCTGGCTGCTTTGACCATAGCCATACGCATCGCAACAAAAGGTTCATAACCCTGGGCGTGGTATTCGTCAAAACGGTGCAGCATGAAGATGGCATAGTCAATCGAAACCGCCAGCTGCAGTATGGCAGCTACGGACTGAGTAATAAAAGAGATTTCTCCGAAGATGATATTGGTACCCATATTCAACATCACGCCAACGAATAGAACTGTCATGAATAGAAGAGGTTCCAGCCAGGTCCTGGTGGCGATGATCAATATGATCAAGGCAATCGGTACGGCGATAGCCATGATACGGGTGATCTCTGTCTGCACTGAAATTTGCGCCCTGGCCATCGAAATGATCTGGCCCCTGACAGCACCCTCTTCCCCGGCAAAATCATGGAGATACTGCTGCATTGTGACATTGCTATAGCCGTCATCTACAGTCACCAGAAATAAAGGCTGTTGATCTTTGTAGTAAGTATCAATCAATTCCGGATCTGTCATGGCCAAAGGCTGAGCCAGATCAACCAGATCATCCAGCCAGTTGACTTCTGTTACAAAGGAAAGCTGTTCCAGCTCGGATTTCTTCTGCCTGGCTTCCGCCAGCGACATCGGCGGTAGCATTACTTCCGCACTGGGTATCGCTGTCCCGAATTCTTCTTTCATGACCTTGATTGCTTGGGTCGATGGCGCTGAATCCGGCAGATATTCACTCATATCATAGTTGACGCCTACCAGGGGGAATAAAAGTACACAGATGGCCGTTAGCACTAAAAACGTGATCAGAACGGCTTTGCGGTGTTTAAGAATAAAGTTTGCTGCTTTTTCCATATCTTTCCTCAAAAAATGCCCTGTTTGTACGGCATTTAACAAACAAGGCCTCCTCCCACGTCTCGCGGGTCATTATATAGTATCGAATACGATATTGTAATAAGCAAAATCGCTACATTTGTCGTTTAGTCAACAATTTTATATAATATGTTTAGTAAAATCTTATTTAGGAGCCAATTAGATGATCAAAGATAAACGCTCGCTCAGAACCAGAGAGCTATTGACACAGGAATTGATCAGCCTGCTACTGACCAAGCCCCTAAGTGAGATTACCGTAACAGAATTAACTGAGGCGACTGATCTCAATCGGGCAACTTTTTATCTGCACTATGCCAATATTTACGACCTATTCCAGTCGATCGAAGATGATCTGATCGAGCAGGTGGAAAGATGGATCAAGCAGTCTTTTCCTAAGGGCGCCAGTGTATACTATCTCGAAACTGATGTCGAAGGCAATCCCATCATGCCTATCCTAACCGAGATGTTTAACTTTATTTATAATAATCGGGATGTCACAACGGTACTGCTGCGCAATCCTGAGAGCCGGCTGCTCGAACGTATCTACGGTAAAGGACGTGATAGTATCCTCAATTTTGCGCTACCTCAGGATAATACTATCAATAACGACCGTGACCGCTATGCTCTGGACTATATTGTCAGCGGTTGTATTGGCGTGATCCAATCCTGGATTGACAATGATCTCGACCTTGATCCGAAAACGATGAGCAAGATCACATGTGATCTGCTGTTGCAAAATCGTTCTGAACTAGCTAAGCAAAAAAGCCCTGATTCACGTTAAACCATAGCTTTTCTATTCATAAGCTGTACGGTTAGTCATCAAGATTGCCGCCTGTTCAGCTATTAGCTATTCCGCGCACCCGGCGATTAACCACCAAATTATAAACCCCCGGCTTGCAATAAGTTCCGGGGGTTTCTAGTGGAGCCTGAGAAGAGACTCGAACTCTTGACCTGCTGATTACAAATCAGCTGCTCTGCCAATTGAGCTACTCAGGCAAAATGCTTCCACATATTATCCGAGCTCTCTCAAAAAGTCAACTTTTCACAACATTTATAGATAAGTCGATCTTGGCGATGCAAAGATCGACTTATCGAATCACAAAAATTAACTTATCTTATCGCCGGTGTGTCGCCGGGACAGTATATATCGCTATCCGTATAATCTTAGTCCGGATATAGTTCAGCTCTAATCTCGAACCAGGCAATAGTCTGTCCGTCGGCTTGGAAAGACTCAGAATAGACATATGAGATCATCCGCTCTGCCAGATAATACACTCTGACTGTTGCCTTTGCACCCTTCATTAAAGGGGTCACATTATTAATCTCAGTTACACCTCTTGCGGGTGCCAGTGTAACTGAAAAGGAACCATTATTTGTCAATGGGTAGCTATCGCTGATCATAGCCAAGGTGTTGCCACTTAGATCGCCATAGAGATCAATATTTTTTTCGGAACTGAGGGCAACCAACTGATCCACTATGCTTTTGACTTTATTGCTGTGAGTAAGTTTGTCAATATTCTTCTGAGAATAGATCATCGTGCCGGAGTAAGAGCCGGCATACATCTCATTGGATGCCGTGTCATTGATGTAGCCCTCATTCTCTGAGCTGATCCGACCAAAGCCAAGCGGTAGACTGACAGGCTGTAATGCATCCTCAGGTGGCGGCTGAGTAGGATCGGGATCAGTCACCGTTGTACTTTCAGCAGAAGTTTGAGTCGGTTCCGTATCCTTAGCCTTATTTGTAGTAGCGGCAGGTGCGACTGTCACCTGCTCAGGGTTGGTAACAATTACCGGCCCTTCCTCGGCTTCAGTCGTTTCTTCCGGCAAGGGCTCTGCCACAGTCTCTACATGCAAGATAGTTTCAGAATCCAACGGATCATCCTCGGGCAGAACCTCTTCCAATGTGAAGTCAAGCGATTCTTCTGCTTCAGTTTCGGTAGCCACAGGCTTCTTTTTGCCAAGCTTAAGGATCAGCATAATTGTCAGAATGACAATCAGCGCCAGTGACACGCCAATAACTGTATAATATGCTCTATTTTCCTTTTTTCTTTGTTCCTGCCCCGTTGGTCTTGCTGGTGGACGTTGTCTGAAATTCATATTGTTCTCCCTGTCAGTGCACTTCAGTGATTACTATAGAATAGCATCTTTTAAATGAAACTTCACCCTGTTAGAATGACTGACAAGATTATCTTCAGCTGAGGTGCTAATGAATCGTTCAAGTGGTGTTTTGCTGCCTATTTTCTCTCTCCCGGGACCGTACGGCATCGGGAGCATCGGCACCGGAACCGGTAAATTCGCGGAAAAATTGGTCACTGCCGGTTTCAGATACTGGCAGGTACTGCCTTGCGGTCATACCGGAGCAGGCAATTCACCGTATCAATCCTTCTCATCCTTTGCCGGTAATCCCTATCTGATTGATCTTGATCAACTGGCAGATAAGGAGCTGCTAACAAAAAAAGAGCTGGATGCCGCACGGTATTCCGGAAGCCGGAACAGGATTGATTACGGCTGGCTTTGGCAAACCAGATCAGACCTGCTGCATCTGGCCTTTTCACGGCTGGATGAAACCATTGGATTGGAGCTGGTAGAATTCATCAATCAACAGCAGCACTGGCTAATTCCTTATGCTAATTTTCTGACTTTGAAACATCATCACGATTTCAGACCCTGGTGGGAATGGTCGGAACCTCTGAAAATGGCAGAAGATGATGCAGTTAACAATTTCATCTCTGAGCATCAGGATACCTATAATTATTACTGTTTTCTGCAATTTGCTTTTTATCGGCAATGGCAAAAAAGCAAGGCCAAAATCAACCAGGTGGGAATTCAGATCATCGGTGATCTTCCCTTCTATCCTGCAACTGACAGTGTTGAAGTCTGGAGCAGACCGGATTTGTTCGAGTTGGATGAAAGCAAAACTGTGATTAGAGTTTCAGGTGTACCGCCGGATTATTTTTCAACTACAGGACAGCTTTGGAATAATCCGGTATATGACTGGGATAAGATGGCTCAGGACGATTACCGTTACTGGCATGAGCTTCTGTCTGCCACCTTATATTTATATGATGTCGTTCGACTTGACCATTTCCGAGGCTTTGAATCGTACTGGGCTGTGCCCGCAGGAGCGGAAACTGCAGCAGAGGGACGCTGGGAGAAAGGGCCGGGGCTCAAGTTATTTGAACCATTACTGCAAGCTTTCCCTGCTGCTTGTCTCCTAGCTGAGGATCTGGGCGAGATCACATCAGATGTGCGCAATCTTCTCACAGCTACCGGCCTGCCCGGAATGAAAGTTCTGCAGTTTGCTTTTGATCCCGACTCGGTTTCCCGGGACCGGCCGCACCATTATCCACAGAAGATTGCTGCTTTCACGGGCACACATGACAATAATACACTGATGGGCTGGCTGCATGGCCTTAAGGAGCGTGAATGGGAACTGGTCAGAGATTATTTCGGTCTGAGAGAAGGATCATCGCCCAAAATAGCCAGAGAAAATCTACGCAATATCCTGCGAACATTATGGCAGAGCCAGGCCGGACTGGTAATCTGTCCGGTCCAAGATCTGCTGGGGCTTGGTTCCGAATACAGAATCAATACACCAGGCTGTACAGATAATAACTGGCTGGTAAGGATGACAGATGCACAATTGGACCGTATCGATACTGACTGGTTCAAGCGACTAAATGAAATTACTCAGAGAACAGAATATACATAGAGTGTGAAATAGCTAAGCATGAGGGTGAGCGGTGCGACCCCCGGCTGCCGTCTACGTAAAGTTTGCAAGTTATACCTCCTGCACCGTCTTAGTTTCCAATTTGCTCTCCGTTTTAAATCCCAAAAAATTCAGTACATCGCGTAATGATCTGTTCCAAAAATCCCAGTCATGTGCTCCTTCACTCTCCAGAAATGTAAAATCGGAATATTGAATTTGCTTCTCCATATACTCAGCAAATTCAACGTTTGATTCGTATAGAACATCACTTGTTCCGCAGGTCTGTAATAAACGAGGCTTTAATGAATCATTTTTGTTTAATGACTCTGCTAAGGTCCATAATTCTCTTTCTTGAGTATCATCTCCATAAATACGTACAACATTCTGATTGAAATAATAATAAAAATCATCAACAGGATCTTTCTTGATCATGCCATAAGGTGCGGACATAGCACCGGACATGCTACATGCGGCTGAATATTTCTCAGGATATTTCATAGCTAAACGGAACGCACCATAGCCTCCCATTGATAAGCCGGCAATAAATGTGTCTTCACGCTTATCAGATACCCGAAAATAATTTTTAATATGTAATGGCAGTTCATGTACAAAAAAATCTTCGTACCTAAAACCATTGCTTTCGTTACGATAAAAGCTTCTATGTGCATTAGGCATAACCACTACAAGGTCATGCTCTCTAGCCAATATTTCTATTACACTTTTTCTAATGAAAGCCGTCTCATCATCGCCATGGCCGTGCAGCAAATATAAAACCGGGAACGTTTCGGATGATCTGTCTGTCAACTCATACATTCGTTTCCCCGGCAATAAAACATATGCTGAGCAATCCATTCCTAAAATATAAGAATAAAAATTTAAATCCAGCAGAGCCATTTTACCCTCCTAGCCACCTAAATATGCTTTTATATTTTACATACACAAAGCAAAATTATATACCGGTGCCAGTATATGTATCATTGGCTTATGTATCATTTTATATCTAAATAATTTGTTTCTAAACAATAAGAACCACATTACCTCTTTGCTGTTTGCACTGTTTCTTTACCTCTGCAATAGCTTTAGATAAAGCACTGCTTTCAGAGAAAGCTTTATCTTTATTGGTCACGACAGCCATAGACAAAGTGGTAATGGGAAAGTTATCCGTGAATCCGTTTCGGTCTTTAGACACAATATAACCGCGTTCCCAATCCAAGGAAGAATATAGCGGTTGAATAAGGTTAAAAAAGGTATTAATGATACTATCACACAGCTGTTGTATGCTTTCGATATCGCGGTGGCGAGTAATAATCACAAAATCGTCCCCACCTATGTGCCCCATAAAATCTTTCTCGGAGCAACATTGCGTCATGGCTTGCGCTAAAGTTTTCAGCATAGCGTCACCGTTGGGAAAGCCATAGGCATCGTTGTAGGCCTTAAAATTGTCCAAATCCAAATATATGATAGCGTAGGGTTCCGACTCCCTAATCACTGCATCAATCATGAGTTGTATAGTATTGTTGCCGGGAAGTCCTGTAAGAGGACTGGCATCGGAGGCTCTTTTTTCGCGCATATTGATGGCGGCCAGCAGCAAATCTTTAACGGTGACAACTCCCAAATACTTCCCCTGTTCGGTAACAATTACGGCATCATAAACACTGGAGAAATCCCTATTCATGGCCATGTTAGCTACTTCATCCACAGTGATGCCCGAGTCTACCGTCATGTACTCCCTGGTTAACAATTCACTCACATTGCGGCGGCTGTTCAGTTCATAACCATATTGTCCGCCAAAACATCCAAGCAAATAATTTCGGGTCAGAATTCCGTAAACATTCCCTTCATCATCGGTTACGCACATCTCTGTAATTGAGGGGTTGTGTTTCATTTCCTCATAAACCGACAGGGCTTTCGTATCGGGCGTAACCGTATCTTTACTCTTGCAAATTAATCCCACAGCCTCTACGCCCGGAAGCAAAGGAAGAGGAGATTGATTTCTTTGGCACAACTGCCTAATCATAACCTCCACTCCTACCGATAAATCCTGAAATTTTCCATTGGGGCGAGCTATAAAGTATCCTTGCCCGTAATCCACGTCTAAATCGATGAGAGTGGCCAGTTCCTCTTTTGTCTCTATTCCTTCAGCGATAACCTGTATACCGGCTTCTCTGCAGATCTTAACAATACCCAAAACAACCGAACGCTTTTTGCTGTCGTGATTAATTCCTCTCACGATAGACATATCTACTTTTAAAAAATCAGGAGAAAAGGAGCATATCCGCATCAGCCCTGAATAACCTATACCGAAGTCATCAACCGCTACCTTAAAGCCTTGACTCTGATAATGATTAAGAGCTTTGATGAAAACATCGGGCGAGTTAATCGCACTTTTTCCGTAATTTCAAAAATTATATCCTTAGAGTTCAATCCCAAACTCAACAGTTTCTCTTTTGTAAATCCCGAAATAAATTCACTGTCATAGATGATATTGGGGTCCACATTTAGGAAGAGCTTAATTCGAGCAGGTTTATGATAAGCGCCTTTTAGCGCCTGAGTGCGACAAAGTACCTCTAACTCCCACAGCTTATTAGCTCTGGTCGCCGCTTCAAAGAGTTCCTCTATGTTCAAATGACAATCAGAAAGAGTTATGCGACTCAAAGCCTCATAGCCGTAAATCACACCATTTTTGAGAGATACAATGGGCTGGTATACAGGTTGAATACATTCTCCTGTCAAAATTTCCTCTACCAATTCATTGATAGGGTTCAAAAGTACAATTTTCCCTGTAGGCTCATGGTGCAAGCTTGCGTTCGTTTCTGATTGATAATCGCCTCTTAGCATGCTGCCTGACATATTTATAAGTTCCTTTCACAAAGTTTGTACTTGCTATGCGTTTGTAAAAGTTATAACATCCCAATGTAAAAAGTAACCCACAGGCCATGCAAAATTAAAGAAAAATTTTCCAGTGAAGGCCTTATGCTGAAATCATGTCTTCGCCAGGCTCCTCTTCCAGGTCGGAGACATCTACTGCCACAGTCACATTTTTAACCCAGCCCTCTTTCTGAACCAGATACAGCGCCAGGAACATTTTGATTACGTCTACGAATTGACCAATCAGAAAAACTGCATAGATGGACCAGTCTGTCAGATAGGCTGCCGTGGCAACAGCGGGAATATTGACCAGCCAGAAATAGCCTGAATCCATTATCATGCTGCGCTTGGTATCCCCGCCTGAGCGCATAGTATAAAAGCACTGAACATTGACGGTATAGATTAGGAAAAAAGCGGCGGAGATCCTGACAAGAATAGCAGCCATGCTTTTGATCTCAGGCGCAACCCGGTAGAACTCGGGAACCACGAAGGAAGACAAAAACATCAGACCGGCAAAAAACAGCGAAATCAGAGCACTGAACTTAATCATGCAATAGCCGTTGGCTCGGGCTTCGTCCAATTCATTGGCGCCCAGCGGTTGAGAGACAACGACAAAGGTGGCGGCAGTCATGCCACTGAAAATAATAAAGAAGAGATCAGAGTTAGTGCCAAGGATCGTCATTGCAGCCATCACATCGGTGCCACGGGTAGCGTAGAGTTTGAATAACAGTGCCATCGCACTGCCATAGAGCAGTTCATTGATGGTCAAAGGAAGGCTCCGTTTAACAACTTCTCTAATCAGAATGCGGGGAATTTTGAACAAGTCCCTGACTTTGGTCGCAAAGCAATATTTGACATTACAGATCAGCAGAATCGAACAGATCAATTCCACAATACGGGCAATCAAAGTGCCGAGCGCTGCTCCTGTCACCTCCAACCGCGGAAAACCAAAATGTCCGAAGATCAAAACATAATTGAAAAAGACATTGGTCAGCACGGTGACTATCGAAATCTGCAAAGGTCTTCTGGTATCACCCAAGGCGCGCATAGCGCTTTGCATAGAAAAACTCAGACACTGCGGAATCAGGGCTACACCGACAATCGGCAGATACTCTCTGCCGGGTGCGAGTAGTCCCGGATCCTTGTTAAAGAAACGTATAATCAGATCCGGGAATAGGATCGAAAAGAATACTAAAGGCAAAATCAGCAGCATGACGGCTACGATCGAGAGACGGAAAGATTCCTGCACCCGCTTATACTGCTTTCCGCCATAGAATTGAGCCAGATAGACAGCGGCGCCATTGCTGACACCCATAATCGCTGCCAGACCAAGCATAAAAAAACGATTTGCTGCGGCAACGCCGCTGATAGCATAGCTGCCGAGCTGACCGACCATGATATTGTCAACCAGATTGACAGAATTGGTAATGAGCTGCTGCAGCATCATGGGGATTGCAATATAGGATACTCTTTTGACAAAGACACCGTCTAAAGGATAATTCTTGTTCTTTAACAACATAATTTGTCTCCGCCCACCTTGAATCCCTATGCTCTATCAAAGTCATAAAGGGGATTTTTCTCCGGGATCGGAATCGGATAATTACCGGTAAAGCAGGCGGCACAGATAGATTGGCCCATGATCTTGTACATGGTCTCCAGCGGCAGATAGCGCAAACTGGTGGCGCCAATATGCTCGCATATTTCTTCCTGATTGAGTTTTGCAGCAATCAATTCGTCCTCGCTGTGCAGATCAATCCCGTAAAAACAGAGATGACAGAGCGGTGCAGAGGCAATGCGTACATGAACTTCTCTGGCACCGGCAGCAAATAAATGGCCAACAATCCGCTTACAGGTTGTACCGCGCACGATTGAATCATCGACCAGAACCACTCTTTTACCTGACACAATACTGCGGACGGCAGATAGTTTCATTTTAACTCCACGGTCACGGTCAGTCTGTCGAGGACGGATAAAGGTGCGACCGATATAGCGGTTCTTAATTAGTCCCATCTCATGAGGCAGCCCGCTCTCCTCAGCATAACCTTGAGAGGCTGACAGTGAAGAATCGGGCACTCCTACGACGATATCCGCTTGCACATTGTCCTGGCGAGCCAGTTCGCGGCCGCAGGCCTTGCGTGAGGCGTGAACATTGATTTTATCGATATCGGAATCCGGGCGAGCGAAATAAATATATTCCATGGCACAGATTGAAGGCACGCGTTCCGGCGCAAATTGTAAAGACTCAAACTGCTCCTTGCCCATTTTCAAAAGTTCACCGGGGCGGATATCGCGAACAAAATCAGCATTGACGATCGTGAAAGCACAACTTTCCGAACTGATAGCATAACCGCCATTAAGTCTGGCTAAACAGAGCGGCCTTAACCCCAGGGGATCGCGTACGGCGTACATAGTGTTCTTAGTCATGATCACCATACTGTATGCCCCCTGCATCTGCTTACAGGCAGCAAGGATTTTCTCTGCCATTGAACCTTTGGCACGTTGGATCAAATGGGCCACTATCTCAGTATCTGATGTACCTTGGAAAATGCTGCCCTCTTGCTCCAGTTCGTAGCGCAGTTGTCCGGCGTTGACAATCTCGCCATTATGCGCCAGAGCAAAGGTGCCCTGATGTGAACGGACCATAATGGGTTGTATATTTTCTTGAATGTTGCTACCGTAGTTGTTATACAGAACATGTCCCAAGGCATGAATGGCATTATCACTGATCTCATCCAATTTTGCCTTGTCGAAGACATCCGTGACCAGTCCTTTGTCTTTGCGGGTCAGGACCCTCTTGCCGTCGCTGGTAGCAATGCCGCAGGCTTCCTGCCCCCTATGTTGCAGACTGTGCAGACCATAATAGGCCAAAATCCCTGCATCAACTACCTTGTGTAAAGCAAAAATCCCGCACTCTTCATTCAAAGAGCTGCCGAACCATTCCTTTTTCGTCATCTTATTTCCCGTTACTCGAGTTCGTTTTCATATTGCCGCGCATGGCATCAAAGAGTGATTTATCATCAAAACTGATATTAATAGAGGATATGAATTGATCATTATTCCTGGTCTTGAGGAGCAGACTGATAATCGTTTCCGTCACCGCCGCCGTGTCAAGTGAGCCGAACGCTTTGCGTATACCCCAAACCGCATCAAGTTCTTTGGGTGACAGCAATAGCTCTTCCCTTCTAGTGCTGGAACGAGTGATATCGATCGCCGGGAAGATCCTCTTCTCAGACAGTTTGCGGTCAAGCAATACTTCCATATTGCCTGTACCCTTAAACTCTTCAAAGATAACCTCATCCATGCGTGAGCCGGTTTCAATCAGCGCTGTGGCAATGATAGTCAGACTGCCGCCATTTTCTATATTTCGGGCGGCTCCGAAGAAGCGTTTCGGGCCGTAGAGAGCACCTGGATCAAGACCGCCTGACAGTGTTCTTCCGGTAGGTGTGATCGTCAGATTGTAAGCGCGACCCATCCGCGTAATGCTATCCAGAAGAATAACTACATCTTGCTTTAGTTCTACCAGACGCATTGCCCGCTCTAAAACCAACTCAGTCACGCGCACATGATTTTCCGGTGTTTTGTCGAAAGTAGAATATACAACCTCGCCATCAATCGAGCGCTGCATATCCGTAACTTCTTCCGGCCTTTCGTCAATCAGCAATACGATCAGCTTGGCCTCGGGATTATTGGTAGAAATCGCCTTAGCGATCTTTTGAAGTAGAATTGTTTTGCCGGCTTTGGGCGGCGATACGATCATGCCGCGCTGGCCTTTGCCGATAGGAGCGACCAGATCGATAATCCTGGTAGAGAGTTCCTGACGGCTTGTTTCCAGAACGAATCTTTCATTGGGATAAATTGGTGTCAGACGGTCAAAATACGGTCGGCGGATCATCTTATCCGGCGGTAGACCGTTGACCTCCTTGACATAATACAGAGCTTGATAACGGTCATTATCGCGTTGCTGTCGGCAAGGACCGACCACATAATCACCGGTACGCAATCCGAATCTGCGAATATACTGAGGAGGAACGTAGATATCATTAATGCCCTGCAGATAATTTTCTCTTCTTAGGAAACCGTAGTTGTCCTGCATGATCTCAAGCACTCCACCCACAATTTCAGTGGTTTTTTCTTCCACTTCCACGGCAGAACCGGTGCTTTCATTCTCTTGCTCGGATACTTCATTAGAGTCAGCAGTGTCTGCTTTCAGCTTATCCGCGGTAGCGATACTCTCCTGATCCGTTGTGATCAGCCTGGTCTCGACCTTCTCCGCCACAGGCTCAAGTGCTACCGACTTAACGCCTTCATCAACAGATTGGTCCTTAGCAGAACTGACATGCGTACGCCTCACTGTAGGTTTAGCCTTGATCGTAGTACTTCTGCGCTGACTGCCGGTTGTTTTGCGGGCTGCGGTTCTCCTAGTCGTCGAACCGGCCCTTGGCCTTTTCGTAGTGGAAGTAGCTGTTTCAGAAGTCTCCTCAATGGCAGCCTCAGCGGGATCCTTAGCAGTGTCCGTCGCAGCTGCCGACTTGGTAGTGGCTTGTGCCGCCTCGGACGAGGTTGGAGTTTTTTCGGACTCTACGGCGGTTTTAACCGTGGCCTCCGGGCCTTGCTCTAGCTTAGACTCCGGAGCTGTTTTGTCCGCCGTCAGCTTCTCCTCCACGCTCAGCAGATAGTCTAGTAATTCCTTCTTGGTCATCTTTTTGGTCTCTTGTTCCGTCAAAAGACCTGCAACCTGAGCGATTACGGCAAGATCACTTTTCTTCTTGCCTTTAAGTATAAGTTGGGGCATGCAAGATTCTCCTCAAATAAGTCGGCCATTTGCCGCAATAAAATCTATCAAGGGATTCCCTCTTCCAGTGCAAACACGAAAAACGCATCAGGCCCTGCTCAATAAATCTGGAAGTCTGGGAAACTAAGATACATCCAGTATAATAAGCCTTAACCGAATCGTCAACTTCCGGTGCACTCTCCTCATATCCTGCTAATTTTAAGCTATAAAACTGAAAAGTAAAGTATCAGTCAGCCAGATCACCAAATTTTTCCATAATGCCTAGCGCTAGTCCGGTACCGACCGCGACACAGGATTCAGCATCCTCTGCTACCAATACCTCAATGCCGATCTTGGCCGCCAACATCAGATCAAGCCCGTACAACAGCGCCCCGCCACCGGTCATGACCAGGCCTCTTTGGCTGATATCCGCCATCAACTCCGGAGGTGTGCTCTCCAGCACGGTATGCACAGCTTCAAAAATCTGACTCACCGGCTCTTCCAGTGCCTCCAGCATCTCCGTGGAATTCAGTGCTAATGTGGCAGGCATCCCGGTAATTAGATTGCGGCCTCTGACTTCCATCGTCAATTCCTCTTCGCGAGGATAGGCACAGCCGATATTTTTCTTCAGCTCCTCGGCAGTTTGTTCACCGATCAGCACATTATATTTTCTGCGCACATATTTGATAATCGCATCATCAAATTTATCGCCGGCTACTTTGATTGAACTATCAACAACAGGCTGGCAGAGGGAAATAACTGCAATATCGGTTGTGCCGCCACCGATATCTACGACCATGCTGCCGCTGGCCTGTGTGATATCGATGCCGGCTCCGATGGCCGCTGCTACCGGCTCGCGGATCAGATACACATCTTTGGCGCCGGCATGACGACAGGCATCCTCAACTGCTCTAGTCTCCACCTGCGTAATTACGCTGGGCACACAGACTACAATTGTAGGTTTGAAATAGCGCGCCAGAAACCCGGTATTGACCCGGTTGATAAAACTCTTGAGCATTACTTCCGTAACTTGGAAATCCGAAATGACGCCGTCGCGCAAAGGACGGATCGCCTGCACAATATTGGGTGTACGTCCCAGCATCAGGCTAGCACTCTCACCGACCGCCAGCACTTTGCCTGTCTTGCTGTGTAATGCCACCACAGCCGGTTCTCTCAGGACGATACCTTTGCCCACTACATAGATGATCACCGTTGCTGTCCCGAGATCAATCCCGATATTTAATCCTAATCCCATTTGTTGTTTCCTATTATCGCAAAATAACACATATCCAACCGATATGTGAAAAGTATTTCCCACTAAAATTATTGAATCACAATCTTTCAGCTTTGAACGGATCGAAATCTGAAAATCTAGTCGTCTTACGGCTGTCATGATACAATAGTTTATCTGCCTAGGCAAGAAAAATAACCTGGATTTTATCTTGATTAGATACAGGGTTCAGCCGCCGCAAATCCGGCTGAAAGTACTGCAAACAGCCTGAGAGGTCAGAAAATGCTTCTAAAATTGATAGCTGCCATCAGCATGCTGATTGATCATATAGGATACTATTTCGGCTCCTGGCTGCCCCCGGATCTGTATTTCACCTTGCGCGCTCTCGGGCGGCTGGCATTCCCCATCTTTGCTTTTTACATTGCTCTCGGTTATCGCCGCACCAGTCATCTGGGTCGCTATTTCCTCAGGCTGACCTGCTTTGCTCTTCTAAGCGAAATCATCATCCGTACCAGCCATGATCTTGCCGGCTACGCCAGCTACGGCACCAATGTCCTCTTCACTTTCGTCGCTGCTTTGGGTTTCATCTCCGGCTGGACTTTATTGACCAGCAGCTGGCGAGACCGAGTCGCCCGTCTGCAACCCTTGACAAACTACTGCGGCAGTCAGGACGAAGCAGATTATTTCCAGATCCGNTACACGCCCGGCGAACTCTCCCTCCACCCTGTGCTCGGTATGGTTCTCGGTACCAGCGCCATGATCATTTCGCTATGTGCAGCCATCTATCTAGACTCTGACTACGGGATCTACGGCATCCTCACCGTCTTCGTCTTCCATCTGGTCCAAAACAAGCACTGTTATGACACCGATCTGACCGGGATGCTGAACAGCTCCCTGCTCTATCTAGTACTCTTAAATCTGCTGGCCCTGTTAGCCTATCGCTATCTGCTTAATCTGCCGGGCCGTTATCAATATATCCAGTTTCTATCCATTATTTCCGTCTTTGTCATTTATAGCCCCCGCGCCGGACGCCAGGCTCTCTATGGCAGCAAACCCGTCGCCTGGAAACAGTATCTCTGGTACATTTTCTACCCTGTCCATATCTTTTTACTCTGCCTGCTCGTCCATTTAATACGTTGACCGGGCGGCTGCGAGCATGAGTTTGAGGCGGTTCTCCTGATTAACACTGGTGGCGCTGGTGTCGTAATCAATGGCGACGATATTAATGTTAGGATTGCGCTCTTTGATCGGGCGCATCATGCCTTTGCCGACTATATGATTGGGCAGACAGCCGAAAGGCTGGACACAAACGATATTGTTGACACCGCTGTCGGCAAGTTCAAGAATCTCGGACGGCAAGAGCCAGCCCTCACCCATCTTGACACCGAAACTGATATAGTCCTGATTCAGTGCGATAACGTGCTCAAAAGGCGCCGGCGGACGGAAGCTGCCTTCCTCTTCCATAACCTTGATCATTTCACGCTTCTTATTACACAGATAGCGAAAAGCAATTCTACTCAGCAGATGAACAAAAAAGTCGCGGCCATAGAATTTGTAATCGACTATGGAATTATAGAGGCAATAGATGAAGAAATCCAACAAGCCGGGCACGACAACTTCTGCGCCCTCGCTTAGCAGGAATTCCTCAAGATTATTATTGCCCAGCGGTGAGAACTTAACATAGATTTCACCGACGATACCAACCTTGACGGCATCGCGCGGCTGTTTCGGAATCGCGGCGAAATCCTCAATAATTTTACGGTAAGTTACCTTGCGGTGGCGCAGAATACGATCTCTGGTTTTAGCAGAAGCGCCCAGAGCATCACCGAGCTGCTTAATCCAACGTTTCTTCAGAGCATCAGCATCGCCGGCAGTAAGTTCATAAGGTTTCGTCTGATTGACCAGACTGTAGATCAGATCGCCGTAGAGCAGAGCATCGAATAGACCCATATACTGTCTTAGATTCATCTTAAAGCCGGGATGTTCTTCTAGTCTAATTAGACTGAGCGAGATTACCGGCACAAATTCCAACTCGGCCTTGATCAGTGCTTTACGCAAGAGAGAGATATAGTTGGAGGCCCGGCAGCCGCCTCCGGTCTGGAAGTAAATCAGTGCCGTCTTGTGCGGATCATACTTGCCTGAGCGCAAAGCATGCAGGAACTGGCCGATCACCAGAATAGCCGGATAACAAGTATCATTATGAACATAGCGCAGGCCCAGATCGACAATCTCTTTGCCCTGACTGGTCAGCAGCTCCATCTTATAACCGTAGGTGCTGAGGAATTCGATCACCAGCTCAAAATGCCCGTTCAGCATCGAAGGAACCAGGATCGTGTACTCCTTTTTCATCTCCGGTGTAAACTGCACATAATAATCAGAAGTCACTGCTTACTCTCCCTGCTGCCAACTATCAAAAGATGGAAGCGGTCGGCATTTTCCGCTTGGACTCTCCCGTCTGCCGCTTCTGACTTGAGCCCGCATCTTTTTGTTTCCCTCCCGGCCCGCAACTGCTTTTTCCCTCTGCTTGCCGTCTGCACGCAGCCGCATCTTTGGCCTCAAGTGCGCCCAGCAGACTGCGCAATCTAATCCGGACGGCGCCCAGATTATTGATATCATCGATCTTAATCTGAGTATAGAGCTTGCCTTGGCTCTCCAAAATCCGCTTTACCTCATCACTCGTAATCGCATCAATACCGCAACCGAAAGATACCAGCTGCACCAACTCGACATCAGCGTTTTCACAAGCAAACTGCGCCGCCTGGTAGAGACGCGAATGATAAGTCCATTGATTGAGAACCCGTAGCTGCGGCAATTCAGCCAGATGTGCCACAGAATCTTCGGTCACCACCACAAAACCCAGCGCGGAAGCCAACTTATCAATACCATGACAAATCTCGGGATCAACATGATAAGGCCGACCGGCCAAAATCATAATCCGCTTATGATGCCGGCGTGCATATCTCACGGCCTCTTCACCGGCCTGACGCACTGCAGCCCGTTCGGCTGCTAGAGCAGCATAACCGGCTTCAACCGCCCGCCTCACTTCGCGTCTGGTTATTGTCGGATCGATCTCCAGCAACGCTCGATACAGCGTGTTGGTCAGCTGCCTGATACTATTGACATTCAGATAGGGATAGAAAAATTTCACAGACTTCAGAGCATCCATATTGCCCTGCAAGACCTCACCGTAATAGGCGACAACCGGACAGTTAAAATGGTTGCTGCTGCCGCCCTCGTCAACATTGTAGGTCAGGCTGGGATAAAACAGCAGCTCCACTCCCTGCTCCAGCAATAGTTCAATGTGACCATGCATTATTTTCGCAGGATAACAAATCGTATCCGACGGAATCGATAGCTGCCCTTGCTCATATATGCTTCTGGTTGATAGCGGCGAGAAGACCACCTCGTAGCCCAGCTCTGTAAATAGCGTCTGCCAGAGCGGCGCCAACTCATAGGTGGACAGCGTAGTGGGCAAACCGATCCGACCGCGCGGACTCTCGCGCATTTGTCCCGTTGTAACAACCGGCTTATCTTCCCGCTCATCGCTTCTTTTTTGACGAAGGCGCTTTACATCCGTCCCGGCACCCGGTCCGGCAGCCAAAGCCAGGAGTCTCTCTCGCTTCCAGTGATATAGATTGGGCAATTCCTCATAATCATCAAGTCCCAGCGGCTTCTGACACTGATTGCCGGAAATATAGCGCCCGCCATCAGCGAAGCGATTGATTGTCAATGTGCAGTGATTGGTACAGCCGCGGCAAATACGCACCGAAGACTCATGCTTGAATTCTGCTAGCTCAGCTTCTGACAGCAAATTGCTCGACTCAAACTGCCCGGCAAAAAGGGCAGCACCGAAAGCACCCATCAGCCCGGCGATCTCAGGACGAATTACATTACGACCCAACTCAAGTTCAAGAGCCCGCAGTACCGCATCATTCAGCAAAGTGCCGCCCTGCACTACAATATGCTCCCCCAGCTCATCCGGCGAGCCGGTACGAATCACCTTGTACAGAGCATTCTTGACCACACTGATCGAAAGCCCGGCCGCAATATCCGCTAGAGAGGCTCCTTCTCTTTGTGCCTGCTTGATTGAGGAATTCATAAATACGGTACAACGCGAACCTAGATCGACCGGAGCCTTTGCCTTAATGCCCAGCCTGGCAAATTCATCGACTTCATAGCCCATGGCATGAGCATAAGTCTCCAAGAAAGAACCGCAGCCCGAAGAACAGGCTTCATTGAGCATAATCGAATCAATGGCGCCGTTCTTGATATAGAAGCATTTGATGTCTTGGCCACCGATATCCAGGATAAAATCGACTTCGGGTTGAAAAAATTGCGCCGCCGTATAATGGGCAATCGTCTCCACCACGCCGGCATCCGTATGAAAGGCATGCTGCATTANAGCTTCGCCATAACCTGTGCTGGCGGCTCCACAGATCTCAATTCTGTCACTGCAGAGACGACGAATTTCCCGTAACTGCTCCAGCACGATCTCGACCGGCGAACCGCGGTTGACACAATAATAACTGTATAGCAGTTCCTGATCTTCCGAGATCAGAACCAGTTTCGTCGTCGTACTGCCGCTGTCAATTCCCAACCAAGCCCGACCGCTATAATCTTCGATACTGCGCTCAACGACATTATCCAGTTCATGACGCTCACTGAAACTTTCGTATTCTTGCGCGTCTTTGAACAGGGGCTCCACAAAACCGCGCTCATAATGAGATTTCTCATCCGTGCGCCTGATACTCTCAATCAATCTATCATAAGTATACGGTTCTAAATTCCGGCTCAGGTATGCAGCGCCTCGCGCTACTGCAAATAAAGCATAGTCCGGACAAATGCAGTCTGTTTCATCCCGTTGCAGCGTCTCACGGAAACGCTGACGCAGACCGGCACAGTAGTACAGCGGTCCGCCCAGAAAAAGCAATTTACCCTGCAGTTGCCTGCCCTGGGCCAGACCGACGATAGTCTGATTGACTACCGCCTGATAGATCGAAGCCGCCACATCCTCTTTACTGGCACCCTGATTGAACAGCGCTTGCACATCCGTCTTGGCGAACACGCCGCATCTGGAAGCGATCGGATAGATCCGTTCCGCTCGAAAAGAGGCTTCATCCAGTTCCGGAATAGTCATGTCAAGCAGAGCAGCCATCTGGTCAATGAAAGCTCCCGTGCCGCCGGCACAACTTCCGTTCATACGGGCATCGATACCACCGGCAAAAAAGATCACCTTGGCATCTTCGCCGCCGAGCTCAACCACTGCACCGATGTCCGGCTCCAGCTGCTTTACGATCTCTCCCGTTGCATAAACCTCTTGCACAAAGGGCAGACCGGATATTTCGGACAGTCCCAAACCGGCTGACCCGGACAGAGCCACCGTAAAAGGAGCCTCCGCCAACAGATCTTCCGCCTGTTGCAACAGCTCAATCGTCTTATCTTGGACATGGGAAAGATGGCGCTCGTAGCGCTCAAAAACAATCCGCTCGCCACAAGTAAGGGATACTTTTACAGTCGTCGAACCGATATCTATCCCCAGTGCTCGATTAAAATGCAAAGCTTCAGCCATGCCTCACCATCACATTAAGCCTCACACCGCGTCTCCACATTAGATGATTATAGATAGGGTTATCATAACTGTCAAAGCGCCGACATGTATCAAATCTTTTGCCGGCGAAAAGAGGCCACTGATTACAGTGACAGTACCCGCCAATCCCTGGCAGGTACTGTTAACCAAGCTTGCACTGTATTTAACACCATATGGCGTAGCGAGCGCGAACAGAACAGTCGCAATCAGTGTGAAACTATTCTTCCACCGCCAAAATTTCCATAAATTCTGCGCCGGTGATCGTTTCCTTTTCGATCAGATGGGCAGTTAGTTGATCAAGTTTATCCCGATTGGCCATCAGAATATCCCGAGCATTGTCCTGACTCTTTTGAATCAAGGCCAGAACTTCTTCGTCAATCTCCTTGGCCGTCTCCGAGGAACAGGAGAGTCTGCCCTCACCACCCAGATACTGCGACCCTGATGTTTCAAGCGCCATCATACCGAAGCGCTCAGACATGCCGTACTGTGTAACCATTTGGCGGGCCAGTTGAGTCACCTTTTCTATATCATTGGCGGCACCCGTTGTGATCTCGTTAAAGACGATTTCTTCCGCCGCTCGCCCGCCACAGAGAACTTCCAGACGATTGAGCGCATCACGTTTACTCATCAATGACTTTTCCTCTTCCTCGACCTGCATGGTATAGCCTAAGGCACCAGATGTTCTGGGAATGATAGTAATTTTCTGTACAGGAGCAGCACCGGTCTGATTTGCCGCCACGAGCGCATGCCCAATCTCATGATAGGCAACGATCTCTTTTTCTTGATCCGACAAAATGGCATTTTTCTTTTGTTGACCGGCAATAACCGTTTCGATTGACTCCTCGAGATCAGTCGTCGTCACAAACTCGCGACCCATGCGCACAGCACGCAACGCCGCCTCATTCACAATATTTGCCATATCGGCACCAGAAGCACCGGCTGTCATACGAGCTATCAGAGAATAGTCTATATCTTCCGCATGTTTTACCTTGCGCATATGCACTTTCATTAGTGCAATACGATCTTGCAGATCCGGCAATTCAACGCGCACCAGGCGATCAAAGCGACCGGGACGCAGCAAAGCAGGATCAAGTATCTCCGGCCGGTTAGTCGCTGCTAGAATAATCACGCCCTTATTACTATCAAAGCCATCCATCTCCGTCAAAAGCTGATTCAGTGTTTGTTCGCGTTCATCATTGGTCGCTATCTGACCATCGCGTTTCTTACCGATGGTATCAATCTCATCGATAAAGACAATGCAGGGAGCTTTCTTAGAAGCTTGTTCAAACAGCTCACGCACTTTCGCTGCCCCGCGTCCAACAAACATCTCGACAAATTCCGAACCGGAAATCGAAAAGAACGGAACATCCGCTTCGCCGGCAACGGCTTTGGCGATTAAGGTTTTTCCTGTACCAGGCGGTCCTACAAGCAAAACGCCTTTGGGACATTTGGCGCCAATGGCTTTATATTTTTGCGGATCACCCAGGAAATCAATAATCTCTTTTAAGGATTCTTTGGCTTCGGCTTGACCTGCAACATCTGAAAAATCTTTTTTATCTTCGTCCGGAACATAAATGCGTGCTGCATTATGCCCGCTGAAACTCATACCGCTGGCGGTCATTCTTCCCTGCAGAGAACGTGACACGAAACGACCCATCATTACGAAGAATAAAATGGGTAAGCCCCAAGTAAGCAGCAGCGATAAAAAGGTATTGGGACGCTCCGGAATAACGGCACCGAACTCGACACTTTTTGCTTCTAAATTGGTGATCAGATCAGGATCATTCATAATGCCGGTTTTGAAATAGTTGACCTGTTCGCCCTCTCGCGTAGCATATTGAATCTCCGTGTTGGAAATTTCAACTTGCGTGACAATACCGCTATCTACATCCCGCATAAATTGGCTATAAGCCACCTGTCTAGGCCTGGGATAAAATAGAAGCGGAAAAACAACATAATTTAAGAAAATAATGATGAGTATGGCTAGGCCATAATATGTCGCCAGTTTCTTTCTGGGACTATTGTGTTTAGGATCTTGAGCTTTCATTTGTTACCTCTGAAAATTATTTGGAAATATAAGTGGTTGCTGAATACACTTCTACATAAAGGGTATATTCGTCCCCCGCTATATCCCTAGTTTAAATATTAAATGATTACAAAGATAAGTCACACCAACAAAATCAGCTATCTGTCGGGATTTGGCAAAAATTCTTTCCTGATTTTTGCTTTTGCATCTTTGTAGAAAACAGCGTACACTTTTTGCACATACTTGTGCTGATCACATCGACCGCAGAGATCAGACTGGGACGGAGAATAAAAATGAGAAAACAAGCAGAAAAAACAGCTCATACCCGCAGGCAAATTATTGACACATTTTGGCAGAAATACCAAGAAAATCCGGGGCAGATGGTTTCCGTCACTGAAATCGTTAAAGATCTCGATATCAATCGTTCCACCTTCTATTATTATTTTCGGGATGCTCTCGCTGTGCTTGAAGCGATCGAAGATGAATTGATACCAAGCAAAGAAGTTCTCAAAGATATTCTCATCATCGGCGCCCGAAAAGACAGCTCTTCCAAACAATTATTGCAGCAGTTACTGTATTTTCATAAACAAAATCAAAGCAAATTCGAAATATTGTTAGGACCTAATGGCAGTCCGCATTTTATGCATCGCCTTGTCTCCGCTATCAAACAAGCAGTAAGTGAACTAGTTGAACCGCGCCTGGGTCTGAGCGAACTGGAATTAGACTATACATTGGAATTTTTTGTTGGAGGCTTTCTGCACACCCTGAACTATATAACGCGTAAAACTGATGGTCTGGTAGATGCCGAACGAATCTCTCATTTTTTCTATGATCTGTTCAAAAACGGCATCTTCGGCCACGTCCTTCGTGACAAAATACATTAAACCAAACTATTTACAAACCTCTGCCCACCATAATCCAACAATCTGAATGAGCATGACCAAGAATAAAAGGACCGAGTCCTGGCTCAGAACAGCAGAACTGGGCTACGGAACTGGGAAAGTGCGCTTGACAGAAGCCTCCCGATTAATGTATCCTAACTTGGCTTACGGGTGGTTAGCTCAGCTGGTTAGAGTACCTGCGTGACATGCAGGGGGTCGGTGGTTCGACTCCACTACCACCCACCACAGATGAAGCCGCCGGAACAACGACATTTCGGCGGTTTTGATTTTGATTTCTTATTCGTTTCTACTCAGACTTTTTGCATTGCCTCTACACTAATATTGTGAATATTTTGTAAATTTTTTAGAAACTTCTTGACACAAATGTCTTAATAAGATAAAAGTTTGAGAATTGAATAATAAAGGCTATGACGAAGACAGAATCTATTAAGTTATTTTCCCAGAGAGTCGGAGATGGTGCGATCCCGATAAAATAAAATAGAATTTCT
>JGI24710J26742_10000040_pt1 | contig 96091 bp, 88 predicted proteins | sample BioPla2DNA2_FD_26742 | JGI IMG/M metagenome (IMG submission 26742) | reverse complement strand
GGAAATAAGGTTTTGGTTTCCTTAAAAACCAGTTGTTAATTGAACCGATACTTATCTCGGCTAAATCGGATACTACCAGGTCTGCTCCATGTTGAAACAGCGCTTTTTTGTTATTTTCCCGAGCCACTCCCAGTACCAAACCAAATCCACCATTTCTACCTGCCTCTACCCCAGAGGAGGTATCTCCCACTACTGCCGAACTTTCCGGAAGGCTGCCTAAATTTTTGGCAGCAGCGACAAGAATATCTCCTTCCGGTTTTCTTTTTAGGTTTAATTTTTGAGATACAATTCTATCCACTATTGTTTCAAACAAATGCTCCAGATGTATCGATTTTAGAACATTGTGGCAATCTTTAGAAGAAGAAACCGCTCCAACTCTGATGCCGTGTTTTTTTAAATCCTCAATAAGGGTAATGGTGGTGGTAAAAACTTCGGCACACTCTTTCTGCAATAAATTATCAAATAGTATGTTTTTTTTATTGTTTATTCCGCAAACCGTTTCCCGGTCCGGAGAGTCAGATGGGTTTCCTAAGGGGAGCTGTATATTGCGTGAAGCCAGAAAGCTTTGCACGCCTTTATAACGTGGTTTTCCATCGACATAGATAAGGTAATCGTGCCGGTAGGTAAACTGTTGGAAGGGTTCCCCGTTTCTTTTTTCTCTTAATTTGAGATAATCATCAAAGACTGCTTTCCAGGAGTGAGTATGTAGATTAGCAGTCTTGGTTACCATACTGTCCAGATCAAATATGACAGTCTGGAAGGCAAAATATTCATTCATCTGTCAACTCCTTCTTCAGTCTGACTTTGTTTCAACAGAAAACTAACAAATATCTATACCGGGCAATTATACAATCAACTCCTTGTTTAATATTTCTAATATTAAAATTAATCTAACCAAAGTTTAAAAATAGTTTTAAATAAATTATTTACATTATATACTATAAACATAATGTTTTGCCATATACTTTGCAGTTATTACTCGTAAAATATAAAAATATGTTTAGGGACAGGTTTGTCATTTTATTATTGAAATAGAAAATATGATGTGATAATTAAGGCTGTAATATTGTAAAAGCTATGATTAATTAACAAGGTATATGTGTATCTGTGAAGCGGTATTTGGCATATTATTGTTAGCATGATTAAGGAATAAAAGAAGGATAAACAATGAACAAGCTGGTAAGAAATGAAAACATAAATTTTGGGGACAAAAAACAGTATCGGAAACCCATTACAATTACCTTTTTCTTTTTATTACTATTAACTGTTTTGAGCACTTTATTATTTGTCAATGTCCTTGCTAATGAACCGTCAGTAAAATTAGGCAATGAAGTCTTATTGGATGACTACATTTATCTTATAGATGGTAAAAAAGTGGGATTAATAACCAATCAAACCGGGGTGGATAGCAAAGGTGTGAGCTTTATCGATAATCTTCTTGCCACAAATAGAGTACAACTGATAGCTCTTTTCGCCCCTGAACACGGATTGGACGGAAAAGCCAAAGCAGGGGCACAGATAAGCTCTTATATTCATCCTCTCTATGGTATACCCGTCTACAGTCTTTATGGTCAAACCCGAATGCCAACAGAAGATATGCTATTTTTGTTAGAAGTGCTACTTTTCGATATTCAGGATATAGGTGCCCGTACCTACACCTATATGTCAACCCTGCAATACTGTATGGCAGCAGCCAAAAAGTATAACAAGTCAATTATAGTTTTAGATCGACCTAATCCACTGGGTGGATTGATTGTGGAAGGACCTGTTTTAGAGGAAAATTTCCAATCTTTTGTGGGTGTAGATAACCTGCCTATGGCACATGGCATGACCGTAGGTGAATTAGCGCAATTTTATAATCGAAAAATTGGGGCTAATTTGACGGTTATCCCTATGGAGGGATACTATAGGTCTATGACTTTCTTTGAAACCGGACTTCCTTTTATTCAAACCTCTCCCAATATTCCCGATATTTACTCTCTTTATGGTTATATGGCTACTGGATTAGGAGAAGGAACCGGTGTTTTTCAAAGGGAGCAATTTCGCTGGATAGGCGGTAAGGGATTGGATTCGTGCCAATATGCAGACATCTTGAATGGGGCAGGACTGCCGGGGGTATGGTTTATACCGGAAGACCGTGAAACAGCAGGCGGAGTACGGTTGGATATTTATGACTCGTCAGTATTTAATCCCGCCAAAAGCGGAATATATGCACTGGCTTATGCCTTTATGTTAGGAGATTTTCAGGTTCCCGCCAGTACTCCTGATAAAGTATCTATGTTTGATAAAATTATGGGTACAGACCAGATAGGTATTTTCTTAAAAGAAAAAGCTTCTCCGGAGCAAATAGTGGACTATTACTCTCCGGGATTAGAAGAATTTAAAAAAGAACGAGAATGGTATCTTAATCCCTATTATTAATTTTTCAAGTTTTTTAATAGGGTTAAGATATTGTTTTTAAAACCGAGATTCGGATAAGAACAAGTCTCAAGATATTTATTTAACTTAAAAATTGAAATAATTGTTACAGGTAAAAGCGGGTAAGTTCAGCAGTGAGAAAATCAAATGCCTCATCAACTGTATCGCACAACTTAAATAGTTCAAGTTCAGTTTCGCTGATAGTTCCGTATTTTACCAAAGCATCGAAATTAATAACTTGATTCCAGTATCCTGAACCGTAAATGACTATAGGTATATGTTTTTTTAATTTCTTAGTCTGGAGCAGAGTCAATACCTCGAATAATTCGTCAAGTGTGCCAAACCCACCTGGGAAAATTACCAGACCTTTTGCTAAATAGACAAACCAGAATTTACGCATAAAAAAATAGTGAAATTCAAAATTAAGTTCCGGAGTGATATACTGATTGGGGTATTGTTCCTCCGGAATACTGATATTAAGACCGATGGATTTTCCTCCCGCTTCTGTGGCACCTTTATTAGCGGCTTCCATTAATCCCATGCCACCACCTGAGCAGACGATAAAGCGAGAGTGAGCAGTTAAGTCTTTAGACCAGACGGTCAACCGCTTGGCTAATTCGATAGCATCCTGATAATACCGAGCCATAAAAACCTGTTTTTTAGCATACGCTAATTGTTTCGACAATTCTTTCCTATTTTTATTACCGGCTTGTTTTATTTTTCCTTCTACTTCTTTTAGGTATTTTTTAGCTTCAGATAGAGGTTTAGTGCGAGCTGACCCAAAAAAGACTATGGTATCATTCACGTTACATTGCTCAAAACGCTGCTGAGGTTCTAAATATTCTGCCAGGATACGAATAACCCTGGCATCGCTACTTTTGATAAAATCTGTGTTTTCATATGCTTTTTTTATCTTTATTATTTTTTTATTCATTTTATTTGCCTGTTTTTTCAAAAATTTATTTAGCAAGGAAATTATCTGTTTATCCTTCACTTTTAATTATACTACAGAGCAGTCCTTCTTTTTATAATTAAAAATTTATTAAAGCCATTTAAACAAATCATAAAAATGTTGTCGTGTATTAAAATATAATTTTCCCATATACAGCTAAGAATAAATTTAACGGTTTAATTATAATTTAATTATAATCAAGACAAAGAGGCTTGACAATTACAATTATAGTCTTAAATCTGTTGACTAGAAAACAATATTGTAGTACATTACTAAATAATAAACAATCGGTGCTATTGGTACCCCTTTGCAGTCTAGTGTAATGTTTTTAATTTTCTTTAACTATGGTACAATTATTCCGGGATTGGTAGACTTATAGACTTTACTCTTTCCAGTGGGAAAAAGCTACGGTAAAGGGATAGTGTTGTCCAATGTCTGAGTTCACTTAGACAACACTAAATTGATACCTCTGCTCATCATTTTTTTAAGTCCAAAAGAGTTAGATATTACAGGGAACGCTGATTAAAAAAGCATTGCCAGTAGCAGTATCAATGAGTTTAAATATAAAACAGAATTACTGAAGAGGAGGTGATATCGGAGAGAAAAAAGTACTAAGACTAATATCCCTTAGTCTTAATAATTGCCTTATAAAATATATTAATTAAATAGAAAAGGAGAAAAAAATGAAGAAAAATCTATTTTGCTTAGTGATTGCACTGGTACTTTTAATGGGTAGCGTAAGCCTGGCTCAGGATGTAGTAAAATTTGGTATTGCCGAGCCCATGACCGGTGATATGGCTGTAGGAGGAGAGCTTTGCTGGATGGGCTATGAATTAGCCTTGGATGAGAATCCTACCGTATTGGGTAAAAAGATTGAATTAGTTTTAGTAGATAATAAGAGTGATAAGGTAGAAGCAGCCAATGCAGTTTCTCGGCTTATTGAGAAAGATGGTGTAGTTTCTGTTTTTGTAAGCTATGGAAGCGGAATGGCCATTCCTGGTGGAGAAGTTGCCAACAAGGCCGGGATTCCTCTGATTTCCGGTACTGCCACTAATCCTCTGGTTACTCAGGGAAAAGAATGGGTTTTCAGAGCATGCTTCTTGGATCCCTTCCAAGGGGAAGTAATGGCTCGTTATACTTTCGAAGGTCTGGGCATTAAAAAGGCAGCACTGCTTACCGATATTACGCAGGACTATTCGGTAGGATTATCAAACTTCTACAAGAAAACTTTTGAAGAATTGGGCGGAACAATCGTTTCTGACGTAAAATACAATACCGGAGACCAGGATTTCAGTGCTCAACTTAGCCAGATTATTGCCTCTGGAGCAGAAGCCCTCTTCTTCCCGGGTTATTTTGGCGATGTTGCTATCATTGCCATGCAAGGCAGAGAATTAGGGTTTACCGGTCAATATTTAGGCGGCGATACTCTGCATAACCCGGTGTTGATTGATTTAGCAAAAGATGCTGCTGAAGGGTTAATCTGCAGTACTTTCTTTGTCGAAGATGAAGCATTCCTTAAATTAAACCCGGAAGCTGAAAAATTTGTTCAGAAATTTATGGATAAGTACAACGAATTGCCAAATGCAGTATCCGTTCTTTGTTATGATTCCTACAATTTATTAGTTGATGCCATTGAAAGAGCAGGATCATTCGAACCGGAAGCCATTAGACAAGCATTAGTTGCCACCGATAATTTCCAGGGGGCCGGCGGTCCTATTACCTTTGACGAGAATAGGGATGCAATTAAACCTGCCGTTTTGGTCAAATGTGTAAACGGAGAATGGAAATATGAGGCATCTGTCAATCCTTAATATTTTTGTAAGTTGATTAGCAAGATTACAGGCAGAGTGGTTAGAGTTAGATTTTAACTATTCTGCCTGTAATAGTTAGGTGAATGACAATACCATTCACCTCATAATAAGGAGAAATATATGAGCTTAACTATGTTGCTGCAAAATATTGTCAATGGTTTTTCTTTGGGAAGCCTGTATGCATTGATTGCTATTGGTTATACTATGGTTTATGGAATCCTGAGATTGATAAACTTTGCCCATGGAGAAGTATTTATGTTGGCCCCCTATTTTCTTTTTTATAGCTCCATGATCTTTGTACTACCATGGTGGTTATCGGCAATCATAGCTATTGTGCTAACTGCTTTGACCGGGATGCTTTCAGAAAGGATTGCCTATAAGCCATTACGGGATGCGCCTCGAATTTCAGCCTTAATATCAGCCATCGGTGTATCTTTCTTTTTACAAAATTTAGCTATTGTGCTTTTTTCCGGTATTCCTAAATCTGTTCATCGCCCCGCGTTTTTCTCTAAACTATTTCAATTTGGCGAGATACGCATACAATCAACCCTCTTTGCCTCTATTGGAATATCTATTATTGTTCTGTCTTTATTAATATATATTGTTTATAAAACCAAAACCGGCTTGGCTATGAGGGCTATCTCCAAAGACATTGAGACTTCCCGATTGATGGGAGTTGATGTGAATAAAGCCATATCGATTACCTTTGTTATTGGATCAGCCCTGGCAGCAGTGGGTGGTATACTATGGAGCCTGAGATTCCCTCAAATATTTCCTACCATGGGTACCATACCCGGATTAAAGGCCTTCATCGCTGCTGTAGTGGGCGGAATCGGCAGCATCCCCGGCGCTATGTTAGGTGGAATGTTGTTGGGAATGTCTGAAATACTCTTTGTCACTTTTTTCCCCGCCATATCCGGTTATCGAGACTCTTTCGTCTTTATAATTCTGATACTGATATTATTTTTGAAACCGGACGGCATCTTAGGGACAAAGACGCAGGAGAAGGTTTAGCCAGATGAAACAACCAAGTGGAAAAATATGTACTGTGATATCACTTATGTTTATATTTATTCTGGTCTATGTTGCTCAGAATAAGTTAGATGCCTACCTGATAAGAATACTGAATTTAGGAGCCATGTATGTTACTTTAGGGGTAAGTTTAAATTTAATATATGGATTTACCGGTCAATTCTCACTAGGTCATGCCGGTTTCATGGCTATAGGGGCCTATGTTACGGCCTTATTGGTCTTGCCACCCTATTATAAAGAGGTAATCTTTATGTTAGAACCCTTAGCCTGGCCGCTTAATGTTATTCATACCCCATTTGTAGTTGCTTTAATTGCAGGAGGTGTCTTATCTGCCTTAGCAGCATTCATCATAGGTGTACCGGTACTCAGGTTAAAGGGAGACTATTTAGGGATAGCGACATTAGGATTTGCTGAAATTATTAGAATCGTTCTTAACAATATTCCCCATATTACCAATGGCGCCCTGGGCATTAAAGGTATTCCGGAATATACTAACCTTTGGTGGACGATGGGTATTGCAATATTTACTATATATATCGTTAAAGGGCTAATCAGTAGCAGTTATGGCAGAGCCTTAATGGCTATTAGAGAAAATGAGATTGCCGCAGAGGTGATGGGAGTCAACTTAACCTACCATAAGGTAATGTCTTTCACTATTAGTGCCTTTTTTGCCGGGGTTGGCGGAGGATTATTCGCCTGCCTTCTTACCACTATAGACCCCAAGGCATTCAGATTTGTAATGACCTACAATATATTAATTGTAGTAGTACTGGGGGGCTTAGGAAGTATAACCGGCACCGTTATCGCTGCCTTCCTCTACAATTTTTTATTGGAAAGTTTACGTCCTATTGAAGCCGGTTTTAATTTGGGACCCATGCATTTCCCGCCCATTCCAGGATTAAGAATGGTTACTTTCTCAGTTCTGCTCCTAATTTTAATCCTTTACAAACAAAAGGGTTTGCTGGGGGGATTCGAGTTCTCCTGGAAATGGTTTTTTCAATCTATTAAAAAAGTTTTTAAACCTAAAAAAACCACTGAAGGGAGTACCTTATAATGGAGATATTAAATTTGGATAACATCACCATAAAATTCGGTGGTCTGACTGCGGTAAAAGATTTTAAACTAGAATTACAACACGGAGAGCTGGTGGGCTTAATAGGTCCCAATGGTGCCGGTAAGACTACAGTGTTTAATATGATTTCGGGAATCTATACTCCCAGCACAAATAAAATATATTTTCAAAATAGGGATATAACCGGGATGAAACCGGATAGAATAGCTAAGTTGGGAATAGCCAGAACATTTCAGAATGTGAGACTTATGGATAATCTTTCGGTAATAGACAATGTAATGATAGGTTTTCACCTCCATTTACATTCCAATCTCGCCTCTGCCATTTTTAGATTCCCAGGTTATGTACGGGAAGAAGAGGGCATCTATCAAAAATCTATAGAATTACTACATAAAGTGGATTTAGAGTTTAACAAAGAGGTACAGGCAGGCAGTCTACCTTACGGTCAGCAGAGAAAGTTAGAAATCATCAGGGCTCTGGCTACCAGACCCAAGCTTCTGCTTTTAGATGAACCGGCTGCAGGCATGAACCCCCAGGAAACTAAAGAATTGATGGGTTTTATCCAAAAAATAAGAAAAGATTTTGACTTAACCATTCTGTTAATTGAACATGATATGAAGGTAGTAATGGGAATTTGCGAAAGAATAATAGTCTTAAACTATGGTCAAACCATTGCTGAGGGTAATCCCGCGGAGATTCAGCATAATCCAGAAGTTATCAAGGCTTATTTGGGGGTGGAAGCTCAGTATGCTTAAAATAGAAGATTTAAATGTTTTTTATGGCGGAATACATGCCATTAAAGGCATATCCTTTGATGTGCCCAAAGGAAAGATTACTACATTGATTGGTGCCAACGGTGCCGGAAAGAGCACTACCTTAAGAGCCATCTGTTCTCTGGTTAAAACAAAAACGGGAAAAGTATTATTTGAAGATAAAAATATCACCACCTTACAGACAGACGATATTGTCAAATTAGGGGTAGCTATGGTTCCGGAAGGCAGAAGAGTATTCCCCAATCTGACTGTACAGGAAAATTTGGATTTAGGTGCCTTTACTCGAGATGATAAAGAGGGTATAGCCAAAGATCAGGACCTATTCTGTGAGTTATTTCCTCGGTTACGAGAAAGACTATGGCAAAAGGGCGGAACTCTCTCCGGAGGGGAACAGCAGATGTTGGCAGTAGCCAGAGGGCTGATGTCTCGTCCAAAACTATTAATGTTAGACGAGCCCTCACTGGGCCTGGCACCATTATTGGTTCAAGAAATTATTGGAGTTATACAAAGAATCAGTCAAGAAGGGATAACCATCCTTTTAGTTGAACAAAATGCCTTTGCTGCCTTGAAAATTTCGGATTATGCTTATGTACTGGAGACTGGTACTCTGGTTCTAAAGGGCAGCGGAGAAGAATTATTAAATAATAAAGATGTAAAGAAAGCTTATCTAGGAGAGTAGAGACAAGAATAATAGAATAGGGGGAGTAATAATTGAATTTTAAATTACCACCATGGGTGTTTGGATTTTTTGGACTAATTGGCTTTTTAGGATTTATGGGATTTAACAATCATAACCCCTATGAGTTATTGTTTTTTATTTTTTTTGTCTTTTTCTCCTATTTTAAATTTTTACGGAAAGAATTAGAATATTTAGGGTTATTAGGGTATGTGGGATTATTAATTGCCATTCTGGGATTATTGAAAATAGTGCCCGTTTAATCATTTGAAATCAGTCTATTTTTTTCAATTCTAAAGAACCCTTTATTTGAACATAGTATTTCTTTATACTATTTTGATATTTCTTTCAAATCCCCTGATTACTTTTATTTTATATATACATAAAAGTATCCGGTTATTAGATATTTCAGTCTGTTATGAATAGTCGCTTAAATTATATTAAGAGAGTTCTATTAGTTATTGTATTTCTCTTTTCTATTACCGCTACTACCATATCAGTTAATGAACAAACCTTTTTTATTAGTCAGGTTATAGATGGGGATACCTTGCTGCTCGCAAACGGTGATACTGTACGCTTATCGGGTATCGATGCTCCGGAATTAAACCAACCGGGATACGATTTAGCTAAATGGTTTTTATTCTATTTAACCAAGGATAAAAGAGTCTTTCTTGAGAAAGATTTAACAGATAAGGATGAATTTGGACGGCTGATGCGCTTTGTTTTTTTAAAAGACGATGGGAAAATGGTTAATGAGCTCATACTTCTTAATGGTTTAGCAGATTTTCGATACCTTTCCTTGGAAAGTAAATATTTTGAAAGATTGAAAGAGGCATCCCTGAAAGCAGAAGCAAACAATAGTGGATTATGGGCCTTCTCCGCCTTTCCACCCAATAGAATCAACGAAGACGATTATTCGGCAAAAGTGATTGACTGGCAAGATGCACCAAAATATATTAATGAGATAGTGACTGCGGAAGGCTCTATTGAAAGAGCATATGATTCCGGTAAGGCATGTTTTTTAAATTTTAAAGAAAACTGGTCAGGTACCTTAAACCTTGTAATTTTTTCCGAACTCTATTATCAATACCCGGCAAATCCTGCTCAATATTTTTTAAATAAAAAAATCAGAGTAACCGGATTAGTTCAATTGTATAAAGGTACCCCCCAAATGATTATTAAATCACCAGAGCAGATTAAAGTAATCGAATAAAATAGAAACCATGGTCTCTATTAAAACGGTGTTTAGCAGGAAGTATAAAATTGATAAGGTACATATGAAAAATGGCCGGAAATATTCTAAATTATGCAAAAAGTTTTTTTTAATTATTTTATAGAGGATAGGCCAGAAATTATTAGATGAGAAGATGGGTTAAATATAAAGTATCTCTAAAATACCTGGTTGTTGCATTATTAATAGCTACAATAGGATTATTTTTAACTAAAATTACGATTGTAAAAAAGCCAACTGACTATTATCAACTACAATATCGGGCAGCTCAAATAATGTCTCAAGCCATAGAGGCAATCAGTAAAGAGAGGAAAGTGAGACAGATACCTATTAATAAGCAATTAGATCCCAACGGGACCGGATTGATTGGAGAGGAATATAATGAATTAACTACCACTCTGGGTAATCTTGATGCGAAAAGAACCTCGACTAATCCTGATTTTGCCGCGCTAATGGTCAAATATTTCCAGCAAGCAGGTTTGAAATCCGGCGATGTGATAGCAATAGGTTCTAGCGGCTCTTTCCCAGCTCTGCTATTAGCCACTTTATCAGCCAGCAAAGTCATGGGTATTATCCCCCTTACTATCTATGCCATAGGTGCCTCCGAGTATGGTGCTAATATTCCTGATTTTACTTTCATTGACATGCTTAAGGTTTTAAATGAAAGAAATATTTTGGATTACAAACTGGCAGCGGTTTCTATGGGGGGCAACCAAGATCAAGCAAAAGGTTTATTTTTTCCCGAATCCAAGAAGACCATTATGGATATAGCAAAGAGGTCCGGTGTTTATCTGATAGATACCGGAGAGTTGGCAACCAATATACAAAAAAGATTAGATATTTATCGGAAGGAAGCAGGGGGAAAACAAATAAAACTATTTGTCAACATTGGAGGAGCCTCTGCCAATTTTGGTGACACTAATCAGTCTTTAAATCTTCCCAATGGCTTGGTCTTTCAAGTTTCCGAAACGCCAGCTTCTACAGCTCGGGGTCTGGTATTTGAATTCTTAGAGCTGAAAATCCCTATTATCCACCTTTTAAATATCAGAGATCTATCTATAAAAAATGGGATTCCTATAGATCCCATTCCCTTACCGGGAATTGGCCAATCTGAAGTATTTTTTAAATATAATTATCAAAAGTGGATTATAATTCTAACAATCTTAAGCGCAGCAGGGGTTTTAATTAAGTTTAAGAATAAAAATAATTATGAATTAAAATAATTATTTGGAGAATAATAGTTGCTTTTTTTGAGGGATAATATAGAATATCGCTAATTTATATTAGCCTGGGAGGGGGAGTATTTTAAAATGAATAAGAATAATTTGAAGAAGACCAAAATTATTTTAGTTCGGCACGGAGAGTGCCGAGGTAATAGAGAGGGTTTATTCCGAGGTAGGAGTGACTTCCCTTTAAATGAACGCGGGCTTATCCAAGCCAAAGAGTTAGCAGCCGAAATGAGGTTATTTCTACCCGTTAAAGTGTTCACCGGTCCGCTTTCTCGTGCTAAACAGACTGCTGAAATTATTGCTGCTGAATGTAACGTTGAAACGGAAGAATGTGCCAATTTTAATAACATAAAACTGGGACCCTGGGAAGGACAGACTAAAGATTTTATTTCCCGCAAATACCCCGAACAGTGGGGAGTCTGGTTAAACGAACCGGAGAAATTAACTGTTAATGGTATAGAAAAATTGGCTGAGGTGCAAGAAAGAGCAAAAAAGGGGCTAGAAGAAATCATTGACTGCTATTCCGGTAGAACAGTAATAATTGTCTCCCATCGAGCGGTCTTAAAACCTTTGATTGCCTCTTGTCTGGAAATGGCTAAACCGTATTTTTGGCGTATACACATGGATACCGCAGCCTACAGTATTTTATACTTTGAGCCAGAACGGGGATTTACCCTGGTGCAATTAAATCAAAACAGACATCTTAGTGAGTATATTTCCGAATGGGAATAAAGTATTACAGTTTGGGGTTATTAATAAAGGGGATTTTAATTGAATAAGATAGATTTAAACCGTATTAAAAGACCATTGATAATTTTTCTTATCATTATTTTTCTCAGTTTAACCGTTCCTTTTTTGCTTCCCGCTACCTTTTCAGGTGCTTATTTATTTTGGATAGTTTTATCGCTAGTGGCTATCTGCTATAGCATTGGGATAATGGGGAGGAAATATTAAAGTGAATAGATCGGCAATGATGCTCTGGGGTCTGTTGTTTTGGTTTCTATTGGGCAGTTTAGTTTCTTATTTAGCCAAAAAAAGAACCGGACCCGGTATTGCTGAATATTTCATCGCCAATAGAACCATAGGCGGTTTCATTTCGGCTATGACTTATAGTGCTACCACCTATAGTGCCTTCATGATGGTAGGCCTGGTAGGCATGACTTATTCGGTAGGGGTAAGTGCCATGGGATTTGAGCTCTCTTATTTGATGGGCACCCTGTTATTGCTGGTATTGTTTGCTCCTTATTTTTGGGCCATTGCCAAAAAATATAATTGTATTTCCCCGGCAGAATTGTTGGGCAAGCTCTATCAGAGTAACTTACTGGGTGGAATTGCTGTTATATTTTCTATGTTTATGTTAATTCCCTATATGTCAGTACAGTTTACCGGAATTGGTTATTTACTGGAAACCTTAACTGGCATTCCTTATAAGATGGGAGTTTTTTTAACACTAATTATTATTCTGGTTTTTACACTATGGGCCGGCATGCGTTCTGTCGCCTGGACTGATACATTGCAATCTATGATTATGTTAATTTCTTCTATACTATTCTTGCATTATGTATTAAACTACTTTTTCGGAGGGGTAGGTCAATTTTTTCAAGTTATTCAAAAGGAACACCCTGAGTTATTAGCTGCCAATAAAATGCCCTATCAAAGTTTCTTAGGACTTACTGTACCCTGGCTTTTCTTTGCCCTAACCAACCCACAAGTTGCCCAGAGGATGTTTATACCTAAGGACCAAAAAAGTCTTAAGATTATGATAGCCGGCTTTGCTTTCTTTGGTTTTCTGTATACCCTTATTGTAATACATCTGGGTTTAGCAGCCAGACATATTTTGCCGGGGATAATCAATACAGATATGATTACCCCATTAATCTTAGATAAGGTGCCTGCGCCGTTGGCACTATTAGTTTTTGTAGGTATTGTTGCCGCCTCGGTGTCTACCGTCAATTCTATCATATTGACTCTTAGTTCAATGTGTACAGTGGATTTGTATTGCCATTTATTTAAAGCCGGAGAAAAATCCCAACTATTATTTGGCAAAGTTATGGTTTCTGTTATTGGCCTGCTAGCTTTTTTATTTTCATTGGGGAAGTTTGGTATAATTGTGGAATTATCAGTAATATCTTCAGCCGGGCTTTTGGCATTAGTGCCCAGTTATTTTGGTATTTTTTGGCCCAAAAGAGATTTAATGGCAGCCTTGCTCAGTATTTTGGTTGGGGGGCTAACCACCATTACCATGTACCTTACCGGCTACTATCCTTTTGGGGTCTGGCCCGGGGTATGGTGTATCATAATTTCAGGAATTATTTTTGTGGTGGTTAGCGAAATAAGATCTTCTGGCAAGATTGTTTTATAAAAAATTATAATAATTGTCGTTAATCTGGTAATAGTAGTTTAGATAGATTTTTCTTAATAAAGTAGTGGAAAATAGAATAGTTTTATGTTAAAGTATTTTAACATTTGAATTAAAAGAACATTTACGGTTGAACATAAGTATGCCAAAGCCAAAAACCATTATTGTATATGAGTCGTATCATCACCATAATACAGAGACCATAGCCCGTGTAATTGCTCAACGGCTGCAGGCTGATTTATATAAGCCAGAACAGGTTAATCTGTCTAAATTATCTGATTATGAAGCTCTTGGAATCGGCACCGGTATCTACTTCAGCAAGCCACACGAAAAAATCCAATCTTTTTTAAACAGTATACCCAATCTAACTGGACTTAAAGGATTTATCTTTACCACCAGTGGCAGTATAAACCAAATTTATATACAAGGTATTATAACTAAAATTATTTCTGCGATGGAGCAAAAAGGCTTACAGATAATTGATTATTTTTTTACTAAAGGGTGGGATACCTTCGGCCCTTTTAAATTGTTAGGCGGTATCAATAAAGGTCATCCTGATCTGGATGACCTTTATAAAGCAGAGTTATTTGCTAATAAAATACTAAATACACTAAAATCTAAAATTTAGTGTTATCATAGAAAATTAAATAATTAAAAAATATGAGAAGAATGGGTTTAGGAAGGAGATTTGATGTGAAAGTTAGTTTTTTAGGAGCTAATCGTCTGGTATCAGGTTCTTGTTATCTTATCCAGACTAAATATAAGAAATTTTTAATAGATTGCGGTATGTTCAGAGGAGAGGAAAGCATTGTTCGTTTAAATTACCAACCCTTTCCCTTCCGACCCGAAGAGATAGATTTTATTATTTTGACCCATGCCCATATTGACCATTGCGGGAGAATTCCACAACTCTACAGGGAAGGATTCCACGGGGAAGTCTATTGTACCAAGGCTACCATGGAGCTCTGTGCCGTTATGCTGCCGGACAGCGGACAAATTCAGAAAGAGGATGCTGAAATTGAGAATCAAAGAAGACTCAGGACCGGAGAACCATTTATCGAACCGTTATACGACATTGAGGATGCTTTAGACAGTCTTCTATTATTTCGAGGGGTTCCCTACCAGTATAAGATAAGTATCGATGAAAATATTAGTTTCCGACTGCAGGATGCCGGCCACGTTTTAGGCTCAGCATCTATTGAACTGTGGATAACTGAAGATGGAGAGACCTGTAAATGGTTATTTTCAGGAGATATTGGCAGAAAGAATAAACCATTTTTAAAAAATCCGCAACGTATTAAAGAAGCAGATTATGTAGTAATAGAATCAACTTATGGTGGGAGAAAACACCGTCCATACAGGCAGGAAGTAAAAAAATTCTTTTCTATTATTGATAAGACCTTAAAAAGAGGAGGGGATGTTATTATACCCGCCTTTGCCTTGCAGCGAGCACAGGATGTTATTTATGAATTAAGCCATTATTATAATGTGCAACTGAAACAATTGACAAATAAAGATAAAAAACTGAAAAAACTGAGATTTTACCTCGATAGCCCCTTAGCTATTGCTGCCACTAAGATATACCGTAATAACGTACAGGATTTTGCCCAAAAGGATTTAAAGATTATGGAAAATAAAAACCAATTACTCGATTTTCAATCTTTGAGGATGACCAGTACGGCTAAGGCTTCCAAGCAAATTAGCCGTTCCAAGAGGAGCAAAATCATTATTTCTGCCAGCGGGATGTGTGACGGAGGCAGAATCCAATACCATTTAAGGGAACACCTCTGGAAGAAAGAAACATCTATTATATTTGTGGGATATCAAGCGGAGGGAACATTGGGACGAAGGATAGTGAACGGTGAAAAAAGTTTAGATATAATGGATGAAATAGTGGATGTGCAGGCAGAAATCTATCATCTGGACGGATTCTCTTCCCATGCTGACCAAACAGAATTATTATGGTGGATGAAAGGTTTACGGGATAAACCAAAAAAGGTTTTCATAGTGCATGGAGAAAAAGAAGAGTCAGAATCCTTTGCCGAACTCGCGGAACAGCAGCTGGGCTTTAGCACGTATATACCGGTTATGGGTGAAACCTTCTATCTTCAAGATAAAGAAATAATTAGCCAGGGCAAACTAAAGGATGGCAGCAAAGAATTGCAATTAGATGAAATCTTAATTGACTTAAATAAGATTAAACAAAAGTTTTTTCTATTATTAAATGAGATGGAATTGCATGGTCTGGATAATGAACCAGAAAGCCCTTGGTATAAAATTAAACGGCAAGTGGATGAATTACAAAGAGATATCCGTAAAGTAAAATATTTGATTAAAGAGAATAAACTGGAAATATAGTTATAATTTCATATCTTAACACTAAATGGTACCAAACTATGAACATTATTTGCCATCCGGAAAGGTAAAAGGATGAGATACGATATATTGGAAAGCTTAATTAGTACTGCCCTTAAAGCAGGCAATCTGATTCGCCAGTATTATGGGAGCAAAGATTTCAAAGTAGCTGAGAAGAAAGATAACCATGACCTGGTTACTGACGTGGACCTGGAATCGCAAAAAATAATTATTGCCGAACTTTCCGGCAGATTTCCTGAAATTCCTATTGTAGGCGAAGAGGGTCTGGATATTTTAAAAAAGAAACATGCCTTTTTCGTTGACCCTTTAGATGGTACCTTAAATTTTGTTAAACAGTTGCCCTTTTTCACAGTTTCCATTGGCTATTGGAAGGATAATCAGCCAGTCTGCGGTGTAGTCTATGACCCACTACGTCAGGACATTTTTTATGGACGAGCAGGGTATGGTGCTTATCATAATGGCAATAAATTAGAAATCAGAAAAAGCAATAACAAAGGCCATATACTTGCTTCTGATTGGGGGCACGATCCGCGTTATTTCCAAAAAAATATCATGGCAATACAACAATTATTAAAAGAAAATTCTTACTTATTTCGTTTTATGGGCTGTGCCAGCTTAGCTATCTGTTATGTTGCTGCCGGAATACTCAATGGCTACTGGCATTATGCACTTTCCCCCTGGGATATGGCAGCCGGAGTGTTAATAGCTCAGGAAGCCGGAGCCAGTGTCACTTTAATCGATGGGCAGCCCTTTAATCTCTGGCACAAAGATCTCTTAGTAATTGAGCCTCATCTTAAAGAATCAGTTTTACCGGTATTTAAGAAAATAGAAAATTAAAAAATATATAATCTTTAATATTCCTGTTAACAATCATTTACCCAAAGAGCAGAATATATATACTAACTTATCTCAGGAATGGATTTTATATAGGATTTTAGATGAGAGAAGATTCCAATCAAATTCAGCAGAGCAAAATATTACCTAGAAACAAAATTCCCCCACAGTATCGCTGGGATATCGATTCTCTTTACAAAAAAGAGGAAGAATGGCAAGAAGACTGTCTCAAAGTAGAGGAGTTGCTTGCTAAATTACCCATAGTCAGACCTAATTTTACTCAGGATGCTAATTCTCTACTCATTGTTTTGAAATTACGGGATGAGATCTCAGAACTTCTCCAAAAAATATATACCTATGCACATATGCGGAAAGATGAAAACAATAACAATAGTCTTTATCAATCATTATTTAATAAGGCATCTGCTCTGTTGGCAAAAGTAGAAGAAAGCCTCTCATTTATAAAGCCGGGGGTTCTTTCTTTAAAGTATTGCACTCTGAAGAAATGGATACGAGAAAATAGCCAGATAAAAGTATACCAACATTACTTAGAGGATATTTGCAGAAGAAAAGACCATGTACTCTCAGGAGATTCAGAGCAAATTATTGCCCGGTCCGGCGAGTTTGCGCAGGTCTTTGAATATGTCTTTGAATTACTAAGTTATGCTGACTTAAGATTTCCTAAATTTAAAGATGAAAAAGGTGAAAATATCACTCTTTCCCATGGCAATTTCACCACTCTATTGAGAAGGAAGAATAGAAGATTTCGCCAGAAGGTCTATCAGAAATATTTTAAGGAATACCGTCAACATAGTAATACATACGCAGCTCTTCTGGCAGGCAATATCAAAAAAGACCATTTTTACAGTTCTGTCAGAAATTATGAGGATTGCCTGACATCCGCCCTCTTTAAAGATAATATCCCGGTTAAAGTTTATGGTAATTTAATAGATACCGTGCATCAAAATATCGGACTTTTGCATGAATATATTAGTTTAAAATGTGACTATTTACATTTAGATAAATTAGCTATGTACGATATGTATGTGCCTTTGATTGAAGAGAATTTAACTTTCAGTTATCCCAGAGCACAAACTGTCTTATTAGAAAGTTTAAAACCCTTAGGTGAAAACTATTTAGCTATTGTTCAAAAAGGACTTGAAGAAAGATGGGTAGATGTCTATGAAAACCAAGGAAAGACCAGCGGTGCCTATTCTACCGGCAGTTATCGCAGTAAGCCATTTATTCTGATGAATTACCAGGATACCATGGAGGATGTGTATACCCTGGCTCACGAATTTGGACACTCGGTGCACAGTTATCTTGCCCATGAAGCTCAGCCTTTTATTTATAGCGACGTCTCCATTTTTTTAGCTGAAATAGCGTCTACTACAAATGAGGTTTTGTTAACAAGCTATCTTCTTGAAAATATGAAAGATGAATCAGAAAAAATAATTAGTGTGAACCATTTTTTGGAGCAATTCAGAACTACCTTCTTCCGACAGGTAATGTTTGCAGAATTTGAACTATTACTCCACCAAGCTCAAGCAAATGGTGTGGCATTGACAGCCGATTTCCTCTGTCAGAAATATGCTGAATTAAACCGCTTTTACTATGGAGAAAATGTTATAATAGATAGAGAGATAAGTATGGAATGGGCCAGGATACCCCATTTTTTCTATAATTACTATGTCTATCAGTATGCCACCGGTTTTGCGGTGGCTACAGCTCTTTCTCGGCAAATAATTCAGGAAGGAACAGCCAAAGTAAAAAAATATTTAGAATTCTTGAAAGCAGGCAGTTCCGATTATCCGTTTGTCTTATTGAAAAAAATTGGCATAGATCCAACAGTGCCTAACTATTTGGAGGAAGCCCTTTCGATATTCAGTGAGTTATTGCAGGAATTGCAAAAAATATAAATAATAAATTCTCTCAAGAAGGATAAATTGTTATACTTAGAAAAAGAGATGGTATATCAGGGGGTTTTTCAATATGAGAAAAAAAATTAGAATATCTCTCCTCGTATTGGTAATGTTTTTTTTGGTTCATATTTCTGTTTTTGGCAGTTTCCCAGGTCAAGATGGGTCATCTTTACCGGATGGATGGTCATCTGCGGATAATGTCTTTTATAAACAAGATGCTGAACTAATGATAAAAAAATCAAAATTAGAAGTGGTTAAGTTCGGTTTTTCGGAGAAAGAAGTTGTTGAAATTATGGGAGTCCCGGATGAAATAGATAAAGAAAGCCGTGTCTATTATTACCGCCATTCACCTATTTACTTTGGGGAAGATTGGAGAGTAAAATCCTGGGATAATCGCTATGGTAACTTAAAAGTATTACCGGAAATTGAAAAAGTTAAATTGGGTGACCACATCTCTCAGGTTTTTCATTTACAGGGATTTCCTCTTAGAGTAAAAGAAGACGATAAAAGTTATCAATTGGATTATATTGACCAATTAATATATATTAATGAAAGATGGTTAGTTGAGGCGATTCAGGTTAAAACGCTCCCGGAACATGAAAAGATAAAACCGGAAATGAGCTTAGCTGAATACTTGTCAGAATTTGCAGCCTTTTTGAATAAGTAACTCTTGTGAAATTGAGGGTTTTGTTAATCTTATTTTGAAATGATTTAAACAGTCTTTATTCGAGTGAGTTGATAACTGTTATCCTCATCCAGGGGTGCCATTTCTCTAATATTCTTTACTGAGAGAGGCAGATAATCTAATATATCCTGAGCAGTAATACCATCTTGACCCTTTTTGGAAGCAGCCAGGTCTCCGGCAAAGCCATGAATCAAGACTCCCATTCTTACAGCATCTTCTACTGATAAGCTCAGGGTAAACATCGCTGCTATGGCGCCGGTTAATACATCTCCTGAACCGGCGGTAGCCATACCATTATTCCCGGTCATATTAACAAATACCTCGCCAGAGGGCAACCCGATTAAGGAGTGAGCCCCTTTCAACACAACAATAGAATTATTGTCAGAGCAAAAGTCTTTTACTGCCTTTACAGGGTCTTTTTTAATCTCTAAAACAGATTGTTTTATCAGATTAGACATTTCGCCAAAGTGAGGGGTTAAAATGGTAGGGTGCTGGCGGGCGGCTATAATTTGGGTGTCAAGGCTGAGGGCCGTAATTCCGTCACCATCGATGAGTAATGGTTTTTTAATCTCTCGGATTAACTTCCGAATCAGTGTCTGCGTCTCCTCTTGTAAAGATAGCCCCGGACCAACAATAACCATATCCATTTTTTCAGACCAATGTAACAGTTCATCAAAAGCTGCCAAACTAATAGTGCCGCTATCGGTCTCTTTTTGGGGTAAGAATACTACCTCGCTTGCCTTATTGCTGATAAAGGGAATGAGAGAGGATGGTGCCGCCAGCCGAGAATATCCTCCGCCAGCTTTCAAGAAAGAGAAGGAAGCGAAAAAGGGGGCACCATAATAGTTGGGTGCTCCGGCTATAAAAAGTGCATTACCAAAGGTACCTTTATGCCCATTCGGCTGTCGTTCAGGAAGTGTTAAAGGTGTGTTTACCTGAATCTTTAAATGGTCACTATTAATTAAGTCTGGCGGGAAAGAGATATGTGATACAAAAAGTTCGCCATTATAGCCATAGCCGGGGTAGAGGACATTCCCTATCTTGGGTAAGCCAAAGGTGACAGTATAATCAGCTTTAACCGCAATCCCATTAACGCTACCGGTATTACCGTTTATCCCGGAAGGGATATCTATGCTGAACACCGGATTTTTCCTTTCATTGATTAATTCAATAACCTGATAATGGTAGCCGTTAATTTCTCTGGTCAGTCCGGTGCCGAATATGGCATCTATGATAATATCATCGGGTCCAATTAAGGAATCTATTTCAGAGATAGAGGGAGACAAAAATATGGATAACCCCAGGGTCTGCACTATCTGCCAGTTCTTTAAAGCGGCACCTTTAAATTTTTGGGGATTATCCAGAAGACAGACCTGGACTGAGGCACCATTGGAATGAAGCTGTCTGGCGATTACCAGTCCGTCTCCGCCATTATTGCCACTCCCGCAGAAGATAAAAAAGTGATAGTCCCTTATAGTATATTTTTCAACTAAGGTGTGGAAAACTGCTATTCCGGCATTTTCCATAAGTATTTCTTCAGGTATTTGGTATTTTTGAATTGCCTCTCGGTCCATATTTTGCATTTTTGAGACACTAGCAATTTTCACAGTATTTTCTCTCCTTACTCTATGGCTTTCACGCCGAAATTAGCTGCTAAAAAATTTTTGACAATTGAGAATATTAGAATGTTTTTTACTTTCAGTGATGACAGGTGGAGCAAGAGCCGCCTGAACAGCTGGCACAACCCGAGCTGCCGGTTGAATAACCTGTACTACCCTTACAGTAGCCAAAACCGTCAAATTTTCTTTTAATATTTTTACTACCGCATCTCTCACAGGAGAAGATATTTTGCTCCATCTCCTTAATCGATGCTCTTATATTGAAAACACAGGAGCAATCCTGACATTCATAGGTATAGTTAGGCATGATTTGGTTCCTTTTAATTTAAAAATGTAATATGGTATTATCTATTCAGCAAAATGCTATATGCTATCTATTCTGTCAAAATAATATTTTATCCCAAGAATAATTTTAACACATATTCTATTAGATTGAAAAAGATTATTTGACATAGTTACCACACAATGTGTTGAAGGTTAAGCAAGGGGAGGGGTGTTCGCCTTAAAACTCCGGAAGTAATTTTTAAACTAACCGAGAATATGTTAAACTTATAATATTATCCGAACCAATAAGGAGAAGAACAATGAAAGCACTGTTAATCGTTGATGTACAGAATGATTTTGTAAAAGGTGGCACTTTAGCTGTAGAGAATGCGGAAGAAGTTGTTCCGGTTATCAATAAATTAATGGATAAATTTGATTTAGTTCTCGCTACTCAGGATTGGCATCCGGATGAGTCAGTCCATTTTGATAAATGGCCGGCACACTGTGTGGCCGGTACTTATGGGGCTGAATTGCACCCTGATCTCCATAAAGAGAAGATTGACCAATCTTTTTTAAAAGGAACCGGTAATAAGGATGATGGGTATTCGGCTTTTGAAGCAATCAATGTTGATCTTGCTTCCTATCTCAGAGATAAAAAGGTTTCTAAACTGTATGCTTGCGGCATCGCCCTGGAATTTTGTGTCAAATCTTCCGCTTTAGATGCCTTGAAAGAAGGTTTTAAAGTCTTTTTAATCAGGGACGCTATTGCCACTTTTTCTCGGGAAGAAGAGGAGATTGCCCGGGAATATGGTGAGTTAGAGAAAGCTGGTGCTGCAGTAATATCATCCAATCAAATCTAAGGCAGTATTTTCTTTAGCAAAAGGAGCAAAGGTTGAATAAGGACAGGAAGCAGGATATAACAAAATATTGGCAGGACAAAGAGCGGGAGATTGGCGAGGAAATCAGAGGGAGAGGTATGTGTGAGTATCTCGGCGGATACAATGAGCTAAGGCGAAGGGCATGTGGACTCCTCTATTTTACTGATAACGCATTCTATGTAGAAATATATCCTCAAAAGAGCTGGTGGAATTCCCTACTGGGTGCCGGTTCGCAGGAGCGTTCTCAGGAATCCATATTGGTAAAAATAAACTGGAATATAGTGCAAGATATCCATATCTCATCTAAGGAAAATAGATTTTTAGCCCTGTTTTCTTCTAACCATAATCGAGTTTCTATTAAATACCTGCAGAATGGCATTGAAAAATTACTTACCTTATTAATCCATTTTCCTTCGGGTCGAGAAAAATTTTTAGAATGCTTTCAAAGTTATGAACAACTCTCTTAGTTAGAATACGGTAAGATAATATGGAAGATAAAAAATATTTTCAAACAATTTCTCACTCTGTTCAGTTTGAAAATAATATTAAAAAAAGTAGATTTATTGCACTCGTATGGGAAGTAGAAACTGAGGAAGAGGTGAAATCCTTTCTGAAAGAATCCAATCAAGAATATCCTGACGCCACACATCACTGTTGGGCTTATCGCATGGGTTTTGACCGTAATGAAGTTATTCAATATTCTGACGGAGGAGAGCCGGCCAATACCGCCGGTCCGCCCATTTTACAGGCTATTATACAGGAACAGTTGACCAATGTTTTAGTTTTAGTCATACGATATTTTGGAGGAATAAAATTAGGCAAGAGCGGATTAATTAAAGCCTATCGCGATACCGCTCGTTTAGGATTAGGGCGGGCAGGTAAAAAGAGAAAATTTTCCTGGCGGGAATTTACTATTGAAGAGATTGAATATCCTCATTTAGGTAATATTCTACAGTCAATTGAGAGTAAGTCAGGCAGGATTGAGGATATATTCTATGGGGAAAAGGTAAAAATGGTCATACTAATCCCGGAAGCGGAGCAGGAATGGCTGCAACAGGTAGTTAATAATGTTACACAAGGCAAAGCCTTGCTAAACAAAGGTGCGCTCAGATGGCTGAATGGTTGAATAGCTGAACATAAACTTATCACAAAAAATAAGTGAGGGAATTATGAAAGTTCTAATAGTTTATTATTCACGTTCCGGACAGACCAGAAATATTGCTGAAGTTATTGCTAAAAAATTAGGAGCCGAGTTAGAGGAAATAGTAGACCATAGAAACAGGAAAGGATTATTGGGTTTTTTTACCAGCGGTAATGAGGCTCATTTAAAGAAGGTTATACCTATTGAGAGATTAAAGAATGAGCCCGCACAGTATGACTTAATTATCGTCGGCACTCCTATCTGGGCGGGAAATCTGTCCACACCGATCAGAAGCTTTTTAATGGAATACAGAGTACAGATTACTAAATTAGCTTTTTATACTATCTGTTTAGGTTCAGACCCTCAAAATGTTTTTTTAGAGGCAGAAGAGATAGTCAGTCAGAAACCAATAGCGTTAATGAATATCTCCTATCGTAATATTAAAAAACAAAACCATTTAGAAATGGTAGATACCTTTGTCAAAAATATTAAGCAAAATCTAAAAGAAAAGCGGTCAATATAATGGAGGAAAAAGAATTCGAAGAAGTGGTGACTGAAGCAATTGGCGAGTTACCGGAATACTTTCGACAAAAAATGGAGAATGTAACCATTCATATTGAGAATTTTCCGGATAATAATACCCTGAAACGGTTAGGATACAGATCTCCTTATTCAGTCCTCGGTCTCTATCAGGGTGTACCTGTTACTAAAAGAGGTATCTATTATCGCAATGTTCTGCCTGATAAAATATTTATTTATCGCAAACCCATTCTGCATAAAAATAATCATAGTAGATTAGATATAAAAAATGAGATAAAGAGGGTAGTTTTACACGAAGTAGGGCATTATTTTGGTTTGAGTGATCCGGAATTGTGTGCCATTGAAAGAGAAAATCTTGCAAAAGAAAAAAATACTCCATAAATTTTAACGATATATCTTACCTAATAAGTGAAAGATATTAATTATTTAGAATAGGGGGAAAGAAAAATAATTCAGTTTGTAGAGTCACATGCCCATCTGGATATACTAAGGAGAGACCTTAAAGAGGTACTCGAAGATGCCCGTCGAGAGGGGGTTACTAAAATCATTACCATTGGGGTCGATATAGAATCCTGTCAGAAAAATTTATCTTATGCCGAACAGTATAATAATGTCTATACCGCCGTTGGTTTTCATCCTCACGAAAGCAAAAAAATGAAAGAGAGAGAGTTATTTTTATTGGAGAAGATGGTGGTACATCCCAAAAATGTTGCTCTGGGAGAGATAGGATTGGACTATCATTATAACCATAGCTCACCGGAAGAGCAGGGCCAGGCTTTTCAAAGGCAGATAGATTTAGCTAACAAGTATAATTTACCGATAATAATACATGACAGAAATGCCCATCAGGAAACAATGGCTACTCTAACTAAGCAAGCGCGGAGGAGAAAGGTAGCTCTGCACTGCTTTTCAGGGGATTTACCGATGGCTAAATGGTGCGTTGAACAGGGTTTTTATCTTGGTATAGGGGGAGTAATTACCTTTAAAAATGCCTCGGTATTATCGCAAGTAGTAAAGGAAATACCTTTGCAAAGCATCTTGCTGGAAACAGACTCACCCTTTCTAACCCCACACCCTTTTCGGGGTAAGCCAAATGAACCTAAATATATTCCTTTTATTGCCCGGAAGATCGCCCAATTAAAAGAGATAACCATAGAAGAAGTTGCCCGAGTTACTACAGAAAATGCTCGATACTTTTTTGGAATATAAATAAGTTTTAACTAAAAAAGATGTGTTTAGTTGGTAAGAATAAAAATAATTTGGAAAATTATTTGACTTTTATTAAATACAGGGTTAAGATGGATAGAAATTGAAAGAATTTTTAAATATGGACAAAAATAATAATTCGCCACAATTTAATAATGCCTACTATTACTACTATTATAATCCGGAGGTAGGTGCCTATCGGGTTTAGTAGTAGTTAATTAAAATTAACTCAAACCAGACCAAGCAAGCCACAGGCTCTTACCTCAAGGGGAGCCTGTGGTTTTTCTTTTTAACCACGGGTGTTAAAAGCATTCGTGGTTTTTTATTTTATAAATAGAAAAGGGGGTGTTAGCAATAAACAGGAATAGGTACGGTGTATTCATAAAAAAATAGTTAAAAAAAATAGAAAAGAAAGGAAGAAAAATGAAAAAAAATTGCAATAGTATTTTAGCGAAAACAGTAATTAGTTTGGTATTTGTGGTTTTTCTGGTTTTGTCGGCAAGCTCAGGAGGTATCTCAGCGGAGCCCTTTAAAATAGGAATTGCCCAAATTGTGGCGCATCCTGCTTTAGATGCCTGCCGGGACGGCTTTATGGCCGGAATGGAGAAAGCGGGATTTGTTTCTGGGGTGGATGTAATCTATGATTTGCAGGACGCTCAGGGAGAGATTAGTAATGCCATTACCATTGCTCAAAAATTTAAGGATGATAAGGTTGATCTGATAATGGCCATTGCCACTCCTATAGTACAGGCAGCAGCCCAGGTTACCTCTGAAATACCGATAATTGTGGGAGCCATAACAGACCCGGTAGCTGCTAATGTTGCGAAAAGTTGGGAGAGTTCCGGAAATAATATTACTGGAATGGCAGATGCGGCGCCCAATAAAACTCAGTTAGAGCTTATACCCAGATTTTTCCCACAGGCAAAAAGAGTGGGGACCATCTATAATGCCGGAGAAGTAAATTCGGTGGTGCAGGTAGAGCTATCACGTGAGATATGCCATGACTTAGGCATGGAATTGGTGGAAGCAACGGCCAGTAATTCCAATGAAGTTTTATTAGCCGCCCAATCTTTAGTAGGTAGAGTTGATGTACTTTATATTGTTACCGATAATGTGGCAGTCTCTGCCTTTAGCTCTATTGTCAAAGTTTCTCTGGAGGAAAAAATTCCTATTATCGTAGCAGACCCCACTATGGTACCCGAAGGGGCATTAGCTTCTTTTGGTATAGACTACTTTACCTTAGGCGAAAAGAGTGCTGAAAAAGCGGTAGAGGTTTTACAGGGGAAATTGCCCACAGATATTCCTATCGGCAGATTGGAACAGCCGGAAGATCTGACCTTTATGATTAATATTGATAATGCCCAACAACTCGATCTGGAAATCCCTGAAGAACTACTGGCTGAAGGGGACTCTATTGTTTTTGCCGGAGTGGTCTGGGAACGTGGTAATTAAAAGAAATAGTCAGAGAGAGGAAGGAGTTAACTGGAGATGACCTGGAGCTTGTTATTTCACGCCTTAGAACAAGGGTTTGTTTTCAGCATTATGGCTTTAGGGGTATACATTACCTTTCAGGTATTAAAATTTCCCGATTTAACAGTAGATGGTTCTTTCCCTCTGGGGGCAGCTATTGCCGCCAGAATAATCTTTGCCGGTGGTAATCCCTTCCTGGCAATTATGTGGGCAATGGTCGGAGGTATATTGGCTGGAGGTTTAACTGCCTTTTTCCATACCAGGCTAAAATTTACCAATTTGCTCTCCAGTATCCTGACTATGACCCTGCTTTATTCAGTTAATTTAAGAGTTATGGGAAAATCGAATATTCCCCTTTTAGGGAAAGTTAGTATTTTTGATATAGCCAAGAGCTGGTTTCCACAATTTTCGCTGGACCAGTTAACTCCCTTTATTTTTCTTATTGTGGTTCTACTGATAAAGCTCTTGCTCGATTTCTTTTTAGATACAGAGATAGGTATGGCTATTCGGGCAACGGGTGATAATGAACAGATGATACAAAGCTTAGGTGTTGATATCAGGCAGACTAAAGTTATGGGGTTATGTCTTTCCAATGCCTTGGTAGCCCTTTCCGGCTCACTGTTTGCCCAATATTCCGGCTTTGCCGATGTGGGAATGGGCATCGGTACCATGGTTGCAGGTTTAGCTTCGGTTATTATTGGCCGCAGTATTATTGGAGATAAGGGTAGCAACTCTTGGATTACATTTGGTGTAATTATCGGGTCAATTATCTACAGAATCACTGTAATGTTAGCTCTACGTTATGGTTATCGATTAGGATTTCAACCGGGAGATCTAAAATTAATTTCAGTAATACTGGTAGTTATAGCACTAACAATTCCCTTTAGTAGAGGAAAGATCAAGGCCATAGTGGCAAGCAACGGGTCTAGTGGAAATAATAAATCAAATTAGGAGGTAGCAGTATTATGTTACAGCTGGAAAATGTATATAAATGTTTTGCTCGAGGCACTTCTCATGAAACGGAGGCACTGAGAGGTATTAACTTGAATATCCCGAAAGAAGATTTTGTGACCGTTATTGGCAGTAATGGTGCCGGTAAATCTACGCTTTTAAATATCATTGCCGGAACCGTCCTGCCTGATAAGGGAAAAGTAAAGATTGACGGCTGTGAGTTTAGCAATAAAGCAGAGTATTTCCGTGCCAGGTTCATTGGTCGGGTTTTTCAGGATCCTTTGCTGGGCACTGCTCCTTCTATGACTGTTGAAGAGAACCTATCTTTAGCCATGAAGCGTTTTGGCAGAGGACTGCATTTTGGATTAAATAAGCAGAGAAGAGTATTTTTTCAAGAAAAATTAGCTCGGGTGGAATTGGGATTGGAATCCATGCTCAGCAAGAAGGCTTCTTCACTTTCAGGTGGGCAGAGACAGGTTTTAACTATAATGATGGCAACCATGTTTGATCCCAAGATTTTGCTCTTGGATGAACCGACTGCTTCCTTAGATCCCGAGATTAGCAAAAAGATTCAACTTATCACTCAGGAGATTATCAAAGAAAGACGGCTAACCACTATTATGGTTACTCATAATATGCAGGAAGCACTGAGATATGGTAATAGAACCATTATGATGGACAGAGGGCGGATCATCCTGGATATTGCCGGTAAAAAAAGAGAAAATATTAGCACGGATTATCTGATAAAACAGTTTTCTAAACTCAGAAAAGAAGAATTTGCCGAGGATAAGTTAATGCTCGCTTAAAACGTATTTATACTAAAAAAGCAAAACCACCTTTGGCCTGAACGGTTTAAAAAATAGTCCTGAATAAAAAAGTTCTCCCAAAGTCAGCAGGGGAACTTTTTATTTGTGGTAAAATTAAAGATAGATTTGTTTGGGTAGAGCACCTAGATTTAATATTGAATAAAAGGAGGCGGCTAATGGAGACCAAAAGGTTATACCATAAAGACTCTTACCAAACCAAATTCCAGGCTATTATTGTTGATAAATATCCGGTAACGGAACAGGGTAAACTAGCTATAGTTTTAAATCAGACCTGCTTTTATCCTAACAGTGGAGGGCAAATTAATGATAGAGGGACCATAGAGGGGATACCGGTTTTAGCGGTAGAGGAAGAAGGGGATAAAATAGCCCATTATTTAGAGCAGGAGATAAAAAATGGAATCGGAGATTCAGTTAATGGAGAAATTGACTGGTATTATCGTCTGGACCATATGCAGCAGCATACCGGGCAACATATTCTCTCAGGTGTCTTGATGGAGCTCTGGCAAAGGGAGACTCAATCGTTTCATATGGGTGAGGATATCTGTACTCTTGATATTCTTACTCTACCTCTCGATGAAGAAAGGATGAAGGAGGTAGAGTGGCGGGCAAATCAGATTGTCTATGAAAACAGGGCAGTTCAACACTATTTTTCCCAAAATAAGATTAAATTGAGAACAGACCGTTTTAAGGAAAAACAGGAAAAGTTGGAGCAATTACGCATTATTGATATTGAAAATTTTGATAAATCTGCCTGCGGGGGTACTCATTGTGAACGAACCGGCGAGGTGGGTATTATCAAAATATTAGGGTGGGAAAACCGTAAGGACAAAATTAGGATATCTTTTCTTTGCGGTTGTAGGGCTTTGGGTGATTATCAGACAAAACATCTCATTCTAAAAACCCTTTCTCACTTTTTTACTACGGGAATAGGAAATTTAGAAGAAAAGATCAGGCAATTAAGTCTGGAGCAGAAGGAATTGATCAAATCCTATAATAAGATGGAAAAAAGAATAAATGAATGGGAAAGTGCAGAATTGCAAGCGAAAAGTCGGCGAGAAATAAAAGGGATTTCCTTAATTGAAAAAATTTTTTCAGAACAAAAAATACAGAATTTGAATCAGATAGCCATGTTGCTGGCTAAGGAAGAAAAGACGGTTATTATTTTAGCCAGCGAAGGTCCTGAGCCGGCAATATGTTTAGCACATTCGGCTGATTTGAATTGTAATCTGAAAGAAATAATGGATAAATTGCTTAGCGAATTTAACGGAAAGGGCGGCGGCTCCAATAATCTGGTTTTAGGTAAATTGGAAAGAAGAGAGGATATTAAAGAAGTCTGTCAGAGAGCTGTCGAATTAATCACTTAGCTAATTTCTAAATGTTTTTAGGAATAAATAAAGAAATAAAAAAGGTACACAGAGTTAGATGCATAAAAATCTCTTGCTCTCTTGGAAACATAATAACAGAGTTTCTGCAGTTGTTATGATTATAGTATTTACCATACTCTTTTTTATGGTAACCTTACCGGTTTCTGCTGAACGGGATTTTAAAAAGGAAGAAAAAATCGGTCGCAAGATAGCCGCTAGAATAGAAAAGCAATATGAACCGGTAGAAGATGACGAATTAATCCGGAAAGTTCAGCAAATAGGAGAACATTTGAAAGAGGTTTCAGGAATAGCGGAGATTAATTATCAGTTTAAAATTATTGAGCGCGAGGGGCCTAATGCTTTTGCCTTTCCAGGTGGATTTATCTTTCTAACGGCGGATTTGCTTGATTATGTGCAATCAGATGATGAGCTGGCAGCAGTTATGGCACATGAAATGGGGCATGTCATACATCAACATTCCATTAAACAGTTGAAGGATAGTAAAAAATTGAAACTGGTAGAGCTGATTACTATACTGGTAACCGGTGACCCGGCATTGGGGATACTGAGTGAGCTAACCGGTATTACCATCCTTAATGCTTATCGTCGGGAATATGAAGAAGAGGCGGATTTTACAGCATTAGAATTACTTTATAAGAGTCGCCTCTATCATCCTATCGCCCTATTGACTTATTTTGAAAGGGTAAATAGCGAGAAAATATTAAAACCTGATATAAGGATGGGGATTTTTCAAACCCACCCCGATGTAGAATATCGGATTAAAAAGATTAAAGAATATCTCTCTGAGCACAATATTCCCCTTAATCGGCGGCTAACGACCAACTATTTACGGGTCACCGGTGATGTTCAGAAAGAGGGGCAAGTATTCGTGGTGTATATTCTGCTTAATGAGGAGCCGGTTCTATCTTTTAGCGGTAATGAAGAAGAGATGCTCAGGGTTAAGATGACTAATGTAGTTTCTAATTTTGACCATGTACTGAGATTAGACCTGGAAGCCTATGAAATAACGGTAAATAGCTCTGAAGCGGAGCAATGTGCTTCACTGAGTATAGGTAACAAAATGATAGTCTCTCTAACCCCTGAGGAAGTTCAATTCCAGGAGTTAACTTCTTTTGAAGTATTACAAAAGGCCAAAGACATAATTGCCCGCATTTTGTGGAGAATGAAATTAGCATTACCTATCCTGCTGCTAAATCCGTAAACTATTATATTAAACTTACCCCAATAAAAAACCCGGTATTCCCTCAGATTCTGAGGGAATACCGGGCTGGCAAACCTATCGTTCAGTAATAACAAATAATTAGCCTAAAATACCTACGCTGTTTAGAAATACCAAAAAGATAGCAATTGGTACTATGTATTTTATTAAGAAAGCATAACCAGAGCCCAGTTTAGCACTGGCGCCAATACTAGATTCTTCTATGGCTTTATCAGTACCCCAATACCATCCAATGAAGGCAGCGGTAAGCATGCCGCCAAGGGGAAGCATTATATTGTTTGCCACAAAGTCAAAAGAATCCAGCAGGTCCATTCCCCTTATCGGTAAAATGTGAGATAGCTTACTGTATCCCAAGGCCGGGAAGAAGCCCAGCAGCCAGATAAGTAGGCCCATGATAAGTGTAGCTTTTTTCCGATTAAACTTCATTTCATCGATAAAGTAGGCGGTTGCAACCTCCAGCAAGGAAATGGCTGAAGTTAAGGCGGCTATCATCAACAAGGTAAAGAACATAAAGCCAAATAGGTGTCCGGAAGGTCCCATCTTAGCAAGAACTGCCGGAATAGTGATAAAGGTAAGGCCAGGACCCGCTCCAGGTTCCAAGCCAAAGGCAAAAACTGCGGGGAAAATAACGAAGCCAGCCAATATAGCTACAGATGTATCGCTAACGACTATATATCTGGCAGAAAGAGGAATATCTTCTTTTTTACTCAGGTAACTACCATAAGTAATCATGCAGCCCATACCCAAGCTTAGAGAAAAGAAGACCTGTCCAAGGGCAGCCAGGAAACCTTCACCGCTGAAATTAGCCAGTACTGGTTTTAAATAGAAAGTTAAACCTGCCCCTGCCCCGGGCAATGTTACTGAGCGGATAATTAGAATAATTAACAAGACAAATAAAGCCGGCATCAAAATCAAGGACCAGCGCTCAATTCCCTTTTCAATCCCACCAGCCACGATGCCTATACAAAGCAGCATAAATACGGTATGGTAGAACAAGATTGCGCCCGGATTGGTGATTAACCCCACAAATATATCACCAGGCACGGCATCAGCAACCATATAAGTACCTGATTTAAACATATATGCCAGTGCCCAGCCCGCTACTACTGAATAGTAGGAAAGTATTATAAAGCCGGCGAGCACACCCATATAGCCAACTAAAATCCAAGGCGTTCCGGGAGCAAGTGCCTTAAATGCACCGACGGCAGCTCTCTGTGTTTTACGTCCAAGCAGCAATTCTGAATTCATTACGGGATAGCCGACAAATATTAATATAAGAATATAGACTAAGACAAATGCTCCACCACCGTATTTGCCAGTGATAAAAGGGAATCTCCAGATATTCCCCAAACCGATTGCAGAGCCGGCAGCAGCAGCGATAAAACCTATACGCGATTGCCACTGTTCTCTTTGATTTCCATCCATTCTTTTCAACTCCTTTTAAAATTAAATTTCATGATATTAATTTAGAATAAAAAATAAGTAAAATGATTCTTCAAATTGATTTTACAATGCAGGTATTTGAATGATTACCCCCCTCCCTTTAGTTTATTCTATTAGGTTAGTTTTTTGTAATTGAGCAGAACGATAGATTTATGTTTATTTAACGTAACCCATTGCAGTAATGACCTTGTCAGTTATGAGTAAGTCTTAATACGTATAATTGATTCAGTATGTTAGCACAATCAAATATCAATGTCAAAAATAGGAGATGAACAAAATATTGTTTTGAGAATAATTCCATTTAACTATAGAAAGTTTTTGTTTCAAGAGCTAAATAAATACAAGTATTTTGCGCTGGAGAGAGCACAACTATTAAAGCAGCCTTTATCTTGTATATATCCTACCATATAAATTATTACATTGCAATAACTTTTACAGAATACTAAATACTGTATTTTGGGATTAGAATATTCTATATCTTTACCGATACCGGGTCAACTTTTCATCGGCGGCATTTGTACTATAATTTTTCAGTTATGTTATTATAGTTATTAATTGCTATTAAATTTGATACGCTGTTTTTCATAAAGAAAAAGGTATAAAAATGAAAAAGAACAAAGAAAAGGCAGGTGCCTATATCAGAGTGAGCGGTATGGTGCAGGGAGTCGCTTATCGCCATTATGCCCGAGAAGTTGCTGAGCAGCTTGGCATTAAGGGCTGTATTAAAAATTTGATTAATGGTGACGTAGAATTGATAGTAGAAGGTTCTCAAAAGGCGGTAAAACAGATGATTGAATGGTGCAAAGAGGGCCCTCGTTTAGCGATTGTTGAGAATATTGAGGTAGACTGGTTACCCTATTCGGGGGAATTTAACCGGTTTTATATAAGATGATTTGATGATTTATAATTAGAATTTGAATATTATAGTTTTAGCTTTTATAATTTTAGTTGATATTTGTTTCCTATTAAAAAGGCAAAAGAAAGGTGAAAGGTATGTTAATCTTACAGGATGTTTCTTTTTTAGCCGCTTTTATGGCAGGAGTTCTTTCTTTTCTTTCCCCCTGCCTTCTACCCTTAGTACCGGGATATATCTCTTTTATATCCGGATTATCTTTAGAAGAACTCAGCTCCCCAGACCATAGAAGCAGCGCCTCTCTATATCGGATTTTAACCGGTGCTTTCAGTTTTATTCTGGGCTTTTCTTTGGTATTTGTGTCTTTAGGTGCCTCAGCCACCTTATTAAGTAAATTTATGCAGGAATACGCGCTCTGGTTTAAAAGAATAGGTGGTGCAATTATTATTATTTTTGGCTTGCACATGCTGCACGTGATAAATATTCCCTTTCTACAATATCAAAAGAAAATTAACCTGAAACAGTCCGTATCTTTCAATATATTTCTGACCCCTTTTCTTATCGGTTTTGCCTTTGCCTTCGGCTGGACACCCTGTATCGGCCCCATTTTAGCGTCTATTTTGCTCTATGCCGGTACGCAGGAGACGGTAAATAAGGGAATTGTTCTGCTCTTGTTTTATTCCGCCGGGCTAGGCGTTCCCTTTTTGTTGACCGCATTGGCGGTCAATCAGTTTTATAAAATAGCAAGCAAAATAAAAAAAGCTTTTCTCATTATAGAAGTCGTGGGAGGAGTGCTATTAATCATTATCGGTATCCTGGTTTTTAGTGATAACCTCTCTCTCCTCTCTAAGTTAGCCGGATAAAAATTGACTTAGCATAAACTTAGTTTATAATTTAAAAATATTCTAAAAATTATGAAGAAGGTAAGAATAATGTTGTTAAACAGAAGAAGAATAGGTTTACATATATTAGTTTTGGTAATAGCTTTGTCCTTTGTCTTGATAAGTTGTTCCAATGACCAGGCTAAATCTACTGAAAAAGAAAAAGAAGAAAAATTTACCTGGCTCCCTTACGATCAGGCTCTGAGCAAATCCAGTGTGGAAAATGTTCCCACCTTGCTATATTTTTACTCTGACAATTGTGGCTGGTGTAGGAAGATGGAACAGGAAAACTTTGCTAACAAAGAAGTGCAGGATATCTTAATTGAATATTTTGCCAGTGTGCGGATCGACAGCAATTCCAGCAATAACGTTGTAGCAGGGGCGCAAAAAATGACCGAGAAGCAATTGTCTGCTGAGCTTTATAATGTTACCGGACTTCCAACTATCTGGTTTTTGGATAGCGAGAACCAGAAAATCGCTAACTTACCGGGCTTTGTACCTGTTGATACCTTTTTAGATATACTGCACTATATTGGAGAAGGCTATTATAAAGAGCACACCTTTCCGGAGTATTTAGAATTAAAACAAGAGAGTCAATAATAACCTTTAATTCAAGATATAATTCCAAAAGCCAGTGCTATACTTCTGAACTGATTGGTTTTCAGTCGAGCAGCCTTCTGAAAATTATAGCAATCACCACTTTATTTAACCCAACGGGTATTCCCCGCTGTGAAGATGTGGGTGTCTGTACTAATATGTCATCTATTTTGTGACCGGCTTCGGCTAAAAATATTTTAGTCTGGTAGAATAAATTGGAAAATGTTACACTTAAAATAGAGAGCACTATTAAAAACATAAGGAGAACTGCGGCAGAGGAGACTGTTATTGTTGCCTTTTCCGGAGGGTTGGACAGTACAGTAACATTATTTTTAGCCAAAGAAGCCTTGGGAAAGAAGAAAGTAATTGCAGCCCATGTAGATTTTGGATTATTTACTTACCATAAGGTTTATCAGAATGTCAAGACAATTTGTGATGAAATTGGAGTGCCGTTACAAATCATTTCCGGAGTATCAGAGCAGCGCAGCATAATGAAAGGCGGCCCCGATTGCAATCTCTGTACCAGAAAAGTAAAATTAGGGTTAATTAGGGCAAAATTTAACAACCGGCTTATTCTTACCGGTTCCAACCAGAGCGATAGCTGGGGTCAATATGGAATAATGTTCGTTGATGGTTTTTATGCTCCGCTCTTTCATTATTCCAAAAAAGATATAGAAAATATAGCTACATATTTGAACTTAAAAGTTGAACACATTGGAGAAAATGTTTATCGGGAAGGATGTAAATTAAAACACCTGCTTAAGCCACTGATTAGCATGACCTATCACGGTCAGGCAGTCTCTTTGGCTAACGAAATACTGCTACAACAAATAAATAAATTAAATCTCACTACCTCTATTGCCAATGTTAAAATTATTGGTCCTTTAAGCAGGAATATCGGGTTGATTAATGTTTTTCCCATACCGAATTGTCAGCATAGAAATGTAATTATTAAAAAAATTAGCAGTATAGCTGAAATTGATGACTGTCTAATAGTAGATAGACCATTGGAATTGACCATAAAGGCGAACAGGGGACAGTTCAATAATCTGCGTTCACGCTACTGGCTCGAGAGAGGGAGGCTGCAGCCGGAATTTGCTGCACCATTGAAATTTAAATGGCTTTTGACCACAAATCGTAGACTGCAAACATTTCAGGTTGTCGCTTTTAATCCGGCGGGAACCCCATGCCTGTAAGGGTGAGGGTATGTATATAATGTGATATTTAGGTTAGAATAACTTTGAGAGGGAAAATTATTCTATTAGCGTATTATAGTCATATTTTAAAAAATTGATATAAAGGAGTATATTTTATGAATTTATCTTTAGGTTATATTAATCCGGAAGATGTATTAAAAAATACGGCGGAATTGATGGCTCTTTCCGCCCGGACGGCACCCAAGTCGGCCGGTCAAGATTTTGTAGTGATTAAAATAATTACAAGGGATGAGATAGACCGGTTGGCGGAGGCAATGGTTCAATATGGCATTGAGACCAATAAACGGAACTTCGACCGAGATAGTAAGAATGTAAAAAACTCACCGGTAATACTTTTGATTGGCTTAAAAGATTCACAAACAGTAGGTTTGAATTGCGGTGCCTGCGGATTCGAACGCTGTAAAGATTGTGAAGCTCACGAAGGACCGGAATTTGATGGCCCTCAATGCGCCCTGCGCATTCTGGATATGGGAATAGCTATCGGTTCAGCGGTGAAGATGGCCGGTATTATGGGAGTAGATAATAGAATAATGTATAGGATAGGCGTGGTTGCTAAAAAGATTGGCTTAATTGAAGCAAGTTTTGTAATGGGTATTCCTCTTTCTGCTACCGGTAAGAATATTTATTTTGACCGTTAGAAAGTAGCGATAAATTTTCCCCTTACCTTAAAATGAAAAATAAATAGTGCGCAAGAATTACCCGGCTGATAAGACAAAATTGTATAAAGATTTCGCAGCTGAGATATGCCAGTATAGAATATCTTTTTAATGGATAAATATTGAGGGCAACAGACACATTAATATTACTTATTTTTCAAGGGTGCTATAATATTGTAAAATATATTTAAAAAAATTATTCCTTCTTCCAGTTTTGGCACAAATATTGCTCATCATAATCTATTAGAGAAAAATTACTGAAATTCCATAATAGGAGATGATGCTATATGAGGAACATTCTGGTAAATGAATACATTCGCAAGAAAACAATTTTTTTGTCAAATCAATCAAACACAAAATTATAAATTTTTAAAGGAGAAAGCAATGTTTAAGATGTTTCATATAAATAAACAAAAAATAGCCGTTATATTGGCTCTGATTTTTCTACTGACTATGGTTTTAAATATGGGCGTATGGGCAGATCCGGCGGTATTGGCTATACAGTCACTGAGTGATAATATTGCCGCCATTGCCGAAAAAGTAGGGCCGGCAGTGGTTAATATTGACGTGGTTCGCTATGTAACATCCTCACCATTCAGCATTAGGGACCCCATTTTTGAGTGGTTCTTTGAACAACGTGAAGAGTTTAGGAGAAGAGTTCCCCAAAAAGGTGCCGGTTCAGGTTTTATCGTGGATAAAGAGGGTTATGTTCTAACCAATGAGCATGTGGTAAGGGGGGCCGAAGAAATAAAAGTAACCTTAGCTGACAAGCGGGAATTTAAAGGCAAGGTTGTTGGCTCCGATACCACCACCGATATGGCTATCATTAAGATTGAAGCAAAAAATCTACCGGCGGTAGCACTGGGAGATTCTGATGAATTAAGAGTAGGTGAGATAGTAATAGCTATTGGTAACCCCTATAATTTAGATAAAACAGTCACTATGGGTGTGGTTAGTGCCAAAGGAAGAAATATCTCTGCCGGTACGGGGGAACATGAATATAGTAATCTAATTCAAACAGACGCAGCCATTAACCCCGGTAACAGCGGAGGCCCTCTTTTAAATACCAAAGGAGAGGTAATCGGTATCAATACCGCAATAATTCCCTATGCTCAAGGCATCGGATTTGCTATCCCGGTTAATGTGGCTAAAAGAAATCTTGATGATTTGATTAATTTAGGTAAAGTGAGAAGACCATGGATAGGTGTCTATATACAAGAAGTAACTCCGGAGATTGCCGACCAATTTAAGCTGGATAAGGCAGAAGGTGTGCTTATTGCTGATGTAATCAGCGGAAGCCCGGCCGAACAATCCGGATTAGCTCGAGGTGATGTGATTCTTTCCGTAGATAATAAAAAAGTCAATTCACCCCAGGAATTACAGGATGCAATACGATCTTTGCAGATTGGTGACAAGGCTACTCTAAAGGTGAATAGAGATGGAAAAGAATCCCCCTTCGTCTTGAGAATTGAAGAAATGCCGGCAGATGAGACTACTGTCACCGGAGATAAGATCTTTGCCGAACAAACCGGGATTAGGGTAGAGAAAGTAACACCGGAAATTGCTCGCAGATCAGGTCTGCCCAAAACTACCGGTTTGATAATTACAGAGGTTATCCCGGGAAGTTCTGCCGAGGATATGGGCTTACGAATTGATGATATTATTTTAGAGGCAAACAGACGAGAAGTAGCAGATTTAGAGCAGTGGGAAAACATAACGAGCAATCTGAAACCCGGAAATACACTGCTTCTTCTGGTTTTTCGGAGTAATCGTACCTACTATGTGCCTATTAAGATAGCCGAATTAGAGTAATTTATTGTTGTCAACACTTGTACTCATAGTGTAACTAAGTAATAGAAGAGGAAAGGAGAATCAGCTTTATTGTTTTTTGCTGGTTCTCCTTTTCTTATCAGAAGGAAATAATATTATATGACATCTTTATCGGTTAGAAATAGTAAACCCATGTCATCTAAAAATAATATTTTTTTGGTATGGATATTGATTGTCTTGTTTACCGTAGCTCTTGGCTCTATCAGTTACTATGAGCTGCAGAGAGAAAAGAATTATTTGCTGGAACTGGCACATTCAGAAGGTCTCAATATCGCCTTTTCTATTCAGGCCTTAGGTTCTGAATTCATCGTGAATAGAAATGTGTTGACAGAAATTCTCACTCTGTTTCAAAAAGAGGGTGTTGCTTTCATTGACATTCTGGATCAGAGTGGAGCTGTACGTATGTCTACTGATAGACTCAGGCTGAACGAACAGACTAATATTCAATTTCCGGGAAAAATTAATTATTTCCAGATCCGGAATCACGATAATAAGAGAACTCTGCAAATTATCAAACCATTTGAATTCAGTGACCGCTTTTCCTCTGATCTATTTGGTTTTCTTTTTTTACGCGATAAGTACCTTTCTATTGGCATTAACTTAGAAGGATATTATCAACGTTATAATCAAATTAAACAGAGGGTGATTCTGAATTATGCTGTTATTCTGATTGTCTTATTGTCGGGCATCTTTATGGCTTTTCGCTTGCAAGAAAACATTATAGTAAAAAGAACACTCCAGAATATGAAAGACTATACCGGTAAGCTCCTTGAGACTATGGATAGCGGAGTTTTGTCGGTAGACCAAAAGAATATTATCCGGACTATTAACAGAAAGAGTGAGGAGATATTTCAGGTAAGAAGAGAAGAAGTCTTAAACCGGAATGCCGAAGAGGTTGTGCCGATTAAGATTGGGGGTAAATCTATTTACGAACTGGGCCTGGTAGAAGGAAAGAAGATCGAGCAAGAAACTGAAATTATAACCAAAGAAGGTGTTCACAAAATATTGGAAATCAATACCTCTTTTCTGGAGGGAGAAAAGAATCAACCGGGTGGAATGGTAGTTTTAATCAGGGATATTACTCGGTTGAAAAGATTGTCAGAGGAGATTAACCGTAACAAAAGGCTAGTCTCATTAGGACAGATTACCAGCGCCATTGCTCATGAAATAAGGAATCCGCTCAGTTCTATCCGCGGTTTGACTCAATTTCTCTTTCAATCCTGCCCCGATGAGGAGGAGCGAAAAGGTGATTTAAAAATAATTATGAAAGAGGTGGACCGTCTCAATCAACTGATTAATCAGGTACTTGATTTTTCCAGGCCAAAAAAATTAAATATTTCCCACTTTTCTCTCAGTGAAATGATTAAAGATTTAATAAATCTGTTAAAATTAAAAGATAGGGAAAAGGCAGTGCAATTCCAGCTCTCCCTGGAATCTCCGGTACAAAGCATCTTTGCCGATCAGGATCAGATAAGACAGGTTCTAATGAATATTATCCTGAATGCCATTCAAGCAGTAGATAGTCAGGGGAAGATTGTTATTGATTTGCAACCTTCTTATTATAACGGGAAGGAAGCCGTGCTAATTTCGATTAAAGATAATGGAGCTGGGATAGGGGAGGAGGAGCTAAGCCATATTTTTGACCCCTTCTTTACTACCGGTGGCCAAGGAACCGGGTTAGGACTTTCCATTGCTTACAACATTATAGAGGCACACCAGGGCAGTATTGCCATCTCTTCAGAACAGGGTTGGGGAACTGAGGTAAAGATTTTTATTCCAATAGGTGACGGTAGAAAAAATGAATAGGATTATGATAGTTGACGATGAAAAAAGTATACGAGTTATGCTGAAGAGAGTGCTGTCAGATAAACAATTTGAAATAGATGAGGCGGCAGACGGCAGGGAAGCCCTGGAAAAAATTAAACAGGGGAAATATAGTGCTATATTACTTGACCTAAGAATGCCGGAAGTGAATGGTATAGAGGTCATCGAAAAGTTGAAAGAACAGGATATCGATACTCCTATCGTGATGATGTCCGCCTATGGTACCGTTCCGGAGGCAGTTGAGGCAATGAAATTGGGGGCTTTGGATTATCTGGTTAAACCCTTTGATTTGGATGAACTGAAGCTGATTTTAGAGCGAATTATCCGCCAAAATGAGATACAAAAGGAAAATATCTACTTCCGTGAAGAAGAAGATAAAAAGTTCAATTTTAAAGAGATAGTAGGCGAGAGCAGCGCAATGAAAAGGGTTTTAGAAATGGTAAAGAAGGTGGCACACCTGCCCACCACTGTTCTGATTACCGGTGAAAGCGGAACCGGTAAAGAATTGATTGCCCGTGCAATTTATAAAAATAGTCCTCGTCAGGAAAAACCCTTTGTGGTGGCTAATTGTGTAGCTTTTTCATCTAACCTTCTGGAAAGTGAGCTTTTCGGTCATGAAAAGGGCGCCTTTACCGGAGCAAATTCCACACGAATAGGACGATTTGAAATTGCCCATAACGGAACTCTCTTTTTGGATGAGATTGGCGAGATTACTTTATCTACTCAGGCAAAACTGCTGAGGGTAATACAGGAAAAAGAGTTTGAGAGGGTGGGTAGTTCAACCAGCATTAAGGTTGATACCAGAATTGTGGCAGCTACCAATAAAGACCTGTTAAAAGAGATAAAGGAAAACAGATTCCGGGAAGATCTTTTTTACCGTATAAATGTTTTTACCATCGACATTCCCCCTTTAAGAGCAAGAATAGAGGATATTCCTTTATTAGTTCAACATTTTATCAGGAAATACAATCAAATTTTAAATAAACGAATTACCGGTATCTCTCAGGAGGCTATCTCGCTCTTGATGGATTATACTTTTCCGGGCAATATAAGGGAACTGGAGAATATTATAGAAAGAGCTATGATAATGTGTAACAATACAATTATGGACCGTAATCTATTCTTCTTTTTAGAGCAAAAAGAGGGGTTTACAGAAGCCGGGACCTTGAAAGAAATGGAAAGGGAGATGATTAAAAAAACACTTATTCTAAATAACGGCAATAGGACTAAAACAGCCCAATCCCTAGGTATCAGCAGAAGGAGTCTGCTATTGAAATTAAAAGGATATCATATTGATATAAAACCGGGGAAAGGCAAATAAAGGCATTAAGTTTAAAGAAGGAGGACATGCCTATGTTAATGGTTACTGATGTAGGAAATACCCATACAGTTATAGGAATATACCAAGGGGAAGAGCTGAAAAGTCATTGGCGTATCTCTACAGATCTCAGAAAAACCGAAGATGAACTTGCCATGCTCTTTAGAAATTTATTGGCTGAGCAAAATCTAAATTTTAGAAATATCGATGCCGCTGCTATATCCTGTGTAGTTCCCCCTTTAATCTGGATTTATAACAAGGTATACTATAAATACTGTCAGATTAAACCGCTTATAGTTAACTCTAAAATTAATTTGAATATTCAAATAAAGACTGATTATCCGGAAGAAGTGGGAGCCGACAGATTAGTAAATGCAGTAGCGGTGAAAGCGCTTTATGGCGCCCCTGCCATTATAATTGATTTCGGGACAGCCACTACCTTTTGTGCCCTGGATAAGGCTGGAAACTATATTGGCGGGGCAATAGCACCCGGCTTGGAATTAGCCAGCAATGCCTTATTTGCAAAAACTGCCAAACTGCCCAAGGTAGAGCTGGTATCCTGTGTACAGGCAATAGGCAGAAATACGGTAGAGGCGCTACAATCGGGTATATTTCTGGGTCATTTAGGCCTCATCAGAGAATTAACAGAGCGTTTTAGAGAAGAATTAGGAGGGGAACCATTGGTAATTGCCACCGGTGGATATGCCAAATTATTAGGGAAGTGCACCCCCCTGTTCGATAAGATAGACCCCTTACTGTCCTTAGCCGGTTTAAAAATAGCCTATCAGCTGAATAAGTAAACAATTGGTTCATTGACATCTAAAATAAATAAAGCTAAGATAATTTAAATTTAAAGTTTTATCAGGTGCTATCTATTAAAATAATGGCCTGAAAAAAGAAAAAAATAGGGAAAGGAGTTTTTTCATGTGGGAGGATAAATTGATAAAAGAAGATGCTCTGACCTTTGATGACATCCTCTTGGTTCCTCAAAATTCTAAACTAATTCCCAAAGAAATAGATTTACATACCCCTTTGTCAAGAAATATCAGCCTGAACATACCTCTGGTAAGTGCAGCCATGGACAAAGTAACCGAATCAAACTTAGCTATCGCCCTGGCTCGTGAGGGCGGTATCGGCATAATTCATAAAAATATGGCTATACCGGACCAAGCACGAGAGATCGATCGGGTAAAGCGTTCGGAAAGTGGAATTATTGCGGAACCCATATCCTTAACAGAGGACAAAAAGGTCAAAGATGCTCTGGAATTAATGAGACATTATCGTATTTCCGGGATTCCAATCATAAATTATGAAAAAAAATTGGTAGGTATTCTAACCAATAGGGATATACGATTTTTAGAAGATGAGGAGCTTAGAATTAGCGAGGTAATGACCCCAGCACCATTAATTACCGGTAAGTTGGGAACTACATTGGAAGAGGCGAAGAAGGTTTTGCACCAAAACCGTATTGAAAAATTACCATTGGTGGACGAAAACTATGTTTTAAAAGGGTTGATCACTATTAAGGATATTGAAAAAGTCCGGAAATACCCCAATGCCTGCAAGGATAAAAATGGACGCTTAAGAGTAGGTGCCGCAGTAGGTGTTACATCGGATACTATGGAAAGGGTTCAGGCTATCATAGAGGCTCATGGTGATGTAGTGGTAGTAGATACTGCTCATGCTGATTCTGAACGGGTACTGAATATTATAAGGGAGATAAAGTACAATTTTGATGTAGAAGTAATTGGTGGAAATGTAGCGACCTATGACGGTGCCAGAAGATTGATAGCAGCGGGAGTGGATGCGGTGAAAGTAGGGATAGGGCCCGGTTCTATCTGTACCACCAGAGTAGTAACCGGTGTGGGAGTTCCGCAAGCTTATGCTATTAGAGAGTGTGCCAAAGCCTGTCAGGAAAATAATATTCCTCTTATAGCAGATGGGGGTATTCGTTACTCCGGTGATATTTGTAAAGCCTTAGCTATCGGCGCTGACTCAGTAATGATTGGCAGTCTCTTTGCCGGTACTGAGGAAAGTCCCGGAGAAGTCGTATTATATAAGGGAAGAAGCTATAAAGAGTATCGGGGAATGGGCTCCATCGGAGCTATGAAAGAGGGCAGTAAAGACCGTTATTTCCAGGAAGAGGATGAAATATCTAAATTGGTTCCGGAAGGAATTGAGGGGAGAGTACCCTATAAGGGATCATTGGCTAATGGAGTGTATCAATTGATGGGGGGATTAAGAGCGGGAATGTCTTACTGCGGTGCAGCAAATATAAGAGAACTGCAAGATAAGAGCCGATTAGTCAAGATTACTAGTGCCTCTTTAAAAGAAGGTCATCCCCATGATATTATTATTACTAAAGAAGCCCCCAATTATGAGGTTGAATAGAATCAGCTATTTTTGAAGAAATTGATTGCCTAATCTATCATTAATTTGTATAAAGCAAAATTATCAGGAAGCAGTCTGTTTATGAGAAATAATATAGTATGTGATGCCCACTGTGACACTGTATTAGCTCTTAATAGGGGTGATAGGAAGATTGAAGAGCTATCTTCTCAGGGGCACCTTGACATTCCCCGTTTAAAAAAGGGCATGGTTGATGTACAAGTATTTGCAGTCTATATCGAGCAACAGTATAAGCCGAAACGTTCTTTACACCGTGCGCTGCAACTAATCGATTGTCTGTTGACCGAATTAGAGAAAAACTATGATAGCATTGAACCTGCTTACGTCTTTGGTGATATAGAAAGAATAACCTCTCAAAATAAAATTGCAGTTATCCTGGCAATTGAGGGCGGAGAAGCCATAGAAGGAAAGCTCTATAATTTACGAATCTTCCACCGTCTGGGAGTTCGCCTGATAACCCTTACTTGGAATCAACGCAATGATATAGCCGATGGAAGTTCTCATCCAAATTCTAAAAGAGGATTAACGACCTTTGGTAGGAAGGTGGTTAAGGAGATGAATCGTCTGGGGATGTTGATAGATGTCTCCCATCTTTCTGAATCAGGCTTTTGGGATGTCATAAAGACCACCTCTCAGCCCATTATCGCTTCCCACTCTAACAGTTATACACTTTGTCCCCACCGCCGCAACTTAAAGGATGAGCAGGTCAAAGCTATAGCCGAAAATGGCGGTATGATTGGGGTAACCTATGTTCCGGATTTTTTAACTGCCGAAAAACGGAAGGCTGCCATAGATGATGTAATAAACCACATTGATTATCTGGTAAAACTGGCAGGTATTGATTTTGTGGGTTTAGGTTCAGATTTTGACGGTTGTGAGGAACTGCCTGTAGGATTGGAAGGGGCAGATAAAGTCTATAAAATTGGAGAAAAATTGGCTCAGAAAGGTTATACCGAAAGTGATATTGATAAGATCATGGGCAAAAATTTTCTCCGTTTATTTCAACAGGTTATTAATCCTTAATAACTTTTAATATTGAAGACATATTCAGAAAAGGATAAAAAAAGATGAATAATTCTATACGTAATATTACTTTAGTCGGTTTATTAGTGGCTATGAGTATAGTATTGTCTCGGGTGGCGAGTATTAGAATTCCCTTTGCCGGAGTTGAGGGCGTTCGGATTGGTTTCGGTAAACTGCCGATTTTTCTGGCGAGTCTTATGTTGGGGCCGCTCTATGGCGGATTGGTTGGGGCAGTAGCTGATTTTCTGGGTTATATTATTCAACCCATTGGTCCTTATGTACCGCACTTTACCATTATCTCGGCTCTATGCGGGGTTATTCCCATCATGGTATTACGTATTATAAAAGGGAAAGAAGATCATATTATAAATATTACTATATCGGTAGGTATTGCTGTTATAGTCACTGAACTGTTCTTAATTCCCTACAGTTTAAACCTTATTTTCGGTATTCCCTGGCCAGTTCTTGTTGTTCCGCGCTTAATTAGCGTACCGCTTACCATTGCGATTTATTCTTATCTCATTCATGTTTTTATTCGACGCAAAGTGTTACAGATCGTTCATTAACAGGAATAGTAGATAGATAAATTTGCCGGATTTTTTTTATCGCCCAAGTCCTTTAGTTTAACAAAAAGATTTGCCTTTGACTTTGTATAACAAATAAAATAATTCCACGCCGAGTAGGGTGTGGAATTATTTTAATAAACACTTTATAGAATAAAATAAAAAATTATACTCGTTTAAGCACGAGTAGACTCTTTCTCCAGTTTCCCTTGTGGGGTCTTGCCATCTCCATTGCCATTGGAACCGTCAACTATTTTATCTTTTTTATCGGACTTGCTAAGGCTGCTGCCCGTCTTTTCTTTAGGTGTGCTGCTCTTTCGGTTATCGGTACTATAATAGCCGCTTCCTTTTAAAATAAAGTTACAATTTTTACTGATTAAACGAAATACTTCTCCCTCACATTTTGGGCAAACTTTCAATGGTTCTTCAGTGATAGATTGAAATTTTTCAAATTCATAACCGCATTTTTTACATTTATATTCATAAGTTGGCATATTTTTTCAGCTCCTTAACTAATCATACAATTAGAAACATTATGCCATTTCACCTAAAAAGTCAAGTACTTTTTACCGACGTAATTATAGCGGCAAGGGTAGGTAGTTTACAGTAAATTTTTTGAGGAAAATAATTCAGAGTGTTTCACCCAAGCATCTTGGCAAAAAAATTAGGTAGAAATGGGATTATGATGTTACCCTCGATAAAGCTGACAGAAAATTTGTTTTGCCATTTTTAATTCGAACAAAAATAGACTATTTGTTATAGAAACCAATTATTACAGCGATGGTGGTTCTGAGTTAAGCCACAGTCTGTGTCATCTCTGTTAGAATATTGGTACTTACAGGATACATCAGGGGCCCCTGGGCAGGTTTTTTAAGAAAATTATTCCAATTGGAGATTGTGTAATTAAATATAAATTATTTAAATAAAATAGATTTTTGCTATAAACTAAGTAAAATAAGGATATCTTGTACGCATTTAAACCAACTCTTTCCTAACCAGTAGGGCAGGTCTACCTGAAACTATTATAATTTTGTAAGAAAAAAGCACCTACAAAAATTTAACATAGACAAAACAATTCGCGAACTTGACAAATAGCAAGCACTTTGTTATTATTTGCGCATTTAGGTGTTTATTTAAATAGAATCAATAAAATAAGAATAAGATAGGGAGGAAGTCTATAATGTTTAGGAAATTTAAAGGAATAATTACTGCTCTAGTTACACCATTAAGAGAAAACGGGCAAGTAGACATAGACCAATTTGTAAGGTTAATTAATATTCAAATCAAAGCTGGAATAGGCGGGTTGCTTATTTTGGGTGGCACGGGTGAATATACCGCTCTTTCAACAGAAGTAAGAAAAAAAGTAGCCGAAATAGCAGTTAATGAGGTTAATGGAAGAATCCCTGTTATAATTGGAAACCTGGAACCAGGTATAGGCGAAAGTATAAAGTTTTGCCGGCACATTAAAGAAGTTGGCGCAGATGCAGCTCTGGTGTTGACACCATTCTATGTTCATCCAAGCCAACAGGGAATTATAGATTTCTACCAGAAAATTGCAACTGAAGTTGATATGCCAATTATGATTTATGATATACCATATAGAACTTCCGTATCGGTTNAACCAGAAACTTATGAGAAGTTGGCTGNAGTAAAAAATATAGTAGGCTTGAAAGATTGCTCTACCTCATTGGGGCAAGCAATTGAGCTGATAGATAAAGTGGGAGACAAAATCGCAGTTTTAAATGGTGAAGATTATATAGCTGTTTATTCTTTTATCATGGGTTCACCAGGAGCCATAGTTGCCAGTTCAAACCTCATTCCCAAAGAATGGGTTAAAATATATAACCTGACACAAGAAAAAAAATATGATGAGGCAGTAAATCTACACAAAAAATACTACTACTTAATGAAAGGGATATTTACCGAGGTAAATCCAGGCCCATTAAAATATGCCATGAATCGTTGTGGATTATTCTGTGGCAAACCTAGTATTCCTCTTCTTGAACCGACCAGTGAAACAAAAGAATTAATAGATAATCTATTAGCGAAGTATAATTTATTATAATTGTATTTTAAAAAATTTTTACATGGATCTTAGCAAGATAATACTTGATCTATGGCAATCAAAGAAGTTTTTAATGTTTTAAATAGCTCAGAGTGTGGGTAGATGGAGCATCTTGCGTATATGGTGATTACCATTCTTGTTTATCTTCTACTACCTCTTACCGATTTACCGGACTCTTTATAGACAACAGAGCCTGCCCTACTATATTTCTCGAATCTATTAGCACCTTGATAATAATGGAATGGAGTAAGAATGTTCGATCCCACCTTCCCACCTATGGTAGTAATGGTTGTAAGTCTTTTGAAGTATTTGTGTAAAATGGTATGCTCTTCTATATAGCCTTTAATCTTAAAAAAGAATTCATTTCCATTCTTGTTTCCTTCGGAGTTCTTGCTTTAGTAGTTTCTGTATACTTTTTTGGTGATACTATTTAAGTAATTGGAAATAGATGTTCTTAAGGTATATTTAATCCGTTTCACTTCCGTTACCGTCCAGGATTTACGAAGGGCGGCCCCGTGTTTAGTTTTAAACTCATCAGCTCTTGTGGTTCGTCTAATTTAACCGATCTTCTCTGTTTCAAATTCTTCTGTTATCAGGATAACAGAATTGAGTAAGAGGGCAATTTTATTTGTATAGCATAAACCATTTAACAAAAAATTTCTCTATAATATTCTACATGGATAGTTGTGATATTAAAGATAAAAATGCTATGTGAGAGTAAAAACACTTTCAGTCGTCACTATGCTATTCAATAATTAGCTAGAATATAATAAATGATTAACTTAACATAAAGTAAAGGATTACTTTGTTATTTCATAGAGACTTTTCTTGTTTATTATGCTGAATTTATAAAAATCAAGAATTACTTATAGAACATATACTTACATATTTTTTCGAATTATTAAAATTTGAAATAAAAGGAGGTAGATATTTGCAAAATAACATTAAAATAGAAAAACATTAAGGTTATGTAAACTATTCTAAATTGATAAATAGTAATAATTAAGGAGATATGTAAAATGACTAAAATTATGAAAAAAAGTTTGATTACTGTAGTATTGTTATTTTTTGCAATCACATTATTTCCAACAATAATCTTTTCAGCAGATCAACCAAGTGTAGTGATTAAGTTTAGTCAGTGGGACGGGGAAGTAGGGATGTTGGAAAATATTTATCCAGCATATGTGCAAACATTTAAATCTTTGGTGGAAAGTAAATCGAATGGGAAAATTACTATACAGGTATTTCCAAATCAACAATTAGGTAGTTTACCGTCGACGCTAGAACAAGTTTATAAAGGAACCATTGAAATGACTTCTGGGCAGAATACAGGTTTATTTGCTAGTTATTATCCAGATATAGCAGTTTTTGATATTCCCTTTGCATTTAGAGATCTTTTGGTTGCTTTTGAAGTTGCTAAAGGTGAGTTTGGAATAAACATGAAAAAGAATATTGTCGAAGAAACTGGTATAAGAATTTTATCATTTCTCCCAACCAGTTATAGAAATTTTGGCAATAATATAAGATTGATTAAAGAACCTAATGACTTAAAAGGAATGAAAATTAGAGTAATGCAGGGAGACATATACATGGAATTGATGAAAGTATTAGGAGCTAATCCTGTTGTAATAGATGCAGCAGAATTGTACACGGCTATTCAAACTGGAGTTGCCGACGGTCAAGAAAATTCACCATATAATATTTTAGGTATGAAACTTGAAGAAGTAATAGACTATTATACTCTATCTGCTCATCTTCTCAATATAGCAGCGGTTTCAATAAATGAAAAATTTTTTCAGTCATTACCAAAAGAATATCAAAAAATAGTATTAGATTCTGCGAGAATAGCCGAGATAAGTATGATAGGTACTGCAATCGCAAAAGAAAAAAATATTGATTTGAAAGCAATTAAAAAAGCGGGAGTTGAAATTTACCAGCCGAATGAAGAAGAAATTTTAAAATTTAAAGAATTAGCCCAGGAGCCAATCAAAAAACTATTAGTCGAAAAGATGAGAGTTAATCCCGCAACTATAGATGAAATGTTTCAAGCTATACAAGAAGCAGAATATAAGCTTGATACACTATGGTACTAATAGCAAATGTTAATAAAGGGCTTACTGAAAAATGGGCTACATATAAGGTATTCTAACCAATACATCTAAAGATATGCTAGAATATCCTAGGCAAATTAGATACTAAATAATGTATACACCAAAATCGTGCTACCCCTGTGAATAGTATTAAGATGCACAGACATCGTGAACTATAAATAATCGATCTTTGCCAATAACATAGAGCTTTTTGGTAAAGGGTAAGCATATCCCCCATAACTATCTTATGACCATGATAGATATGCAGCCTTTCTTCCTATGTATCAATGGTTGCCCAAACATGCTTATGTTCTAACTCCTTCAGATATGGCGAATCCCTCCCCAAAAGACATTCAATAGGCAGCTGCTGCGAATAAAATGGATAAGATAAATGATCCAGGCATAATTACCATCTTTTCTGGCAACTGAAAATCCGTTGGTAGATACTCAGATTTTCTGGTATATTTATCCGTTGTGTTAGGGCGTCCTAATGCGTGCTGCAATGATGATATTGATTATTAAATTGCTCAATGAAATTGATTTCTCCTTATCGACTTTGGGACTCTGGTGTGGTCTTCTGGAACGCTCTTTGGCCCATTGAGTCCCATCTAAGCTATACTTTTGGCCATTTAAAAAACCAAGTCTTTCCTTTACCAAGGCTCTTATAAGCCTCTTTAGGTGGTTTACCAGCAAGGTGTCATAGTCTTTTCTATTAACTTTGCTATATCCATATACCAATCCCCTTATTATCAAGGTCAGTATATAAAATGTCTGTAGCTATAGTTTGCGGTATATATAAATTTGTCAATTAAATATTAAAATAACCAGAAAGGAGTTCAGTCAATGCTGGAGATTGTTAAATTATGCGAAAGATCAAGTAAGATCATAAAAAATGTTTCTGAAACAATATCTTCAATTATTTTAGGACTTGTCGTAATTATATTATTTGTTCAAGTCTTATTGAGATATTTATTTAAAGCTAGTATTGCTGGAAGCGATACTTTGGCTGTTTATTCAATTATATGGGTAGCTATGTTAGCATGTAATGCTCTTATACAAGAGAAAAATTTAATAAAGGTTGATTTTTTCGATCATTTATGGCCTCAAAGCTTGAAAAAAATAAGAAAAATTATGCTAGATATAATCTTTTTGATTTTGCTTTACATTTTAACAATTGAAGGGTTTAAACAAGCTATTGATGGTTTAAAAATTACTATACCAGGTCTTAATCCTGTTCCATGGTTTTGGGCATATTTAGCCATTCCTATAGGCGCGGCGCTTATGCTTTGTCAATATTTAAGTTCAATCATAATTGATATTGCTAGTACATCTAATAAGGGGGATTTAAACAAATGAGCTTTGCTTTATTTACAGTTGTATTTGTACTTTTATTTTTACTCATATTAGGATCTCCTGTAGTATTTGCAATAGGTGCATCAGGTTTGAGCTACTTTATAGTTAAGCCAGAAATGATTAGTCTGATTTCAATTATTCCGCACAGATTTTTTACAGGAATGGATAGTTTCATTTTTTTATGTATTCCATTTTTTATGCTAGCTGGCGAATTGATGTCTCAAGTGGGAATGATGGATCAGCTAGTGAGATTTGCTCAATTAGTTGTTGGTAGATTAGAAGGTGGATTAGCATATACAAATGTTTTAGCTAGTATGTTATTTGGAGGGATATCCGGGTCAGCTTTAGCGGATGTTGCGGCACTTGGACCAGTTGAAATAGGATTGATGACCAAAGATGGCTATTCACCAGAATTTAGCGCTGCACTTACTGCGACATCATCTATACAAGGGCCAATAATTCCTCCGAGTATACCTATGGTAATATTTTCTAGTTTAACTTATGCATCTATAGGGGGATTATTTTTAGGCGGTTTGATTCCAGGCATTTTAATTGGAATTGGACAAATGATAGTTGTCTACATTATGTCGAAAAAAGGAAATTTTCCTAAGCGAACTGAAAAAATTGGTTTTAAGGAAAGTATCAACATATGCAAAACTGCGATTCCGGCACTGCTTATGCCGTTAATTATTATAGGAGGAATAATAACTGGAGTCGTTACGGCCACCGAGGCCTCAGTTTTATCCGTTTTTTATACCGCTATAGTTGGAATATTTTATTACAAGAAACTTACAGCATCTATGGTTTTAGATGCACTAAAAAAAACTGTTAAATTAACAAGCTCAATTTATTTAATTATTGCATTTACTTCAATAATTGGTTGGATATTTGCTATAGAAAGAGTGCCAACAATTATTCAAGGTATTGTTGAAGACAATAATTTATCTGTCTATCAATTGTTCTTTTTTGTTAATATTTTTTTCCTGTTCAATGGGATGTGGATTTCGGATGTTGTGCAATTAGTATTATTTGCACCAATTTTCACGCCTATTTTTGCTTCTTTAGGCATACATCCAATTCATTTTGGTGTTGTTATGGTGGTAAATGTAATGTTAGGTATGATTACTCCCCCTTATGGTACAGCTCTATATCTAGCAGCTGAAATAGGGGGTGTTCAATTGAAGGACTTAGTTAGAGAAACTATCCCATTTACCATAGTAAGTATTTTAGTGTTATTTTTAATAACTTATTTTCCACCAATAATTTTGTTTGTTCCACGGTTGTTTGGTTTCTTATAAAATAAACGTTATATTTTATTTCAATAATAAAAGCAAGTTTCTATGTTGCTCGTTTTTATTTTTGTGTGAATATAGACTTGAGTTAAGAATTATACATAATATAAAAATATAATAGTTACTTTTTGAAATATCTATATTTTCAAGGATAATGTACTTAGTAAACAAGCTATAAGTTTTTATTCTTAAGACATGATAACTTCCAGAAGTTATCATGTATACTAAACAGAAAACTGCCTTTCCAGAGTAGACAGCACACAATAAGTTTAAATTAATGAATGGGAGCAAGATATGAGAAAAAATGTTCTACTTATAAATCCTACAATAAGACCTATTGGGGTAGAGTTGTTAGAAAAAGAGTGCAATATTTTTATGGCGCCAGATGGCAAAGAGGATACACTTATTAGATATATAGTCGATAATAATATTGATGCAATTGTTACCCGGGTTGAAAAGATTACTAAGAATATTATTAAAAATTGTAATAAACTGAAAATAATAGCTCAACATGGAGTTGGAGTAGACAACATTGATGTAATTGCCGCAACAGAAAAGGGAATAATGGTATTAAATGTTCCTGACGCGAATTATGTTTCTGTAGCCGAACATGCCCTAATGTTGGTATTAGCATTAAGCAGAAGGTTATTAATGGCTGATAAAAATGTAAGAATGGGAAACTGGGAGTTTAGAGAAACCAATATTCCTATTGAGATAGCTAAGAAAAATTTATTTATTATAGGATTAGGAAGGATAGGGAAGGAATTCGCACAAAAAGCGAAAGCCATGGATATGAATGTCAAAGGATATGATTTGTATGTGTCTAAAGCAGAGATGGCATCGATAGGAGTCGAAAAAATTGATGAACTTATGGATGGAATAAAAGACGCAGATTTTATAAGCATACACACCCCTTTAACACTAGAAACAAAAGGATTGATATCGAGTGAGCAGTTTAGTGCGATGAAAAACGATGCATATATAATAAATCTTGGCAGGGGCTCTATAATAGATGAAAAAGCATTATACGATGCTTTAAAAAATAAAGAGATAGCTGGAGCAGGACTAGATGTTTTTGAATTAGAACCAGCAGATAAAAGTAATCCATTATTTGAATTTGATAATGTTATTGTTACACCACATTTTGGTGGAGATACAATAGAGGGAAAAGATAGATGTTCATTAAAATGTGCGCAAGCATTAATAGAGGCTTTAAATGGGAAAATCCCATATAATTGCGTTAATTAGGTATTCAGCTAAATAAAACATTTAGAGCATATAATAGCGGGGTCTATAATTGAAAAATAATACCCAATCATAAATTTATCTAAAAAGTGAGGGTAGCAAAAAGATAACTTTGATATCATAATAAATAATTAATAGTGTGGAGCAGTTCCCAAATTATAAGTTCTTAAAAGTTACACTGGTTCTACAGGGGGGATTATTATACCCAATTTTCAGAAACATTTTTACTGATATAATTCTTGGAATGTCGAAAGTTTAACATGTAGATAAGCTATTAAATCTTCAGAAAGGTTATACAATGTCTTTTTAAGCCCAAATGACTTTACCGTAATGCTTGATTTAAAGATTAAATGAGTATATTTGCAAAACAGCCGGTATCTCAATTTTCCAAAAAGACAACTAACGGTTAATCAAATATTTTCCTCTGTTTGTGAATATTGCAATTTTGCTCTGATTTTTCGAATCTACTTCGGTGATTCTCCTACTGGGAGAGCCTTTTCCTCTAAATTCTAATAGTTTTACTCCATTTTTCTTTGGTTGATTTAGCTTATCTCCTCTGGGCCGAAGTCCTCCGGGAAATCATAAGCAATTATGTTTTTATAATAGCTGCCACTTTTATCATTTGTAGAAGATCATTCGTTTTTTAATACTTACAAAAGATGCGTTCCGGGATTATAGAATGTCCGGCTTTTCTCTAAGAAGATAGAGTTTTCTTTCGATAAGAGAATTGGGAAAGGAGGATAAAGGCTGGTCTGTGATACGGGCTGATATGCCCAGAATCTTCAGTTTACTGTATTAATCTGCTTTTTTACTTATCAGTTTTCTTTGTTGGGCAAATAATTTAGGAAACTTATCTTTTTCCAATAAGACACTCATAAAACTCTCTCTTTTTTCTTATCCCTACAATGCAAAAGCGAAAAACTGAAGTATAAAAGATGATAAAAATATTTTTATTTCTAAATTTAAAAAGCTATTTCTAATATAAAATCTAATTTTAAAATTCTCTCTCAGAGAGATTGGTATTATTCAGAATTAGTGTTCTTCTTGCTACCTTAGGTAGCTACCCATACTGCAAAAATACAACAAGGTGATTATCTGAGGTAAGGAGGGGAATTAACAGAAAGTGGTTAGTGTAAAGAGCAAAAAGAATTATAATTTTAAATAAAGAGTGTGGGAATAAATGGATGGGACTGCCACAAAAAAGCTTGTGTTTTTTGGCAAAGGCAGGTAAGACACCTTCTATAATGTTTCCCCCTTCTGTTTTTAATAGAAATATTGCAACTGCTTTATATTTACTTTTTCGTTATTTATTTCTTAGAGAGTAGTCCTTGTCTTGATATAGATACTAAACAAGAGAAATTATTAATAATGGGAATACAAGGTGGCATTCTTTTTAATAGGTCATGTCTTGATTCATCAGTTTTTTGTGATGTTTTTAAAAATGGTCATCTGTTTATAGATAAACAATACTTTGCAATTCTATAAGATAATAAGGGAATGAGTATGAATACTGCTTGTAATGAGAGGGAGTGACTCTAAATGGAAAAAGCGGGATATTGCATTTTAATACTCGCAACCATTGCCTGGATTATTGCCGGTATTTGCGGAATGTTTCAGAACGTCTGGATTGGCATAATCTGGGTTCACCATAATTGGATTGCAGGTACGTACACCCGCAAAAAGGAATTTTTCAATCACGGGTGCACTCAACTAAACAATTAAATTGTGGCAAAAAAGGAATATTTATGAGATAATATGTAGATAATAAGAGTACTTTGATTCTCATTTCTCAAGTATTATCATTGCTGCCATTTACAGCCAGCGTTCCTTGAATAAATAGAATGGAGATAATATGAAAGAGCCAGGGGGAAATTTTACCTCAAAAAGAAAATTATCAAAACAGCAGCAGACAGAGCTCATTGCAAACGAAGACAGGTTTCATAATCTCATTGAAATGCTGCCCGGCATGGTTGTTGAATCGGACCTTGACGGGAATATTGCTTATATTAATAAAAAGGGTTTAGAAATACTGGGCTATACAGCTGAGGAAATAAAAGAAAAGAATATCTGGGAATTACTTGCCAGACCATGTTTGGGGAAAGACAAGAATAGATTAAAAAAATTATTTTTAAAAGGAATAAAATACCCGCAGGAATATTATTTAATTCGGAAAGACCAATCCTTGCTCCCCATTGAAATTCACTGTTCTCCCATAAAAGATTCTAAAGGTAAATTGATCGGTTTTCAAGGTATCCTGCTCGATATAACTTCACGTAAGAAATACGAAGATAAGATTAAGCATCTCTGTTTTCATGATAAATTAACCGGTCTATATAACCGCGCTTATTTTGAAGAAGAGCTGGAGAGATTAAATAATAGCCGGCTGCTGCCCATAAGCGTCATAATGGGTGATGTGAATAATCTAAAGGTGATTAATGATACTTTCGGTCATCAGCACGGTGACCAGCTGTTGATTAAAATAGCTGATATTTTGCGCTCCACCTTTAGGAAGAGTGACGTAATCAGCCGGTTCGGGGGAGATGAATTTAGCATCATCCTTCCCAATACTTCTTACGAAAAGGGTGTAGAGATAATTAACCGAGTGAAAAAAGCCTGTCAAAAGAACAGTACCCTAAATTTGTTCTTAACTATCTCACTGGGGATTGCCACTAAAGAGTATGCCTCTCAAAATATTAATACCGTACTGAGAGATGCAGAAGCAGAAATGTATCGCTTTAAAACACTTAATAAGGCAACCATAGAGAGGGATATATTCGCTTCTTTAGAGAGAGCTTTACGTCAAAAGGATGTAGAAACTGAGGAATATCGGCATGATCTTATTGAATGCGCTCTAAAATTTGGCAAATTCTTAAAATTAAAGAAGAAAGAATTGGAAGATCTGAAATTATTGGCTACCATCTGCGATATAGGAAAGATAGCAGTGAGTGAAGAGATTATTCTGAAAAAAGGCTGGCTGAGCGAGGGTGAATGGTGTGAAATAAGGAAGCATCCTGAAATCGGCTTCAGAATTGCCAAGTCGGCTCCCAAGATTGCCCATTTAGCCGATGCAATTTTGTACCACCATGAATTTTGGGATGGCAATGGTTATCCCCATGGTTTAAAAGGTGAGAAAATACCGTTTCTTTCCAGGATCATACATGTAATAACTGCCTATCAGGCAATGACTCATAAGCGTCCTTATCGTGAAGCTATGACTAGGGAGGATGCCATTCAAGAGTTGAGAAATGGTCTGGGCAGCCAATTTGATCCCGAATTGACTGTTATGTTTATTGATATGCTTGCTGACTGAGTGAGTATAAAGGTAGAATAAAACAATACAAAAATTTAGCAAATGTTTTTCCTAATTCCCGCTTGGATACTTTTTCGCTGAAAGATAATTAAAAATAATTTGATTTATTCTTATTTCTCCCGCTAAAGCCGTTGCTTGTCACCCCTATGTATTTCTGCCTTGCACTTCTTCTGCAATAATGATAACCATAAATATAGTGTGCAATATTGGTAATAATATAATAGTATTGTAATGGAACAGAACATTCTGCTAAGTGATCTTAACACTGTTTGAGAAAAGATGAGTCATAGGGAGGGGTATAGGATGACTCTTTTAGAACTAAAACAAATCAAAAAGACTTACTTACAGGGCAAGATGGAAGTACCCGCTCTTAGAGGAGTGGACTTGATAGTAGATAAGGGCGAGTTTATTACTATCTTTGGTCCCTCCGGGTCGGGTAAAACCACTCTGCTCAACATGATTGGTTGTTTAGATACCCCTACCGATGGCGAGATTTATCTTAACGGTAATAGAATCAGTGCCCTCTCTAAGAAAGAACTCGCCCTGATTAGAAGGAATAATATCGGGTTTATTTTTCAAAGCCATAACCTTATACCGGTTTTGACGGCATATGAAAATGTGGAATTTGCCCTGCTGCTTATTGGAAGATTATCAGAGGGAGAGACGAGAGAAAGAGTATTTAAAATGCTGGCTAAGGTAGGTTTAAAGGGCAAAGAAAATCGTAAACCCGGAGAATTATCCGGTGGAGAGAATCAGAGAGTAGCCATAGCACGTGCTTTAATCAAAGAACCCAAGTTAATTTTAGCCGATGAGCCTACCGCTAATTTAGATTCAGAGAATGCCCTGGATGTTATTAAGATTATGACCATGATGAATATGGAATTAGGCAACACTTTTATTTTTTCCACTCATGACCCGCAGATTAGGGAATATGCCCGGAGGTATATCAATCTGAGAGACGGGCTTATTTTTTCCGATAAGAAGAAGGAGCAGTAAACCGGAGATGTTTTTTAGTATTTATCTGGGCTTAAAGAATCTGTTAAGACAGAAAAGAAGGAATATTATCACTATTCTGGTGATTGCCTTCTCCTTTTTAGGTTATCTTTTTGCAGAATCCCTGATGAACGGTATGGAAGAGATGTCCTTTGAGAGCATTCAAAATTTCGAAACAGGCAATATTCAGATTGCCGAGCCGGATTATTGGGAAGAGAGGGATGAATTACCCATAAAAGGGTTAGTAGCTTGGAATGAGGAGCTGGAGGGGATTATCGGTCAGACTGACGGTGTAATTGGTGTTTCTCCTGAATTAAAGTTCCCTGCCAATCTGAATAACGGCATAGATGAGATGTCCATTATAGGATTGGGAATTAATCCGAAAAAATATAATGAGGTCTTTCAGACCGGAGAATACTTCATAGAAGGGTCATTGGGGACCCTGAATGATAATAAAGCCGTAATCGGTACAGTACTTGCCGAGCTGATGGATTTAAAGAAAGATGACCATATTATTTTACTGATAAGGACAAAAGAGGATACCTTTAATACTATTGACTTAGAGGTGGGCGGCATCATACGTACACCCAATCCGATGTTGAACAGCAGAATAGTTTTAATGCCATTGGATATAGCGCAACGCTCTTTGAATGTAGGCGATATGGTAAGCATGGTTTCACTGAAGACCTCTCCCGCTATGCCCGAAAAAAGTATCATTAAATCTTTAGAAGATAGTTTTCGAGTAAAAAAACTTTCCTCGCAGGTCTATTCCTGGCGAGAATCAGCGGCTGATGTTATTACACTGAGTACTGCTAAAAAAGGAGGTGCCGGTGCCATCCTCTCCGTAGTTCTCTTAATTGGTATAGTGGGTATCGTAAATAATATCATACTCTCCGGCATAGAAAGAACTGCCGAAATTGGTATGATGAAAGCCCTGGGAATGAGAGAATGGGAGATTGTCTTGGTCTTTATGGTAGAAGCTGCCGGTATCGGGGTATTGGGAGGATTGGCAAGCTGTCTCTTGGGTTACCTCTCGGTATTATGGTTGGTGAGTAGTGGATTTAATGTGGCTAATTTTGGGGATTGGTCTCAATATGGAATTCCTATAGTTGACAGGATTTATGGTGTCTGGAATTGTCAGGCTTTTCTGTATATCTTTGTATCAAGTGTAGCCGTTGCGGTATTATCCAGTATATGGCCCTCTTATTGGGCAGCACGGAAAGACCCGGTTGAGGCGATATACCGGCATTGAGGGTTTTAAAATGAAATTTTTATGGGATTTAGCCCAAAAAAATCTTTCCCGTTCCAGAGCGAGAACCATAGTATCGGTTTTTGCTATTGCTATTGCTGTTATTTCAGTGGTATTTTTGCGGGGCCTAATCAATGGAGTGCTGGATACCACCTTTGCCAACCATATTCACTATAAAGCGGGACATATCAGAGTCATTGATCAGGAATATAAATTGAAAGAAGAACTGATACCACTCAACTATACGGTCAATGGTTTTAATGGAGAAGGTTTTAAAGGTATAGCTGAGGAATTAAAGCAGATCGAAGGAGTAAAACAGATTCTGCCCCGACTCAGGTTTGCGGCTCTGGTTCCCCATGATGAGAAACTGATAGGTATGCAAGGTTGGGGTGTAGACCCGGAAGGCGAGATCGGCTTTACAGGAATTGACAAGTATATTACTGAAGGCAGAATGGTGCAATCAGAAAAAAGAGAGTTGGTAATGGGTGCTGATTTAATGGAAAAGCTGGGTAAGCAAGTCGGAGATAAAGTCACTTTCCTCTATAATACTGTCTTTGATTCTTTTCGTGCTTCTACTTTTCTGCTGGTAGGGAAGGTGGAGAGCAACCTTGATTTTTTAGATAAGGCGGTATTCTTTTTGCCATTGGAACAGGCACAGACCATTCTGGAGATGGATGGCGAGGTTACCGAATTACTGATTATCACACCGAATTACAATCAAGCGGATAAGATATTGCCCCAAATTACAGAACTTTTTAAGATTAAAGATCCGTTCCAAAAGTATGCCCTGCAGCTCTGGAACAGAGATTATGAGCTGATTGAGCTGTTTAACTTTGCTAATGTTTTTTATGATTTTATATATATCTTTATTCTGATTCTATCCTGCTTTGTGCTGATAAATACGCTTATTATGATTGTCAATGAGAGAAAGAGAGAGATAGGTATGATGAGCGCACTCGGTTTAAACTCCAATGAGATCCTCTCACTCTTTGCTTTGGAAGGGGTAATCATCGGTACTTTAGGTAGTGCTATCGGAGTGGTTATTGGTGGGGTGCTGACCAAAGTTTTTTCCACGGCGGGTTTGGATTTTAGCGCAGCCATGGAGGGAGTATCGGCAGATTTACTGTTTGAACCGATGTTTTATACAGTGTTCAGTATGGAAAATTTAATTTTTGCTTTTCTATTGGGAGTGACAGTGGTGACACTGGCATGCATGATACCGGCCGGTATGGCAGCTCGATTGGATCCGGTGGGGGCTTTACGTTAAATATATTAAGAGAAAAAGATAGTCGAGAAAGGAGAATGCAGTCTGGAGAATAGAAAAAAATTCAAAAAGAATAAGGATAGAAATAAATATAGTAATAAAAATATCTTAGTGAGAATAATCTCATTCTTGTTTTTAATGATTTTTGCAATAGCCGCATCTGCCGAGCTGACTGCTTTAGAAATCATAGAAAAGAGAGATGAGAATGAATATATACGCTCAGCCGTTGTTGAAGCTACCATGATAATAAGCCGGGGGAATAGAAAAATAGAGAAAACCATGGTCAGCTATACTAAAGACAAAAACGCCTTAGCGGAATTTACCAATCCTGCTGATAGGGGAAGTAAGTTTTTGAAAAGGGACGATAATCTCTGGCTCTTTTTTCCGGATGCCGAGGAGATTGTAAAAATATCCGGTCATATGTTGGAACAAGGGTTTATGGGCAGTGATTTTTCATTTCAGGATGTGATGGAATCTGATAAATTGGTTGAGCTTTATACCTTTAGCCTATTAGGAAAAGAGGTTTTTGAAGAGCGTCCTTGTTATGTCATTGAAGCAACCGCCCTCCCCGGTAAGAAGGTATCCTATTACCGCAGGAAAGTATGGATAGATAAAGAGCGTTTTGTGACCCTGAAGGGCGAGCTCTATACCCAAAACGGACGACTGCTAAAGGAGAGCAAAGTAGAGAAGCTCGAGGAGATAGATGGGCGGTGGTTAGCAGTACAGTCTATTATGGAGAACAAATTACGGAAGAATACCTATACTCGATTTATTATTAATAATATTGACTTAGCTCCCAAATTAGATGATAAAATTTTTAGCCTGCAGAGCTTACGTTAATAAGTAAAAAAATTAGGATACCATTCGAACAGTTTCTACAGAACCCCTTTTTTATTTTACAATGGGAAAATAAGGAAGGGAATTTTTATTTATAAGTTTAGCTAAATATTTTAAAAGCTTGTTTTATAAAACGATGTTATAGCCTTTTTAAAATTTCCATAATAAGTTATTATTACTATACCATTGTAAATAGATATGTATTTTGTAAAGAAGGTTGCTAAGTGAAAGGAGTAAGTAGCAAATGGTGATTAATTTAAGGAGTGATACCCAGACTCTGCCTACTGAGGAGATGTTAGAGGCAATGAGAAATGCCTCTTTGGGTGATGATGTGTTAGGAGAAGATCCTACGGTCAATAAGCTGGAAAAGTTATCTGCCGAAATGTTAGGTAAAGAAGCAGCGCTTTTGGTGGCGAGCGGTACCATGGGCAATCTCTGTGCCCTGATGAGCCATACCCATCCCGGTGATGAAGTTATCTTAGAGGCCGAGTCTCATACCTACTATTATGAAGTGGGTGGATTTTCGGCCTTAGCCGGGCTTTCTCCCCGTTTTGTACAGGGTGAACATGGCATAATGTCAGTGGATAAGATTAAAGAGGCAATCAGACCGGGAGATATTCATTTTCCTCACCCGACTCTATTATGTATTGAGAATACCCATAACCGTGGTGGAGGGACAGTATATCCGGTCACTCTGATGGATGAGATTGCCCAATTTGCCCATAAGCAGGGTTTGAAAGTTCATATAGATGGTGCGCGTATCTTTAATGCCTCTGTTGCCTTAGGGGTTTCGGTAACGGAATTAGTGAAAAGTGCCGATTCAGTGATGTTCTGCCTCTCCAAAGGATTGAGCGCACCGATTGGTTCCATACTGGCAGGAGATAAGGGCTTTGTAGAGAAAGCAAGGAAAGTAAGAAAGATGGTTGGAGGGGGTATGAGGCAGGCAGGAATAATAGCTGCTGCCGGTATAGTAGCTTTAGAGAAAATGGTTGACCGCTTATCAGAGGACCATGCATATGCCCGCTATATTGCTGAGGAATTGATTAAAGTTGGCGGTTTGAATATTGATTTAGAAACTGTACAGACCAATATGGTCTATTGCGATACCAGCCCTTTGAAAATTAGCGCAGACCAATTTGCCAACCTGCTTAAAGAACAGGGATTGTTAGTTTCAGCAGTTTCAACCGATCAGATACGCCTGGTAACCAGCCGCCATATAACTGATAAAGAGGCCGGCGAGGTTATTGCAACAATTAAGAGAGTAATCGAAAACGTACTGTAAATAAATAATAATTTCGGCTTAATGTATGTTAGAATAAACATGAGTTACTCAGGATAAGGAAACACTAATTCGTGAGATGTAAAGGATTAACATGTGAACATAATTAAAGACACCTTGAAGGAAGTGATCTACGCTATTTTGCCGATAGCCTTAGTGATTGTTTTCTTTCAATTTACCATTCTCCATCTTCCCACCAAGGACTTTCTTAATTTTTTGGTGGGGGTATTCTTTGCCTTCGTCGGTTTTGTACTATTTCTTGTGGGAGTTAATGCCAGCTTATTGCCCATCGGTGAAGCTTTTGGGGCTACTCTAATTCAGGATGAGAAGGTCTGGCTTTTAATGGGTTTTGGTTTTACCTTAGGTTTTACAGTGGTAATAGCAGAGCCGGGACTGCAGATTTTAGCAGGCCAGGTTGCAAAGTCCTCCGGTGGTGAAATACCTAAATACCTATTACTAGTAATGGTTGCTTTAGGGATGGGGTCATTTTTTACCCTTTCTCTAACCAGGATTATCTTTGGAGTGTCTTTATTAAAAATACTGTTGGTTAGCTATATTCTATTGTTTACATTAGCATTGTTTTCCCTACCGGAATTCTTTACAGTGGCTTTTGATGCCGGAGGAGTAACCACAGGTCCTTTAGTGGTACCTTTTATCTTGGCACTGGGGGTGGGTATGTCTGCTATCAGAGGACCTAAGGCGGGTACTGAAGACAGTTTTGGATTTGTGGGTTTGTCTGCCGTCGGTTCCATTATGGCAGTGTTGATATTGGGGATAATATACCGATGACGATATTTGTTGACGAATTGATAGTGTTAGTCAAAGAAATATTTATATCTTTACTACCACTACTAATTATATTTTTAATATTTCAGTTTATTCGTTTAAAGCTGCCCAAAGAACAATTTTTGGTCATAATTAGGGGAATAGTTTTGACTTTTGTGGGTTTAGTGCTTTTTTTATTGGGTATAAAGGTTGGCTTTATCAGGGTGGGAGAATTAATAGGGCAAACCCTAGGCACACTTGATCATAATTGGATTTTGATACCTATCGGCTTTTTATTAGGATTATTAGTGACTCTGGCTGAACCGGGGGTCAGAATTTTAGCTCTTGAGGTAGAAAAAGTTACCGGTGGATATATCAGTAGAAAGATAATTCTTTATTTTCTAGCGATTGGAGTGGCTCTCGCAGTTGCCCTGTCTATGTTTAGAATGTTAAAAGGTATATCCTTATGGTATTTCTTATTACCGGGTTATTGCACTATTTTAACTTTGATGTGGTTTGTAAAACCGATGTTTGTAGCCATTGCCTTTGATTCAGGAGGGTTTGCCACCGGGCCGATGATTACTACCTTTATGCTGGCTCTTATGGTGGGCAGCTCTGCAGCCATTAAAGGAAGTAATCCGCTTTTAGATGCCTTTGGTATGGTGGCAATGGTGGCAATGGTTCCTATTTTTTCTGTCTTGGTCTTGGGAGTATTATACAAAAGAGAAGAGTTAAGAATAGCAAGACTCGAAAAGCAGGATAGATTAAAAGAAGAAAAAGAGATAGGGAACGCAAATAGCATATCTCATTCTTTGGATAGATGATATCATGATATTATTTTCTGAATTGTCAGGAAAATTAGATGGATGTTTTTATAAATGGAATAGGGGGTAAGGGAGATGGCTGAAGTTGACATTGAATTCGATTTAATTGTAACTATCGTCGATAAAGGAAAAGCCGGCTATGTAGTGGAAGCATCTAAAAGGGCAGGAGCTTTAGGGGGCACTATACTCTTGGGGCGAGGTTCGGGAACTCGTGAAGGTAGGAAGATATTCGGGATTCCGATCGAGCCGGAAAAAGAGATAGTCTTAACTTTGATTGACCAACAGCAATCTTCTAAGGTGCTGAAGGCAATTCAAGTAGAGCTGCACTTGGATGAACCGGGAAAAGGGATTGCCTTTGCGTTAGATGTAAAACAGATTGTTGGCATTCATCATGTTTATAATCTTTGTAACAAAGATAGCTGACCTAACTAACCAAAGAATAATTAGAATTAGGCATAACTATTTTTTAATAATGGCCTTTACTAACAAAAGATGAAAGATGACAAGTTTTCTCATAAGAAATATCTTCACTACTCATATTCATGGGTATTACTAATAATATTGCTCTTTCTGCCCATAGTTTCTTGCTGTCAGAAAATTATAGTTGATGATGATAATGAACTCATCAATCTTCTTTCCTATGAAATTATCGATATTTTTCCTCATGACCCCGCTGCCTTTACCCAGGGGTTAGTCTGGGAAGATGGTTTTCTCTATGAAGGGACCGGGCTTTATGGCTCCTCCTCTTTACGCAAGGTAGAACTAAAGACCGGAAAGGTTTTACAATGCCATAATCTTAATGATGATTATTTCGGAGAAGGAATCACTATCTTCAATGGCAGAATATATCAACTGACCTGGCAGGAGAAGACCGGCTTTATCTATGATAAGGAGACTTTTAAACTACTGGACACTTTTACTTATCTCTCTGAAGGGTGGGGAATTACGCATGATGGAGACAATCTCATTATTAGTGATGGGAGTTCGACTCTCCGCTTTTTAGATCCAATCAAAATGGAAGAAGTAAAGCAGCTACGAGTACATTACAAAGGAAACACCATCTCTAATCTCAATGAATTAGAATATATCAAAGGTAAAATATATGCCAACATCTGGCAGACTACTCTGATTGCTATCGTCGACCCGGATACCGGAGAAGTGGTCAGCTGGATTAATTTAGGAGAGATCCTTATTTCGGTCGAGGAGGACAGTTGCCAAAAGATAGACGTCTTAAACGGTATTGCCTACAATGAAGGGAAGGATAGCCTCTTTGTTACCGGTAAACTCTGGCCCAAAATATTTGAGATAAAAATCCATAATTAGATAACTATCTGCTAATTAATTGGTATGGTTTTTTAACAAGTTAACCAATTATATTCTATTAAAACCTCTGCTATGGTGTAAAATTTATTTTAAAATGAGCTTATTCGATGTTATATTAATTATGCTAATTTTTAATTGTCAAAAACGTAACCAAGAATTAATAAAATTGTGAGATGTGATGTTTAAAAAATTCATTCATTATTATAAACCTTATAAGGGAATATTTTTTATAGATTTATTGAGTGCCACCATTATTGCGGCTATTGACTTGGTATTTCCGGCGATAACCAGATTGTTTATTAATAACATAATTCCGGAAAACCAATTCCGGCTTTTTTATATCTATATCGGGGTTTTAGTAATTCTTTCCATAATACGAACTATTGCCAACTATGTAGTAAATTTCTGGGGTCATGCTATGGGAACCAGAATGGAAAGGGATATGAGGACAGACATCTTTACCCATTTACAAACATTATCCTTAGACTATTTTGATAATGTTAAGACCGGGCATCTAATGTCCCGAGTGATCAATGACATAAGTAATATTGGGGAGCTGGCTCACCATGGTCCGGAAGATTTGTTCTTATCCTTTATTATGATTGTTGGGTCTTTTATCATCCTATTTCGTATAGAATGGCGGCTTACCATAGTCCTCTATAGTTTTCTGATTATATTAATGGGCTATACGGTCTATAAGAGAAAAAAGATGACCGCAGTATATCGCTTGGTTAGAAAAAAAATTGCCAATGTGAATGCCCAATTAGAGAATAGTATTTCCGGGATAAGGGTGGCTAAGGCCTTTACCAATGAAGAGTACGAATTAGAAAAATTTGACATGGGGAATCAAGAGTTTAACCAATCCCGGGAGATGGCTTATAAGGTTATGGCTGAATTTTATTCTACAATAATGTTCTTACTCGGCTTTTTAGATATAATAGCTCTGGGATTGGGCGGCTATTTAGTTTTTCAGAAAGTAATAAATATTGGTGATTTAGTTGCTTATCTCTTGTATATCAGTTTTTTCCTACAGCCGATTCGTAGATTGACTAACTTTACCGAACAGCTGCAAGAAGGTATCAGTGGTTTTGAAAGACTGGTAGAGATAATGTCCATTAAACCTACTATTATTGACAAAGAAGATGCTGTTGAGTTGAATAGTGTTAGTGGAAGAATTGAATTTAAAAATGTCTCCTTCAGCTATAAAAAAGAAGAAGTTGTATTGTCAGATATTAACCTGACTATCAATACCGGTCAGACTTTAGCATTGGTAGGGCCTTCTGGTGCCGGTAAAACCACCTTATGTCATCTCATACCACGCTTTTATGAGATAAATTCAGGTGAAATTCTTATAGATGGTATCAATATTCAAGATATTACCATGTATTCTCTGCGTAAAAATATCGGTCTGGTGCAGCAGGATGTCTTCTTATTTACCGGTACTATTGGGGAGAACATCTTGTATGGTAAACCGGATGCCAACGAAGAAGAGGTAATACAGGCGGCTATTGATGCTAATATAGATGATTTTATTCAGACTTTGCCTGATAAATATGATACCTATGTCGGTGAAAAGGGCGTTATGCTCTCCGGTGGTCAAAAACAGAGAATATCGCTGGCTAGGGCTTTTCTGAAAAATCCGCCTATCTTAATTTTGGATGAGGCAACCTCCTCGCTCGATGCCGAAACAGAGGCAATTATCCAGGAATCACTAGAAAAACTGGTCATTGGTCGTACTGTTCTGGTCATAGCACACCGCCTTTCTACCATTAGAAATGCTGACCAGATTATCGTTCTGACCAATAAAGGGATTATTGAAAAAGGAACACATGAAGAATTACTCGCCAATGATAAGTTGTATTCCAAGCTCTACCAATCACAATTCAAGGGCTTCATACCTGATGAGGTGCAGAAAAATAACAATTGACAACAGATTGGAAAGTAGCCCAGCTAATGATGACATAAGGGTAAAACCAAGGGCTGAGCCATAGACAAAGTTGATAGACCCCTTTAAGCCATATTAATGATCTCATACCATATTCTTTTTTATGCCTATTGCTAAGAGTCGAAATCTAATAAGGAGTCAATAGATATAGTTCAAATAATTTTGTAAAAAACAAATGGTAAAATGTTCTAAAAAATTTTGCCATATAACTACACTTTCATTATAATGTTACTAAATATTTTACTAATATCAGTTATGGGTTGGTATTGAGGAGGAAATGAATTGAATATAGCATTAGACGTAATGGGGGGAGATTATAGTCCTGAGGAGACCATTAAAGGTGCCTCTCTTTTTTTGAAAGAAAAGGACTGTACTCTAACTCTTTTAGGAGAAAAAGATGTAGTTAGTTCCGTTATGGGCAACTATTCTTTTGACAAAAACAAGGTTAAAGTTGTGAATTGCCCCAACAGTAATAGTAATGAAGTATTTTCTATTGATGTCATAAAAGGGAAAGAGGGTTCTCCCATAATAACAGGTATGGATTTGTTAAAAAATGATAAGGCGGATGCCTTTGTTTCAGCCGGTAATAGCGGTGCAATCATGGCTGGTGCCCTTTTGAAGCTGGGCTGTATTCCGGGTGTAAAACGTCCGGCAATAGCTATCATTATCCCGACTTTAAACGGCAATAAAGTTATCTTGGATGTGGGTGCCAATGTAGATTGTAAACCAATTCATCTGCTCCATTTTGCCCTTATGGGTAATGCCTATGCTAAATACGAATTGGGATTTGAAAACCCTAAAGTAGCGCTCTTGAATATTGGAGAAGAGGAGAATAAGGGAAATCGATTAACCCGAGAGGCATACCCGCTGCTCGCCGAGAGAGGGGATTTAAATTTTGTCGGCAATATCGAAGGTCGGGATATTTTTATGGGAACGGCAGATGTTATTGTCTGTGATGGATTTGTAGGTAATATTATCTTAAAGACAGCTGAAGGGCTTTCCGGTATGTTTATGACGGATTTTAAACTGAGTATTTTGAGGAGTCTTCCCGCGGGAGATATAACGGAAATGCTCAAAGAAAGATTTAACGATTATGCCATCCGAAGAAATTATAAAACATATGGCGGGGTACCTCTCTTAGGGGTAAACGGACTATGCTTTATCTGTCATGGCCGTTCCAAAGCCGAAGCGATTAGAAATGCTTTACATGGTGCCTCGATATTTGTGCAGAATAAGGGGTTAGAGCACCTGAAAAAAATAAACCTTGAAAATTAATTTAAAAGATACGTCCCAGAATAAAGCCTAAGAGTAAACCAATTAGGAAAATGGTAGTTATAATGCGGGCATCTTTAACCATGCTCATTCCTTTAAAACGAATTACTATCAGTGTAACAAAGTAAGCAGACACATTTAAGGTTACAAAGATAGGCCAGGTGATGATATTGGCAATCATAGGCCCGATGTAAGGAATTGACTGTATCAAAACTAAGAGACAAGTAAATAGACTACTGAATACCTCTATAACAATCCCTGCCAGAGCTACAATCACGGTGATAAGGAAAGCATCTATTTCGGTGTAACGGAAAAGATAGTAGACTAATGAGAATAGAAAAACAGCGTAAAAAACATGGCGGGTTGAGATCTTTGATTTTTCGGGAATACGGGGCTTTAAATCCTGTTTCAACGGAGTATTTTGCTCTTGGTTTTTATTGTCTATATCCATTTTTTTATTCTTAACAATTATTAACAACTATATAACTGTACCCAGATTATCAATTTATTAATCTTTAGTTAATCAATAATTCCTATACTGTTATTTGCTATCATATAGAAATATGCGCTTGACTGTCAAATATTTCCCCAATAATTCGTATTAAGGACAATATTATGTGGTATATTTAAGCCACTATCCTTTCACATATCAGAAATGGCTAACGTATACTAAGAAAAAATTAACCGTAATAGTAGACCGTGCACTCATTATTTGTTAAAATCAACTAAGAATTATAAATATTATACTTTTTATTCACCAAGGTTGGTTAGCATTGTCTTGATAATGATTGAGAATCTATCTTGGATTGAGGCAAGGTAAGAAAGAGCTTAAATGACTTCTTTTTCTATGGTGCTTTTAGCTTTGGGATTAGCTATGGATGCCTTTGCTGTTTCTATCACCGGAGGCATGGTGACCAGTTCTATTAATATCCTTTTTGCTCTGAAGATTGCCCTGTTCTTTGCCGGTTTCCAGATGATTATGCCCTGGCTGGGCTGGTGGTTTGGGAGAAACATAGCTCCTTATTTGGAATGTTGTAATTATTGGATAGCTTCTTTACTCCTCTTCTTAATAGGGTTTAAGATGGTCTATGAGTCATTTCAATACAAAGAAAATAAACAGTGCTTAAACTTTAAAAGTATATCAGTGTTATTTCTTTTAGCTATTGCCACCAGTATGGATGCCTTTGCCGCGGGGGTGAGTCTCTCTTTCTTGGGGCCGGACATTGTAAAGGCACTATGGATTATAGGAACTACTACTCTCTTGTTATCTTTACTGGGGGTTAGCATAGGTAAGATGTTGGGTCATGTTTTAAAAAGGTATGCTGAGCTAGCCGGTGGTGTGATCTTAATATTAATTGGCTTACAGGTTTTAGTAGGTCACCTGGGAGGTTAAAATGCATAATAGGACCAAATATTTTTTTCCTAATTTAATAATTCTTTTGGCAATAACTGTATTCCTTGGCGGATGCACCTTCTTCCCCACTTGTTCACTTGATATAACTAGCAATCCTTCCGGTGCCCAAATATTTCTTAATGGTAATTACACCGGAGAAGTTACTCCCGCTCTGATTGAAAACATTTTTCCGGGTACTTATGATATTTTGCTGACCCTGGATAATCCGCCTATGACCGGTTCCGAAACAGTGGTTATTGACTCCGGCCAGACTCTTAACTTAGCAATGGAATTAGCCCCTAAGGTAACATACCGTGCTCTATTAATAGGGATTGACAAATATAAACACCACCCTTTAATTTTTAATTTAATAGCCCCTCCCTATGATGTCTTCAGAGTAAGTCAAGTTTTAGAGCATGCTCGGTTTGGTGAAAATAAAACCACCTTTTCAGTTGTCAATACTTTGACTGGAGAAGAGGCTACTTATTTTAATATTATGCAGGGAATTACCTCTACCTTCCGAGATGCTAATAATAATGATATATCTTATTTTTATTATTCCGGACACGGCTTAAATGAGGGCGGCACAGTAGCTATTTCGTCCTATGATGCGACACTCGAATATGGCAGTTTTAATGGGTGGATTACAGTCGATGAGTTGGCTGCTAAGTTGGCAAGCATTCCCGGAACAAAGGTAGTTATTCTCGATTCCTGTCATTCCGGTGGTTTTATCGGCAAGGATTTATCTTTAAGAGAAGTAATGGATAAGGTAAGATTGCAATCGATAAACACAAGTATCTTAGATTCCTTTAGTGCCTATGATGTTATCAGGGAGAAAGGAAACCTTGCCTCAAGTGGATTCAGGGTAATTGTGTCTGCTACAAGTAAACAGGAGTGTTTTGAGACCTCCAGACCCCATCCCGTTGATGGAAATCCCTATGGCTATTTTACCATGGCTTTATGTGAAGGGTGCGGATATAATAGTTTCCGCTTCCCATACCCTGCAGATCAGAATCAGAATCAACGGATAGCCTTAAGTGAAATGTATCAATATATTTATCAACATCCTTTTTTAGCACACTTAGATCAGGATGCACAGGTCTATCCCCAAAATTCTAATCTTTCTTTTTTAGAATATTAATAAGAATTCCTTTTAACAGAATAGAAAACGTATTTAAGAATCAGGTTTCAACTATTATAATATCTCTGAAAATCTATTTAATTTGAAATAAACCCAATTCACTATTAAAAAAGCTACTCAAAAAATAAGCAAGGACCACTCGTTTTAAAAGAATCCTTGCTTATTTTAATCTACTCAACTTTCTTCTTTTCGCTCAGTTGTTTTCATGGCATCAATCAGCTCGATAGCTTCATCACGGGTTATATTTCCTTATTTGAGCATATCCAAACTTTTTAAATATTATATAGAATACTAATATAGTTAAGTTTTACATTTTTCAGGATTTGTTAAATTATTGGAAAGAAAGTATGATATAGGATAGAAACAGAAAGAAAGGGAAAGATATTGAGATTAGGATGCCATGTCTCTATTGCGGGAGGTATTGAACAGTCAATTTCCCGGGCGAAAGCCCTTGAAATTAATACCATGCAGATTTTTTCTAAAAACTCTCGCGCCTGGCAGGAAAAGACTTATACCAATTCGGAAATAATAGAATTTCAGAGAAAATTACAGAAATCAACCCTTTCACCGATTTTTATCCATGCTTCTTATCTTATCAATCTTGCCTCACCGGATGAAGAGATATATACCAAGTCTATAGCTGCCTTCCGGGAAGAACTGAAAAGAGGGGGCGATTTGTTAGTCAATTTAAGTCAGCCTTATCTTATCATTCATCCGGGTGCCCATCGCGGTGCCGGGGAAGAGTTTGGCTTAAATAGAATAATCAAAGCTCTAAGAAATGTTTTAAAACAAAGTTCATATTTGAAACTATCTACTATGGTCTTATTAGAAAATACTTCCGGTATGGGGAGCGGCTTAGGTCATTCCTTCAGTCAGTTAAAATATATTATGGAGCAGATAGATTATCCGGACAAGGTAGGAGTATGTTTTGATACCTGTCATGCTTTTGCTGCCGGGTACAATCTGGCAGAAGAGCAAGGGATAGAGGAGACCATTGCCCAGTTTGATAGAGAAATCGGTTTAGATAAATTAAAGGTTATTCACCTAAATGACTCAAAATATGGCTTAGGTTCTAAACGAGACAGACATACCCATATCGGAGAAGGATTTATCGGTACAAATGGTTTCAGACTTTTGATAAATCACCCTCAGCTTAAGGATCTGCCCTTTATCCTGGAAACCCCTAAAAAGAATGATAAAGATGACCGGAGAAATATTGAATTGGTGAGAAGTTTGAGGGAATAGACCGATAGAACCGGTTAAAGCAACGGCTAAGGCTTGTTAAGATTCACTTTCTAACTCAGGTTTGTTATAATAAGGCGGTTAAGTGCTTTAATCTTAATATGATAGGTAGGCTTGCATGTTATTGCAGGTAGGTTAATTTAGATTGGTGCCGAAGGGGGGATTTGAACCCCCACAGGTGTGAAACCTACTACGCCCTGAACGTAGCGCGTCTGCCGATTCCGCCACTTCGGCTGCATAACTATAATAATAGACAATTCAAGGTAAATGAATTAGCATATAGATTATTTTCTAACACATTATAGCATAGATAAAATTAGGTATCTTGTCAAGAAAATTACCTCATTGAGGCAGATAGATTAGTAAGACATTTTATAGGAGAGACAGCGCAAAAACAAAAATAATAAAATAATGAGGATTGTTAAGGAGTAGAGTTTTGAATAGTGAGAAAAGAATTATCGATTTAAATTTGGGGGATAAGGTCAATAGGATTTTTTATATAAAAGAAACAGAATTTAGACTGCGCAGAGATGGCAGGACTATCGATGGGTTTTTAAAAATTTCTGATGGTACCGGTGAAATTGAGGCAATCTACTGGGATATGCCTCCCAGTAAGGTAAAACAACTGGAAAAGATGCAGTTTGCTCAGATTGATGGACAAGCAAGCAGGAAGAGAAAAGACGGAGAGCTGCAAATAAACATAAAATCCATAACGGAAGGCCAGAAATCATTATTACAATTAGAGGATTTTATACCCTCTACCCCATTTGATATTGCAGAACTGATGGAGAAAATTGATGGCAAGATTAGCTCCATAAAGAATCAGTATTTAAGAAGCCTTTTACTCTCTTTTTTTCAAGATCCGATTTTAAGGGGAATATTCAGGATAGCACCGGCAGCTAAAAAATTGCATCAGGCCTACCAGGGCGGTTTAGCTGAGCACACCCTCAATGTAGCTGAAATATGTGAAAAAATCTGTGAGCTTTATCCCCAGATTAATCGCGATTTTCTGATTAGTACGGCACTGCTCCATGATATAGGTAAGCTGGAAGAATATCAGTTTGAGGGTGTAATTGAGTATACCGATAAGGGGAAACTGATAGGGCATGTTGTAATGGGTGCAGAAATGGTTGATGCGAAGATTAAGATGATTAAAGGTTTTCCGGAAGACCTGGCTATTATGTTTAAACACACTATCTTGAGCCATCATGGAAAACTTGAATTTGGTTCACCAAAACTACCCAGTATCTTGCCGGCGGTAGCCCTTTACTATGCCGATGATACCGATGCCAAACTAAATGGATTGATTGGATTGAAAGAACAGAATAAGAATATAGATAAAAAATGGAGCGAATGGGTCTGGTGGTTAGAACGCTCTTTTTATCTGGCGGAGCAGGACATTTTAGACCCTAACAGAGAGGAATTAACAGATTAATAGTAAAAACAAGAGTACACATTTTAGCCACTAAAAAATTAACATAATATTAATATAATGCAACTATAATTTATAATGCACAGGCAAACGGAGGAAGATTATGCAGAATAGATTAACAGATGTTCTTTCCGGACAAAAAGCGGATTATTTAGAAGTAAGGTTAGAGGAATTTGAGGCAAACAATGTTCGTTTTCAAGGAAAGGATTTAGAAAGGATAAGCAGTGCCCAGGAAAAAGGGGGCAATGTCAGAGCACTGGTCAAAGGACGCTGGGGGTTTGTTACCTTTAATCGTTGGGAAGAATTAGAAGAAAAGATTAAACAGGCTATAGAGATTGCCACACTTATTGGGGATGGAGAGCAAGTCAGTACTTTAGCCCCTGCTGAACCGGTAATAGAAGAGCTAACAGCGGGGAACGTGAGAGATTTCAGGCAAATTAGTTTGAAAGAAAAAGCTGAAACAATGAAAAACTACAGCAATATCATAGTCAACTTCAGTCCGAAAATCCAATCATCGATTGCCAATTATGCTGATCGTTATACCATTACCCATTTTGCCAACTCAGAAGGAACCTATATCAAAAAAGAAAGTCCTTACCTTAGCATTCATCTTACGGCAATTGCCCGTGACAGTGATGATGTGCAGATGGCCAATGAAAGCATAGGCAGTAATAAAGGATATGAAAATGCAGAGCGGCTCTCTTCATTAGCCCAGAAGGCGGCACAAAGGGCAGTAAATCTATTGCAAGCCAAAAATACTCCCGGCGGTCAATATACTGTAATCCTGGACCCAATTCTGGCAGGAGTTTTTATCCATGAGGCCTTCGGGCACTTGAGTGAAGCTGATTTTTTATATGAAGATACCAGAATACAGAAGTTGATGACTTTGGGTAAAAAAGTGGCATCAGAAGAGCTTAATGTAGTGGATGACGGTTCCTTGCCGGGATTATTAGGGTCTTCTAGATACGATGATGAAGGAGTTCCTACCCGGAAAAATTATTTAATCAAAAAAGGTGTTTTAACAGGAAGGCTTCATTCCCGAGAGACAGCTGCTAAGATGGGAGAGCCGATTACCGGGAATGCCAGAGCTATAAACTACCATTTTAAGCCTATAGTGCGGATGACCAATACCTATATAGAGAGGGGGAAAACTCCCTACAAGAAATTATTTGACGGGATTAAAAAAGGAATTTATGCTCGTCATTTCTATGGCGGAAATACTACCTTTGAAATGTTTACTTTCAGTGCCGGAGAAGGCTATCTCATCGAAAATGGCCGTGTCACCGAACCGCTCAGAAATATAACCTTGAGCGGAAATTTATTTGAAACACTGCACCATATTGAAGGAATTGCCAATGACCTCAGTATCATTGAATCGGGAGGAGGCTGCGGCAAAGGCGGACAGAGCCCTTTACCGGTAACTTTTGGCAGCCCACACATTCGTATAAGTAATGTAGTGGTAGGAGGGAGATAATTAGTATGAAACATTTAATGAAGAGACTAAAGGATAAGGTTTCCTCAGCGGAACTCTATAAAATGAATTATAAATCAACGCCGATTGAATATGAGATGAACAGGCTAAAGACGATAAGCACTGAAGAGTCAGAGGGGTGGGCTCTAAGGGTTATTATTAATGGTAAGGTAGGTTTTTCTTCGGCAACTTCAGAAAGTCAGTTTGATGCTATGGCAGAAAAGGCAATAGAGATTGCTCAATTTGGACAGCCTGCTATCTTTGATTTTCCCAAGCAGCTTGATAGGAAATTAGAGGACACTATAAAATTGTATGACCCCTCCATTCCCGTAAAAAGTACTGCTCAGATGATCGAAGAAGGTAATAGTATTGTTGCTAAAATTCAATCTTATAATCCTGATTTACGTTGCGATGTTGACATTACCAAATTGGAGGGAGAAGTAGGGTACCGCAATACCTATTGCAATCCATTTAACTATCAAAAAACTTTTTTTAAACGATCTATCATGATTCAAGATACACAGGAAGATGATATGATGATGTTGTTGGAGGCGCAGGGATGGGGTCAGGACAACCTCTCCTTTGAGGCTCTATGGGAAAAAATAGAGCAGAAATTGGAGTGGGGCAAGAAGATAGTTGAAGTCTCTGATGACTATCTGCCGGTAATTTTTACTCCTAAGGCGCTATTAGTCTTAATACTTCCTCTTATTGCGGGACTGAATGGTAAGATGGTCAATAAAAAGATTTCACCGTTGCAAGATAAACTGGGACAAATTCTCTTTAATCCCCTGCTTTCTATTTACAGTGATGGAACGATTGATTATGCTGGCGGCAGCGGACCATATGATGATGAAGGTATAGTTATGAGGCGGCTGCCATTGGTAGAGAAGGGAGTATTAAAGAATTATTATTATGATTTAGAAAATGCCGCAGAAGCAAAAGTAGAGCCTACCGGGAACGGGAACAGGCCAGGTTTTCACACCTCTCCTTCCCCGGGGATAAATAATCTCATTATTCCGGAAGGAGAATCTTCCTTTAGCGATATGGTTAAGGACATTAAATCAGGCATTATAGTAGACCAAGTTTTGGGATTAGGTCAGGGCAATGTCTTGAGCGGGGCTTTTTCTAATAATGTACAGCTGGGCTATAAGATAAAGGAAGGCAAAATTGTCGGCAGAATTAAGAATGTAATGATTGCCGGTAATGCCATAGAGGTTCTGAAAGATATTGTTGCTGTGGGCAATGAAACGGAATGGATATCAGGAAGGTATTGTTTCCCGCACCTCTATCTGAAATCAATCTCGGTTTCTACTAAAAAATAAAAACTTATTTCTAATAAATATAATAACTTTTATGTTTTTTAGTTGAGATTCAGAATATAGATAAGAATATTTTGACTATTATCAGTATAAAAATAAGTCTTAAAAATTTAAAATATATTGGCAGGAAAAATAAAAATGTTGAAATTATTAATTATGAGACACGCAGAGAGTTCGAGTAATGTGGAAAACCTTTTTTCAGGTCATCAGGATGTAGGATTAACCAAAAAAGGAATCTGGCAGGCAGAGCAGTTGGCAGAACGTTTAGCAGAAACTAAGATTGATGTCATATATTCCAGTGACCTAAAAAGAGCCATAAGTACAGCTAATATTATAAACAAAAAACACCAATTGACTTTAAATGTAGAGACCCTCTTTAAAGAAATCCATTTTGGTGACTGGGAAGGAATGTGCTATGAGGAAGTTTATGCCTATAGTGATTATGAAAATTATCGAAACTGGTGGAGACAACCGCATATAGCCCTCCCCGGTGGAGAGAGTATCGCCGAAGTAAATCAAAGAGTTACCAAAGGTTTAAAAAAACTTATTACTAACCATTACAATAGTGATGGACAGGACAAAACAGTGGCAATTGTCTGCCATGGTGGAGTTGCTAAGATTATGATTGGCATTGCACTCGATATTCCACTGGAGAGAATCTGGTATATCAGTCAGTATTCTACTGCGCTAAATATCATTCTTTATGAAAATCAGGATAACTACTACGTTAAAAAAGTCAATGATACCAGCCATCTTGACGGAAAGGTAATGGTTGTTGATTAATTGGGCGAAACCGCTATCTATAATATCATGAAACAAATTCGACCGATTGACGATGTGGTCCAAAAGGATGTCTTGGCCCGTTTTGATGAGCTTGCGAAACCGCAAAATAGCTTGGGCAGATTAGAAAAATTAGTAGCGCAGGCTGCCGGCATTTATGGCAAACATAGTCCAACTATCGAGAGAAAGATTATTTTTCTGATGGCGGCTGACCATGGCATAACACAGGAACAGGTCAGCCCCCATCCTTCCGATATTACCCGTCAAATGGTCCTGAATTTTTTAAACGGCAGGGCAGCTATCAATGTCTTGGCTCGCCACTTTAACACCGAGATAGTAATAACCGATATGGGTGTAAAGGGTGATCTTTCTCAATTATTGGGTATTTTTAATAAGAAAATTGCCCAAGGGACAGGAAATATAGCAAAAGAGGCGGCTATGAGCCGTGAAATGGCAGAAAGGTCGATTAAGATAGGCAGAGAGGTTTTTGAAGAAGTATTTGCCCAGCGGCAGATTGACCTCATCGGATTAGGGGAAATGGGTATCGGTAACACCTCTGCCAGTAGTGCCATTATCAGCTTACTGACCGGCGCCGAAGTAGAAGAGGTAGTAGATAGCGGCAGCGGGCTTACCCCGGATGGAATCAAACACAAAATAACCGTGATTAAGCAGGCTATTTCTTTACATAAACCTGATATTAATGACCCTATTGATATACTGTCTAAGGTGGGAGGATTTGAGATTGGCGGACTGATTGGGTGCATCTTTGCTGCCGCTCAAAGGAAAATCCCTATAGTAATGGATGGTTTAATATCAGGAGCCTGTGCCTTACTGGCGATAAAATTAAATAGGGTAATAAAAGATTATCTCTTTACCAGCCACTGTTCTCGGGAAAAGGGGCATAAAGTTGTACTCGATTATCTGGGCATGACCCCGATTTTTGATTTAGAAATGTGTTTAGGTGAGGGAACCGGAGCAGTTTTTGGAATGAATTTTCTGGAGGCAGGTTTTAAACTGTTAAATCAGATGGCAACCTTTACTGATTTAAAAAAGATAAACCAATCTATGAGAAATAATAACTAGAGCCCTCTTTTTTATAGATGATAACCTTAGGCTTAAAAGATGAAACAAGGAAGACCAAAACTAATTCTGATTACCGGCGGGGTACGTAGCGGTAAGAGCTCTTTTGCCGAAGCATTGGCTCAAGAAATAGGCAGCAAGATTGCCTATATTGCCACTGGACAGGCCCTAGATAAAGAGATGACCGAAAGAATATCAAAACATCGCCGGAGGAGACCACAAGACTGGCAAACATATGAAGAGCCCGAACAGGTGGAGAAGGTTATTCCGGAAATTGGTGATACTGCAGAAGTAATTATTCTCGATTGCCTCAATTTCCTGGTGGCTAACCTTATCTCTGATTATAAAGAAGAGGAGCCAAAAGAACCTTTAATTTCCAAGATCAGATATAAGATTGATACCCTTGCTAGCGAAGCCCTGAAAAGTCCAGCGACTATCATTGTAGTATCTAACGAAGTAGGCTCCAGCTTAGTACCGGTTAATCCAACCGGGCGTTTTTTTCAAGAGCAATTAGGTCAAGCCAACCAAGTAATTGCCTTCCATGCTGAACTGGTGTATCTTATGGTGGCAGGTATACCTCTTTTGATAAAGGGAGTTCGCGATGAATAATCTATTCAGAAGGTTTTTCCTAGCATTATCCTTTTTGACTACCCTGCCATTTTCATCTCTCATTACTAAACAAGAAACAAAAGCTCCGGAAGATATTGATGCTGATTTGTCAAAATCAAGTACCTTCTTTCCGTTGATTGGATTTTTACTAGGAGCGATTCTATTTATCTTTAATAAGTTCTTAGAATATACTGATATACTCCCACAATTATCAACCGGACTTACCCTCGTCCTATGGGTACTTCTAAGCGGGGGATTGCACTTAGAAGGCCTTGCCGATATGGTGGATGGTTTTTCCGGTGGAACAAACAAAGATGAAATTCTACGTATTATAAAAGATGGCTCTGTCGGTGCCAAAGGAGCCATTAGTTTAATTCTGACACTACTTTTAAAATACCTGCTCCTTTATAGTTTGACTGATGATGTCAAAGGTAAAGCACTACTGCTTTCCCCTGTGTTGGGAAGATGGGCTATGGTTTTAATGGGTTATTTTGGCAAACCCGCTTCCTCTAGTAATACCCTGACCAGAATGTTTGTCCAATATTTAGAGAAAAAAGAACTGCTAATTGCTACTTTTTTTGCCGTTTGTCCGGTTTTATTCATTTTGCCTGTACGTTTTATTCCTCCCGGGTCACTATTATGGTTTATAATCGGAGTCCTCGTAGCCTTCCTGCTCGTTTTTTCTAATAAAAAGATAGGAGGCATCTGCGGTGATATTATCGGCGCTGCCAACGAACTTGCCGAACTTGCTGTCTTATTCTTTTTTCTCTTAATCTTAAGGTAAATTGCGCATAAGGGGTATAACAGGTTATCGGTTTAAATTTTTTACAGCTGAGTCACAAACTAAGATCTTTCCTCTTTTTAGTTTCAGATTATAGCCATTGGTGTATACTGTTAATTTTTAATTGTCAATTAAAAATTGTAAAAAAATTGTTTGACATTCAAATTTGTTAATGGTAATATTTTTTTGAAAAATATCTTTAATTTAGTCCAGAGAGGCTAGAAAGGCAACTAAAAGTTTTGAATACTTTTGCTAACATCTTGCTATACCTGAGCATAAAAATAGAAAATGAGTTAAATGGAGATCTTCCCCGTTTTTCGGGGGAGATTTTTTTATATCTGAATAATAACTTAAAGGATGAGGAAAATGATTATTGATAAATTTTATGAGGAGTTTTATAGAGCCCGGCTTATGTAGAGTTTTATTTTCTTACAAGTTGTTGCCGGATATTTATTGTTTTTTTGCTTATCTCTATTAAAGGGTTTATGGATATATTTAAGATAGTTAAATAAAAAGTAAGGAGAATAAACAAAAAATGGCCAATACCATATTAATCGCGCTGGGTGGCAATGCTATCAAACAAGCAGATGAAAAAGGTACTACAGAAGAACAATTCAAAAACTGTCGGGAGACAACAGGGCATATTGCAAATATCATTCAATATCTTGCTCCGGAAGACCGTTTAATTATTACACACGGCAATGGTCCACAAGTGGGTAATCTTATGGTTCAGCAGAAAGCCGCCCAGAATATAGTGCCGGCACACCCAATGGATGTAGTAGGTGCCATGACTCAGGGGCAAATAGGCTATATGCTGCAACAGACATTGATGAATCATTTAAATGAAAAGAATATAAAAAAACCGGTCTGTGTTTTATTGAACCAGGTGTTGGTAGACAGCAATGATCCGGAATTTATAGGAGAAAATGCCTCTAAGCCGGTTGGTAATTTCCTAACAAAAGAAGAGGTCCAGGAATTAAAAATTAAGCACCCCGAATATATTGTTAAAAAAGTAAAACCCAATGACGAGCGCTGTTGGAGAAGGGTAGTCCCTTCTCCTGACCCTATTGCCAATTTGGATGGAGAGGTAATTAATAAATTAGTTGATGCCGGTGTTGTTGTAATTACCTCCGGTGGAGGAGGGATACCGGTATTGGAGAATGGAAAGGGACAATTAAAAGGGATAGAAGCGGTTATTGACAAAGATTTGGCCGGAGAAAGGTTGGCTAAGATTGTGGGAGCAAATATTATGTTTGTACTTACCGATGTAGAAAAAGCCAAGATTAATTACGGTAAAGCTGATGAACAAGATTTAGGGAAAATAAGCTATGATGTAGCGAAAAAGTATTATGATGAAGGTCAATTCTTAGCGGGGAGTATGGGTCCTAAAGTGAAAGCCTGCCTAAGATTCCTGGAAAATGGCGGAGAGAAAGCCATTATATCCTCTTTAGATAAAGTGGTAGAAGCTTATCGTGGTGAAACGGGTACTATTATTGCGAAATAGATAAATATAATTTATATAGAATCCAGAATACTTTAAAGGAGCTTTAAACTATGTTACGGGGAAAAGACATTTTAAGCATGGTCCAGTTTTCCAAGCAAGAGCTTAACCTCATTATGAATACCGCAGCCAGTTATGAGCGCAGAGTTAAGAACAATGATTATATTGACGATATGGATGGGCAAGTCGTCGCTTGCCTCTTTTTTGAACCAAGCACCAGAACACGTCTTTCTTTTGAATCGGCTGCTAACAGATTAGATGCCAGGGTAATTAATGTGATTGGAGCAGACAGTTCTTCTACCGCTAAAGGAGAAAGCTTAGAGGATACTATTAGAGTAGTAGATGGTTATATTGATGTTATTGTAATACGCCATTCTATAATCGGCTCTGCTCAAATCGCTGCCGATAATGCTGTCCATCCGGTTATCAATGCGGGTGACGGAAGTAATCAACATCCTACTCAATCCCTCGTTGATATCTATACAATTCGTAAAGAAAAAGGCACCTTAAACGGACACACTGTTACCTTTTTAGGAGATTTAAAATATGGCAGAACCGTCCACTCCCTAGGCTATTTCATGACCCTTTACGGTAATAAGATGATATTTGTTTCACCTAAAGCCTTATGTATGCCTGAAGAATTGACCGCTGATTTCCGCAGTCGTGGTGCAGATATAGAAGAGACTGAAAATTTAGAAGAAGCCCTTGCTAAAAGTGACATTGTTTATGTTACCAGGATACAAAAAGAAAGATTTGCTGACTCGGAGGAATATAATAGACTGAAAGGTAGTTATATTATAGACCGGAATACCATTGCCAGAGCCAAAAAAGGAATTACCGTTCTCCATCCGTTGCCAAGGGTTGATGAGATAGCCACCGATGTAGATGACTATGAGGGTGCTGCCTATTTCAGACAGGCCAATAATGGCATGTATGTTCGTATGGCCTTGCTTTCTTTAGTCAGTGGTAGTGTGTAATCGTAGAAAATTAAATTTAAACAAGATTAACTATCAGGCTTTTAATTATTCGTATGGTTTGGGAAGTTAGGAAAGTAGTTAATGTTCCTATAATTAACACAGACGGCATAATATGTGTAGAAGATGCTTTGGAAATATTTTGGCTGGTAAACGCTATTCAGACAGGAAGCCAGTTTTAATAATCCTATGGTTACATATTAAATAGCAGAGGACATTAAAAAAATATTTAGATAAAAAATTATATATCCTTAATCAAGGATACTGTTGGCATTGTCTAAGTATTTCAAAATAAAAGAACACCATGCCTCTCACTATTTTAATATAAATACATAGTTACCAATTTTTAAAGTTTTTACATAATTAAATTGAATACCTAAACTTATAAGGAGGAGCAGCCTGTGAGTTTACAGATGATTATCAATGCCATTCTGTTAGGAGGATTGTATGCTTTGATGGGAATAGGGTTTTCTTTGCAATGGGGTATTAGCGGCATCATCAATCTTTCCTATGGGGCTATGGTAGTGCTGGGCTCGTATATATCTTTAATCATTTTTGATGTATTTAAAATTGACCCGTTTATTAGCATGTTGTTTTCCGGCTTTTTATTATTTCTGATAGGTGCATTTGCCTATAAATTCATAATCCAGCCCTCTATTAAAGGTGGCATTGTTTTTACTCTTATTATTACCTTTGCACTCAGACTGATAGTAGAAAACTTAATACTCTATATTTGGTCTGCAGACTATCGAACTATTAGGATTAGTTATGCAGGGCGTAATTTCCAATTTTTAAATTCATTTGTTCCACTTACCAAGTTTATTACCTTTCTAATAGCAGGAATCTTAATTTACTTTACGCACTTATTTATGATGAATACCAAAATTGGCAAAGGAATTCAGGCAGTTTCCTTAGACAAAATAGGTGCATTGGCAGTTGGGGTAGATGATAAAAAAATGTATCTGATAAATTTTGCTGTCGGAACCGCTCTTGCCGGTATTACCGGGTCACTATGGGCAACTGTCTATAGTTTTTCTCCACATGTAATTGATGTTATTATTGGCCGAGTCTTTATTATTGCCATTTTGGGTGGTTTGGGAAATATTTGGGGTGCAGCCGCGGGAGGAATGCTTTTGGGATTTGTTGAAACCTGCGGGGCTACCTTTCTTGGGGCCCATTGGCAAGAAGCAATCGGTCTGGCAATGATGGTCTTAATTCTTCTGTTCAGACCACACGGCTTAATGGGCAAAAAATTTTTTGGGCAATAAGTAAATGTTTGATTATAGCTTTAGGTTTATCTGTTTAGAGAGGAAGTGAGAATAGGTGTTGGTACAAAATGATAAGAGATGTACTATGAACATAGTATGGATTGTCGTTGCTATTATTATTTTTACAATTTTGCCTAATTTTATTTCCGGTTATTATATCCGCATACTTACCGCAATTTTCATGTATGCTGTTTTATCTCAGTGTATTAATCTGATGTCCGGTTACATGGGATACCTGCCCTTTGGACATGTGATGTTTTTTGGTATAGGTGCCTATATGACTGCTATCTTGATGAGAGGGAATCTGCCCTTTATAGTCGCTATGTTGCTAGCTTCTCTATCCGCGATAGTGGTGAGCATTATTTTGGGATTCCCTGTACTTAGACTAAGAGGGCACTATTTTGCAATTGCTACTATCGGTATGAATGGAGCACTTATGACAGTGGTTCAGAATATCGATATTACGGGAGGGGCAAGAGGCACTACCTTTCCCATAATTATGCTTCCGCCGGGTCAGGTTTATAGCTATTTTTATTATGCCTTTTTAGCTCTGATGATTATAACCACCTTTGCCATCTATTTCATTGTTAATTCCAGATTTGGATTTGCCATTAGAAGTATTAAAGCAAATGAAGATGCAGCCAACTCTATGGGGATAAATACTACCAATACCAAAGTAGTAACCTGGGCAATCGCCGCTCTATTTACCAGTATCGCCGGAGGATTGTATGGTTACTGGATGTCCTTTATAGCACCCGATGAAGTATTTGACCTGATGTTTATTACTAATTCCATAATTATGATGCTTATTGGAGGAGCGGGAACAATTTTAGGGCCTGTCATCGGAGCTTTTATTGTTGAAACGGTATCAGAATTTGCTTGGAGTGGTTTCATGGAATACCATTTAGCAGTGCTGGGTATAATAACTATCATCATAGTCTTTTTTGTTCCGGGAGGTGTTATCGGCACTATTACTGAGAAAATTAGAGATAGAAAAATAGCTGCCAGTATAAAGTCGGAGGTAGCAGCTAATGATCGATAATAATAATGTCATATTGGATGTCAGAGCTATAAGTAGACATTTTGGTGCCTTAAAAGCTGTTGACCGGGTATCTTTCCAGGTAAGGAAGGGGGAGATTATCGGTTTGATTGGTCCCAATGGTGCCGGGAAAACCACCATAACTAATCTGGTTACCGGTGATTTAAAAAAGAATGCGGGTGAAGTCCATTATAAGGGAACCGATGTTAGCAGTATGCAGCCATTTCAGATTGCCCGTATTGGTTTAACCAGAACCTATCAGATAGTAAAACCATTACAGGGCATGACTGTGGAAGAGAATGTTTTAGTTGGCTCCCTTTATGGTCGCGGTAATAGAATAAATGATTTAAGTAATGCACGGAAAACAGTCCATGATGTAATGGAATTAGTCGGATTGTACAAAAAGAAAGATTTCATGGTAAGTGATGTTACTCTTCCTGATTTAAAGCGTATGGAGTTTGCTCGAGTTTTAGCGATGGATCCGGAGGTGGTTTTCTTAGATGAAGTTATGGCTGGGCTTAACCCTTCTGAAGTGGAAGAATCGATGGAATTGGTGAAGAAAGTTAGAGAGGATAGACAATTAACCATAGTCTATATTGAACACATTATGAAAGCAGTAATGGGAATTTCTGATCGAATTATTGTGTTGCACCATGGCAAAAAGATATGTGAAGGCTCTCCTCAAGAAGTTCGTGATAACCCTGCGGTTATAGAGGCTTATCTAGGTAAAAAGTATGCCAAGGAGGTTATGAAAGCAAATGAATAGCAACACTTTGTTAAAAACAATAGGTATTAATGCTGGTTATGGGGCTATCCAGGTATTATGGGATGTGAGTTTTGAACTGAATAAGAAAGAAATAGTTTGCTTTATTGGGACCAACGGTGCCGGTAAAACCACTTTTCTAAATAATATTGTGGGGATCTTAAAACCTTTTTGTGGTCAGATAATATACCAGAATCAGGATGTCACCCAGCTCAATTCTCCGGAGAGAATAAAAATGGGTATTGGTTATGCACCGGAAGGAAGACACCTTTTCCTCGGTTTAACTGTTGAAGATAATCTACTGATGGGTGCTTTTCCACGGAAAGTTAATCACAGAACTCTCAAAGAAGATCTTGACTTTATATATAATTTATTCAAACCCCTTAAGGGATACCGAAAAAAATATGCCGGTAATCTTTCCGGAGGAGAACAACAGATGTGTGCTATTGGTAGGGCACTTATGTCTAAACCGATTCTACTGATTATCGATGAATTGTCTTTGGGATTAGCCCCGGTAGTAGTAGATGATTTAATTGAAACTATTATTAGATTGAGGGACGAAGAGGGGATAACTATTTTGATAGTCGAGCAGGATGTGCAGGTAGCCCTGGATATCGCCGATCGAGGTTATGTGTTTGAAAACGGCTCTATAGCGATGGAAGGATATTCTGAAAATTTGGCTAAAAATAAGCATATCAAGACAGCATATCTCGGTATTGCTTAATATATGAATCAATTCGATTAATAGGGAGGTGATTGAATATTAAAGGTCTTATTTTTCAATAATAGTACCAAGTAAAAAGATAAAGAATAAACGGAGGAAAGTAAAAATAATGAAAAAAGCCACGGTAGTATTCTTAGTAAGCATGTTCTTGTTAGTTTCAGCTGTAGCTGTATTTGCACAGCAGTTTGATGATATAATTAAAATTGGAGCAGCAGTCTCCCTTACCGGTAAAACAGCATATGAAGGTCAAATGGTTAAGCGGGGATATGAGGTATGGGAAAAATGGGTTAATGAACATGGTGGAATTAAGGCTGATGGTAAAACCTATGGTGTAGAAGTTCTTTATTATGATGATGAGAGTGACCCGGTACGTTCGGCAAGACTAACGGAAAGATTGATAACCGAAGATAACGTTAATTTTTTAGCCGGACCTTATTCTAGTTCGATCACTTTTGCTACAACAGCCATCGGTGAAAAATATGGGGTTATAACTATTGCTTCCACTGCCAACGCCAGAAATATCTATGAACGAGGGTATAAAAATGTCTTTTCAGTTCTTCCGCCGGCACCATTACTTATGGCTCCAATTGCTTATATGATGGATGAAGTGCTGGAACCCAGACCCAAGACGGTAGCTATTGTTGTAGCTAATGATTTATTTCCACTGGATGTTGCTACCGGATTTAATGATATCTGCACAGAACTTGGGTTTGACGTTGTGATGTTCGAAAAATACCCTCCTGGTTCTACAGACCTATCTGCCTTATTAACAAAGGTCAAAGCTCTAGATGCGGATATTTTAGCTGGCGGAGGATACACCGCTGATGCCTTGATGATTTTAAGGCAGTGCAAGGAATTAGATTACACTCCCAAAATGTTCGCCAGTATAGTGGGGGTATTTGTACCAGGCTTTTTAAAGGAAATAGGTGCTGATGGTAATTACGCAGTAGAGGGTGAATGGTGGGTACCGGCAATGAAAACCGAGGACCACATATTTGGGACAACTGAAAATTACTTACAAGCTTGTATAGATATGTTTGGAGATGATTTTATAGCTAACTATCAGACAGCTGCCGCTAGTGCAACCGTTAGCATCATTCAAATGGCTATTGAAAAAGCAGGAACTATTGAAACTGAACAAGTAAGAGATGCATTAAAAAGCTTTGATGTAATCGAGCTTGCTTGTTTCTCACCGGTTGAGTTTGCTGAAAATGGAGAGAATATCCAATGGGAGCACCCGGTAATCCAAATTCAAAATGAAGTAGTGAAAGTGGTATATCCATTAAGTTCGCAAGAAAGTGCACCACTTTATCCGGCTCCAACCTGGAAAGAAAGATAATAAATAAAGCAATTAATCAAGGGGGTTTCCATTATTATGATTGCCCACCCCTTTGACTTATTTAACTATTTAGGGGTCTTTGAGAAATAAACCCATATTATAGACTAGAATAATGAGTATGGGTAGGAATATTTATTTATCATATTGCTATAAAAATAGGTAAGATAAAAATATTTAGTAATATTTCTATAATAATACAATACAATATTTAGTTTAATACATTTAATAGTTGACAAGAATTATCAAAATTGACAGCATTTGGGTTTGATAAACTAATTTAGTCTAGCGATTTAAGATTGCAACTCTCAAGTAGGGGCTATGCAGTATATAATAAGAGACAAACATGTTATTTACGACTCAGAAATTAATTCAAATAGAATATTAACAGATGCTACTGTTTGGCTGTTTGTGTTTTTGATGGTAAAATTGAAAGTACAGGGTTTTATGTTTTAAAATAAAAATATCCAGACAATACAATCAAGGGTAATGGTGGGCAATAATATGCCTGGTTTAATGAACGCTCATATTCATGGTGCGGTGTTATCTCCATTCCAACAAGGAGTTGTATATGATTATGCTGAGTGCAATATTATGTGCAATGCGTCATTTGTGTAATGGTTGCACTACATTACGTCACAACCAATTCAGTAATCAAAATGGATTTTAATAATGTCAAGAAGATTTTAAACGGTTATAGCAAAGTTGGAATCAGAGTTGCTTGTTCAAGTGGAATTAGTGACTTAAATATGATTAAATATAATAATAAAGAACTTTTTAAAGCTCTCCCTCCAGAATTACAACAATACTTTAAACCAATTATATATCAGCATAAAAACCTGATACAAGAAAAGTATTTTGAGCACTTTTACTAGTTATTTAATGAATTTAATTAAAAAAGATAGAAAAATTACTTTCGGTCCTCTCTTGGTATAGGGTGCACAGATGAATTCCTATTAAAAATCAAAGAAGAATCAGATAAAATAGGGAAAATTCCGATACTTATACATACCTTTCAGACCTTAATTCAAAAAAACTATGATAAACAAAAATATGGAAAATCTCTATTGTTTCATTTAAAAGGTCCGGGTTTAGTTGATAGCTCTTTAGTTTTAGGGTATGCAGTTTTTCTCAGTGGAAAAGATATTCAATTATATAGCGGAAAATAATGGATCTGTCACTCACCATGCAAGTTGTAATTTAGCAGTTAGAAATGGAATTCCCCGGTTTATTATTTACAAAAAGCAGGAGTAAATGTTGCACTAGGAATAAATGATAAGGGGATTAATGATGATGAAGACTCTTTTATGGAAATGAGAGTGATTTACTATCTTCACAGAGTGGCCGGTTTCCATTTATCTGCATCAGAAGCTTTGACACCTTTTGATATTTTGAAAGTGGCTGCCTCGAGCGCAGCAAATAGTTAATTTTAATGGTTCAATAGGTGCTCTTAATAGGAATGAAAGCAGATCCGGCTTTATTAGGCCCCAGTCGTATTTTAGGAGATCCCTGGATGAACCCCTGTTGAATATCATTGAGATTATCATTCATAGAGCAAAGGGTTATAATGTACATTCAGTTATGGTCAGTGGTGAGCGTGTAATTGAAAATAAAAAGTTTTGATGAAATATATATCGATTCAGTATATTAAAGAAGCTAAAGGCCAAGTTAACGAAGGCAATAGCCAAGAGCAAGTTGAATATGCTGAATATCTACGGCAAATAAAGCCCTATTGCCAAGCATGGCACAATCAATATCTTAATAAATATACTAAATAGGAGGCAAAGATAACAATGAGAAAAATTGATGCTATAGAAATTTCAGACAAAGTGAAGAGCCTGTTTTTGGAAGCAAATTTTAATATAGGGGAGGATGTTCTGGAGGCATTAGAAAAAGCCTTAAAAGCAGAAACATCTAAAGTGGGACAAGACGCTTTAAAGATGATTATTGAAAATAACCGCTTAGCCTCTTCTGAAGAGTTGGCAATATGCCAGGACACCGGACTGGCAGTACTGTTTGTAGAGTTAGGTCAGGAGGTCTGTGTAGTTAATGGCGACTTTACTGAAGCAATTAATGAAGGTGTTAAAGCAGCTTATAAGGATGGCTATTTAAGAAAATCGGTAGTAGATGATCCGGTATTTGATAGGAAGAATACTACCACCAACACCCCAGCCTTTATCTACACCGACATTGTTCCTGGTGACAAGATTAAGATAACAGCCCTACCTAAAGGTTTTGGCAGTGAGAATATGAGTGCTTTAGCAATGCTCACCGCAGCTCATGGCGCTAAAGGAATAGTTGATTTCATCGTCGATACTGTTAGAAAAGCAGGTCCTAACCCTTGTCCTCCTACCGTAGTGGGAGTTGGTATTGGCGGAACAGCCGACAAAGCTATGGTAATAGCCAAAAAGGCAACAGCCCGTTCTATTGGTGAGTATAATGCTAATCCTAAGTATGCTCAGATGGAAAAGGAAGCCCTAGAAAGAATTAATAAATTGGGTATAGGTCCAGCTGGTTTAGGCGGTAATACTACATCTTTAGCAGTGCATATTAATTATCTGCCTACCCACATTGCCGGTATGCCGGTTGCGGTTAATGTCTGTTGTCATGCTGCACGTCATGCCTATGGAGAAATTTAATTTATTAAATACTTGATGGAAGGAGTTTTAGAATAATGAGCCAAGAGATTAAAATCACTACCCCGCTGGATGAATCTGCGGTATTAAAGTTAAAAGCCGGTGATTCAGTGAAGATAACCGGTTATATCTATACCGGAAGAGATGCTGCCCACAAAAGACTCTTTGAATTAATTAAAGAGGGAAAAGAACTACCAATTACCTTAGAAGGGCAGATAATCTACTATGTAGGTCCTGCACCGGCCAAGCCGGACTATGCCTGTGGACCTGCCGGTCCCACAACCAGTTACCGCATGGATTCCTATACCCCCTCTTTATTGGAGAAGGGGTTGAAAGGAATGATCGGAAAAGGACTAAGGTCCAAAGAAATAATTGATAGCATGAAAAAAAATAAGGCTGTTTATTTTGCAGCAATCGGTGGAGCTGCCGCCCTAATTTCCCGTACCATTAAAAAATCTGAGGTTATTGCCTACCCCGATTTGGGAGCAGAGGCTATTCATCGCTACTATGTTGAGGATTTCCCTGCCATTGTCTGTATTGATGCCTTCGGGAACGATCTTTATGAGACCGAACCCCCTAAATATAGAAAAGAATAATAAAAATATTAAATATTATATTAAAGAAGGAGGCAAATTATGAATATCAATGAAAAAGCCCTGAAACTGCACAGTGAAAACAGAGGTAAGATAGAGGTAGTAAGTAAGACTGAAATCAAGGACATGCAGGATCTTGCTGTAGTCTATACCCCGGGAGTAGCTGAACCCTGCCGCAAAATCCATCAGAATAGAGATGATGTCTACACCTATACTACCAAAGGTAATATGGTAGCTGTAGTATCTGATGGCACAGCAATACTGGGACTGGGTGATATAGGACCTGAAGCCGCTATTCCGGTTATGGAAGGAAAAGCCGTACTATTTAAGTATTTTGCCGGAGTAGATGCCTTTCCCATTTGTTTAGATACCAAGGATACCGAAGAGATAATAAAAGCCGTTACCCAGATTGCCCCGGTATTCGGCGGAATCAACTTAGAGGACATCAGTGCTCCCCGCTGTTTTGAAATAGAAAAGAGATTAAAGGAAACTCTTGATATCCCGGTCTTCCATGATGACCAGCATGGTACAGCAGTAGTAGTTCTCTCCGGGTTAATCAATGCCCTCAAAGTTGCTAAAAAGAAGATGGAAGAAGCAAAGATAGTGGTAAATGGTGCCGGTGCTGCCTCCATCGCTGTTACTAAATTTCTATTCTCTGCCGGTGCAGAGCATGTCATTCTCTGTGACTCCAAGGGTGCTATCTATGAGGGACGTAGTGAAAATATGAACTCAGCCAAAGAGGAGATGGCAAAAATTACTAACAAAGATTTACTGAAAGGAACTTTAGCCGATGCCTTAGTAGGTGCTGATGTGTTTATAGGATTATCCGGTCCTAATTTGGTTACCAAAGAGATGGTAAAGACTATGGCGCATGATCCCATCATCTTTGCCATGGCTAACCCCATTCCGGAAATATTGCCTGATGAAGCCAAAGCCGGTGGTGCCCGTATCATCGCTACCGGCCGGTCTGACTTTCCCAACCAGGTGAACAACTGTCTCGGATTTCCAGCACTCTTTAAAGGTGCCCTGCAAGTGAGAGCATCTGAAATCAATGAAGAGATGAAATTAGCAGCAGCCCATGCCATTGCCTCCGTTATTCCGGATAGTGAATTAAGTGAGAATAACATTATTCCCAATGTCTTTCATCCTGAGGTGATGAAGAAAGAGGCAGAAGCAGTAGCTCAGGCAGCACGTGATACCGGAGTAGCTAGAATATAAGGATACAGGTTTGAATCAACAAATAATCCCCACCTTTAAGGGGAGGGTGGGGATTACAATCTGTTTTGGATTACTTAAACAGTCTTATTTTGGTATCCAGTCTAATTAATATTACACTGCACGGATTGAGTTTCTAAAAATATAGAATTATAACAATAGAATTAAGGAGATAAAAATGGCAAACTATCGTATTGAAGAAGATTTATTGGGTAAAAAGGAAGTACCTAAAGAAGCCTATTATGGTATACAGACTTTAAGAGCTCGAGAAAATTTTCATCTCACCGGTCTGAAAATGGATAAAGATTTTATTAAAGCTTTAGGAATAGTTAAGAAAGCTGCAGCAAAGGCTAATATGGATGTTGGTCTTCTTGATGAAAAACGGGCAAAAGCCATTATAGAAGCTTCTCAAGAGGTAATTGATGGTAAACTGAACGATGAGTTTGTGCTCGATGTGATTCAAGGCGGGGCGGGAACTTCCAATAATATGAATGCCAATGAGGTAATTGCTAACAGAGCTATTGAACTTTACGGAGAAGGAGAAAGAGGAGATACTTCTGTTATATCTTCTTTAACCCATGTCAATATGGCGCAATCAACCAATGATGCTGTTCCCACAGCCATCAAGATTGCACTTCTCATCAAATCGAAGGGTTTATTAGATGCTACCGATAAATTGGCAAAATCTTTTAGAGTAAAAGCTAAAGAATTTGACCATGTTTTAAAGATGGGGCGAACTCATCTGCAAGATGCTGTTCCTATAAGATTAGGTCAAGAATTTGCCGCTCATGCTACTGCTATTGAAAGATCAAGGGAGAGAATAGCCCTATCTATAGAAGGTTTGAAAACCATAAATATGGGTGCCACAGCAGTAGGTACTTGCCTTAATGCAGATCCTGAATATATTAAAAAAGTTGAAAAAGAGTTAAGTAGTATATCCGGTTTTGATCTGGTTGTTGCTGAGGACTTGGTAGATGCTACCCAGCATACAGATGCCTATATAGAGGCATCATCAGCAATAAAAGCTCTGGCAGTAGTACTATCAAAAGTAGCCAATGACTTTAGGTTGATGGCTTCCGGACCAAGGGCAGGAATATTTGAAATTAGATTACCTGAAGTTCAGCCCGGTTCTTCTATTATGCCCGGAAAAGTAAATCCGGTCATTTTAGAGGCAACTAACCAAGTTGCTTTCCAGATAATGGGTAATGACCTGACTGTAAACTTGGCCGCTGAGGCAGGTCAGCTGGAATTGAATGTGATGGAGCCGGTGTTAGCTTTCAATTTAATGCAGAGTTTCGATCTTATAACTAATGTTCAGAATATGCTTAGAGAAAAATGTATAGACGGCATTATAGCCAATGTAGAAAGATGCAAGGAATTAGTAGAAAAAAGTATTGGCACGTTAACAGCTTTAAATCCCCATATCGGATATGAACAGACTTGTCTGGTTGCCAGAGAAGCATTTCTGAAAGATAAGAGTGTCAGAGAAGTAGTTTTAGAGCATAAAATAATTAGCGAAGATAAGCTAAACAGGATACTCGACCCTTATGAAATGACCAACCCAGGTATCGCCGGAAAAGAATTGTTAGAGCATAAGTAAGTTGTTCAAATATTAATATAATAGTTATAAAAGCTATAGACATACTCTTTGTTAAACACAGGAGGAAAGATATTGGATAATTTTGACCTGGCTATTAATTTTGGCGATGTGTTTTTGAATGGTGAGTTAGTGAATTGTAATATTGGTATCAAAGGCGGAAAGATTGCAGCATTAAGTAAAGATGTTTTAAATGGGGAAAAGGTCATTGATGCAAAAGGTAAAACTGTTTTACCCGGCACGGTAGACCCTCATGTTCACATCAGAGTCCCGGGTAATGAATACCGGGAGACATTTCTAACCGGAACAGAAGAGGCTGCTTTAGGTGGTGTTACTACTGTACTGGAAATGCCCATTTCTTCCCCACCACCTTATTCACTGGAAATAGTAGAAAACCGGATGTCTATTGCAGCAAATGAGGTGGTAGTGGATATTGCCTTTTTCGGTGCGGCTGGTACAGACCAAAAGGATTGCATTATCCCCTGTTCTAAATCCGGCATAGCTGCCTTTAAAACATTTTTACATGAAGCACCTGAAGGAAGGGAAAAAGAGTTTATAGGACTGACTGCCCCTGATACCGGTGACCAGTATGAACTGATGGAAATTTTGGCTGAGACAGGGCTTATCACTGCTTTTCATGCTGAAAATAATGACATGATTAAAAAGAATATCGCCCGCCTTAGAAAAGAGGGAAAGACCTCTCCAATTTATCATGAAAGGTCTCGGCCCCCTGTGGTAGAGATTGAAACCACTGCAAAAATATTACTGTTTGCGGAAAAGACCGGGGCAAAGGTAGAAATTGCCCATATCAGTACACCGGAGGCGGCTCTATTAGTGCAAGATGCAAAGGATAAAGGGGTATACGCCATTGCCGAAACCTGTCCTCACTACTTATTCTTAAATGAAGAGAATCTTATTAAGCATGGTTCTTTCGCCAAATGTAACCCGCCAGTCAGAAGTGAAGAGCAGCGAGAAGGGATGTGGGAATTACTAAGAGCGGGATTTTTTGATATAGTGGGAAGTGACCATGCTCCCTACACTAAAGAAGAGAAAGAAAAGGGTAACGGAGATATCTTCGTACCCCCAGCCGGTTTCCCGGGGCTTTCTACCAGACTGCCCCTAATGTTTACCGCAGTTAAAGAGGGTAAGATAGACCTGGCTCTGATGGTAGAGTTAATATGTGAAAACCCGGCTCGTATCTTCGGATTGTATCCGCAAAAGGGCGTGATTCTGCCCGGTTGTGATGCGGACCTGATTATTATTGATCCTGACAAAAAAGGAAAGATAGACAAGAACAAGATGTTTACTAAGTGCCGGGATAGCGCCTTGGTCTATGATGGCTGGGAAGTTTACGGGCAACCGGAACAGACTATTGTCAGAGGGGAAGTTGTTTATGAACATGGTGCAATAAAGGTCAAACCGGGGTATGGCAGGATTATCAAAGTAGTACACTAATTGGTCTAACCAAACTAACAGTTTACTGATTTAGATTAACAGTAAATAAAGGTTAGTTTTCAATTACATTCAATGATATTGGGGATTAATCTTTTCTTTTTTTGGTGAAAGGAGAACCGATATACCAAACCCTAAAGGGTAGACTATAGCGATAGACGAACCTGCCGGCAAGTCCGGGAAGAAAGAGAGCAAAAGACCGGTTAAAGAGAAGAGTATTCCGAAAAGAGGGGAGAAGATTAGTATCTTTTCACCCTCTATAGATAGTATTAACATCTGTTGTTTCAATTATGTTATTAGGGTACTTCACTCTCTACCCTATAGTCGAACAACTCACTATCGCTCATACCCAGTATTCTATCAGCTAAACTCTCGCCACTATTTTTTTTGAAATCCAGCAATTGGTATATTTTCGGCTTTAAGGAAGCTATCATCGTTTTGTGATTTGTTTTAGACTTAATAAGTACTTTGATAGGAATAGGATTATTCTTTACCATGATGTTCCCCTTTCCTAAGGTGCACCCTGTCGATATTTGTAATCCGTCAATTAAACAGGACATAGGGGTACGATATTCTAATTCAATCTCAGCAGTAAGATCAAAATATCCCTTCGCCTCTAACTGGTCTAACGCCAGCAATCCCATTCTGATACCTAAATTGAGGTAAGGACCGGCATGCCCATGTAACTTTATACCACGTTCTACTATATCATTGATATTATTGCGTTCCGCATTAAGTTTAATCATCTATTGTGCCTCTCCCCAGTACTTTAAATATTTGTTCTGCATCATAAATAAGCATATCAGCAAAGGTTTCAGTTAAACTCCTCCTTAGATACATCTTGTGTTACAAATTTTAAAAAAAATAATACCATTAAATACATTTAAATGCTATCATAGAATTGAAAAATGTCAAGGCAATTAAGGCAGTTTTTAACGGCTTATTATTCGCTATGATTATGTAACATGTTTAATCAATAGTCTCTACCAGAATTATCTCAAAGAAATTTTAATCCACTAGGAGCTCCCCACCCGTAAGGGTGCGAGGTGTCTGTATAAACAAGTCTAAAAGACAAACTCCATATTCTTTATTTCAAGAGGCTCTGTACTGATAAAGGCTTCACCGAATTTCTTGCCGATTAATATCCCGTAATAA